>Ga0315556_1000033_pt1 | contig 61486 bp, 49 predicted proteins | sample SalMarSW160310MG_FD_202112 | JGI IMG/M metagenome (GOLD analysis project Ga0315556, IMG submission 202112) | Salt marsh sediment microbial communities from the Plum Island Ecosystem LTER, Massachusetts, United States - Salt Marsh Sediment SW1603-10 ...
GCTGCAGGACGATAGTGAGCGCCGCGCCCGCCACCACGAATCGGAGACCTTGTTTCCAGCGGACCACGCCGCCCTCTCCAGCGCGCGGCCAAACGGCAGCTGCCAGTCCGACGAGCGCCAAAGGGGCGGCCGATTGCTTGGCTGCGAAGGCCAGCGCCGATCCGACCCCTGCCAGCCATGGCCGCCTTCCGGCGACCGTGATACCCCACAGTGCAAAGGATACGGCCAGAAGAAGCGTGCCCTCCGCCATGGCGCGTCGGGCGTGCAGGAGCACCAAAGCGTTCGTACCGGCCAGAGCGACGGCCAGCAATGCCGTCCCACGCCCGCTGATTTCAATTCCTGCTCTGTAGATGAACAGCAGGCTCAAGGCTATCAGCAGGCTGCTCGCCAGACGCGCTCCGAGGAGCAGGCGGGGATTCGGCACGGCCCCGGCGCTGACGTTGGCCTCCCAATCCAGAGTCCAATCCCAATCAACCGACACCGCCTCGGGGCCGAAACCAGCCAGGCGCCGACCCACGCCCAGGATGTACTTTGGCAAAGGAGAATTGAGTGCTCGGTATCCCTCTGGGTCACCGGGCATCTCCCCAGGCCGCCAGGCCAGATCGAGCGGGTGGGTGAGCCAGATCTCCAGATCTCGGCTCTCGTAAAGGAGGGTACTCTCGTCGGGGTGAAATGGGACCGAGGCGGTGCCGAGCAGGTGAATCAGGGTCAGCACCGGGATCAGGATCAGGGCGAAAGCATGTCGCTTTGTGAAATCTTTCACTTATTGACCGCTCGAGCAAAAACGAACATGCCGCGGCTGCCGTAGATGTCCGTCGGCAGAGTCTCTACAAGTCGATATGCCCGCACGAAGGACTCGTCCTGAAGAAGGCCTTTGCGGCCATAGACTTCGAGCAGGACCACATAGTCAGGTTTCAAATCTGAAATGAGTTTTGGCGGGATGGCGTAGTTGATCACATAGTAGGTGGCATCCAGAGGATAGTAGGCTGACGCATCCGGCGAAACAAGGCCGATGGTGTCTAGCATGCGCGCCCCGGTGTAGTAGCCCAGCGCGCCGATGTCGCCCGCCGCCACCGTCTGCCCGGGCTCAAGCCTTCCCTTGAGGTCGCCGGCTACTTCGGTGTAGAGCAACTCAAGCTTCGTGTAGGCCATGTCGGGGGCGGGGTGATCGAGTCCGTGTGACGGGTGGAGCACCCAGCCATGCAGGGTCAGGACGGTCGCGGCAAGGCCCATACCCAGTGGCACCAGGTGCGTGCGCAGGTCGGTCCCCAGTCTTTCCATGCCCAGCGCGATTCCCAGGAAATAGAATGGAAGCGGCGGCGCCAGATACCAGCGGAAGATCAGCGGGTTGAAAACAGAGAACACGATCAGATAGACCCACGGTGCAGCAAAGATGGGCCACAAGTCCGATCGGCGGCGAAGCACCGTGAGGGCGCCCAGGCCGAATAGGAAGGGGAACAGCGCAAGACCGATCGGGATCCAGGTGTTTCCAAACGTAAGCTGACCAAGGAATGGCGTGGCGTAGTGCTGGAGCAAGCGGATCAGCGCCGCGTTGTGGGGGAGATGATAGGCGGCGATCTTGGCAGCGATTGACTCGGGGAGCGGAGTCCCGAAGTACAGTACTGCGAATATGACCCAGGTGGCCAGAGGCAGTACAAACGCCAGCCCTTCGGCCCAGTGGAAGGCAGGAATTGTGCGTTCGTGTTTGGTCAGCCACACTTGTCGTGCTCTCTCCAAGGCCAGTGGGCCGACAAAAAGCAGACCGTCCGGTCGGGTGAGCAAGCACAGACCAGCCATCACCGCGCCGGCGGTTGGGTGCTGGCTGTAGTAGAAGTAGAATGTCGCCAAGATAAGAAGGACGAACAGGCTCGTCTCCATGCCGCCTATGGCAAAGGTCACCGACATGGGAGCCAACGCCCACACGACGGCAGCGATCGAGCCTGCAATTGGATAGCCGAGCCGGCTTCCAAGACGCATCAGAAGCCAGCAGCTGGCGGCGCCAAACACGGCATTTACCGCCAGGGCCAGATAGGGAAATGGCGCCGATGCGGCGCCGAACGGGATCGAGACCAGTGACAACAGCAACGCGTAGAGCGGTGTCGTGGTCCCTAATACATGTTCGCCGGCATTGTAGACAAAGCCGGCGCCCGAGATTAGGTTCTGTGCGTAGCGGAAAGTGATGTAGGCATCGTCAATGGTGCGCGGGCCCGGTATCAAGCGTGCAACCAGGGCGAAGAGAGCGATAACCCAAGGCATGGCCCGTTCGAGTCGCCCAGACATGGCGAGATTATAGCAAGGACCTGGAAAATGGTAGTTCGGACCCCGGGGCGAGAAGGATGACGACAAGGGCGGCCGAGAATCCAGCACCGATAGACAGCTTGGTGCCATTTCTCAGATGGCCCTGGGGGCTGGCTTTGCCTCTCGCGGTCGTGCTCGGCCTGAAAGCCCTATTGCTCGCGTGGGGTGCCTTTCCATTCAACGCAGATGAGGCAGTGGTGGGCTTGATGGCCCGGCACATTTTGCAGGGGGAACGCCCGGTCTTCTTCTACGGCCAGGCCTATCTTGGGAGCCTGGATGCATGGCTGATCGCCGCCGGGTTCTCGGTTGCGGGAGTCCATGTGTGGGTGATCCGGGCCGTTCAGGCGGGCATCTACCTGCTGACCGTGGCAACCAGCTACGCGTTCGCCCTTCGCGCCACCGGCTCACGCATGGCGGCTTGGACAGCGGCTATGTTGCTGGCTGTGCCGACGGTGGGCGTGACCCTCTACACAACGGTGTCGTTGGGCGGCTATGGCGAGGCCCTGATCTTGGGCAACCTGATCCTGCTGAGCTCATTGTCGCTCCGCGCCCGGCCTCAGAGACGGCGATTGTGGTTTGCCTGGGGGCTATTGGGCGGGCTCGGCTTGTGGGTTTTCGGTCTGATACTCGTCTACAGCCTGGCAACTCTTCCCTTTGTCGCGTCCGGTCTCATCAGTCGCAAGGGCGCCCGTCATCGCCGGGTTGCGGTTCTGGCCGCGGCGCTGGGGGCAATTGTTGGTGCTGCACCCTGGCTCGGCTGGGCGCTCGATCACGGCTTGGGTGCGTTGGTCACCGAGTTGGGAGGCTCGGCCATCTCCGGCGCTTCCCCGGCGGGCTGGTTAGCAGCCATCGGCAGCCATCTCATGAACCTGCTCCTGTTCGGACCAACGGTCATGATGGGGCTTCGCCCGCCGTGGTCGGTTGAAGTCCTCGCTTGGCCGCTGGTTCCCCTGGCGCTGATCTTCTGGTTGGGCGCCCTGGGCTGGGCGGGCATGCGGCGATTTCGGCTTGGAGACGATCGGGCAGCGGGAAAGCTTCTCCTGGCCGTGGTGGCGATCTTGCTGGCCGGCTTCGTGCTTACTCCCTTTGGCGCCGACCCCAGCGGGCGCTATTTCTTGCCCGTTTATGTCGTGATGGCAGTTTTTGGCGGAGCATGGCTGACCCATTTGAGGCGTGTGAGAGGGCGGGTTTGGGCAGGCGCCGCCCTTGGCTCAGTGCTGCTTTTCAATTTAGTCAGCACAATCCAGGCGGCCAGGCCAATGTCTCCCCGGCTGACAACTGCTTTCGACCCTGTGGCCCAGGTCGACGCCTCGTGTCTTCCGGAGTTGGCTGCGTTTCTTGAGGCCAACGGGGAGACCCGCGGCTATACGAACTATTGGGTCGCCTACCCATTGGCGTTCATTTCCAATGAGCAGCTTGTGTTCATCCCCACGTTGCCCTACCATCAGGACTTTCGGTACACGCCGAGAGATGACCGCTACCCACCGTACGACGAGCAGGTGTCGACCAGCACCAGAGTGGCCTATATCACGACCCATCACCCGGACTTGGATGACGCTCTTTCTGGTGCGTTTCGCCTCCGGGGAGTCGCGTTCCGAGAAAAGTGGATTGGCCCCTATCATGTCTTCTATGACCTCTCACGTGCCGTGAGATTGAGCGCGGCTGACCTTACTCCGGTCGGCCTGACCCCATGAAATTCCGTCGTCTGGTCTTAGCAATCACCGGCCTGGCCATCTTAGCCATGGCGGTGCGTCCATCCGTCGACAGTGATACCTGGTGGCACCTGCGAGCGGGTGCATGGATGCTCGAGCACGGAAGCTTGTTGACGGTGGACCCATTCTCATTAACTCGCCAAGGCCAGCCATGGCTTTACCCCGGCTGGCTGGCACAGATCGTACTCTTGGCTGACTTCAGGACCCTAGGATACGCGGGTCTGGATCTTCTCACCGGATTCATGGTCCTGTTGGCCTTCATGTGCATCTGGCCAGTTCTGGAAACCGGCCCACTTGTGCGCGGCTTTGTGCTGATCTTGGCGGCTTCGGCGTCAGGAGTCTTTTGGTCAGCTCGCCCCCAAATCTTCAGCCTGGCCCTGACGGGGGCATTTGTCGCGATGCTGGAAGCCCAAAGGCTAGGACGCCTCCGCGTTTGGTGGATGCTCCCGCTGGGTATGCTCTTGTGGGTCAACCTGCATGGCGGCTTCGCCATTGGCTTGCTTCTGATTGGGCTGTATGTCTTTGGTGAGGTGACAGAGATCGTGCTGGCTCCGCTGCGAGGAGCGATCCGTTCCGAGGTCTGGGCTGACCGGCGGACTATGATCACGGATTGGCTGATCGGTGGTGCGCTCTCGTTGGCTGCCGTGTCCCTCAACCCCGTTGGTCCGCGCATGATCCTCTACCCATTGCAGACCGTGTCGATCAGTGTGCTTCGAGAGTACATCCAGGAGTGGCAGAGCCCGAGTTTTCATCAACTGCAAATGCAGCCGTTTCTATGGATGGTCATCTTGTTGATGGTGATCCTGGCTGCCTCGCGCCGGAGGCCGCGAGGCACCGAGCTCCTCCTGGTGGCGGTTTTCACCTATCTGGGCTTTGATGCAGCGCGCAACATTGGCTTGTTCGCGATCGTCACAGCCCCGGTTCTCGCCAGGCATCTCGAAGCATGCCTTGAACCGGTCCGTGCCAGGTTTCAAGGCGAGCGGCAGGTGCCCGAGAGGCTGGCCCTTTCCCTCAATCTGCTGCTATTGGTTCTGGTGGCTCTAGGGGCTGTGGCCCGCATCGCCACGCAGCTCCCGGACTCGGTCAATCGCCAGGCGATTGAGAAGACCATGCCGGTCGGTGCTGTCGATTTTGTCCAATCGGAACAGCCACCGGGCCCTTTGTTTAACTCCTACAACTGGGGGGGCTATGTGCTTTGGCGGCTGTATCCGGATTATCTGAGTTTTGTAGACGGAAGGACCGACTTATTCGACGACGATATCTTGAGTTCGTACCTGGCAGCTTGGTCGGGCCAGCCAAGCTGGAAGTCGTTGTTCGAAAAGTGGGGGATCCGCTTGGTGATGATCGAACCGGAGGCGCCTCTGGCCTCAGTTCTTCAGTCCAACGGATGGCAGGTGCTCTATCAGGATTCCGTTTCGGTGGTCCTGGCATCTCAGGCGCGGGGAGGTACATCCCAAGTGCCCTTGTCGGCCGTTTATGGCCCAAAAATGCGGTAGGCCGTCGCTCCCCACCAGGCCAGCCAGACAAGTCCCGCCTCCCAATCCTTCAAGAATGAGACCACAGCCATCCAAGGACCGATCAGGCTCGTTGTGGTGACGTAGGGGATGCGAACGGGCCGGCGCTCACGAGCAGCAGTTTGTCGGCGAGGCGGATGCCGAGCAGGATCAATATCAATCCTACCTGCACTTGAAATGGCCGCAGGCCGAGCCACAGATTGTGAGCGCCCTCGACGAATGGCGAGGGTTGGTTGAATAGGGCCACCGGCCAGTTTCCAAAAAGCAGCAAGTCTAGGACCAACACAGTCCCGGCCAAAGCCAATGCGCTTAGAATCTTCCGGCGCGGCATGACGAAGGCCATCCCCAAACCGATCTGCGGTTTGGTCAACGCGGCCAGCGGCCACCATGTTTTGGGAAGGAGAAGGAGGGTGAGAACGAGTGGATCGATTTGCCCGTGAAGCAGGATAGAGAACGATGCCGGTGAGCTGAGCGCCAACATGGGCTTGATCAAGCCTCTGTTCCAATGGCGGGTGAGGAAGATTGGGGCGATCAAGTTGAGCCCCTTCAAGGTTGCCGGTTCCGTGCCGAATCAACCTCACTCCGCCGCCTGAGTTGCCGGCTTCGTATCTCGAATCTCACAATCCCAGAGCCCGGATGGCCATCAGCAGCCACAGCCCGAGCACGGATGCGACTGCGACCGGAAGCGACTCCAGGGTCGCCGCCAGCGCGCCGACCCAAGAGTGGAGCAGCACATAGGGCGATAGGAGTGGGGAGGCGACCAGGGCTGGCCGGACCTTCCGGCGGGAGAGGGCCGCTGCCAGGAAAGCCAATCCGAACGGGATGGATCCGGGCCACAGGCTGGCATTCCACCACAGGCCCAATTCATTGCTGAATCGAAGCGGCCAGAGTCCGTAGGCCAGCAGTGAGAGCAGGGTCAGACTGACCAACGGCCAAAAATCGGCAGCGATGTGGCGCACTCCGCCGGTACGCCCGGATTCCACCAGCTGAAACAGGATCACGCCGATGCCGATTTGAGGCTTGCAGGCCAGTAGCAAGAGACCGATATTGGGCGGCAGAACCACGCCGAGTAAGGCTAGCCAGTCCAAGTTGCTGTTGAGAGTGGAGTGAAGGACGGGAGGCGAAATCAGGAAGAGCCCCAATGTGACCGGCCGCGCGCCGAGGCGGACGCCGATGAAAGCAAAGCAAACTAGGCCGACCACCGCCATCGCACCTCGCCCGACTGCCTCCGGCAGAATGGCAAATGGGATGATGGGAAGCAAGGTCCACGGTGCGTTGAGGTACCCAGGAACGGTGTAGGGTGATTTTCCGGAGAGCATGGCCAGGGCCGCCGGACGGAATGCCGTGTCCCAATCCACGCCTCGGGGTAGGTACAAAGCGCTGGCGGCTGTCAATCCGGCGAGGATCACTCCGAGAACAACCCAGGACCAAGGGCGAGTCTGCAACTGCGCATAGACATCTGACAACGATGGCCCATACCAGGTTGACGCCGGGCCCGACCGCCTGGCCATGGCCGGGGTCCGTTTCGGAGGATGGGGGGCTTTGCTTTGGGAAGGCGGAAGGGCGGGAATGGCGGCAGCTCCTTGCAGATTGGCTTGGATATGCTAACATCTCCGGGCGACCGCGCAAGTGATTTCACCCGAGGCGAAGGCCGTGCCTGGGTCGCCTCAACAAGCGAGGCCCGGTCCATGAAAGCAGCGAGCACGCCATCCCAATGAGACCTCCTCGCACTTCCCGTATTTGGCAGGCACTCTTCTTGTTGCTTTTCGGCGTCCTGTTGGTGGCGTTGACCTACGGCAACCTTGGATTTGCCGAACAGGCGCCAGGTGGGAATGATTTTCTGCCCCGCTGGTTGGGGACAAGGCTGTGGGTTACCCAAGGCGTCAGCCCCTACGATCCGAGCATTTCCCAGCAGGCGCAACAGATCATCTACGGACGGCCGGCAGATCCGGCGTCAGGCGAAGACCTGGCTCTCTTCGCTTATCCACTTCCGATCACGCTCTTCGTCCTGCCGTTCTCCGTTCTGCCCTTCGTTCTGGCGAGGGCGCTGTGGATGACTCTGCTCGAAGTCTGTCTGCTGGGGTTGATGTTTCTGAGTATCCGGCTGACGAGATGGCGACCGGCACCGCTCGCCTTGGGTGGGCTAATGCTCTTTTCCATCGTTTGGTATCACGCGTTTCGAGCCGTCGTGCTGGGACAGTTTGCTGTCATCGAAGCCGTCTTGATCGCCGGGGCGCTGCTGGCCATCCAACGCGAGTCGGACGCTGCTGCCGGAATACTGCTCTCGTTGTCGCTGCTGAAACCGCAGATCTCCGTCCTTCTCTTTCCCTTTGTGCTTGTTTGGGCGTTGTCGAGGCGAAGGACTGGCCTCATCGGTTGGACGGTTGGCTCGTCTGTCATTTTGTTCGGCGGGTTCATGCTGCTGATGCCCAATTGGCCGCTCCTGTGGCTCAGGGAAGTTGTCACGTATCCGGCCTACACTTCTACGGTTTCCGCCTCACCTCTCTCGCTCCTGGCGGGCATCTTCCCGGCGGGTTCCGGCTGGTTGACGGCCATCCTTTCAGCGCTGGCAGGCTTCTACTTGCTCTGGGAATGGGTGCTTGCCAGCGGCAAGCACGACACCTGGTTCCAGTGGACGGCGGCCATGACCCTGGTGGTGACCCAGTTGGTAGTCTTTCGCACGGCAAGCACCAATTACCTGGTGTTCATGCCCGGGATCCTGCTCATCTTCGGTGTTTGCCTTCATCGTTGGCGGTTGGCTGGCCGGCTGGCGGTCGGAGCCATCTTGGTGATCTTGGCCGTGGGGCCCTGGCTACTCTTCCTGAACACTGTCCAAGGAAACCAGGAGAGTCTCCTCATGCTCGTCCCGCTGCCGCTGATGATGTTTTTGGGCCTATGGTGGGTACGGTGGTGGGCGACCAGGGCAAACGTGCTGCGCATCGGCGGCAGCGAACCACTTGGCAGATTGTGAACTATGTCACAAACGGCTCGGAGTAAGCCGACCAGGATAAGGCAGGGAAACACATGAGCCCAGAAGCTCTCCGGAGCGAGGGCCAGGATCGGTGCCCGGGGCGCTTGCGCGCTGCGGTAGCCTTTGGTGTGCTGTTCGCACTTGTGGCAGCCTACTATGTGATCCACAAACCCTTCGATGCAAGCATGGCCCAGGCCCTGGTGCTCGACGGGCTGCGGCTTGTGCTGGCTGGGGCAGTCGTGGTCGCTGCCGGGGCAGCCGGACTAAGGCTTGTCGGGCCGCTACCCTTGGCCGCTTCAGCCCAAGCGGCGGTCTATGCCGCAGTGGGGCTCGGGCTGTCGGGAATCCTTGGGCTGTTGATTGGCACGGTGATTGGCTTCAAGGGCTGGCTGTCGTGGCTCGTCCTCCTGGCAGCCCTGGCGGTTCTGCGGCGTTCGGGCCTGGCTTGGCTACGGATCCTGAGATCCGGGTGGCTCGAACTTCGGCCCAAGGGCGGGTTTGAAGCGGCGCTGGCGGTGTCTGTGGGGGCCCTGCTGGCGGGGACACTGCTCGAGTCGCTCGGCCCCCCGGTCTATTTCGATGCTCTGGTCTATCATCTTTCGCTCCCGCAATCCTTCTTGAACGCCGGACGAATCGTCTTCGACCCGGGCAACCCGTTCTGGGGAAGCCCGCTGTTGGTCGAGATGAACAACGCTTGGGCGATGTCGTTGGCAGGCGATGTCACGGCCACTACCCTCGGCGTGTTGACCGGCGGGTTGGCCTTGATGGGGGTATTCGGCCTGATGTCGAATCAGTGGCCTCGAGGTGCTTGGGTAGCGGTGGCGAGTCTGATGGTCGGACGAACCCTGTCGTCATCGCTCTCTTGGGGGTACGTGGATTGGTACGCCGCGCTTTTTGGCCTGGCTGTCATCGCCGCCCTGGATGTCTGGCAGCGTGAACGGCAGCTGTCCTACGCCGTGTGGGCCGGTGTCCTGGCCGGCTTCGCCATGGGGACGAAGTACACGGCGGGGGTTGCTATTGGGGCTGGATTGGCCGTCATCTGGATCGTTGGAGATGGTCCGAATCGGGCCCGAACTACACTGGGCTTCCTCGCAGCAGCCTTGGCGGCGTTTGCAGCATGGCCCTTGAAGAACCTTATCGCCACCGGTGCGCCACTCTACCCTTATCTGGGGGCCAACGCGTGGGTGAGCGCGGCCCGGCAGACATTCTTCTCCGGCGTGTCGTCGGTGGGTTTCCATCCGGTCGGGCCTTTGATCCCGTTGTTCGCCACGCTGTACGGTGTGGAGGGAGCCCCTGGCTATGCCGCCAGCATTGGCCCGCTCTTGCTGGGGCTCTCACTTGCGGCACTTGTAGGGCCCATTCGCCGGCGGGATATGTCCGGATTGCTGACGACGTTTGTGGTGGCGGGTTGGCTGATGTGGGGTGGGGCGAATCTCGCCTCTGAGCTGCTCGGGCAGTCACGACTCTATATGGTCATTTTCCCGGCCTGGGCGGCCCTGGCGGGCCTCGGCTACGCTAGCCTGGGATCGGTCCGATTGGGATCAGTCAGACTGGGGCGCCTCACTCAAGCTTTGGTGCTCATGACAATCGTCTTCGCCCTGGCGTCAGCATTTCGCTCTTTTGCCAAAGATCATCCCCTACTTCCCGTGCTCGGACTTGAGAATCGGGAACAGACCCTTACGCGCCGTATGGGGACCTACGCACCGGCCATGGCGGCGGTGCGGGAGTCGGGCGATGCCGGATCGGTCGTCATGCTGTGGGAACCCCGTGGTTACTACTGTCAACCCCAGTGTGTTTCCGACGCCTGGATCGACCGTTGGTACACGCTCCGTCGCGCCGGCCTCGATGACGCTGCCATCCTGCAGAGATGGAGAACTGAAGGCCGGTCGTACGTTCTGCTGAACCGTGTAGGCATGGCCTTCGCTCGGGAGGAGGATCCGCGGTTCACGTCTGAGGACTGGGCGGCCTTAGAAGATTTGCTCGGGCTCATGGATCCCGTCCACAGCTTCGGCGACAGCTACGTCCTCTACGCCTTGCCATGATGTCCCGCTGGCAGTACCTGAGTCTGGGTGTTGTCGGCCTCGCCATGGCGGCCCTGGCTGCAGTGTGGGTCACCACACCGGGGTACATGGATGCCGACTACTACTTTGCGGTTGCGAGGCAACTGGTGGCGGGAAGGGGCTTGAGCGTCCCGTTCCTATGGAACTACTTAGCGGGTGGACACCTTAGCCTCCCACAGCCTGCCCATCTGTACTGGATGCCCCTGACGACATTCTTGTCGGCGGGGGCGATGGCCGTCTTTGGGGATTCTTTCCGCGCGGCACAGCTGCCTTCGCTTGCGTTCACGGCAGTGCTTCCCGTGATGGCGGCATGGCTGGCCCACAGGCTGGGCGCCAGCCCATTCCATGCCATGCTCGCCGGAGGGCTGGCGGCGCTCTCGGGCTTCTACCTGCCTTTCTTTGCCACAACGGACGCATTCTCCTCATTTGCCGTGATTGGCGGACTGGCCCTATGGCTGATGGCCCGGGCGCCTGAGAGAGACGCCAAGGCCTGGTTGCTCGTGGGTGGTTTGGCCGGTTTGGGCCACCTGGCGCGAGCGGACGGCGTGCTCTTGCTCCTGCTGGCAGGCGCCACTTGGGGGTTATCGCGCCCGCGGCGCTTCGCTGGCCTGCTGGCGTTGGCCGTCGGCTACGTGGTGGTAATGGCGGGCTGGTTTGTTCGCATGTGGAAGGTGACAGGGGGACCGCTCTCGCCGGGCGGGCTGAAGGCCGCCTGGCTGACTGACTACAACCAGCTCTTCGGCTATCCAACCGATGGTCTCACGCCGGCCCATTGGCTTGGGTCTGGCCTTGGCGCCATCTTGCAGTCCAGACTGCAGGCGGCCGGCACCAACTTGGTCAGCCTGCTGCTGGTCAACGGTCTGGTCTTTCTGACGGTGCTGATGGGCCTTGGTCTTTGGCGGCACCGCCGATCACGCCCCGTACGCGTCCTGGCGGCCTACTTGCTGGCCGAATTCATCGTCATGACCGTTGTTTTTCCCTTTCCTGGGGAACGCGGCGGCTTCTTTCATTCCTCAACGGCGGCCATGCCCCTGCTTTGGGCGCTGGCCCCCCTGGGTTTGGACAGTCTGGTTGAATCCCTCCATCGCCGCTGGAAATGGCAACCTGAGCAGGCGTTGAGGCGGCTGGGATTTGGGACGCTGGTCATCGCATGTGTGGCGACCTTCTTCCTTCTGGGGACAAGGCAGATTATTCCGGCTCAGCGGGGTCAGGGTTGGGGACAGGCGTCTGCCGCCTATCCGTCAGCGGTTGCCCCAATCAGTTCCGGCGGTAATCCCAAAGATGTGGTCGCCGTGAACAATCCTCCTGCCTTATGGTTGGCATCGAACCACCCCTCGGTTGTGATCCCGGATGGGGACCCCCTCGCACTGGAACGGGTTGTGCGGGACTTCGGTGTCCGGTGGGTAGTTCTCGAGAAGAACCACCCGCCCGGGCTCGATCAGCTCTACGAAGACCCCTCTGGCCTGCCTTGGCTCGCGCTCGTCGGCACAGCGCAGGACGCCTTCGCGCAACCTGTCTACACGCTGCGGGTGGTTGATGGAGCGCTGCAGCCATGATTGCCGTCGGACTGGGCTGGCGCAGGCTCGGGATCGCCTTGCTGGCGGCGTTGGTTGGCTTGGGAGCCTACCTGTTGGCCAGCCTGAGGCTGGGGGGCATGGGCTTTCCGCTTGACGATGCCTGGATTCACCAGACTTATGCGCGCAACCTGGTCCAGTTGGGCCAGTGGGCATTCGTCCCCAACCAGCCCAGCGCCGGATCGACCTCGCCGCTGTGGGCGGTGCTCGAGTCACCTGGAATCCTGCTGGGGATATCCCCCTGGATGTGGTCGGCGGTTCTCGGCCTGCTCAGCCTAGCTTTGACTGCGTGGGTAGGGGGCCTCTGGTTGGCGCGGGGGATGGTTGGATCTGATCAGTGGTTCTGGGTGGGCGTGGTTGGCTTGGGCTTCGAGTGGCATCTCGTTTGGGCGGCGCTGTCGGGCATGGAGACTCTGCTGCTGGGGGGGGCAGCGCTGGCCCTATTGTGGGGAATGCAGACGCAGCCCCACCGGAGTCTGCGTTGGGGCGCTCTGGTGGGTTTGATGGTATGGATCCGTCCTGATGGGTTGACACTCGGCGTGGCATACGCTTGGCTCATCTTGTTTGGGGAAGCAGGGTTGAGGACAAGGGTTGCGCGTTTGAGTGCCTTTGTGCTTGGTGCCTCCCTATTGGTCGTTCCCTATCTTGGATTCAATTACGCGCTCGCTGGCCAGATCTGGCCAAATACTTTCTATGCCAAGCAGGCAGAATACGCGGTGCTGCGCCAGCTGCCGTTGTTGGCGAGGCTTGGGGGTGAATTCGTCCAGCCCTTGGTCGGTCCGGGGGTCGTGCTCCTGCCGGGCCTGCTTCTGTGGATCCTTTCGAAGGCGCGCACCCGCCGCTGGGCAGATTTCGCACCGTTGGTCTGGGCGTCGGCCTATTTGACCGCCTATGCCCTGCGACTGCCTGTGACCTATCAGCATGGCCGATATGCGATGCCGACCATTCCCGTCTGGATCATGCTTGGTCTGCTGGGCGCTTTGGGCTGGATTGACCTCGGCAGTCAGCGCAATTGGCGGAGGATCATATCCCGTGCATGGCTGGTCAGCTGGCTGGCGGTGGCGGGGGCTTTCTGGCTTATCGGGGCTAGGGCATTTGCGCGCGACGTGGCCGTCATCAACAGCGAAATGGTCCAGACCTCCCTTTGGGTGCACGCGCACACGGACTCTGGAGATGTAATCGCCGCCCACGACATCGGAGCGCTAGGCTACTTCGGTGGGCGGCCAATCCTCGATCTTGCGGGTTTGGTCAATCCAGAGGTGATCCCATTCATTCGAGACGAACGCAGATTGGGAGCCTATCTCGACGCACGTGGCGCCGACTACCTCATGACTTTCCCGAATTGGTACCCGAGTTTGACAGACGACAGGGCACCTGTGTACCAAACCCAGGCACCGTTCAGCCCAAGCCAGGGTGGTGAAAACATGGCTGTCTACTTCTGGCCTTGATGGGTTGCCCGTGGGAACGGCTGTGCTATACTCGCGGCATTGTCTAGATCGTGGGGCGGTCCATGGAAACCATCAAACTTGTCATAATTGATGACCATCCCCTCTTTCGTGAGGGTGTCCGTAATGTGTTAGATGCCGAAGACGATATCGACGTCCTGGCTGAAGGCACAAATGGTGACCAGGCCCTCCAGCTGGTCCGAGACCTCAATCCAACCATTGCTCTGATCGACATCAATCTGCCCAACATGAATGGGATGCAGGTGACGCGTCAGCTCAGCGCCGACCGGCTGACCACGTCGATTGTCCTTCTGACTGCCTACGACGACGTCGAACAGGTTCTGCACGCCTTCAGCGCCGGTGCCAAGGCGTACTGCTCGAAGGATGTGCACGCCGGAAAATTGGTGGATGTCATCCGACACGTCGCACGCGGCTATTTTGTGGTCGGCGATCAAGTCTACGACAAGGACGGCCTGGATCAGTGGTTGTCCAAGGGCGTCGAAACCATACGGCGCCCACATCTCGAAGGCGACGTGGAGGCGTTTACCCCGCTTTCGCCGCGAGAGATGGAAATCCTGCAGTATGTCACACGCGGCATGAGCAACAAAGAAATCGCGGCCAGGCTGGGCATCAGCCACCAGACGGTGAAGAACCATATGACGGCAATCTTGCACAAGCTCGACGTGGAGGACCGCACGCAGGCTGCCGTCTATGCTCTTCGACACGGTTGGGTCAGACTGCAAGACACCCGCAAGTGAGGCGGTAGACGCATGGTGGATCAAGCTGAACAGGCAGACCAGGCAGACCAGGAAGAAGCCCAGGAAGAAGAATTAAGCCCACTAGAAACCTTTCTGGACAAGAGCCACACGCAGCTCGAGCAAGTCCGCACGAAGCTCTCCGAAATCAATATGCTCATTGAACAGAGCCAGGGCGAAGTTGACAAACTGGCGCAACGAAATGCTGAAATCACCAATCGCCTTCACCAGATACAATCCACTTTCGAAACTGTACCCCGTGAGGACATTCTAAGCGCCTATGAAGCTGCCCAGGACGCTCAGCAGCGCTTGTTCACCATGCGTGGGCAGCTGGAGAAGCTTGAAAGCGACAAGATTCATCTCGAACGTCAATCCGACCTTCTGACGGATGGCCTGACGCTCCTGGAAGGCAACCCGGAGATTGAAACCGCAGATCAACAAGAGAAGATCGACCACGCCGGGAGCGTGATCGAGGAGATCATCGACGCCCAGGAAGAGGAACGTCGACGGTTATCACGCCAGATCCATGATGGCCCGGCGCAAGCACTTTCCAACTTCATACTGCAAACCGAAATCGCCATGCGCCTGTTCGAGTCTGACCCTGACAAGGCGAGGGAAGAACTGGCCAGTTTGAAAGACTCTGCTTCTTCCACCTTTGGGAAGGTCCGAGATTTCATCTTTGACCTGCGCCCGATGATGCTGGACGACCTTGGGCTGGCACCAACCGTGCGCCGTTACTCAGAGGCGTTCGAAGAGAAATCCGGCCTGGACATCAATTGCGTGATCACCGGGACCGAGCGCCGGATTGCTTCCACACGCGAGGTGATGATTTTCCGGGCAGTCCAGGAGTTCCTGGCCAATGTTCGGGAGCATGCTCAGGCGACGCAGGTGAAGATCATGCTTGACATGGGTGACCATCAGGTGCGAGCGGTCGTTGAAGACAATGGGAAAGGTTTGGACAAGGCCAATCTGAACCGTGACGATGATCTTCGCCCCGGCGGTCTTAAGCGTCTGCGAGACCGCGTGGAGCAGCTGGGTGGCACCCTGGACACAGACGGGAGCGAGAGTGGCACCCGGACGATCCTGGTGCTCCCAACCGGGGACTAGAAGCACACTTTTCTGGGGTTCCCTAGTATCGGAAATAGGTCCTATTGTCCCACGGGGGTTCGGGTCACTATAATGGGGCTGTCAAATACCGAGGAAAGGAGGTGGACGTGATGCTGTATATGCCGAAAGAGAAGGGACAAGGCCTGGTCGAATACGCCCTGATTCTTGTTTTGGTGGCTGTTGTCGTCATTGTAATTTTGGCCCTGCTTGGTCCCGCTATCGGAAATGTGTTCAGCAACATCGTCAACAATATCTAGGTCAGCACCACATGGCTTGCGTCAGCAACGCCAGTGATTCAAGCCGATCGCAGTGGAGCCCTATCAGCGATAGGGCTCCTTGCATCGAGTGGAATGCTCCCGGGGCCGGGCTCCCATGCTTCGGCTTGACTTTGACCGGGGAAACAGTATCATAATCGGCCATGTGGTTGATAAGGCCATAGCGAGTTCCACGTTTAAGGAGGCACTATGCGCCGCGGACGCATTCTCATCCTCTTCGCCCTGATCCTTCTCTTCGGTGCAGTGGCCGGTTTCTTGGTCCTGAGCCGCCTGGGGAGTGGGGGCGCCACTTCACCCTCACCTGAATCGACGCAAGGGCCCGCCTTTGGCGGGGAAGCTCAGATCGTCATCGCGGCGCAGGATATCTCCCGCGGGGCGGTCATACCCCAAGACGGCGTCATTCTTTCCCCTTTCCCGGCTGACTTTGTCGTCGAGACGATGATCACCGACTTGAACCAGGTGGTCGGCCATCGGGCAAGGATGGATATCGCTCGCGGTGTGCCTGTCACGCAGAACATGGTCACCGAGCAATCCGGGGACCTGCTCGGCACAGGATCGGATGCTTCGCTGGCGATCCCGCCGGGGTACACAGCTGTCACCGTGCCTCTGGACCGATTCTCTAGCTTGGGCTATGCACTTGCCGATGGCGACAGCGTCGATGTCATCGTCAATATGCTGATGGTAGACATCGACCCCGAATTCCAAACCTCTCTCCCGAACGCCACGGCGATTCTGGTTGGCTCAGATGGGTCGATCCTCACCGCAGTGGGGGCCAACAAGGCCACGCAGGACCAGGGGGGGACGTCTGCCGAATCCGCGAAACCTGTTCCGCTGGGCAGGGTCGACACAGAGGAGACCACGGGTCAGCAGGTCTTCCTGATCCCCAATCCGGATGACCCCAAACAGCATCCGCGGCTCGTCTCTCAGCGACTAATTGCCAATGCACGCGTGCTTCACGTGGGCGAGCAGAAGTCGAAGACAGCCCAACCAACACCGGTACCTGAACAAGGTGCGGGTGCGCCAGCCAATCAGCAAGCAGTAGCAACGGTGGTGAAGCCGCCGGACTTGATCTCCTTGATTGTCACACCCCAAGACGCCCTGGCTATGGAATGGGCTCTCAACGCCGGGGCAAATATGACCATGACCTTGCGTGGACCGGGTGACACAACTGACGAGGCGACATCCAGTGTGACCCTGCAGTACCTTATCGACAACTACAATATTGCGGTACCTTCCAAGCTGCCGTACGGTCTCGAGCCGGTGCTCCAAGCACCTTCCCGGAATTTCGAATCGACGATGCCGGGTAAGGCTGTCGCAACACCTTCGCCGTAACATGTTTGGGTAGAGATTGGTTTAGGTAGACGGAGGAGTCCATGCCCGAAAGCCCGGAAGAGAACATCCGGGTACTGGTTGTCGACGACATCGCAGAGACACGCGAAAACATTCGCAAGCTGCTTCAGTTTGAATCCGACATCGATGTCGTCGGCGCGGCGAGATCTGGCGAAGAGGCCCTTCAGTTGGCGTCCGACACTCAGCCGGACGTCGTGCTGATGGACATCAACCTGCCGGACATGGACGGGATCGCCGTCACTGAAGCCCTGCTCAAGGACGTTCCCTTCGCTCAGGTTGTCATGCTGTCGGTGCAGAGCGAGGCCGACTACATGCGCCGCGCCATGCTGGCTGGGGCGCGCGATTTTATCGCCAAACCGCCTTCCGGCGATGAGTTGATCAAGACCATCCGTCTCGTCTCTGAACGGGCAAAGGAGCAGCGACGCAAGCTGGCCAAGCCTGTTCAGGTGGTCCCCGTACAGGGAGCCCCGGGATCTGGGGGAGGGGCACTCAGGCACAGCAAGCTGCTGGCCGTTTACAGTGCCAAGGGCGGGGTGGGTTGCACCACGCTGGCCACTAACCTGGCCATCGGTCTGAACACCGAAGAAACGCCGACAGTCTTGGTGGATGGCAACCTGCAGTTCGGTGACGTCTCGGTATTCATGAATATGCAGGTTAAGAACAGCATCGTTGAGTTGTCCGCACGAGCCGATGAGCTGGATTCAGACTATGTCGGCGACGTGCTTATGACTCATGAGTGCGGCGTGAAAGTGTTGGCAGCCCCCCCGCGTCCAGAGATGGCGGATGAGGTCCGTGCGGACCAGGTTCGCAAGGTGCTTGAGTACATGAAGGGCCACTTCGCATACATTGTGGTTGACACGAGCTCAGTGATGGATGATGTGACCCTGGCGATTCTAGATGCAGCGGATATGTTGGTGGCCGTGGCCACTCCGGACATCCCCTCCATCAAAGATGTGCGACTCCTATTCGATCTACTGAGCGTGCTCGAGTATCCTCGCGAACAAGTGTTCTTCGTTTTGAACAAGACCGACCGCAAGACGGGGATCAGTGCCGATGCCGTCTCCGAAAACCTGAAACGGCCTGTTGACGCTGAGATTCCGGCTGAGGAGCAGGTTGTCACGGCCTCAATCAACCGAGGCATCCCATTATTGTTAGGTGACAAGGGTAAGGTACCTGCAAAGAACATCATGGATCTTCTTGGTACAATCAGGCAAAGATTGGTTGAAGGCACCGGGGAGGAAGAGCCTGAGAAGGAAGCCGAACGTCCCAGGCTTTTCAGTCGATAGTTGGGGACACGGCCCGTGCTAGGGCGCTGGGAGGTACGCGTTGTCTCTACTCAAACGAATTGAACAGGGTCAGGCCCCCGAAGACGGTGGCGCCAGCCCGAGCGTTCCATCCCGTAGGGATGGCTCGGGTCGCCTGAGCGGAATCAGCGCCAGGCGGAGCTCACCTCCGGGCACGGCCCAGCGAGACACCTATCACGACCTCAAGACGCGCGTCCAGAACAAACTTCTGTCTGAACTAGATCCGACGATGGACGTCAGCCAGACGGCTGAGGTCCGGCACACGATCGAGGAGCTGTTCGAAAACATTCTCGCCGAAGAGAAGATCGTCCTTTCTCGGCCTGAGCGGCGACGACTTTTCGAGCAGATCGTTGCAGAAATACTGGGGCTGGGACCCCTGGAGCCCCTGCTGGTGGATGAGTCCATCACCGAAGTGATGGTTAACGGTTCGAAGAACATCTACATCGAGCGAGCGGGCAAGCTCATCCGCGAGCCGGCATCTTTCGAGAGCGATGATCACCTGATGCGGATTATTGACCGCATCGTGGCTCCCCTCGGCAGGCGCATCGACGAGTCCAGCCCATACGTTGACGCCCGCCTTCCAGATGGCTCGCGCGTCAACGCGATCATCCCCCCCATTTCACTCGTCGGGCCCGTGCTCACGATCCGTAAATTCTCCAAGATCCCGATCACGATCGAGCAGCTCATTGAGTACGGAACGGTGACTGCGGAGGCGGTCGAATTCCTGAAGGCCGCCGTCGTAGCCCGTGTCAACTTGATCATCTCCGGTGGTACGGGTTCAGGCAAGACCACGTTCCTTAACGTCATATCTCAGTTCATCCCTTCGGACGAGCGCATTGTCACCATTGAAGACGCAGCTGAGCTTCAGCTGCGCCAGGAGCATGTGGTGTCGCTGGAGAAGCGCCCCCCAAACATTGAGGGCCGCGGCGAGGTCACCATTCAAAACCTGGTGGTCAACTCCTTGCGAATGCGCCCCGACCGGATCATCGTCGGGGAGATTCGAGACTCTGCGGCGCTGGACATGCTTCAGGCGATGAATACGGGCCACGATGGGTCCATGACTACGGCCCACTCCAACAGCCCCCGGGATACACTTTCTCGTATCGAGACCATGACATTGATGGCCGGCATGGATCTGCCGCAACGAGCCATCCGTGAACAGATCTCTTCCGCCCTTCAGCTGGTGGTCCACCTCGAACGCATGCGTGATGGTGCCCGTAAGGTGACCCACATCTCCGAAGTCCAAGGCATGGAAGGAGATGTCATCACCATGATGGACCTGTTTGTGTTCGAGCAGACGGCAATCGAAGATGGTCGTGTCATTGGACGGCTGAGGCCAACTGGTCTCCGGCCCAAGTTTATGGATCAGATCGAAGCGTCCGGCATTCACCTGCCCCCATCCATCTTCGGCGTCGGCGAGCGCAGGTACTAGATTCGGGGGATATGGTTATGGATCCAATAACGCTTTTGTACGTCGGTGGCGGATTGGGCTTGCTCATGCTGGTTGCGGGCGCCCTGATGTCGTTGCTCGGCAGCCAATCGGTGGTCGAGGAGCGGCTGGGGCGGTATTCCGAGACCGGTGGCATGCTGACCTTGACGTCGGCCGAAGCGGCGGCCGAGAAGAAGAAGAACCGGACCAGCGCAGTCTCCGAGCTTGCCAACCGGCTGGGGGAAGGAACCGAGGTCTTCGAGAACATCTCGAAGAACCTCGCCAGGGCCGATCTCAAATTCCGCCCTGCCGAATACATCGCGGCGATGATCATCGCTGCCCTTGGCGTGGCGCTTGTTCTTCTCATTCTTACCAAGTCGCTCCTGGTCGCAGTTCCGTTCGGCATCGGCGGCGCCTTCATCCCAGGCATTTACGTAAAGATGTCCATCAGTGGCCGGCTCAAGAAATTCGACAACCAGCTGGGTGACATGCTGAACCTGATGGTCAACGGCCTCCGGGCGGGCTTTTCCACGCTTCAGGCCATGGAAGCCGTAAGCCGTGAGCTGCCGGCACCCATTTCGGTTGAGTTCCACCGCGTGGTCCAGGAGATCCAGCTCGGCATTCCGATGGAAGAGGCTTTGGACCACATCCTGCGCCGAATCACGAGTGATGACCTTGACATGGTGGTCACCGCCATCAACGTTCAGCGCGAGGTAGGTGGCAATCTGGCCGAGATCCTGGACACGATTTCGTACACGATCCGAGAGCGCGTTCGCATCCGCGGCGAGATTTCGGCGCTCACGGCCCAGGGTCGGGCGACGGCCTGGGTGATCTCCGCCCTACCGATCACGCTGATGGCCCTGCTGTTCTTGGTCAACCGGCCGTACCTGATGCAGTTCTTTAACCCTGCAACCCGCATGTGCGGCATTCCACTTCTGATTCTGGCGGGGATCATGATTGTCAGTGGTTTCTTGATAACACAGAAGATTGTGGATATCGACATTTAGTGAAGAATTTCACAAAGGGAGACGCCAAATGTCCGTCCCTGTGATTGCAGGTTTGTTGGCAATTGTCGTTCTGCTGGCCGTTGTCTTGGTCATCGCCGGGATCCGGGCTCCTGCGGCTCAGGACCCGATTTCCGAGCGCCTGGCTGAGTTCAGCGTTCGGGACGAGCCCATCAGCCTCGAAGAGATCGAGCTTTCCCAGCGCTTCTACGAGCGCGTCATCCTCCCCTTGTTCAACCAAATCGGCCAGCTTGCCCAGAGGTTCACCCCCCAAGCCACACTGGAAAGCACCCGTCGCCGCCTCGATATGGCCGGCAATCCGATGCAGTTGGACCCGGCTTTCTTTCTGGCGATGCGCTTTGTCGCGGCGGCGGTCCTCGGTGGGTTGATCTTCCTAGTCTTTCTCTTCACCGGGCGCAACTGGCTGCAAGGCTTGGGGCTCTCGGTGCTGTTTCTGCTTCTCGGCTTCTTCTTCCCGGACCTGTGGCTGCGGAGCAAGATCAACGGGCGCCAAAAAGGCGTTTTCCGCGCTATGCCGGATGCCCTCGATTTGTTGACCATCGCTGTCGAGGCCGGCTTGGGATTCGACGCCGCCATGTCCAAAGTTCACGAGAAGTGGGAAAACGACCTAGCGCTTGAGTTCGGTCGGGTCATCCAAGAAATCCGCCTTGGGAAACTCCGCCGGGAAGCCTTGCGCGACATGGCCGAACGACTGGGTGTGGCCGAGATGACGAGCTTTGTGGCGGCTGTCATCCAGTCTGAGCAGCTTGGCGTAAGCATGGCAAAAGTGCTGCGCATCCAATCCGACCAGATGCGGGTCCGTCGCCGCCAGATGGCGGAAGAGGAAGCTCACCGGGCTCCAATTAAGATGATCTTCCCGATTGGGATCCTGATCTTTCCGTCCCTGCTGATCATTCTGTTGGGACCGGCTGCGATGCTCTTGCTACAATCGCCTTTGGGCGGAATCCTGGGCGCCGGCGGCTGATCCAAGGCGCTCGGCCGCCTCGACAATGGAATGCACCTTGACCCTAGATGGGGGGGAGGGCCGTGGGTGGGTCAGATTTCGGTTCGACCTCGCATTCTTCAGCCTCGCTTTTGGCTTGAGGCTGCACTCGATCTCCTGTTTCCCCCACAATGTGTCGGCTGCTCGTCACCCGGATCCGTCTGGTGCCCTTCGTGCGGCACACGGCTGCAGATATTGCGCCGACCGATGTGTACTCTCTGCGGTCGACCTATAGCGAAGGGTGCTCGTATCTGTCGAGACTGCGCCGCGAGCCCACCTCGCCTGCTTTCGCGATCCTTCGCCTGGTACCGCCCGCCGTTGGACGCCGCGGTTCTTCATCTCAAGTACCGCCCCGACCGGCGGCTGGCAAGTTTGATGGGCGGGTGGCTCGCCGAAATCTATAGAACTGCCGGCTGGTACACAGATCTGATCACGGCCGTCCCGCTCAGTTCCAATCGCAGGCGACAGCGCGGATACAATCAAGCTAGCCTGTTGGGTGCCGCTCTCGGCCGGCGGACGGGCCTGCCTTTGCGTGACGGCGTGTTGGGGAGGCGGAGGGAAACGGGCACGCAGGTCGGGCTCGGTCCGGAGGAGCGTCGGGAGAACGTTTCCGGAGCATTCGAAGCACGCCAGGCAGCGGTGCAGAATAGGGCGGTCATCGTTGTCGATGACCTTTACACGACGGGGGCAACATTGGGCGCTTGCGCCATAAGTCTCTTCGAAGCGGGTGCATCCCGCGTGTATGGCTTGACGGCGGCACGCGCCGGGCACATCGATCCAGGGGCGAATAGACATGGAGGCCAATACCACAATGAGAGTCCAGATCAACGCCCGCCAATTCGAGCTCACGGATCAGATGCATGACTACGTCACCAAGAAGATCAACAAACTAGAGCGCTACCTAGATATCCTGGAGGAAGCTACGGTCGATTTGACGTATGCCAAATCGGCCCGCAGCGCCATGGACAGGCAGGTGGCGCAACTGACTATTCGTGGCAAGGGCGTCCTCCTGAGAGCTGAGGAGCGCAGTGACGACATGCAAGCTTCCGTCGACGCTGCTCTGGAGAAAATCGTCCGTCAGATCGACCGCTACAAGGGACGTCATTGGAATCCGCGCGGTGACGGTCGGAGTGTGGCCGACGCCGTGGCACCTTCCGGAATGGTCGAAGATGAGCCTGCGGCGGAGCAGGAACCAATCCTACGCCGGAAGAGGTTCTTGTTGGCGCCAATGGATGAAGCTGAAGCTCTGGAGCAGATGGCACTGCTCGGGCACGAGGACTTCTTTGTCTACCTGGATGCAAACACCGGTCAGGTCAATGTCCTCTACCGGCGTCGGGACGACTCATTTGGATTGATCGAAACCGAGATCGGCTAGTCCTGCAGCCGCGGTCCAGCAGATGCTGGACCGCGGCCCGGGCTTTCCCATGTCTTCTTCTTATCCCCTACTGATCATGCTCGCCCCGGGCGGGGAACAGCCGGCGGCGCGGTGGATGGCCGATGCTCGAACGGCAGCCGCCATTGATCTATGGACTCGTCTCTCGAACGTCCAAAGCGTCGACGTCGTCGTTGATGCGGCCGATCCAGCGGACCGTGAGGCGTTCAAAGAGCTGGGCGCGAACTTGGCTGTGCCGGTCAAAGGCGCGTTCCATTTTGGCAGGAGGGTCGATCAGCTCTGCTCCGAGTACGGATGGAAACGCCTGGCCTACTTCGGTGGCGCCAGCGCGCCTCTGCTCACAGTAGACGCATTGTCGGCCATCTTTGACCATGCGATCGAATTGGACTCCCAGGCGGGTCTGGTCAACAACCTGCATTCTTCTGACTGGCTTGTGATCAACGACACCAGGCCGCTTCGTGATCTGAACGAACGTTTGCCCAAAGACAACATGCTCGGTTGGGTTCTGTCCCAGGAAGCGGATCTTAAGATCCGCGCCATGCCCCCTGAAACTGCCTTCCGCGCGGATCTGGACACCCCTGCTGACGTGCTGATGATCGGCAAACACCCCCTTGCCGGCAACCACTTGAGCGAGTTCGCGAAAAACTCCGGGGGCCCTTTGATGACCAGAATTGAGACCCTTGAAAGAGCGCTGCTTGTCCCAGGAAACGGCCTGGCTGTGATCGGGCGAGGGTCGTCGCGTTTGTGGTCTCGCCTTGAAAATGAACTACCCATCTGGGTGCGTAGCTATGTCGAAGAGCGTGGAATGGTGTCCAGTGGGCGGCTGGCCGATGGCAAGGCGAAGTCGCTACTGGCGGCGGCGGTGGATGCGTGGGGCGGAGAGAAGTTCGTCGGCCTCTTGAGCGAGCTGGTTCAAGCTGTCGTCTGGGATACGCGTGTGTGGATGGCGCACCGGGGTGGGTGGCCTACTGAATCCGATAGATGGTCTGCCGATCTAGGCTGGCTAGATCAGATTGAAGACGGGGCGCTCACGGAACTTACCCGAGCGATCCTCTCAGCACCGATCCCGATCGTGACGGGAGGGCAGGGAGTCGTCGGGGGCGCGATGATGGCGCTGCTAGATGGATTGAGTTCTGGAAACGGGGACTACCAGCCTTCCAGGTAGGGCTCCCAGGACTCGTTCTCCGCCAGGTGGGTTCCAAACCTATAGGCAGCAGTAGGACGTGGCTCGCGCGGCACATGGCGCAGGTGCATTTGGGCCTTCTGCGGCGTGCGCCCACCCTTCTTGAGATTGCACTGGGCGCAGGCGGTCACCAGGTTGCTCCAGGAGTGCTCACCGCCAAGATGGCGCGGGATCACGTGGTCCAGCGTCAGGTGTCCTCCCTGAATTCCACAGTACTGACAAGTGTAGTGATCCCGCCGAAAGATCTCCCGCTTGCTTAGCCGAACGCGCGGCCGCGGACGTTTGATCATGTACTCCAGACGGATGATCGATGGCCGGGGATAAGCCTTGCGGACGGTTTGAATGGCCCCCCGTCCGTTCAGGAGCATCTCGGCTTTGCCGGAGATGAGCAGACCCAAAGCCCTACGAGTCGAGCACACGTTGAGGGGCTCGAAGTTGGCATTCAAGACGAGGACGGGCGATTCGACGGTAAACATTGGCCAAAACTTGGGCGGGATTATATCACCGGCCGTTGCGTGGGGCGAGGAGCGACATGAGCGGGTGGGGGCGGGTTGCCAAGCGAGATGGAGGCCCGGGCAATAGCGATCTACGTATAGCGCTTGCGGATTTCAGCGCTCAGGAAATCCATGGCCCACACGACGATCACGATCGCCCATATGGCTGTGCCAGCCTTGCGGTATTCGAGCACGTTGATGCGTTGGCTGAGATAGAAACCGATACCCCCGCCGCCAACGAAACCCAGAATGGTGCTGATGCGGACATTGATGTCCCAATGGTAGATGATGTATGAGATGAAGTCCGGGACCACCTGAGGAACCACAGCGAACCGGACCACTTCCATGGTGGTCGCTCCCGTGGCAGCGACTGCCTCGATGGGCCCGGGATCGATGTTTTCGACCGCCTCGGAGAAAAGTTTCCCCAGGGAAGCCACCGTGATCACGGTCAAAGCCATCACACCGGCGAAGGCCCCAAAGCCGACCCACAGTGCGAACACGGTCGCCAGCACCAGCGAGTCATACGAGCGCGTGATATTCAAAGCAGCTCGGACAAAGGTATAGACAGTTGTGCCGACCCAATTGCGGGCCATGATGTTTCGCGCCGCCAAGAAGCTGATGGGCGCGGCGACAATCGTCCCGGCAGTCGTGGCCAGCAACGCCATGAAAATGGTCACAATGATGTTGTCGAAAACATCCTTCATGGACTGGCTGGGGATCAGATTGCCTTTTGGAACGAAAGTCAGAGCTTGGAGATGACTAGGTGTTCCATCCGTCGTGGTGTTTACGGGACGTACTTCGACCTCGGCAGTGAAACTGCCGTTTGCATCGGTTGTCGCCAGCTTTGTAAATAGGGTTTTTCCAGTTGGCAGGAGCCACTGAAGCTTGACAGGATTATTGGGCGCCATGTTGGTTCCCTGGATGGTCACGATGTCACCAGGGTTGGCACAGGAGGGGTTGGCAACGATGCTCGGACCACCTCCGGAGATGTCGGTAGGTTGAGCCGATCCGCAGGGCACTGGGAAGACAATTTCAATGGTCGTGTCGGTGGTCTCGCGTGTGAAGAGATCGGGGTGAATCAACGCACCGAGGATCTTCTGGCTATTCGGCAGCGATGACAGCAGTTTGCCTGGATTGATCTCGGTGACTCGATAGCCAATCACATACGCGCCGATCGCCAGAATGACCAAGAAACCCGTAATGAACGACCGGCGGATGTTGAACTCGTGGGGTTCCATGCTATACCAACCTGGCCCTGACTTTGGCGCTGACGAAATCGAGGACGATGACGATCACTGCGATGGCAATGAAGGACGAACTCACGGCGCGGTAGTCACCTTTTATGATCCATTGATACAAGTAAAATCCGATTCCCCCGCCGCCGACAAACCCGATAATGGTCGAGGTTCGAACGTTGATATCCCACCGGAACAATGTGAACGATGCGAACGGTGGAACAATCTGCGGGATGACTGCGTAGCGAACCATCTGCAACCAAGTCCCGCCTGTGGCCCGAATGGCTTCCAAGGGGCCCGGGTCGATCCCTTCAATCACTTCCGAATACAGTTTGCCCAGGGCGGCAATGGTATGCAAGGTCATTGCGATCACACCTGCAAATGGACCCAATCCAACAATGACCACGAATATGATGGCGATGATCAAGGGCTCAATGGAACGCACGATGTTTAGAATCGTGCGAGTCAGCGTGTACAGGATCAGGGTGATAGGGTTCACCCCCATCAGATTCCTGGCGGCCAGGAAACTGACCGGGACCGCGCCCAATGTCCCGAAGGTCGTTGCCATCAGGGCCAGGAACAACGTCTCGATGATGCCCTTCACAACATAGACACCGTTCTTCGAAAGCTTGTAGCCTGGTTGTGGCTGCGTTTGTGTCACGTACACGCGGTGTTCGAGCGGAATCGTCGGGTCGGGTGCGGCGGAAAGAGCATCCGGGGGGACTTGAATTGCGAGATCGAGATTTCCTTCCCCATCTGACTTGGCATTGAGATTCGTGATGAAGCCTTCACCCAGAGGGAGACGGTCGCCAATCGGCGTTGCCCATTGGATTAGCGTATTGGCATTCGGCCACAAACCACCGGCGTGCACCGTCAGAGCATCCTTGAGAGCGCCGCAGTTTGGGGATATCTCGACTGTGATCCCGTTGACTGTATTGGTAGAGGCTGGGGGATTGGGTCCGCAAGGAACCTGCACAGGCGCCCAGCCTTGTTGCTTGATCTCCTCGCGGGCAAGGAAATCCGGCCGCAGCATGGGGGCTAGGATAGATTTGGCCCGGTCGATGTTCTGGGTTAGGGCTGAAGGATCGATCTCGGTAATCTGCCAGCCGATTCCATAACCCATGACCAGGAGGGCCGCGATCGGCAGGAACGGAGAGCGCAGTCTGCCGCCCACGGCTCCGACCGCATCCCAGATGTTCCAGATCCAGGCGACGGCTGGGGCCGCGTACCAGGCGGGCACCTTGTACCAGATAGCCACCACGAGCATGATGGCCGTGCTAAGGAAGATCGTTGCGCCGCGATAGCCTTGGCGCGCATAGAATTGCCCTGCGCCAGGCAGGATGAGCGAGAGCAGGGCAGCGACCCACGGGTTTCGCCGCGACTGATCAGAGGCTGATTTCCCCTCCATACCTAGTCCGCCTCAACGACTTCTGTGGCGCGTACTTCCTGGGCTTCCTCGCCGTAGATCTCTTTGAATTTGGCGCGATTGATCTCCTTCGGGAGACCCTCGAAAACCAAGACACCGTCCTTGAGGGCGATCACACGAGTGGCGTAGCGGTGCACCAGGTCAAGAAAGTGAAGGCTGCAGAGCACGGTGATGCCCTCTTGGTTGAGTTGTTCGAGATACTTGAGTATGGAATGAGAAAGCACAGGATCGAGAGATGCGACCGGCTCGTCAGCCAGCATCAGTTTGGGCTCCTGCATCAGGGAACGAGCAATTCCCACTCGCTGCTGCTGCCCCCCCGAGAGCGTATCGGCGCGAGCGCGTGCCTTGTCGGCGATCCCGACCCGGTCGAGGGCCTGGATCGCCATTTCGCGATCCGACCTCGGCCAGATTCCCAACAAGCTCATCACAGGGTTCGCATAGCCCAATCTGCCCGAGAGGACATTGGTCATCACGCTGCTGCGCTTGACCAGGTTGAACTGCTGGAAAACCATGCCGATGTGACGACGCAGATGCCGCAGTTCAGCTGGCGAGGCCGCCGTGACATCCATGTCGTCGAAGTAGATACGGCCTTCGGTGGGCTCGATCAGGCGGTTGATGCATCGAAGCAATGTGGACTTTCCGGAGCCTGAGAGGCCGATGATGACCAAGAACTCGCGGTCATCGACAGTGAAGCTAACGTCCTTGAGGGCCTCTGTCCCACTTGGATAGACCTTGGTGAGATGTTCAACGCGAAGCAACTAGGCACCTCCAACTCAGACAAGAATCGAGGGGAGAAAGGGATGGCCCTTCTCCCCTCGATATTCATCGGCCAGAGCTTATTGAACGTACTGGCTGAGGTCGAGGCCCGAAGCTTCCAGGTAGGACCGGAAGGTATCGTAGGCCGTATCGTCAACCTTGACGAGCCCGCCGATCTGGTACAGGTCGTTGAGAGCTGTCTTGCCTTCTTCGGTGTCAGCAAGCTTCAGCATGGCAGCCGTGATCTGGTCGCGCAGATTCTGCGGCATGTCCGGTGCGTAGGACATGTTGTCGTTCGGGATGATCGCCTCGGTCTGGAAGACCACCACGACCTTGTCGTTCACGTCTGGGTGATCCGTGGCGATGTTGGAGCGCGCGTCCACGAAAGTGGTGCCATAGTCGCAGATGCCGCCATCATAGATGGCCTGCACGACTTGAGTATGGCCGCCAGCATAGATGGGGTCTGGCATGTCGGCATCGGTCAGGCCGGCCTTCTTCATGAAGATGACCGGGATCACGTGACCGGAGGTGGACTGCTCGTCAGCGAAGCAGGCTGTCTTGTCCTTGAATTGCAGCAAGGTGGGGAGCTCTGCCTCGGTGGCAGGCTTGTCCGCGGCCGGCGTGAAGCCCGAGTCTACATTGGCAATGAACTGTGAGCCGTAGTGATCGGAGCCGAACCGGTTGGTGATCAATGCCACGTCGGCATAGCCCGACTGGTGGGCCAGGATGTAAGCGAAGGTCGCCATCCAGCCGATCTGAGCGTTGCCGGATCCCATGGCCTCTGTCAGCGCAGCATAAGAGGTCGGAACCACGCCCTTGAAGGTCAATCCGGTCTCCTTCGAGAGCAGGTCAAGCAGAGCCTGGCCGCTGGCGGTGATCTCTTGGGAAGTGGACGAAGGCTCGAAGGCAACCACAATCGGGTTGTCGGGCGTTCCCATGCTTGGCGGGGCTTCGGTGGGGGCAGGCGCCATGGTCGGTGCTTCGGTCATGGCGGGAGCCTGAGTGGGTTCCGGTGCCTGGGTCGGCGTCGCAGCAGGACCGCAGGCGCCGAGCAGCATGGCGGCCAACACCATGAGGCTCAGCATGACAAACAGACGGTTGTTACGCATTGTTGCTTTCTCCTCCTCGAGTCAGAAACAAAAGGGTCTTGAAGATCTTGCTCCGGCATAGGACTTGTATCTATTCGTCGGGGAAAACACCTCCTGTTGAAGCAGGTGGGTATGTGGGCCGATGATAGCGCGAAAGCCGTCGACAGGCAAGGATATCCGTCTCTTGTGTGTCGGGGGTCCGGAGGTTAGAATCCCGGTTTAACGTGATGACCAATCTCCCCTTCCAGGAAGCCCTCGACTACCTGTACAGCTTCGTCGATTACAGTCGAGAGAGAAGTGACCGCTACTCCGCCGAAGCCTTCGATTTGGCAAGGATGGCGGATCTGATGACGCGCCTTGGTGAGCCCCAGCTGGGCTACCCCACGGTTCACGTCGCAGGGACCAAAGGCAAGGGCTCGGTGTCGGCCATGATCGCCTCGGCTATGACCAAGGCCGGCTACCGCACCGGGCTGTACACCTCCCCGCATCTGGTCCAGTTCACCGAGCGGATTCAGGTCGACGGTGAGCAGATCTCTCCCGAAAGTGTGGTCGATATCACAAACCGACTTCGCGAGCATGTCCCCCATGTCCCCGGACTGACGACCTTTGAACTGGTCACCGCACTGGGCTTCATGCACTTCGCTTTGTGTCAAGTGGACTGCGCCATTGTGGAAGTCGGGCTCGGCGGAAGATTGGACGCCACCAACGTGGTGCATCCGCTGGTCACGGTCATAACGTCCATCTCTTTGGATCACACGCACTTGCTCGGGGAGACCTTGGGGGAGATCGCCGGAGAGAAGGCGGGAATTCTAAAATCAGGTGTGCCACTGGTTCTGTCGCCGCAACCACCGGAGGCCCGAGAATCGATCCTGGCGCGCGCACAAGAGGTTGACTCCCCGGTGGTCGAGATTGGCAGAGACTGGCTTGTGCAAGGTCGGTCTCAGGATCTGGACGGCCAGTCGCTGGTCATCACTACTCCCGAAAATCCCATGCGGGAGTTCGAGCTACGGATCCCGCTCCTCGGCCAGCACCAGGTCGAAAACGCCGGGGCGGCTTATGCCGCACTAGACCTATTGCGCCGCCGTGGACTTCCAGTAGAAGATGAAGACATCCGGCGAGGCTTTGCTGACGTATTCTGGCCCGGACGGTTCCAAATTCTGTCTCGCCGTCCGGATGTGGTGGTGGACGCTGCCCACAATGCCGAGTCGGCCAGGCGGCTGGCTGAAACCGTTCGATCCGTCTACCCGGGCCGGCCGGTGACGCTGATCTTCGGCGCCTCGGCTGACAAAGACCTGGGCGGTATGTTGGTTGAACTAGCCCCTATCGCTGACCGAATTATCTTCACACAGGCTTTTCACCCTCGGGCGGAAGACCCCCAGGCTCTGCAAAGCCTAGCGGCCGGCATGGGGTTTCTTGGCGAGTGCGCTGTCTCGGTGCTCGACGCGCTGCAGACAGCGTTGGCTGGAGCTGGACCAGAAACGGTTGCTCTGGCCACCGGCAGTCTCTTTGTTGTCGGCGAAATATTGGGAGCCGAAGAGTCGCAATGGACAGCGTCTCGCCGATCGGAGAAGGGCAAGCCCGCATCATGAGCGCTTCAATTTCTTATTGGACCCACCAGCTCTTCCCCGAATTTGGCGAAGGCATGAGCCGTCGGGCCGACGAGCTCTACGACATCGATGATGCTCCTATGGACGATGAGGGCCTGATCGAAGGCGCCATCCTGCCCATCAGGGATGTCGTCGTCTTTCCCAACATGGTGACGCCGCTGTTTGTCGACCACGAGCCGACTCTGTCGGCCATCGAGGAGGCTGCTCGCGGCGGGGAGACGATGATCGCCGTGGCACAAATCGACGCCCAGGTCGAGAATCCCACCTCGAGTGACCTGTACGGCATCGGGACCGAAGTCGCCGTGAGCCGTCCGCTGCAGATGCCTGACGGCTCGATCTCCATCCTTACCCAGGGCCGGCGCCGCGTAGAAATTGTCCGCTACCTGGTGGTAGACGGCACGCTCCGAGCGCAAGGGCGGCCGGTGGATGAGCCCAAGGCCAGGAGCACCGAGAGCCTGGCATTGATGCGGGCCGTGCTTACCCTCTTTGAAAGGGCCGTTCGCCTCAGTCGGACACTCCCCGAAGAGGCCTACCTCTACGCTGTCAACATTGAGGATCCGGGCTGGCTGGCAGATCTGGTCACTTCGGCGCTCACCTTGAGCATCACTGAACGGCAGGAGATGCTCGAGACGTTCGACCCGATGGACCGTCTTCAGCGGCTGAGCTTGCTCCTGGGAAGGGAATTGGATGTGCTCGAGTTGGAGGATCACATCCACGCTCAGGTTCAGAACGAGGTTGATCGCTCCCAACGCGAGATGTACTTGCGGGAGCAAATGAAAGCTATTCAGAGCGAGTTGGGGGAGTCGGATATCTGGAACCAGGAACTGGCTGAGCTGCGAGAGCGGGTGGATCACCTCGACCTTCCGGAGGAGGTGGCGGCCAAGGCGAAGAAGGAACTCCAACGGTTGACCCAGATGCCGCCGATGTCTCCGGAGGTCGGGATCATCCGCGCCTACCTCGATTGGCTGATCGAGCTGCCATGGTCGAGCGCCACCGAAGACAATTTGGATATCAAGCACGTCTCGCGGGTGCTCAATAAGAAGCACCACGGACTCGACAAGGCCAAAGAGCGCATTCTCGAGTACATCGCAGTGCGCAGCCTGGCACGCGGCAAGCAGCGACAGCCGATCCTGTGCTTCGTCGGCCCACCCGGTACGGGGAAGACGTCTCTTGGACAGTCAATCGCCAGCGCTCTTGGCCGGGAGTTCGCACGCATCTCACTGGGCGGAGTCAGAGACGAAGCCGAAATCCGCGGCCACCGCCGAACGTACATTGGTGCACTTCCCGGCCGGATTCTGCAGGGGATGCGCAAAGCGGGGACCATCAACCCGCTCTTCATGCTGGACGAGATCGACAAGCTTGGAAATGATTTCAGGGGAGATCCATCGGCGGCGCTGTTGGAGGTGCTCGACCCCGAGCAGAATCACGGATTCTCGGATCACTACCTCGAGATTGGCTACGATTTGTCCAAGGTGCTCTTCGTCACCACGGCTAACACACTGGATTCCATTCCCTCGGCGCTGCTGGATCGGCTTGAGGTGATCGAGTTTCCGGGATACATCGAAGAAGAAAAGCTGATTATCGCCGAGAAGTTTCTCGTCCCGCGCCAGATAGAGCAAAACGGTCTGGAAGGGGAGGAGTTGGCCATCTCGGAGAAGGCACTCCAGGCGATCATCCGCGAGTACACGTGGGAAGCCGGGGTGCGCAATCTTGAACGAGAAATCGGCAAGATTTGCCGAAAGGTGGCCCGCAAAAAGGCCGAAGGCCGCAAGACCCCCAAACGAGTTACCCCTGGCATGTTGGCTCGATTGTTGGGGCCGCCGCAGATCAGTCCCCGCGAACCGGAACGCGAAGATCAGGTTGGTGCTGCGCTAGGCCTCGCCTGGACGGAAAATGGGGGAGACACTCTGCCGGTCGAAGTCCTTCTGGTTGAAGGCAAAGGCAACATGCAGATCACGGGGCAGATTGGGGAAGTGATGCAGGAATCGGCCCAAGCCGCCTTGTCGTTTGTGAAATCTAGAGCAAATGAACTGGGCTTTGACCCAGAGCTCTTCGAGAACACCGATATCCACATCCACATCCCGGAAGGCGCCATCCCGAAGGACGGTCCCAGTGCGGGCATCACGATGGCGGCGTCTCTCGCTTCGGCCCTGACCGGTCGGCCCATCTACCGCGATCTGGGAATGAGCGGGGAGATCACTCTCAGGGGCCGCGTGCTTCCGATCGGCGGGGTCAAGGAGAAAGTCCTTGCGGCCTACCGCTTGAAGCTGTCGCGAATCATTTTGCCGGCCCAGAACAAGAAAGACCTGGTCGAGGTGCCCGCCAAGGCTCGGGACGCGCTCGATTTCAAGCTGGTCCGGCACATGGATGAGGTCTTTGACCTGGCATTGCGACCTGCTCCCAGCAAACCAAAATCCAAACCTAGGCGCAGGGGCAAGTCTGACTCTGGGTCCCCCCACGTTCACGCTGCCAGCGGCTGATTCGATTCGACCCGTGTATCCTGAATTTCGCCAACGCCCGAATCCCGGTTCTCATCCGACTATGAGTGATTCCTCGCGCTTGGTCCTCCCCAAGGGCATGGCCAGTATTCGCAGATACGTTGTGGTCCTTGGGTGTCTGTTCTTGGCCGGCTGTACTCGGGCTGCGGTGCCTGTCCAAAGCCTGCCGACACCCTTTCGCCCCACACCCACACAAAAGGTCCCGACTCCGACTCCCACCGAAGTCCCACCTCCCTCAACCACCGGCGTGGAGTACGCTGTGGTCGGCGTGGATGATAGCGGTCAGTTGCCCGTGAGGCTCAACGCCGGGATCTCAGGGTTGACGAACGGCTTTCTCACGCCGCGGCAAAGGGGCATTCATCTAACTGGGAACGCCACCCTGCTGGGAAGTTCCCAGTGGGTCGAGATCATTCGCCCGGATGGACGGACAGGTTGGGTGCAGGGGATGAATCTGACCGAGTACGTCCCGGCCGAGCAGTTCTGTGCTGATGCCAAAGCGAACGCCATCGTCAGCGCGCTCTCGCAGGCCCTCCACCATCGGGATGGGGATGAGCTGGCCAGCTTGGTGAGTGACTCACGCGGGTTCTTGATCAGGGTGGACTGGTGGAATCCCGAAGTGCACTTCACGAAGGCGCAGGCGGCGGATCTGTTTGCTGATCCTACGGTGATCAACTGGGGGACCCACTTCGCGAGCAATACCGAAATCAACGGGGCATTTGCCGATGCCGTCTTGCCACAATTGGAAGATGTCTTTGCGGGGCAACCCGCGCTCACATGCGATGAGCTTCAGTTCGGATCGCTTGTCCAGGACATCCAGCGCCCGGCAGCGTATGCGAATCTCAACTTCTATGAGTTCTACCGGTCGGCGCTCGAAGGCGGCAACGAGTTCAATTGGCGAGCTTGGACTGTATTGATCGAGTATGTTGATGGGGAGCCTCACCTGGTGGGGTTGATCCAGTATCGGCCCCGGGTCTGAGCTTCATCGGGCTTTGCCCGCATTCACGCCGGCACAGCGGCGTGCATCCTCCCTAGCGCATCCAGGACTTGAAGCAGGCGTTTCGGCCAATCCGGATTCCCCTCTTTAAGGAGCCACAGGCCCTTTCGGCTGAGGCGGATGTCTTTTCCAAGCTCCGGCATTGGCCCGTCTTCGGAAACCGCGTGCGTGCGGAGCAAGATCTGCCGCCCTTCAATCCCGATCCCCTCGACATGGGCTCTCGCCGCCAAGATGCGTACCTCTAGTTGATACAGCAGGTTCTCAACCTCGGATGGCAAGGGTCCAAAGCGATCGATAAGCTCAGATTGAAGCTCTTCTACCTCGGAAAGTTGGCGTGTTTCCGCCATTCGGCGATAGAGCTGCAGCCTGAGGTCGCGATCCTCGACGTAGCCAGTGGGGATGGCGCTGGCCAGGGGCAGTTCGATGGAGACCGACAATGGGGCGCGTGCTTCCGCCAGGGCATCCGATCTCGGGAGGGGGCCCGATGTCTGGTGCCGCAAACGACGCACGGCTGTGGCAAGAAGGCGCGTGTAGAGGTGAAATCCGATGGCGACGATGTGTCCATGTTGGCGGGTGCCTAATATGTCGCCTGCACCGCGCATTTCGAGATCCCGTAGCGCGATCGAATACCCGGACCCCAGCTGCGAGTTCTCGGCGATAATCTCTAGGCGGCGCTGAGCCTCTTCGCTTGGATGGTCCTGTGGGTGACGCAAGAAATAGGCATAGGCGCGCGCCGAGCTCCGGCCAACCCGACCTCGAAGTTGGTAGAGCTGTGCCAGGCCGAACGTGTCTGCTCTGTCAACGATCAGCGTGTTGGCGTTGGGGATATCAAGGCCTGACTCAATGATGGAAGTGCTCACCAGCAAGTCGATATCCCCGACAGAAAAACGCTGCATCACATCGGCCAGTTGGGCCTCCGGCATCTGGCCATGAGCGATTCCCAGACGCGCCTCTGGCACCAGCTTATCCAGCCTGCGAGCCAGAGTGTTGATGGTCTGAACGCGGTTGTGGACGAAGAAGACTTGGCCGCCTCTGTCCACCTCGCGCAGCACGGCTTGCCGAATCAGCCGCGGTTCATAACGGCCGACATAGGTGATCACAGGAAGGCGTTCCTCTGGCGGAGTGTTGATGGTGGAGATATCCCTGGCTCCGGTCAGGGCCATGTAAAGTGTGCGCGGGATGGGCGTGGCCGTCAGCGTCAGCACGTCCACCTCAGTGCGCATGCGTTTCAAGTATTCCTTGTGGGTCACACCGAAGCGCTGTTCTTCATCGATGATCAGCAAACCCAGATTCCTGAACTGGACGTCCTTCTGGAGCAGACGATGGGTGCCCACCACGATGTCCACTTCGCCTGCTGCCAAACGTTCGACAATGGCCTGGGCTTCGGCCCGTGAGCGAAACCTGGAAAGCATCTCAATTGTGACCGGGAAGGGTGCCAGACGCTGTCTGAAAGTCGTGAAGTGCTGTTGGGCCAAAACGGTGGTCGGGACGAGCATGGCCGCCTGCCGTCCTTCCATCACCGCCTTGAAAGCCGCGCGTAACGCCACTTCGGTCTTGCCGTAGCCCACATCGCCGCAGATCAAGCGATCCATCGGCTGCGGTCCTTCCATGTCGGATTTGACGGCCTCGATCGCATGCAGTTGATCGTCGGTTTCCACGTATGGAAAGGAAGCTTCGAGTTCGCGCTGCCATTCCGAATCCGGGCCGTAGGCATAGCCTTTGACCGCCATGCGCCGGGCATACAAGTCGAGCAGGTCCTGGGCGATCTCCTGAACGGCCTCGGCAGCCTGGCCCTTGACCCGTTCCCACTCGGTCGTGCCCAAGCTGGAGAGCTTCGGCTGGCTTCCCTCGACACCCACGTAGCGCGTGAGGCGGTCGGCCTGATGAACGGGAACATAGACCTGTGCCCCGCCTGCATATTCGACCAGAAGGTATTCTCGGGCAAGGCTGTCGAGGGTGCGTTGGACCAGACCTAGGAGCCGCCCTATACCGTAGTCGATATGCACCACGAAGTCTCCCGGCTTCAGATCGGCGTAGCTTGCCTCGGGAGGAGCGGCTCGACCAGGCCGCCGATGCCGGGGGCGGGGACGCGCCCATCCGAAGATCTCGGAGTCGGTCAGCAGGTGGATTGCGCCTGAGTTCTCTAGGCGCAGCGTCCATCCTTCGCTGAGTGCCTCTTGCAGAAAGAACAGGTCCCCTGGGAGCAATTCGTCCGGTAGCTGTTCCACCAACGCGTTGCTGCCGCCTTCCGAGCGCCAGATTTCGTTCAATCTCGAAGCCTGCCTGCTCACAACCACACACGCCTCGTGGGCTGCCAGGCGAGCTGCAAGATGTTCGATCAAGGGTCGGACCTGTCCGCCGAACCGAGGGCCGGGCTCGAATGCATCTCCAAGACCAGGACTCGGTTCGAATTCCACGGACGCCATGCCCAGATCGACAGCGCCCAATCGATCTAGAGATTCACTGATTTCGGTTCGAGTGACGTACGGTAGTGGCGAATCTTCGGGAAGAAGCCCTTCCTCAACCTGGTCCTGGCGGGATGCCACCGCTTGGGCTTCGAATTCATCCACCGCTTCCTCGAAGGCCAAGCGATCGTCGATCAGAAGCAGGCTTGAAGGAGGGATGAAATCAAGCAGGCCGGCTGACTGGGGCCACATCCATGGGATGAAGAACTCGAGGAACGGCTCTTCTGGGTTGGGGCGGTCGTCTTCCAAGGCCTGGGGCGGGAGGAGGTCTTTCCAATTAGGATCGTATTCCCGCGGCAGGCCCTCTCTGGCCGGCATCACGTTGAGCATGGGTATGACGCCCATCGAACGCTGCGTCTCGGGGTCGAATTCGCGCAGCGTGTCCAGTTCGTCACCGAAGAAGTCCAAACGCGCAGGGGAAGGCAAAGCAGGCGGCCAGAGATCGACAATTCCACCTCGGCGGCTGAATTGGCCCGGCTGCGTGACGACGCTGCTCGGCGCGTAGCCTAGGTCGAGCAATCGTGTGAGCAGCTGATCGATTCGAACTGAGTGGCCGCGCTCGAGGGTCCAGCACTCGGCGCCGAAAGCAGTCGGTGGGAGGCTTCGGGACATCACGCCTCGGGCCGGGGCGAGGATTATGGGAGAGTCTTGCGAGGGGGGAAAAGACTCACCCGCCTGGGTGAGGGCGAAGAGTGCGCTGATCCGCTGCCGGAGAGTTCTCGGTCCCCAGGGAGCCCTCTCGTAGAACAACGGATTGGGTTCTGGGAAGAGGCTGGCCGTGAGGCGAGGGTCCCAGATCTGAAGTTCTTCGGCCAGGGTAAGTAGCCGGTCGGTCCTTGAGACCAGCAGCACAACCGTCCTCGGCTCATCCCCCGCCAACGCAGCGGCGACTGTCGAGCGGGCTGCGCGCGGCACCCGGAGTGTGCGTTCCTCAGGGAGATCACTGGCCAACCTTTCTTTGAGGCGGCCAAAAGCATCCAGGGACCGGATCGGGGACAAGAGCGGACTGAGATTCACGCCGCCTCTTCGGGCCCGCCGTTGAAACGCGTCATCGCCGTTTCGATTCCCTCTGTCAGAAGAACGGAAAGGCAATCTACCGCCTGATCGGCTACATCCGAGAACAATGTTGTTTCGCCCGCAGAGAAATCTTGGAGCACGTAGTCGGCGGCGTCCATTCTCCCCGGGGGCCTCCCGATTCCTATCCGCAGACGGGGAAAACTGTCGCTGCTAAGCTCGTGAACGATTGATTCCATGCCTCGATGGCCGCCGGTGCCTCCGAACGGTCGCAGCCGCAAACTGCCGAGTGGGAGGTCGAGGTCGTCGTAGACGACGATGAGCTGCTCGAGCGGAACCCGATAGTAGCGCGCCAGCGGCGCTGCGGCTCGGCCCGAGAGATTCATCATCGTCTGCGGCTTGGCCAAAAGCAGCTTGTCGCCTTCTCGCCGGGCTTCGGCGATCAGCGCCTGGTTTTGAGTCTTGCTGAAGTCGGTCCCCCAAGACTTGGCGGCCCGGTCGAGAACCATGAAGCCGGCATTGTGACGATTTTCACGAAAGCCCCGACCGGCGTTTCCCAGCCCAACTATCAACCATGGAGCACTCATGAGCGGTCACCTCGTCTGCGTGAGCGCCGTCTGGGATCCAGTCGGCGATTCTGAATGGAGCCCAGATACGACCGCACCTTCGGTCTCAGACCAGCATAAGCACCCAGAAGAAGCAGTGCACCGATCGCGCTGAACGCGCCTACCTTCAAGACCCGCAGGAGGTTGTCCCCTGGCGTGGGCTGGGTAGAAAGAACCTGGCCGCCCACTTGTGGAGGTTGAGCAGGTTGGCTGTCGGCCAGGGGCACGGAGGTCGCAGACGCAGGGCTCGTGGGAGTGGCCTTGGAGGGCTGCTGCCCGATTTGCAGTCCGCCGACCGTACTCTCCAGAATCTTGCCATCCTCTAGATACACCGTAAGTCGAAGCTGGTAGGTGCCAGGGGTGAGACCGCTGGTGTCCCAGACAGCCAGGCGGCTTGCGCTGACTGCGGTGGCGACGCGATCGCCGATGGGGAACCATGTATTTGTGGGGTTGGGGTCATAGGCGAAGCTGATGCCATAGGCCTGAAAAGAGGGGTGGGAGGCTGTACCCTCAATCGTGACCACACCAGTCAGGGCCTGTCCCAGGCCGGGGTTGGTAATCTCGGCATAGCCGGGCACCTGGGCGCGCCAGGCGGCGGTCACAGAAAGCATCAAGATTGGGATCGGGATGAGATGTCGGAGATGTGTGATCATCGCCCTGTGCCAGACGGAAACGCCGATTCTGCTGCCCAAGCCTCCCAGCGAAGAGGCAATCTGCAAGTTTAACATGCCGACCAAACGAAATCAACGCAAGGTTGACTAAGGGTGCACATCCCGGGTAGAATTCGAGTCCAACGTCGGCCAAGCGCCCCCCTCGAGATCGGGGATGGGGCCTTTTTTACGCATGTGAGGCCTGTGATGGAAGATCCGGAGCAAGAAGAAACGACGAAACAGGACTCGATGAACGCCGAGATCGTCAATCTCAGCGGTGCCGAGATTGGGACAGTCGAGGCGGAAATGGTGCGTATCCATCGCGGCGGCGCTCGTCGCATTGTGGCCGGCGACGTAGGGCTGCGCACCGGTGGCGCTGGGATCATCACGGCTGAAACCGCCGGGATGAGCTTCTCCGGTGCTTTGGCCGTGCGTGGCAACGTAGTTTCGATTGACAACAGTGGAGCCGGTGTGATCCTTGGCGAGAAGGTTCGCCTCAGCGGCTCCCGCTCGGGCGTGACGGTTGCCGGCCGCGCCGAACTGGGGGAAGGCAGCAGCACCATCTTTCTCTTGGCGCGAAACGTCGAAGGCTCTGTCCAGCCCGTTTTCGATACTCGGGGGTCGCTTGTCGCCGGCCTGGGTGCCGGCCTCATTTTGGGAACGCTTTTCTTCATCAGCCGCCTCTTTCGGCGGTAAAATCGACACTTGCCCGTCCGCCAGCGTGACATTTGGAGGGGACGGCCCAATGCCAGTCTATGGGAGGCAGAACTTTGGAAACACATACCCTTGAAGCCAACACACGTGCCATGGTTGGCAAGCGCGTCAAACAGATCCGTCGGCAGGGTCAGCTTCCCGCGATCCTGTATGGCAGCGGCATCGAGCCCGTGCCTATCGCCCTGGATGCGTTGGAGACGGCCCGCGTGTTGGGAGGCATCACTGGGTCAACGCTGATCGATCTGAACGTTGGCGGAGAGGCCCACAAGGTGATCGTGCGCGACGTTCAACGCGACCCAATCAGCCGCCAGATGGTGCATGTGGACTTTCTCAAGGTCGCTATGGACGTGGCCATCCGGACCGAAGTTCCCATCGAGCTTCTGGGCAATGCTCCCGCCGTCAAAGAACAGGGTGGTGTGCTAGTCGCCGGCCTGAACGAGATTGAAGTCGAAGCGCTGCCGGGTGACCTTCCAGACCGCATCACAGTCGACCTGAGTGTTTTGGCTGAGATCGACGACGCGATCACGGTGGAAGATCTGGTCATCGGCAAGGGTGTGCGGGTGTTCAACGATCCTGGCGATATGATAGCCCACGTCATCTACATGGCCGAAGAAGAGGAAGAAGAAGAGGAAGAAGAGGCCGAACTGCTCGGGGTGGGTGCCGAACCCGAGTTGGTCGAGCGGCGTGGAGCGGAAGAGGGCGAGGAAGAAGAAGGCGCCGCCGAAGTGGAGTCAGAAGAGGAGTAGGTCCCTCGCTGCAGGAACTTCAAGGGAGGAGGCTCAGCCTCCTCCCTTTTTCTTTTGGCTACAACGTGCGAATGAGTTTGACGAGGTCAACTGTGATGCGCGCCGTCACGCCCCAAATGACCTCATCCTTGTAGGGCCGGAAATAGAAGACCTCGACAGGCCGACCGGGGATGAGAGGTTCCCGAAGTCGAATTTCGAGGTTGTCCGGGTCCTGGAGGAATGAGAGCGGTACGTCGAATGTCGAAGCGACTTCACTTGGGTTGGTTTTGATGGGAAACGGCCAGGGGATCTGGGCGACGACTGGTGTCACCAGAAACTGAGTCACCGTGATCATCGGATTCATCTGGCCCAGGATTGACACGCTCTCGGGAGGAAGGCCGATTTCTTCGTTCGCCTCGCGTAATGCCGCTGCCGCCGGAGTGCCGTCGTAGGTCTCAATGGCGCCTCCAGGAAAGGATACCTGGCCTGGGTGTGAATCGACATTTTGCGTCCGTCGCGTGAAGAGCAAGTGCCAGGCCCCTTCGTGGTGGAAGAGGGGGACGAGGACGGCCGCTGGGCGAGTTTTCCACTCATTGACCACGCGTGGTGTGCGCGTAGTCAGCGCTTGGTGCAGCCGGTCGGTGAACTCATCAAGCATGGGCTCACTTGTCTCCGAGCAGCGGGGAGCCACAGTAGGCGCAGGCGGGGCGTTCGGGTTCGGATCGGTCAACCTGATCAGCATGGACGCTGCCCCCGCAGTAAGGACATTTGGCCGGCAATTGGGGCGAAGGCGGCGTCAACGATCCGCGGGGTGCCATCCCGAAATCGGCGGGGATGATCTCTTCGACGGCCTGGGCGAAGTCGGGAAATCCTTCGTCCCGAAGCTCCGCTATCAAACGCTGGCTGACCGGCCCGAGGCGAGGATCTCTTTGCTCGATCATCGTGCGGATGCCTTGCATCAAGAGGGTCCTCGCCAACTCCGTCTTCCCCGCCGCCAGGTAGGCTCGTCCGGCCTGCAGGAAGAGCTGGGAAGCGATGGGTCGATCCAGGTCGGCGGCTGCCTCGGCGATTTCAGCGAAGGTTTTCCCAGCCTCTGCCGGCCGTCCCGCTTCCAGCGAACGGTGAGCTTCCCTTAGCTTTCGCCGGATGGGGTGGATCCGTGGGCGGAAGAGCCTCCCGCGAAGTGGACGTCGCCTAAATCTCATGGATGGGGTTCCTCCGGCTGGCTCCAGCGGCCATGCAGTTGTGCCCACATGACGCTTCAACTCCTCACAACCGGTCTGGCAAACACCAGGTAGCCCGTGTGCGCCACCATCCTGTCTGCAGGGCGGAGCCGCTCGGGGATGTCCTTGTAGAAACGGAGCAGTATCTCGCACACATCAATGTTGGTGAACTTCTGGGCATGAAGCTCCGCCAACAGCTCCGAGACCTGGTTGGCAGTGGGCAGAATGGCGCCCAGCACGCCTCCATTGACCATGCAGGCGCGCGCTTGGTCGAGGTAGAGGTGGGGTGCAGGCAGATCGTAGAAAACGGCGTCCATGTCTGCGGCGTCGAAGCCATCTTCCACCTCGCCCTGAGCGAGGGTCACCCGATCGAGCAGGCCAGCTTGCGCAAGGTTCATACGAGCAAGATCCTGCATGTCCGCGCGCCTATCATAGGAGACCACTTGGCCGGTGGGACCGACGGCCCATGCCAGAGCTGTGGTCAATGCACCGGAGCCCGTGCCCGCCTCGAGGATGCGCGCCCCCGGACCGACGGACAGCCGAAGCAGGATGTAGCCGATGTCCTTGGGGAAGATGATCTGGGACCGCCGGTTGATGAGGAGCAAGATGTCCCGCAAGGTGGGCTTGAAGAAGTGAAACTCGTGCCCCAGGTGGCTCTGAACATCGATGCCCCATGGATGCCCAATCAGGTCGTTGTGTTGAACGACTCCCCGGTGGGACTGAAAGGTGGCATCGGCCTCTAGTTTGAAGATGAACTGCTTGCCCTGCAGGGTGGCCAGCATGGCCAGTTCCCCGACTTCAGCATTCTTCATGCGGGCATCCTTTGATCAAACGTCGGCGGTACTTGCCCCGGAAACTGGAACATCGGCGGCGATTCGGATGACGTTCGACCGGGGCAAGGTGACCGTCTCAACTTTCGCGTCGAACCCTGCATCTTTGAAACCTTCCGCCCAGGCTGGCGTGATGGGTCCGGATTGTCCTGTGAATCGATACAGCCAGCCGGCGAGTCGATCGGCGAGGCCCCTGCCCGTGATCTGGGCCATCGGAATGACCACTAGCCTTCCACCCTGGCGCAGAACCCGGCGGGCTTCCTGTAGGGTACCTGATTCAAACAGATATTCACTGGGGAAAGTTGAAACAGCACTCCGGAAGAGGGCATTGGCGAAGGGAAGCGCCTTGGCGTCGGCGCGCACCAAACGCGGAGACAGCTTTCTTCTGAGGAGCCGACGGCGGCTAATCCGGGCCATTTGTGGCGAGACGTCAATTCCGATCGTCTGCCAGCCGCGGGAAGTCAGATCAGCCTGGACATGTCCGGTCCCGAAGCCGATTTCGAGTACGGGGTCCCCGGGCAGCGCCTCGTAGGCGGTCGCCTGCCATGTGAACCATGCCCCCACAGACGTGATCATCGCCACGGCGTCATAGAGCCAGGCCAGCCGCGTGTAGAGTTCTCGAAAGAAGATGGCCAAGAACCAACGCAAGGCCATGTCAGCTCACCAAAGCATCAGCGTAGCGGGTCAAGCGAATCCCGCCGCTCAGGACGGCGTGGCGGGTAGTCTCTGATGTGAGCACAGCGAGCTCAGCCTGCCTCTCGTTGGTGTAGCTGCTTGAGGCGAGCAGTTCAGCGTCCACGATGGCCGGATGAACCATCAGCTCGGTTACGCCTTCTGGCAGGCCCTTGAGCAAGCTGAGAAGGAGCTCCTGATTGGCGTCTTCGCCGAAGAAGTCCACCCGGAGGCCGTCCGAGGAGGGTACGCCGGAGGCGATCAGCTTGGCTCGGGCAGTGCTGAAGCTCAGCCCTTGCGTTTCTGGGGCGGGGGGAAGGATTTGCTGGTGTCCGACCTTGGGGGGCCGAGGCCCGCGCGCGCCCAACCTGTATTGACGGGCGAAGTCAAGATAGTTCTCCCACAACGCGGGCGTGAGCTCAGCCACAAAATGGTGGCTGTCGAGATGATCCACCGTGGCTCCCAGATCTTGAACGGCCCTAATCTGGGCCTCCCACTCTCTTCGAACCACATCCGGGGAGAGCTCACTGATCGCGGCGCAAAGCTCTGGATACGGGCGGAATGTGCCCTTCGATGAGACCAAGCCTGGGAGCTGCTCGGGCGGAAGAACCGGCCGTCCGTGAGTCAGGTTGAGATGCACACCAATCGCCAACTGTGGGGCTTCGACAAGGGCCTGCCGGACGGCTTGGGCGGCTCCAGGCAGGTTGACCATCACCGTGGTCGAGGTCACGATGCCGATGAGATGGGCTTCCAGGATTCCCCGAGACACGCCGGGCGTGCGGCCGAAATCGTCGGCGTTGACCACAAGGCAGCGGGTCATGTGACGTACACATCCAGGCGCTGAGGCAGGGCCTCGTACACAACCTGCCGAATACCTTCCGAGCGCAGCTCACCATCGACTTGGAGTGGCGTGGCTGGCTCAGACGTGATGACCAGTCGGCGCGTGTGGTGCTGATGGATGGCCGGATCCTCGACAAACCGCCCGCTGAGGGTTCTGGGAAGCAGGCTGAGCATCTTGCGGCGGGTGGGAGCGTAGCCGTAGACAAACGTCAGCAAGCCATCCGTGGGATCTGCGGCAGGCGCCATGCGGAACAAGCCGCCCGTGAGAGGGCAGTTGCCCACTGAGACCAGGCTGACGGGGCCCTCGAAGCGGCCGTCATCCCATTCGAGGGTCATGTGCCATTCGCCTTTGTCAGCGATTGCCCGGAGCGCCGCCACCAGGTAGCGAACTATGCCCTTCAAGCGGCGCATGCGGATGTTGTACAGTGTGACGACTGGCTCCAACCCAACGGCCGAGTTGTTGTCGAAGACCCACTCGTTGGCTCGACCCAGATCGATGCGCTTGGTGCGCCCACCGCGGACAGCGGCGACTGCTCCCGCAAGGGTGCTCGGGAGACCCAAGTTGACCACCAGATCGTTGGCCGTGCCAAGCGGGATGATGCCGAGCGGGCCGAGTACCGCGTCTGGGGTGGCTTGGAACAATCCGTTGACGGCCTCGCCGATCGTGCCGTCACCCCCGGCGACCAGGATCGGCCCTTGTCCAGATTCAGCCGCAGCGCGCGCCAGCTCGATGACCTCGCCCGGCGCCTGGCTCTCGACGATCCGGGCATTGATGCCGTGTTCGATCAGGACGGACTCCAACTGGTCGCGTTGGCGCTTGGCTTTCCAGCGGCCGGCGAATGGGTTGATGATTAACGTGGCATCCATGATGTTCCTCTAGGTAGCTGGATGCAGCACCAAGACGGCGACGCTGAAGTAGATCAGCAGGCCGGTGGCGTCCACCAGCGTGGTAATCAGGGGGGCTGAGATCACAGCCGGATCGATGCCCACCACGTCGGCAACGATCGGGACGAGCGAGCCGACCGTATTGGCCCAAATGCAAACACACAGGATGGTGATGGCCACTACCAGCGCCATGGAGGGGTCCAGTCCCCAAAAGAGCACCCGCCCGAAGGCGACGGCACCCAGCAGAACTCCCAGCAGGGCACCCACGCCCAGCTCGCGCACAAGCACTGAGATCAAATCGCGCGGCTCGACCTCGTCAAGTGCAAGGGCGCGGATAATGCTGGCCACCGTCTGGGACCCGGCGTTGCCGCCGGTACCGATGAGGAGTGGGATGAAAAAGGAAAGGGAAACAACTGCTTGGAGGGTGTTCTCAAAATGGCGCAGTACGGTTCCGGTCAAGGTTTCGGCCACGAACAAGGCCAGCAGCCACACAAACCGTGAGCGGACGACCTGGGCGATGCTGAGGGACCAGTAGGGGCGGTCAGCGATGGTGCCGGCCTCGATACCACCCATGTTGAGGACATCTTCGGTGGCCTCTTCTTCCAGGACTTCGATGACGTCGTCGTAGGTGATCACACCCAATAGGACGCCGATCGCGTCGACGACCGGCAGTGCCGCCAGATCGTAGCGGACGAACATCCGGGCGACTTCTTCCTGGTCGGTGCCCGCCAGAACGCTGACGACTTCGCGATCCATGAAGGTTTCGACGCTGGCGTCGGGAGAGGCAACGATCAGATCCCGCAGCCCGATGTTACCGATCAATTTGCCGTTGCGGTCGATCACATACAGATAGTAGGGGGTTTCGGTCCCGGGCCCCATCTGCCTCAGAAAATCTATCGCCTCGGCCGCCGTCATCTGACGGCGAACGGCCACGAAGGCGGTCGTCATCAGGCCGCCGGCCGATTCGTCCTCGTGGTGCAGCAGTGGCAGGACGTCTTCGGCGTTGTCCATCTCGCCCAGCACAAGGGCGGCCCGCACCGGCGGAAGGTCGCCCAACAGGTCGGCTGCCTCGTCTGGGTCCATCCGATCCAGCACGTTGGACAGTTCTTCGGCCTGCATGGGTTCGGAGGTTTCAGCCGCCAGATGGGATGGGAGCTCGGAAAGGAGCTCGGCCGTGGCCTCCGTGCCCAATAGCGGAACAAGTTGGGCCCGGATGTCCTCGTCGGCAGCCGCAAAAGCCTCCGCTCGATCGGCCGGATGGAGTTCGACCAAGGCGCGCGCGGCCTCGTCCAGCTGCCCGCTGTCCAGCAGCTTGCGGATGCGTTCTCTTACTTCATCGACCAGGCTCTCGTCCATGATCGTCCTCCTGGGTCGAATAGTTAAAGATGGGCTTTTGGTCGCGCCAAGCCACAAGCCGAGGGCGGGGCGCTTGCCGGCGCCCTGGGGTGTCTATGGCGTCTTAGGTTGAGCGGCGAACCGTCTTGGAGCGGGGCAAATTGCCGCTCGAATGTCATTGTTGCGGGAATTTGAGCCCGCACCGCCTCAGGACAGACCTATTGGTCTCGAGGTGCTAAAGGCCTGCCGTTGCACAGGCTCGGCGAGGACAATGGGGGATTCTAGCACCCGTATGGGGGCCTGTCAAAGTTGAAACGTCCGATGGATCGTGCGCGCAGGGCAGGGCGAACATGCGCGGGCCGCGCAATCGACATTCAGCCCGCTTGTGAGATATTTCACAAGCGGGCTGGTTTCAGTTAGTTTAGAGGGTCCCAATAGTCCAAGAGCGTGTCGGTGAAGGTTGCTGAACGTTAGCCCCGACGACGACCGCCCATGCCGCCCACCAGACTCACGAAGTACAAGAGCTGCAGGATGGCCGTGGCCAGACCAGCCACATAGGTGAAAGCGGCGGCTTGCAGAACCGCGCTGACCCCCTGCGCCTCTTTGGGTGAAGTGATCAGGCCAGCTTGTTTGAGCAGGCGCTTGGCTCGAGCCGACGCGTCAAGCTCGACCGGCAGGGTGGCCAACGCGAACAAGGCGCCGCCGGCGAAGAAGAGGACCCCCAGCCAGGCGATCTGAGTCGCCAGGCCGACGCCCAACATGCCGCGCAGCAGCAGCCCGCCTATGATCATGATCAGCCCCAAGTTGGAGCCTATGCTCACAGCCGGAACGAGCGCCGACCGCAAACGCATGGGCATGTAGCCCTTCTGATCCTGCACTGCGTGTCCGATTTCGTGGGCGGCGATGGCGAGGGCCGCCACCGATCTATTTTGAGCGACACCTTGGGACAAGTTCAGGGTCTGGCTTCTGGGGTCATAGTTGTCGGTTAACTGACCTTGAATGCCCTGCAGTCCGACGTACCCCAGACCGCCCGAGTCGAGAAGACGCTTGGCGGCTTCGGCGCCGCTCAACCCCTGTGTGTTTTGAACCTTGCTCCACTTGCGGTAGGTCGAATTCACCCACCATTGGGCGAGCAAGGTCAACAGCAGGCCCGGGATCATGTAGGCCAAATACGTAGGATCCCAAAAGAGAAACATATCCGTTTACCTCCAAAAACATCCCACTGTCGACTAGGGGCTCGTGGTTTGAAGCAGCTCAAGAGCCTTGTCGAGCTGTGGATCCTGGCCTGATTCTACATCCTGGTCTGTTAGATCTACGCTAACATCCGGCGTCAGACCATCCCCGCTGATCTGGCGCCCATTGGGCGTGTACCAGCGTGCAATCGTGACCCGTATGGCGCCGCCATCGCCGCTAAGGGGGATCCAATTCTGGACTGAACCCTTACCAAACGTCGTCGTGCCGACCAGGGTTCCACGCCCGGTGTCCTGTATCGCTCCGGCCACAATCTCAGAAGCCGAAGCCGTCCCCTCGTTGACAAGCACGACAAGAGGTATGCCCGTAGCGAGCCCACCTGCCTGGGCGCGGTAGACATGCTCGCTGCCGTCACCGAAGCGCTCGCTCAATATCGGCCCATCGGCGATGAATTCGCTGGCGACTTGCACAGAAGTGTCCAAGTAGCCGCCGCCGTTGGTGCGCAAGTCGAGGATCAGGCCGTTAGGATTCTGGGCCTGTAGGGTCTCCAACTGCTGTCGCAGGTCGTCGCTGGTTGTATCGCCGAACGTGAACAACTGCACATAGCCGATCCCGCCTTCGAGCATTTCGGAGTGCACACTGGGGACGCTGATCTCCTTCCGCACCACGTCGAACTCAAGCGGCTGGGGCACTCCTTTGCGACGGATCGTCAAGTGGACGTTGGTTCCCGCCGGCCCGAGCACGTATTGAATCACCTGGTTCCCATCGATGCCGGTCATATCCCTGCCGTCGATGGCAAGGATCTCGTCGCCAGGCTTCAGCCCAGCCTGCATCGCCGGGGAGTCGAGCATGGGCGAGATGATCGTCAAGTACTCCGTGTTGGTGTCAACCCAAGCGCCGATACCCTCGTACTCGCCTGACAAGCTGAGGCTGGCCTGCTCATACTCATTGGGATCCATGTATGAGCTGTGAGGATCCCCGAGCGCATCCATCATCCCGCTGATGGCGCCTCGCATGAGATCAAGGTCGCGAACGGGATCCACAAACTCTTGGTGGACGATATCCCAGGCTTGCCAGAAAGGCGCGAACAGCGCATCGGTCTCCCGGCTGGTGGCCGGCGGCGCTGTGGGTTCACCCGCGGCGGGCTGGGTGGCCGTGGGGACCGGGGTGGGGGCGAGCGGGCTGGCTGACGGGGTGGGCGATGCGGCCTGGCTGATCAACGGGAGCTGCCGCAAGCTGGAACCGAATACAACCCCCCCCACAAACAAGCCGATCGCCAGGATCAAGCCCACCAAGATCCCGACCACTGCGCCCACCAATCCGCGTCCGCTCATCGCCTTCATCCTTTACTGAGAGTTCCACCTACAAAACACGCCGCCACGATCCAGTGCGGGCCACCCAGTCACATCGCCAATTGCCCGCCTAGGGGACCCCAGTGCCCTGCCCAAGGCCATGCCTTCGCTGCCAATCATCGAGCAAGTCGCCATACCCGTCGGTGCCAGCCTTCTCCGTGTAGTCGAGGATGGCCAATCCGTCCAGCGGGTACAACGGGTGGCAGGATGTCGGCCACGCTCCCGAAGGCGCCAGGACCACGGCATCCACGGCCGGCGCCACGATGTCCGCCTTCTCCAACCCAGGCGAAATCTTCTCGGCTGTGACGACCACCGTCTCAGCCACGAGTGCCAGTTCAGGATCGACCCCGTGGTTTCCGCCGATCAGGGCATTCCCTTCCGCATCCGCTTCGAGCGCGTGGATAACCGCCAGGTCGATCTCAATCGCCGGAAAGGCCATCAGTTCCTTGCCTGAGTAGGGGTCGAGCACCGTCTTCACATCCGGCCTGAGTTTAGGCATGTCGGTGCCGATCCATGCCTGGGATGGCACAAAGCCGATGCCGCCCAGGCTGGCCCGCAGGCCGGCTGCCAGACTGGCTTCGCTCTCATCGATGATCTTGAGTTCGCCGGCCGCAGCAGCCGCTGAATAGTGGGGAGCGAATCCGAAGACCTCAAGGCCGAAGTAGCAGCTTCGCACGCTGGAAACCATTTTGGCGCCAACAAGCAAGTCGCTTTCCACACCGGCGGTGAAACAGACAAGCTCCAGATCATTTGGCGCAGCGTCCCTCACGTGCCGCTCGAGCAAAGCCAGCACAAACGCCATCGGGCGGCGGTAGAGCGTCACGCCACCGAACGCCAACCGGCAGCCTGTGGGCGGCACCAACTCGGCCGCCTGGCGCAGGCCGATTACCTTGTCAATCATGGAGGCGTTCCTCAGGCCGGACACCATCCATGAGATGAGGCAGGGCCCGGGGGAGCTCAGCCAAACGGTCGATCTGGACGTCGACGTCCTGGCTGGTACGGGATCCGACGAGCACCGTCGTCATTCCCATAGCATGGGCCGGTCTCAGATTTTCAAGGTGATCGTCGGCCAATAGGCAGACTTCGGGTGCCGGCGACCCTATGAGTTCGAGCGCTCGAACGTAGGCGATGCGATCCGGCTTGTTGGCGTAGCCAACAGCCACGATGTCGATGATGCCGCTGAATAGATCCGCAAGCTGAAGTGCATCCAGAACATTCCGGGCATGCTCAGCGCTGGCATTGGTGAAGACGTACTTTTTTTGAGGCAAGCTTTCGAGCACCTGACGCAGTTCGCTGTCGGGGCTGATGAGGGATGGATAGTCGAGCTTGTGAACGTAGGTCAGATAGTCTGAGGGGTCAATCTCAAAGTCCCTCATCAGGCCCTGCAGCGTTGTGCCCTGCGCCTCAAGATAGCTCGAACGAAGACGTCCGGCCTCAGCAGGGGATAGGCCCATCTTGTGCGTCATGTATGTGTCGATCCGATCGGAAATCAGCTGCCAAACCCCGTTGCCAGGCGGATAGAGCGTGTCGTCCAGGTCGACAAACAGGACTTCGATGCGTGGTTTCAGGGTTTGTTTCCTCGCTGTCGGCAGTGCACCTGGTAGAGGTGGGCATCAGATGCCGAGCCGTTTGGGATGTCGCAAAGTATAGTTTGGCGCGCAGCGGGCTGTCAACGCGGACCACCCCCGGTATAATCGCAGGGTCCAGTTTGCATCTGGTACGAGGAGCCGTCCTTGCCCATCAAGATTCTGCCTGAGCACGTGGCGTCGGCGATTGCCGCTGGAGAGGTTGTCGAGCGTCCGGCGTCGGTTGTCAAAGAGCTGGTAGAGAACGCGCTCGATGCCGGTGCAATGTCCATAAGCATCCATGTCAAGGGCGCCGGCCAAGCGTTGATTGAGGTCTCTGACGACGGCCTGGGGATCGATCCAGACGATTTGAGCCTGGCGCTGGCACGCCACGCAACGTCCAAACTGCAGACGGCGGATGATCTGTTTGACATCCGAACGCTTGGGTTCCGTGGGGAGGCCCTGGCCTCGATTGCAGCGGTCTCCCGGCTGACGCTTACGTCGCGCCCGGAAAACGAGGAAGCAGGCCTGCGTATCCAGGTTGAAGGCGGTGAATTGGGCAAGGCCGAGGCAGTGGGCTCGCCCGTGGGGACCCTCGTTCGAGTCCGCGACCTCTTCTACAATGTCCCAGCGAGACGCAAGTTCTTGAAAACGGATTCCACCGAACGACGTCACATCAACGACTGGGTATCAAAGTACGCTCTGGCCTATCCGGAAGTGCGGTTCACGCTCACCCACGACGGACGCACCCAGCTCCAAACGAGCGGAAACGGCCGTGGCCGCGAGACCTTGGCCGCGGTGGTGGGTTTGGACACAGCGCGAGAGCTGATTTTACTACCCGAGCCAATGGGACCGTCGGACGTCATCGTTCGCGGGTTCATCAGCCCGCCTTCGGTCAATCGCGCCAGCCGCCGCGACCTGACGTTCTTTGTCAATCGGCGCTGGGTACAGGATACGAGTCTATCCGCGGCAGTGATCCAGGCCTATCATGGTCTGCTGATGGTCGGGCGCTATCCCATGGCGATCGTGTTCGTCGATCTGCCGCCGGAAGTAGTCGATGTCAATGTGCACCCGGCAAAGGCTGAAGTGCGTTTTAGGGACCCGCGCAGAGTCTTCTCCGTGGTTCAGCGCAGCGTGCGGGCAACACTGTTGAATGAAGCGCCACCGCCTAGCCTTGAACTCGGAGAGGGATGGGCAGACGTCAGCCGAGGCCCGCGAGCCCAGCTGGATGGCCTGGCCGGCAGGTCGTGGGATCCGGAGGCAGGCGCCCGCCATCTTCCTGAATTGGAGCCTGCAGCGCGCCCGACGGGAAGCATGCCATTGCTCCGGCCGGTTGGCCAGGTCGGCGCATCCTACTTGGTGGCGGAGGGACCAGACGGCCTATATCTCATTGACCAACATGCTGCCCATGAGCGTGTCCTGTTTGAGCGATTCATGGAGGATTTCAAGTCGGGCCAGATCGAGTCACAGGCGTTGTTGGAGCCGGCCAGTGTGGACCTTGATCCCTCACGAGCGGATCTCCTACAGGGGAAGCTCGAAATCCTCAAACGGCTTGGATTCGATGTCGAACCTTTCGGCGGCCGCACGTTTCGAGTGCGCGCCTTGCCAGCTTTGCTTCTGGGGCTCCAGCCCGAAGTGGCGCTCCAGACGGTAGTCGACGAATTCGAAGAAGACGAAACGCCGCTCGGCAGCGAGGTGGAAGCCCAGTTGGCAGCACGCGTGTGCAAGCGGGCGGCAGTCAAGGCCGGTCAGGTGCTTTCGGTGATGGAACAGGCGGAGTTGATACGAGATCTGGAAGCATGCGCCTCCCCCAGGACCTGCCCGCACGGGAGGCCGACGCTCATTCACCTATCGGTGGATACCCTCGAGAGGCAGTTCGGACGACGAGGTTGATCAGGCTCTGGGGCGTGTGTCGTAGGCCACGTCTCCCCCGCTGGGAAGAGCAATAGTAAACGTCGTGCCTTGCCCAGGTTGGCTTTCGACGCTGATGGTACCTTGATGCGCCTCGGTGATTCTCTTGGAAATTGCCAGGCCTAGCCCGGTGCCACCTACGCGGCTCTCTTGATCGGGGACACGGTAGAAGCGCTCGAAGATATGGGGCAGGCTTTCCGCCGGGATCCCTTTGCCGGAGTCTGAAACCGACGCCAACACCTGTTCGCCCTCACGCCGGAGCTGAACAAGGACTTTCCCGCCGGAATTGTTGTATTTGATGGCGTTGGTGAGAAGGTTGAGAATAACTTGCTTCAGGCGATTGCGATCACCTGGGACGGTTGAAACGCTCGGGTCGATGTCCAGCTCGATCGGAATCTGCTCTTCTTCTGCCTGATGCCGCACGATCTCAACGCATTCACCGATCAATCCACCCAAATGAACGGGTTCTTTGACAAACCGCGCCCGTCCGGATTCGAGGCGGGCCAACTCCAGAAAATCGTTCGCCATGCCGCTCAGCCGCTGCACCTCGTCGTAGACGGTCTGGGTGATCTTGGCGCGCTGGTCGTTTGGTAGGTCGGGCCGCTGGAGCAAGTGGGCGGCTGCCGTCAGTCCCCCTAGCGGTGTACGGAATTCGTGCACCATCTCGGCGATGAGGTCGCTTTGCTGAAACAGGCGGCTGTTTTCAATAGCGATGGCCGCCTGAGCCGCCAGGGTTTGAAGCACGCGCACATCGTCGTCCTCGTACCTTCCCGAGATCTTGTTGATTACCTCGATTACCCCGAATGACTTCTCCTTGGTGCGCAATGGAACGCCCAGGATCGTGCGAGTTTGGAAGCGCGTCAGGACATCGACCTCACGAAAGAAGCGAGGGTCTTGAAGCGCATCTTCCACAACGAGGGGCTCCTGATGCTTGTAGACCCACCCGGCGATGCTGTTATCGGCCGGGACGGCCGTCCGGTCGAGGCCCTGGATCAAATTGTCCGTGGCAGCTTCGAAGTACAGGTGCCGCGTTTGTGAGTCATAAAGGAGTAGAGAGGCGGACTCGCTCTCGGTCAGCTCTTGTGCGGCGGCCACAATGCTGTCCAGCAGGCTCTGAAGTTCGAGAGTCGAGACCAGTTGCGAGGAGACCTCGAGCAACCGGGCGTAACGACGCAAAAGCTGGGGGTAGTTCCGGATTGCCGACTCTTCTGAGGGCGTGTGGGATTCAATGGGACGCACGAAGCACCTCTTCTGCCAACCTTGGCAAGACCACAGCCGCGTCCTGTCGGAAGATGACATCGGCCCGAGAATCGAGGTAGGTTGGTTCACGGTTGACAATCACCAAGCGGCCGCCGGCGTTGAGCGACTGTACCGGGAAGACGGCGGCCGGGGTGACCTCAAGCGAAGAACCGACCACGAGTACCAGGTCGCTGTCACTGATCAGCGCTTTGGCTTCCTGAACGATCTGGAAGGGTAACTGCTCCCCGTACAGAACCACATTAGGTTTGAGGACCCCGCCGCAGGCCGGGCAGCGAGGGATTTCCCCAGTTTCGATGAAATGCTGCATCAGACGCCCGCTAGGATAGCGGCGAAAACACTCCACGCAGGTGGACTCGCGGAGATGTCCATGAATTTCCAAGACCTTCTGAGAACCGGCCTTACGGTGCAGATCGTCAATGTTCTGAGTGACGACGGCGGCCAAGGATCCAGCGCGCTCTAGCTTTGCCAGCGCCAGGTGGGCCGGATTGGGCTCCGCGTGCATGATCTTCTCAGCCAGCGGCCGCACCCATTCGAAGAAACGCTCTGGGCGGTACCGGAATGCGGCAATCGAGGCGACGTCCATTGGGTCGAAGTGTTCCCACAGCCCCGATCCAGCTGAGCGGAAGTCGGGAATGCCGGATGGGGTGGAGATACCGGCCCCTGTCAGAGCTACCCCAGATCGAGCACGTCGTATCAGGTCGGCTGCGTGCTCGATGTCTAGATCAACCACCTGCTCGCTCACGGCAGGGGTCAGCCTTTGACCGGTTGAAGGAACTTCGATAGGTGCTGCGCCACCTTCTGCAGCTGATCGGCGATGAGGCTGTCAGGCTGGATGAGGAGCAGGGGAGTGCCGCTTTGACTGGCCTGATGAGCCTGCTCTGGCGCGGGGGAAATGACACCTGCCAGGTCAATTCCCAATTCTTCATTCAGCTTCTTCCACGGGATTTGCAGGCTTGTCCGCATGCGCGTTAGCAGGACCATATTGATCTTGTGACGAGGATAGCCCGAGTTGGTCAAATCAGCCACCACGGCCTGGGCCACCTGATCGGTCGGGTAGATGGGCTCAACGACGATTATCAGCTTGTCGGTGAGCTCGAGGAGCGGCTTCACGTAGGGCCTCACGCCCGCACCGAGGTCAACGATAACTACCGTCGCCAGGGCGGCCAGATTATTGAGGATGGCTTCCATCTGTGGGACAGCCTGCTCTAGATCGATTTCGGACGGCCGGTAGTCGGAGAGCAGCAGACGGACGCCACTCTTGTGGTCGACCAACTCGGCATCGACGGACCGAAGGTGGATATCCTTCAGGGAACGTGTCAGGAGATTGGAAAGTCCGGGGGGCGTTTCTACACCCATGTCTAGAGCCAGTGTTCCATGACCCGGATTGAGTTCGGCCAGAATGACATCGTGGCCGGCGCCCTGCATGGCCACCGCCACGTTGGCCGCAACCGTGGATGTCCCCATGCCTCCGCGTACGCCCAGAAAGGCGATGACAGCTGCCTTGTCCTTGCCTGCGGGGGCGTCAGCAGCCCGAGCTTGGTTGGAGCGAGCGAGTACAGCTTTGACGTGCGCCGTAAGTTCCGCTGGGTGGGTGGGCTTGGTCAGGTAATCGTCAACGCCGGCTTCGAAACCGGCGACTTTGTCATCCACCATCGCCTTGGCCGTGAACATGATGATCGGAATATGGGCCAAGCCGGGATCTTTGCGCAACAGCTGAGTGACCTCGTAGCCATCCATGTCGGGCATCATCACGTCGAGCAAGATCAAATCCGGCTGCTCGGCGTTGGCCTTTGTCAGGCCCTGCGCGCCATTGCTGGCAACCGTGATTTGATACCCCTGGCGCTCGAGCATAAGCCCGACCAGCTTGAGGGTGTCGACATCGTCGTCGATGATCAGGATCTTATCGGTCATTGGGAGGGGTCCCTGCTGGGTCCTAGGGTCAACCCAGCGCGAGCAGTCTAGCACAAAGGTACTCCTCGGGCAAGCATGCGGCTTGTGGTGGGGGTCGTCGATGCTATAATCGCCGCCGGCGATCATCGACAAGGGCGAGCATGACAATCAATCTGTGGGGCATCCAAGGCGCGTTCTCGCTTGGCCTACCAACTCGGCCTGCGGGCTACGCGCTTCTCGTCATCTGCCTGGTCGGATTGGCTCTCATCTTGATCGATGCGCGTGCCTTCCCCGAGCGAGATCTCAGACTCAAGCCGAAATCGCCTTCCGCACGTGCGGCTGAGATGGAGTGGCTGCTGGTGCTCCTGCTCGTGGCCCCCATTGCCGCCGAGACTCTCCTGATTCATTTGCCTTTGCCCGCAGCAGGCGCAGCACTCGGTCTTCCCAAAGAACTTGAAGGGCCGGCATTGGGCGTGTTGAGCGCCATCCCTTGGATGCTTGCCGCCGGCTATCTGGGAATCTGGCAGGCGATGCTCGTCGGGCTCGCGGCCGGACTGGCGCGCGGCGGCTGGGAAACGCAAAGTCTGACCACAGTGTTGATGATGGGCCTTGCAGCTGGTATCGCGGCCTGGTTGTTGCGCCAGAATTTCCGGGAAGGGATTGCCCGTCTAGCCCGGCAGCCAGTCGTGGCGGGGGTGATGGCCGGGACTGCTTTTGGTCTGCTGCGGGTGATTGAGATCTACGCCTCCAGTCCGGGAGGCGTCTACGATGGGCTTGATTTCGCGCTCAGTCAGACCGGCCCGGTCATGCTGGCATCGATTATTGAGGCCGGTATCGGGGGCGTCGTCGGGCAGGTCCTTGTGACGACGAACACCGGCGGTTGGCACAAGCCGGTTCATCTGCAGGCCGGCCCATACAATCGTTCCCTTGCCTCACGCATGGTGTTCGCTCTTGCTGCGATGGGGATTCTGGGAATCGTGGTTCTCGGTTCCGGCCAATGGTATCTGGCAAGATCTTCGGCTCGCGACTTGGTCGAAAGCCAGATGCAGCAGACAGCAGTTCAAGCTGGTGAAGGGATACCCTTTTTCGTCCAGGCCGGCCGGGAAACGATTCGCAGGTTGGCTCAGCAAGCGATGCCGCTGCTGCAGGCTGACCCAGCCGACCCTTCTGTGCTGGTCGAGGCGGTGGCCAATCAAAACATGTTCCAACGCCTGGCGGTCTTCGATACACAGGGGATCTTGGTGACCCTGGCGCCGGAGGGTGCAGCCCTCTCCCAACCGCTTCCGCTGGCATTCGAGGCCGGCCTCAAGATTGGGCTGCAAGGTGTCCCTCAGGAAGTTGTGTATCCCCCCGATGACCGGTCCCAGGCCGTTCAGTTGGTCTTCCTCGCACCGATTGTCGATCCGACGGCCGGCAAAACTATGGGGGTGGCAGCTGGCTGGACAAGTCTTGCCGATAATCAGCTTCTGGCGCCAGCCCTTGGGCTGCTTGAGCAGTCTGCTCTGGGTGAGACGTATGTAGTCGACGATCAGGGGAGGATCCTGTTCCATCCTCAGGGGCAGGACGTGTTGGATATCATGCCGCTGCCTGGCTCGGCGACGACCGGTGTCGAAACCATTACCGCGTCTGATGGAACCCGCGAATTGGAGTATGTGTATCCAGTCGAGGGCTACCCTTGGCGAGTTGTGGTCACGGTGCCCCAGCGCGTGGTTGACCGCATGGCGGTGCCTACGGCAACGCGCTTGCTCGGTGTGGTTACTCTGGTTGGATTGGCGCTTCTGGGTTTTGTCTACTGGACAAGTCGACGGGTAACCCTCCCGGTCCGCCAGATGGCGTCAACGGCGGAAGCGATTGCGCGCGGCGATCTGGAGCGCACGGTTCCTCCCGGTGGTGAAGACGAGGTTGGCCGGCTAGCCACATCTTTTGAGCGTATGCGGCGCAGCCTCAAGGCGCGCCTCGAGGCGATGGATCTGCTGCTGGCGGTTAGCCAGACGCTGGCATCAGGCATCGAACTGCCGTCCTCGCTTTTCCCCATTCTTGAGGGTCTGGTCGATCTCACGGGAGCCGAAGTCGCCCGGCTAGCGTTGGTTCCGGATGAGAGTTTCCCCCAATCGACAACTGGCCTTCAGGCCGCCGGAGAATCCGGACGATGGGAAGCACTCGACGCCCAAATCTTGGGATTGTGTCAGGAACGCGGCCATTTCGTGCTGGAGAATCCTGCCCGTGCCCGCGCCGTATTGGACGTCGAACATGTGGATGACGACGTCGAAGCTCTGATGGCCTTCCCGATCCACAACGAGGACCAATATCTCGGGGCACTTTGGTTGGCACACGGTCGGCGGCACTTGATCTCCCCGGATGAGGTCAATCTGATCAAGATTATCTCGGCGCAGATCGGAGTGTGGCTGGCGAACGTCGGATTGTTCCACCGCGTGGCCGAGGAACGTCAGCGCCTGGCCACAGTGTTGGAGGCCACCCCTGATGCCGTTATCGTCATCGATCGCTTGGGGCGGATCCTGCTCGCCAATCCGGCAGCCGAAATCGTGCTGAATGGGTCGGCTGACCAAGCGTTGGGGCAGCCGGCGGAGACCTGGGTGGCGGTGCCGGAGATCCTGGGCCTTCTGACGTCGGGGGATGGTGAAAGCAGAGTCATCGAAGTTCAGCTTGAAGGGGGCAGGGTGTTATCGGCGGCGACCAAAGAGATCGAAGTTGGGGGCCGAGCGAGTTCAGGACGGGTTTGCGTGCTGTGGGATATTACCCACTACAAGAAGCTCGATATGCTCAAGTCCGAATTTGTGTCCACTGTCAGCCACGACCTGCGCGCCCCGTTGACTCTGATGCGAGGCTATTCGACCATGCTGGCCATGGTCGGGTCATTGAATGCACAGCAGCAGGAATTCGTGGGCAAGATCTTGGACAGCGTTGGGCAGATGGGCGAGCTGGTCGAGAATCTGCTGGATCTTGGTCGAATTGAAGCCGGCCTGGGCCTGAATCTCGAAGTATTTGCCTTTGAGGACATATTGGACGAGATTCTGAACACCCAGCGCCCGCAGGCGATCAACAAGCGGATAAGTCTAGAAGCGGAGGTGGCCGGAGCCCTGGAGCCGATCGAAGCCGACCCGACCATGCTCCGTCAGGCCATATCGAATCTGATCGATAATGCGATCAAGTACACACAGGCCGGGGGTCAGATCCTCGTCCGCGTCAGCCAGGCACATGGCCGGATGACCATTTCAATTCGCGACACTGGGATGGGTATTTCACCTGCAGACCAATCCAGGCTTTTCGAACGCTTCTACCGGGCCCGCCGGCAAGAGAGTCTGAAAGAGCGTGGGACCGGGCTGGGGTTGGCGATTGTCAAATCCATCGTGGAGCAGCATGGGGGCACTGTGACCGTCGAGAGCCGGCTGGGGGCAGGTTCCACCTTCACAGTTGATCTGCCCATGCAAGCCCCTATCCCGGTGGAAAACAATCTGGAAAATTGAGGCCTGATGGAGCCGGGAGTGGCTTGATTCTCCCTTGACAGGTTGCTCGAACGGGGTAGAATTAGGCCACATGGGGAATCTGAAATAAGAGCCCACCGCGAACAAGCGCTTGAGGCGATAGCCTCATGCGCTTATTTTGCTTTGTCTAGCAATTAGCACGTTTGTTCGAGTGGTCGGGTCAGCCGGCGTTTCACGATAGGCGCGTGTCGCAACGGAGGTTTGGGTGGAATCCAAGGGTTTTAGAGCATTGCGTATCAGTTTGGCCTCGCCAGAGACGATCATGAGTTGGTCACATGGTGAGGTCCTCAAGCCGGAGACCATCAATTATCGGCGTTTGCGGCCGGAGAAGGATGGACTTTTCTGCGAGGCCATTTTTGGCCCTACCAAGGATTGGCAGTGCTACTGCGGTAAGTACAAGAATATTCGTTTTAAGGGTATTACGTGCGAGAAGTGCGGCGTTGAGGTCACACGATCATCGGTCCGGCGAGAGCGCATGGGCCACATTGGCCTGGCTGCACCCGTCGCTCATGTCTGGTACACGCGCCGTGTTCCTTCCTACTTGGGCCTTCTGCTGGATGTGTCCCGCCGCAACCTCGACCGTGTGCTGTACTTCGCCCAATATGTCGTCACCTACGTTGACGAGGACGCCCGAAAGAAGGCGCTCAAACGTCTTGACGAAGAGATCAATCGGGTCGAGAAAGAAGAAGCCGAAGCTCTCAACGAGCGGATTGCCAAGACCAAGGCCCAGCGCAAGAAGCGGGTCGAGGACTTGGAAGGCAAAAAGCGCGAGCTGAAAGAGTCCTATGAAGAGGATGTCGCATCGCAGATTGAGCCGGTGATTCAAGAGGGCCAGCGGCTCGAGTCGAGCCTGCGCGAGAAGCAGGGCACGACCATCCGTGCCGCCATTAAACTCAAAGCCACCGACACGCTGATCGCGGACAAGGGTGAGGCCATTGGGAACGAGCACGTCACGCGCGTCCAGAAGGCGGTCAAGGAGCGGCTGGAGGAAATCGAGAGTCAGCTCAAGGAAGCTCACGACAACCAACTGGCCGAGTTTGATCAGCAGATTGAGACCGTAAAGGCTGAGGCCGACCAGAAGGTTTCTGAGCTTCGCAATTCGATTGACGAGGAAGGCGTTAGCGCCCGAGAAGACATGATCAAGGATCGGGATGAGCTTTCCACGATCCAGCAAATGATGTTTCTGGGCGAAAGCCGCTACCGAGAACTCAAGGCCAAGTGGGGCCAGGTTTTCCGTGCGGACATGGGCGCCGAGGCCTTCTATGAGATCCTGCAGCAGCTGGATCTGGACACGATGGCTGAGGATCTATGGGAAGAGGTCCGGACCACCCGCAGTAAGCAGCGGAAGAAGAAGGCGACCAAACGCCTCAAGGTAGTGGAAGCCTTTCGCCGTTCGTCCAACAAACCGGAATGGATGGTCCTGACCGTCCTGCCGGTCATCCCGCCCGATTTGCGCCCAATGGTGCAGCTGGATGGTGGCCGATTCGCAACTTCCGATCTGAATGATCTCTATCGCCGGGTGATCAATCGCAACAACCGACTCAAGCGGCTGGTCGAGCTAGGTGCCCCGGATGTTATTGTGCGCAATGAGAAGCGCATGCTTCAAGAAGCGGTCGATTCCCTGATCGACAATGCGCAGCGCGGCAAAGCGCTTTCACGCCGCGGCCGCCGCGAATTGAAGTCCTTGAGCGACATGCTTAAGGGCAAGAAGGGCCGCTTCCGACGGAACCTGCTGGGCAAGCGCGTCGACTATTCCGGACGTTCGGTGATCGTCATCGGCCCGCACTTGAAGCTGTACCAATGTGGTCTGCCCAAGACCATGGCCCTCGAGCTGTACCGCCCGTTTGTGATCTCCAAGTTGGTGGCATACAACTTTGCCGCCAACGTCAAAGGCGCCAAGCGCATTATCGAACGTGAGCGGCCCGAGGTCTGGGAGGTGCTGGAAGAGGTCATCAAGGATCGCCCGGTGCTGTTGAACCGTGCGCCCACGCTGCACCGGTTGGGAATCCAGGCCTTTGAGCCAGTGTTGGTCGAGGGGAAAGCGATCCATCTTCACCCCTTGGTCTGCTCTGCCTTCAACGCCGATTTCGATGGCGACCAGATGTCAGTCCACCTGCCTCTGTCCCAGAAGGCCGTTCATGAAGCACGCGACCTGATGCTTTCCTCCCGCAACTTGCTCAAGCCGGCGGACGGCGAGCCGATCGTCGGCCCGACCAAGGATATGGTCCTGGGCGTGTACTACCTGACGATGGGCGTCGATAGTGCCAATCAGCCCGGCGCTGGGCGTGCCTTCTCGAGTCTTGAAGAAGTCGAGATGGTCTACCAGCTGGGCCAGGTACGGGTGCATACTCCGATCAAGGTGCGCACGGTTACCTGGTACA
>Ga0315556_1000034_pt1 | contig 61236 bp, 52 predicted proteins | sample SalMarSW160310MG_FD_202112 | JGI IMG/M metagenome (GOLD analysis project Ga0315556, IMG submission 202112) | Salt marsh sediment microbial communities from the Plum Island Ecosystem LTER, Massachusetts, United States - Salt Marsh Sediment SW1603-10 ...
AAGAGGTCCCGGATCGGGTGACGTGCAGCCATCCGGTCCAGGCTCGGGGGACGAGATGCCGTCCACGACGTCGAGCGCCGAGCCCAGGGGTCCCGGGTCGGGTGATGTGGAGCCGTCCGGTCCAGGCTCGGGGGATGAGATGCCGTCCACGACGTCGAGCGCCGAGCCAAGAGGTCCCGGATCAGGTGACGTGCAGCCATCCGGTCCAGGCTCGGGGGACGAGATGCCGTCCACGACGTCGAGCGCCGAGCCGAGAGGTCCCGGATCGGGTGACGTGGAGCCGTCCGGCCCTGGCTCGGGTGATGAGATGCCCAGCGCGTAGCCTACATGGATGAGATGACGTCCGGTATTCGTCGAGGGCTAGAGCAGTTTGGCTGTCCCCTGGGTGGATTCAAAGTAGGATGGCTTGTGTGGTCCCGGTGTTCTAGGTGCTCCCCCGCTCCGCTAGCACCTGCTGGAACAGGTCTTCGATGGATGAGTCCAAGGCACGCACCTTGTGCTCTTGGATCAATACCCGGGCGATTTCCGCGGCGCGGTTGGACATATCCTTAGAACCCCCGGCCACCCATTCATCATAGTGAGAGCGGTCGAATACACGGGGGAACCACTGTGCTTCCCGCCAATTGTCGAGCGTGTGGTCTTCCGCCAGGAATCCGCTCCCGGGACGCACGACGTCAATTGCATCCAGGGCCAGTGTCGAATCGTTGATCTCAAGTCCCTTCAACATGTAGTGCACCCAATCAATGACTTCGTTACCGATCACGAGCATTTCGGTGGATGATGTCGATCCATACTCGATGTAGCCGACATCATGGTTCAGCGTGCAGCGGCTCAGGTAGGCGGTCATGATTGAAAGCGTCATTTCCACGCCGGCCTGAGCGTCAACGGCCTTGCTGTCGGTGGCGCCGGCATATCCCCACACCGGCAAATCGTAGAACCGAGCCAGGTCGGTCCAAGCGGCCATCCCCAGACTCCATTCGGGCGCACCGTAGCTGACGATGGTGGTCTTCATGTCCAGGGCTCCGGTGTTCATACCGTAAAGGTAGGGCGTTCCGGGCCGGATCAACTGGGTGATCACCAGACCTAGCAGGCACTCGGCGTTCCCCAGGGCCACCGCACCAGCCAGGGTGATAGGGCCGCCTGCACCTGTGTTGGGCGAAGGAACATAGCAACCGGGAATGCCCTTTTCGGCACAGAAGATGAGTTTCTGGAGGGATTCTTCCGGGATCAGCAGGGGTGAGATCGGTTCCGCATACTGGAGAAGGAACGGCTTCTCCCGCAGGGTTTCCTCGTCCCCTGCTACGGCCACGGCCAGCCGGTAGATATGCTCCATGTCTCTGTGGTCTTTGGCCGTATAGACAATCGGCTTTGTCGAACCGCGCAGCATGCCCATGAATGCGTGCAGATAGACATCGTCGGACGGTACATCACCGGGATTCGCCATCGACATTACAAAGTCGAAATTGTCCAGGGCGTCGACCACGCGGGCAATGCTTTCGACATCGGCCGCCGTCGCGCGTCTCCGTTTCCCGGTGTTGACGTCGAGTGTGAAGGTCGTGTCCGAACCCGGGCCAAAGTACACCTTGCCCAATTCAAGGGGCATGGTGAATTGGCCCAGTTGGTCGTGCATCGGAATACCGGAAGGCGCTTGGGCGATGGCTTCTTCGACCAGGCGTTCAGGAATCTTAATGCGCCCGCCGGATTCCCGGGCGCCGGCTTCAAGCAGCAGTTCTCTTCCCTGAGGGTCGAGCATCTCCACCCCGGTCTTTTCAAGAATGCGCAGGGAGGAATGATGGAGCTCCCGAACGCCTTCATCACTGAGAACTCTCAGGTTGGGTCTTACTGTTTCGTTTCGGATCTGTTGTCTCACTGTCCTCATCCTCCCAGGCCGTCAAGGTAGCCGTGGTGGTTCTCGTGTGGGGTGATCTTGGCGATCTTCAGAACACGGCCATGTATTGGTGCTCCTGTTCGAATTGTCCCGAGAAAGCAGGGGGGCGTCTGATGGCGATGGGTTTGAGATTGGATACTTGTGGGGGTTGGGTGGGCCGTAAAGCGGACGTCAACAGGAGTCGAGACCGGCAGCCGGAGTGTGGCCGTCCGACGATCAACGGAGTCGCCCCCGCCGGAATTCAATCTCGCTTCTGCCTCGGTCCTCATCCGCCCGGTTGTGCCCACCGAGTCTGACGGCAAGAGGGGCAGCTTATTTGGCCGCCCGTTGACATCGGGCATGGCTTACTCCGTCCGGGGTGGCCCCGGAGGTGGCTGGTCCTGCATTCCTGGCGTGCTCTCCACTCCCATACGCAGCTGGAGGGGCGGCCTGCAAAACTGCCCCATCCTATGGTCGTCCCCCGCCGCTTGTCAAGCAACGAATGTACTGGGTGCCTATGTTGGCATGTCCGTCCCAACGCCTCCTCGTCCGCAAAGCACGAGTTGTCCAGATCGGAGGTGGGGCATCAGGGTACGGTTGCCAAGAGGTCCACGCGCGCCTCGCATCCGACTCGACGGTGCAATTTGTGAAATGTTTCACAAAACGACGTTTCGTCCACAAGGATCGCCGAGGGTGGCCAGGGCCATGGCAGGGGTTGGGGGATTGGGTGGCGCAAACAAGCAGACCTTGAATTCTCGCCTCAGCTAACCTGGGATCAACTCGCGCTTGCGGGTGTTGATGAACTCAAGCAGCGCAACATCCACCTCCTGCCCCAATTCGGGCGGTTCGTAGGCGGACAGCGCGCTCTCGATGTATGCCTGCGCGTGGTCCACGGCCGATCGGCTGCCTTCGGCCTGCCACATATCGAAGTCCAGGTAGTCAAAGAGCTCGGCGCGGTAGAAAGCTTCCCGAAAGCGCTTCATGGTGTGGGGCGTCCCCAGGTGATGGCCGCCGGGTGGTACATCCCGGATCGAGTCCAGGGCCATCTCTTCGTCGCTGAGATCGCCCAGGCCTTGGATCTGGCGCTCCAGCATCCCGAGGACCTCGCAATCAAGGACGAACTTCTCATACCCGGCGGTCAGCCCGTTCTCGAGCCAACCGGCAGCGTGGAGGATGAAGTGGGTTCCCGCCTGGATGGCGGGCAGCATCGTCATCACCGACTCGTAAGCGGCCTGAGCGTCGGTGGTCTTCGAACTGGCGAACATGCCCCCGCTGCGGAAGGGGAGGCCATAACGCCTGGCGAGTTGGGCGCTGGCCAGGATCCCGAGTTGACTTTCAGGCGAACCAAAAACCGGCGCCCCAGACTTGAGATCGACGTTGGTCAGGAATGAGCCGTAGACGACTGGAGTGCCGGGCTCGACCATCTGGGCGTAGACCAAGCCGGCCAGCGCTTCGGCATTCTGCTGGGCGATGGTTCCGGCGATAGAAACGGGTGCCATGGCGCCGGAGAGGATGAAGGGGGTGATGATGACCGCTTGGCGGGCACGAGCGTAAACGGTGAGTGCCCCGAGCATCCGGTCATCCAGCTGGCGCGGGCTGCTGACGTTTATCAGCGAAAGCAATGCCGTGGTTTGGCGGATCTCGTCTCTGCCGAAAAGGATCTCAGCCATCGCCACGCTGTCGGCGGCGTTCTCGGCAGATGTCACCGATCCCATAAACGCCTTGTCGCTGTGGCGGATGTGGCTGTAGAGCATATCCAAGTGGCGGGTTTCCTCCGGGCAGTCATTCGGTTCGACGATGGTCCCGCCGGAATGGTGGATCCGAGGGCTCAAGTAAGCGAGCTTGACGAAATTGTCGAAGTCATCCAGGGTGGCGCGCCGTCGCCCGTGCTGCGTGTCGTAGACGAAGGGCGGGCCGTAAACCGGAGCGAAACAAACATGATTCCCTCCGATGATGACGTTGCGGTCCGGGTTGCGTGCGAGCTGCGTGAAGTGGCCGGGAGCCTTCTCGATGTATTCCATGACCAACTCAGGAGCGAACGTGACGGTGTCGCCATCTACCCGAGCCCCATGCTCTTCAAGGATTCTCTTAGCTTCATCTTGCAGGAACACGATGCCCACTTCATCCAGGATCATCAGGGACACATCGTGTAGTCGATCGAGGCTGGTTTGGTCAAGCAGATCGTAGGTCGGGATGTTTCGCACGGGTTGCGTGACGGCTTGGAGTCTATCAGCGCCTGCGCCGCCTGACTGTCGCCGCTTGCTGGGCGCCGTATCTGTTGCCATTAGCCTGACTCCTTGGTCCGGTGATGAAGTCGCCACAACGTGGACATGGGACTGGGGAAGGCGGCTTCAATGCTTGGGTGCTGTGAGTCTGGAAGGGACCCTGGGTCCCGCTTCGACCACTAGTCGAGTACAGGTGTCAAGGATTGTCTCCCGATGGCGTCCTGTATCTCACGGTGGAATACTCGAATATGCTTCTCCATCAGATCGGCCGCCTTGTCGCCTTCGCGGGCCGCAATGGCATCCAGGATTAGCTTGTGCTCAGCGACGGCGTCGCGCATATCGCCGATGTCGGTCAGGAAGTAGTACCAGAGGCGCAAGCTCGAAGAGTACAGCGTTGTGGCAGTCCGTTCCAGGTAGTCATTGCCCGAGGCTTTGTATATGAGGCGGTGGCAACGTTCGTCAACTTGGATCAGCGTATCGTTGTCGAGATCCTTTGTGGTTGGAGCTACTGCTTGGAGCACCTCTTCCATGGCGCGCCAATTCGCCTCCCGGCCTCGAGTTGCCGCCAGCCGGGCCGCCAGTTTCTCGAGTGGGATCCTGACCTCGAAAAGGTGCTGCAAATCATTGATGGCAATCTGGGTGACGAATATTCCCTGTCTGGGGATGATCTCGATCAACTGCTCAAGAGACAGACGCTGAAGCGCCTCTCGGATGGGAGTCCGGCCGATGCCCAGTTGGTCCCCCAGCGCCCCTTCGCGCACGGTGGCGCCTGGCTCCAGTTCAAGCGATATGATCATACGCTTGATCCGCCGATAGGCTTGCTCGGAGAGGAGTGAGTCTCGGTCTTGGCTCATCACTGCAGGCCACCTTGCCGCAAAACTTTGAGATTGGGGATTCGCGGCACAGCACAACTTCAGGCGGAGGGCAGTTCGGTAGGGGGCGAGCTGGGAAGGTTGAATCCCGGCTCGACGGCCGACCGTGCCCTCGATGTATACAATACCAGACTCCTGTGCATACCGGCCTTTGAGGATGCCATGAGCAGTGGTCGCCGAATCAGGCTTCCTCGATCACCGGTTCGGGAATAGAGGTGATGGAGGGTCGAGGAAGCGCCGCCTCTTCAATGAGACGCGGCACGACCGACTCCCAATGGACAGCCATCACATGCATTCCGGAGATTCCTGGCGTTGCCTTCAGCTTCTCGATGATTTCAAGCGCAATCTGGATGCCCATCTCCTGCTGGGATTCAGCGTCACCGGCTTGATCCATGCGCTTCAGGATCGTTTCCGGGACGACCACGCCTGGGACATCATCTGCCATGAAATGGGCTGCCCGTGCGCTCTTTAGCGGGATCAGGCCAGGCAGAATGTACACTTTGTCCAACAAATCGCGTTTGTCAAGCGCTTCGAGCCATTCGGTGAAGCGATCATAGTCAAAGATGGGCTGGGTCTGGATGAACTGGGCCCCGGCGTTGATCTTTTTCTGGGCTCGGATGGCTTCGAACTTCGGCTGGGCACCATAGGGTGATCCGGCGGCCCCGAGGAAGAACTCGGGTCGGCGCTTGATGTTGCGGCCATCGAGGTAGATCCCTTCGTCTCGCATTCGCCGGAGCATCCAGAGCACTTGGACAGCGTCCATGTCGAATTGGTCGGGCTTGGCCATCGGGGCCGGGCCGAAACGATGATGGTCCCCGCTCAGGCACAAGATGTTCCTGATCCCCAAGCCGGCCGCCCCCATCGCGTCCGATTCCAGGACAACCCGGGTTCGGTCCCTTGCTTGAAGCTGCATCACCGGTTCCAGTCCGGCTTCAAGACAGATCCGGCTCGAGGCGACGCTGCTCATGCGGGCCGAAGCGGAGGCGTTATCGGTGAAATTGGCGGCTGTCACGTAGTCTCGCAGCCAGCCTACTTTCTTCTCAATGATGTCGCCGGAAGCTCCCAGTGGTGGGGCGATTTCAGCTGTGGTCACGAAATCGCCAGTGCGCAGGTTGGCTTCCAGCAGGGAGATCGGGGCGTCATAGGCTGGTGGATGATATTCCGCGTCGCCCTGCCACCAGTCCGGTTGGCGGACGGCGTAGAACAGAGCCTCCCAGTTCTTGTTGAACGTCTCCCGATCGAAGATGAAATCTCGCAGTCTCGGCCGATCGTCTCGGGCCCGGTATTCTCGGAACAGATCGAGCCAGGTTTCCCTGCCAACCCTGGATCCGTCCAAAGGCGCATTGATTTCCAGGAGTTGGTCGGTCCGGCCGAGCCGTTCGGCCCGCTCGTAAATCATGTACCAGGTGCAGGGCCGGCTCGGGTCCACCTCACACACGCCTGGCGTTGAGCCACCGCACAGTCCGTTGCGGAGACCCTTGGGGCAAGTCATGGGGCAGGTGAAGGCGGTTTCCTGCAGCAGGCAGTTCCCGCACATCCGGCAGCTGAAGAGTGCGCTCTTGATGGCTGCTTCCCCGGCGGTGAAGAACTTCACCGGGATCGAAATATCATCTTGGCGAACGGGACGGAAGGCCGCCTGGTAGCGAGCGGGGGAAAAGAGGGACATCACCGCCTCCTTCGAATACCTCAGCCCGCCGGCTTGGCCAGGCAATGGACCATCCAAGTGTCCAACGGGATAGATACTGGCGCCATGATGTATTCTGTGCTTCCACCCCGCGGTTAGTATATTACTAGTATATCTCTAGTTCATTTTCCGTCAATGACCAACCCGCTGCAAAGCCCAATCTGGTGACAATCAGCGTTCTCGGATGTGACGAACGCCCCGAAGAAGGGCGCCGCAGCCGGCACAACACGCCTCGTTTGGCCCAGCAGGGCGGGCTCCAGGTTCCGTTCCACGCTCATACTGCTGACTTGGCTCGGGGTGAAGGAATTCACCATCGCGCGAGGACGAATGTAACTATCGACATGCATCGCTACGATATATTGTCGATATATTGCTAACCTAGCAGGCGGTCCTTGCCGCTTCTGCCGACGGTGGGGCATTATGGGGAACACTACTCAACATTTCGCGCCACCCCAGGCAAAGCATCGAACCTCGCCTTGTTGTGATGCGGGAGCCCTCGGTATGCGGGCTCCCATTCTTGCGTCTGGTGAATGCCGGTCGAGCTGGCAAGAAGATGATGCCTGCTTTGCAACTGCTGTAAAAGAGACCATTCGGGTCCTTGCGGCTTGATCAGACCATCCAGTTGACTGATGGGAAAGGCACTGGAAGAACAAAGGAATGGCGACTGGCCCGGCCGGTTGATGCGGGCCCCGAGGCAGCAAAGGAGGTGAGCACTGGGCCCGATTTCGATTGGACGAGATCCTATTCGTCAGTAAGATCGCAGTCGAGTGGTTGGAAGGGAACGAGTTGACAACCACGGATAGAAGGAGGAGCAAGTCCATGAAGTTGAGACAATTCACAGCGTTCGCGTTGTTGGTTGTGGTTGCGCTCTTGCTGGCTCAGTGCGCGCCAGCCACACCAACGGCAGCCCCCGATCAAGGTGGGGATCAAGCTGCTCCTACCCAGGCGATGGGCACCGGAGATCAATCCACCGGTGAGAAGACATTCACCATTGGTGTGCTGGGACCCTTCACTGGGCCAAGTGCCCGCACCGGTGATGAATTCCGCCAGTCAGCGGAAATGGCTCTTGACAAGATCAACTACAAGGTCGGGGACTACACGATCAAGGTTGTCTGGATCGACTCCCAGTCTGATCCGGAAAAGGCAACCCGAGCTTATGAGGAAGCGATCGTCCAAGGTGGCGTACAGGCGGGTGTGCTCAACTGGCACAGCTCCGTAGCAGTGGCCTGCATGGAAGTCACCGCCAAGTACAACGTCCCGCACTTCTTCGGCTTCGGGGCGACCGAGGTCGTCAACCAGAAGTTCGAATCAGACCCTGCTAAGTACGGATACTGGACCACAAAGGGTTGGCCAACACCGATCAAGCTGAGCAAGAACTACGTCAGTGCTATCGAAGATGCAATCTCGGCCGGTGTCTGGTCCCCGGATCCCAAGACGGCTGTTATCTATGGTGAGGACACCGACTGGGGCCGGAGCTTCGGCGAAGGTATCGCCGGACAACTGGAAGACGCAGGCTGGCAGGTTATCGACCGCCAGTACTTCCCGCTCGAGCAGACCGACTTCTACTCGGTCCTTAACAAGTTTAAGGCCGAGTCACCGGCTCTGGTCGCTGGCACAAGCACGGCCCCGCCTCAGATCTCAGCCTTCATCAAGCAGGCTGATGAGGTCGGACTGAACTCGATGATCATCGCCGACGGCTTGGGCTGGGTTGGGGAATGGTATGACCTGACCGGCGACTCCTCGAACTACGTCCTGGACCAGATCCCGGGTTGGGCGACGGATGCATCCAAGAAGTTCGCGGCCGATTTCGAGGCCCAGAGCGGTTTGAAGCCGAGCCCCTCGTCCGGTGGTCTGTCCTACGACGGAATGAACTTCTTCATCAAGGTCCTGCAGACGACCTATGATGATCAGGGCGAGTTGTCGAGTGCAGCCGTGTACAAGACCGTGCAGGACAAGGTCTGGACGGGCGACCTGACCTATACGGCCGACGACGGCGCCATCGTCATGCAGGAGTACAACTTCAGCGATCCTCCAGATCCGCTGGTTGGTGGCGACTACTACACCTTCCCGGTGCTTCAGTACATGAATGGCGAGCCGGTCTATGTCTGGCCGTCCACCATTTCCCAGTCGCCGCTGATGGTGAAAAAGTAGGACCTGCAACGCTTCATGGGGGAGGCGTGAGCCTCCCCCATGAACGACCCATCGCCGATCGAAGGTTCCCGATGCCCGGGAGAAACTGAGGCGAGAAACATGCCCCCTCTTCTTGAAGTCCGTGAGCTGACCAAACGCTTTGGCGGCTTGGTGGCCGTGAACGCCGTTTCATTGGGCATCGATGAAGGCGAGATTTTCGGACTGATTGGCCCCAATGGGGCCGGAAAAACCACCCTGCTGAATTGCATCGCCGGCACGCTGAGGCCAGATGACGGTGTGGTCAGCTTCCGCGGAAGGAAGATGACCGGCTATCGAGCTGATGTATTGTGCCGGGAAGGTATGAGCCGGACGTTTCAAATCTCCCAGCCTTTTCCCAAGATGACCGCAATAGAAAATGTGATGGTTTCATCGATCTTCGGCAACCAGCGGTCGAACATCTTCAACCCGCGCATGTGGGCCGAAGAGATGTTGGACTACGTTGAATTCCCCATGCCGCCGTCCACCCTGGCCACAAACCTGAACACGGTTCAGCTGAAGCGCTTGGATCTGGCGCGAGCGCTGGCGAGTGAGCCCAAGCTCCTCCTGTTGGACGAAGTGGCAGCCGGCCTAACAGAAGGCGAACTGGCGGATCTGATGGCGGTCATTCGAAGGATCAGGGACAAAGGTGTGACGATCCTGATCATCGAGCACATCATGCGCGTGATCATGGGTCTCTGCGACAGACTTATGGTTCTCCAGTATGGCCGGAAGATAGCCGAGGGGGAACCACAGGATGTCGCCCGCGATCCTGTTGTCACAGAGGCATACCTGGGAAAGAAGGCAACAGCGTGATGGCCCCGCCATTCGGCAGACCCGCCAGTCGATCCCAATCGGGTGCGGCTTGTGGACGCACTGCCTTAGTCCGGGCCTGTTTGCTCCCTATATGGTCGCAAGGAGGTTTGCGTTGCTTCGTGTAAATGGTCTCAACGCTGGATATGACTTCCTGCAAGTGCTCTGGGATGTCTCCCTTGAGGTCAATGATGGTGAATTCGTAGCCTTGATTGGGCCGAATGGTGCTGGCAAGACGACCACGCTTCGGTCAATCGCTGGATTGATTCATCCTATGTCGGGGGAGATCGTTGTCGCCGGCCGCCAAATTGGAGGCAAGCGCGCCAGCGACGTGGCCGCCCAAGATGGGATCAGCTATATCTCTGAGAGTTTGAATCTCTTTACGGATATGTCGGTCAAGGAAAACCTGCTTCTGGGCGCATACATCATTCGCGATGATCAGGTCAAGCAGGAGACTCTTGAGTTTGTCTATACCCTCTTCCCAAGACTGAGCGAACGCGAAGCCCAATTGGCAGGCACACTCAGCGGGGGGGAGCGAAAGATGTTGGCCATTGCACGTGGGATCATGTCGAACCCAGACCTGCTTCTGGTGGATGAGCCATCCTTGGGTCTGGCGCCCAATTTGACTATGGATGTGTTCAACGCCCTGAAGCGGCTTCAGCAGGAAGGCGTTACTCTTTTGTTGGTCGAGCAGAATGTGAATGCCACATTGGAAATCACCGACCGAGCCTATCTGCTGGAGAATGGTCGCATCGTCATGGACGGCGAAAGCCACGAACTGATGGAGAACCCGCATGTCCAAACGGCGTATCTTGGAATCTAACGCCTTTCACAGGGAAGATGGGAGCTAGGCGCATGGGACAACTTGCCAGCCAGCGGACGAGGGTGTGGCATCAGATGGTGGGAAGCCTGACCTCGGCGGCAGGGATAACGGTATTGGTGGCGCTCGTCATCGCCGTGATCTCTACTATCTACTCTGGCCCCTTCGTCCTCATCAATTCAGTGGTCACGGGTGGGATGTGGGCCCTGATGGCCGTGGGACTATCACTTGTGTTCGGGGTGATGAATGTCGTCAACTTTGCCCATGGTGAGTTCTTCATGGTGGGAACCCTTGTGGGCTACTTCGTATTCACTCCGATCTCATCCTATCTGGCGGATCACCCTCAACCGCTGCTTTCGGCCGTGGGCCCGTTCATTGGGATCATCGCCGCAATGCTGATCGGTGCCGTGCTCGGCGTTGTGCTGGAAAAGCTGGTGTTTCACCCACTGCGTGTACGGACGAAAGAACAGTGGATTATGAACACATTCCTGCTGACGGTAGGCGTCTCTGTGATTATGATCAATGGGGATCAGCTCCTGTTCGGGACCAACTTCAAGGGAATCATCAACTACTGGAAGGCGCCGCCGCTGGACATCTTTGGCGTGTCAATTTCGGTCGAGCGCGTGGTCGTATTCGTCCTGGCCATGGTGGTCATGGCTGGGTTCTGGTACTTCATGCGGCAGACGCGGATTGGGCGCGCCATCCGCGCTGTCTCCCAAGATGAAACCGGTGCCCAGATGGTGGGGATCGAACTGGATCGTATCCAGGTGCTGACAATGTCTTTGAGCAGCGCCCTGGCGGCCATGGCCGGTGCCAGCTTGCTCTTCATGTTTCCCTCCTATCCCACCGTCGGGCTCAAACCTCTCTATATAGCCTGGTATGTTGTGATCCTTGTCGGGTTAGGCAATGTGGCGGGCGCGCTGGTCGGCGGGTTCCTGGTGGCGATGATCCAATCACTTACGGGCTTCTACATCGGCCAAGGTTGGGATGATGTGATACCCACGGCATTTGTCATGCTGATCCTGCTCATCAAGCCGTCGGGGTTGTTCGGAAGCGAGGTCAAGGGCGTCCATGAGCAATAACGACAAGAAGAGTCCGGAAGTGGACACGGTGTACAAGCTTGAACCGACGGGTCCCATGGATCGTCTGCGACGTCTGTCGGAGACCTTCGGCGTGAACCTGCATGGCCTGATTGTCATAGCCCTGCTGTTTGCGCTGCCATTGATCCCGCCCTTCGGGAGGGAGGATCTGCTGCGCTGGCTGATTGGGGCAGCCCTGATCGGTGCGCAGGCTATAGCATTTGACTTCACAACCGGCTACATCAATGTGGTGAACTTCGGATTCGCCGCCTTCCTGGGCGTGGGTGCTTACACATCAGCCTTGTTGGCGGTGAACTTCGGCATTTCTCCCTGGATCGGGACCTTTCTCGGCGTGCTCCCGGCAGCTCTGCTCGGGTTTATCACTGGGATTCTCACTCTTCGGCTCCGGGGTATCTTCGCAGCGCTGATGTCATGGTTCGTCGGGTTGGCCCTGCTGGGGCTGACGCGCAATCTCACTGGCCTGACGCGCGGCCCCATGGGCCTCAATTCCCCCACCTACTTCGAAACCGCATCCAATCTGCCGTACTACTACGTCATTGCCATCATGATGATGGTCACCTTCTTCGTACTTCGCTACATTACGCGCTCCAATATCGGCCTGGCGTTCAGAGCTTTGGGGCAAAACATCGAGGCCGCCCAGGCATCAGGAATCAATCCGACCTTCTACCGGGTGTTCAACTTCACTATTCAATGCGCATTCGCCGGATGGTTGGGTGGATTTTATGCTCACTACTACGGAATCTTGACACCCCAGATCATGCAGACATCTCACACGGTGGAGGTTTTGGCTATTGCCTACATTGGTGGCAGAGGAAGCATCTGGGGTGGCGGGTTGACGGCATTCCCGTTCATCTTCCTAATCGAGTATATGCGCTCGAATCTGACTAATCTCCCGGGACTGCATCTTGTGCTCTACGGACTACTGCTCATCCTGGTCATGATCTTCTATCCGGGCGGGGTAGCGGGTGTGTATGCCTCCATCCGCGCAAGTGCCCGGCGATTCCGTCAGAGGCGAGCGGCCCAATCAGCGGCCTAAGGATGGCGCGGCCTGTGAGCATGCTACTAGGACGAGCGTGACGGAGGACCAACTCCGTGACCTTCCGTTCAACATGAGAAAAACGCGCTAAGCTGGACAGAGTTTGAATCGATTTGTCGACACGCCAGCCACGAGGTGAAAAATGACCGAAGACGTAATCACAACTATTACGTCAGAAACACAGACTGTCGAGATCAGCCGGAGCAATCCAACCGTCATTATTGGAGAGCGGATCAATCCGACCGGCCGCAAAAAGGTTCTGGCGGCGCTCAAAGAAGGCAATTTCGATATCGTACGTTCGGATGCCCAAAGCCAGGTCGAGGCCGGCGCCCTAATTCTGGACGTGAACGCCGGTGTGCCTGGGGCAGACGAGCCCGTACTGCTGGTCAAGGTGCTTCAGGAAGTCATGGGGGTCACCGACGTCCCGCTGTGTATTGACACGGCGGATCCGGAAGCACTGGAAGCGGCGCTGAAGATCTACCAAGGCAAACCGCTGATCAACTCTGTCAACGGCGAAGAGAAGTCCCTGAATTCGGTCCTGCCCTTGGTCAAGGAGCATGGCGCGGCGGTCATCTGTTTGTGCATGGATGAGGATGGGATCCCGCCTGAGGCTCAGGCCCGCCTGGCTGTGGCGGGCAAGATCATCGAACGAGCGGGCAAGCTCGGGATTCCTATCGAAGATGTTGTGATCGATCCGCTCGCGCTGACAATGGGCGCAGACAGCACCGCCGGGCGGATTGCACTCGACACTGTCGCCTTAGTGAAAGATGAGTTTGGTGTCAACATCACCATGGGTGCAAGCAACATCTCATTCGGCCTGCCAGATCGCCATGCGATCAACAGCATGTTCATCGCCATGGCCATCCATGCGGGCATGACCTGTCCCATCACCAATCCGTTGGTTGCGGATGTCCGATTGGCTGTATTGGCTGCCGATCTGGCGATGGGTCGGGATGACTACGGGATGAATTGGATCAAGGCGTACAGGGAACGCCAGAAGGAAACGGCGGATTCCTGATGGAGAAGGCGCGGAGGCAGGCATGCCGCCAACCGATTCCGACCAAGCCTACCGCATGCTCAAGGACCGGATTGTAACCATCGAGATGAGGCCTGGTACGGTCATCCGAGAGGCAGATCTGATGGCCGATTTGAATCTGGGCCGGACGCCGATTCGAGAGGCGTTGAAAAGACTTGAAGCGGAGGATTTGGTCGTAGCGATGCCCCATCGGGGGACACAGGTGGCCGATATTCGCATTACCGACCTGACCCAGATCTTTGAGGTCCGGGTCGAGCTGGAGGGGCTCAGCGCACGCCTGGCGGCGGCCAGGATCCCTCCTCAAGAACTGGCCCAGCTGGAGGCGCTGGCAGACGAGTATCAAGCTCTCGAACAGGGTGATTTGGGTCGGTTGTTTGGCCTGGACCGATGTTTTCACAAGACTCTTGCGCGGGCCGGCCGGAACCGCTTCTTGTTTCGAGAGATCGACCGCTACTACGATCTATCTCTGCGGATTTGGCATTTGGCCATGGACTACGTTCAAGCAAGTGACGTCAATGTCGAGGCGCACCTTGAGACTTTGGGGGCCATTCAGGCTGGCGATGTCGACGGTGCGGAAAGGGCGATGAGAAACCACATTCACCAGTTTCATGCGTCGATCAAGAAATATCTGTGAAGGAAGTATCCCTCCGGCCCGATATTCGGCAGAGGGCAAAGAGAGACTGGGATCGATGACGAACACTACTCCAACCGAACGGGAGGAACAAGGTCATGAGTGAAGTCCTGTCGAAGCTAGCGACTTCGATCATCGAAGGTGATCGGGATGTGATGCCCGGTCTAACTCAGCAGGCATTGGATGAGGGGTTGGGAGCCAAGCAAATCCTGGATGATGGTTTGATGCCTGGGATGGACCATGTCGGTAAGGAGTTCCGGGCTGGCAACATGTTCGTGCCGGAAGTCCTGCGTTCGGCGCGCGCCATGCAGGCGTCGATGGACATGCTTCGTCCCCTTCTGGCCGAGACGGATACCAAGATGGTTGGGAAAATCATCCTGGGGACGGTCAAGGGCGATCTGCATGATATTGGGAAGAGTCTGGTGGCCATGATGTGCGAGGGTGCTGGCTTCGACGTCCACGATCTCGGTAAGGACGTGGCGCCTGAGGCGTTTGTCGAAGCGGTGAAAGAATACGAACCTGATCTCGTGGGGATGTCAGCCCTTCTGACGACCACCATGCGGGCTATGGAGCAGACGATTAAAGCTCTTGAAGAAGCCGGTGTTCGCGACACAGTGAAGATCATGATCGGTGGCGCACCTGTGACGCAAGAGTTTGCGGATCAAATCGGGGCCGATGCATACGCGTCAAATGCTGCAGCTGCCTCCGAGATGGCGAGGAAACTGGTCGGAGCGGCCTGACCCTGCTCAGGGCCATTTCCGTCCCTGACACTGCTGCGATTGCTGAAATTGGAGGCTAATCAATGAGAGCCAACTATCAAGTCAACTCCGGGGTGCAGTTCAGGATGCTTTCCGAAGATCAGCTGGAAGAACTCTTCAACGGTGTGCTGCATGTGCTGGAGTACACGGGCCTCGAGGTCCATCACGAAGAGGCGCGAGGGATCTTGAGCGAGGCAGGCGCCGATGTCGATGAGCTTCGGGTCCGCATACCTTCGCATATCGTCAAGAAAGCCCTGGCGCTGGCACCCCGATCGTTTACGGTGTTCGCTCGAGATGGCAACCCCGACCATGATGTTCATATCGGGCCGGGGCGCGCCCACTTCGGGCCTGGGCCGACTTGCCCGAATTTCATCGACATTGAGACCCAGGAGCGTCGGCCGTATCTGAAATCTGATGTCCCCCTCGTGGCCCGAACGGTCGATGCGCTGCCGAACATTGATTTCTGCGAGTCCCTGGGAACCGTAAGCGATGTGCACCACGAGCTTGGCGCACTGTACGAATTCGCCGGGATGTTCCCGAACACAAGCAAACCTATCGTCGCCTGGTCCTACGATCGATTTGACTCGGAGGGTATCCATCAGATCGCCGTGGCCGAGGCTGGAGGGCAGGAAGCCTTTGAGCGCAAGCCGACCTATGTCCATTACTGTGAACCTCTCTCCCCGCTGGTAAGCACGTTCGAGGCCATCGACAAACTCTTGTTTGCGGCCCGCCACCGGATCCCCTTGATCTTTACACCGTGTCCCATAGCCGGGGGCACCGCTCCTGTAACACCGGCCGGAATCGTCGTTCAGGCGGCGGCTGAGTCGTGGATGGGCCTGGTCTTGGCCCAGGCCGTCTGTCCCGGCCTGCCGTTCATTATGGGCGGTGTGCTGTCGGTAATGGACATGAGCCAGATGATCTTGGCCTACGGTGCGCCGGAACTGTCGTTGATGATGGCCGGCGTCACCGAGCTCGCCCACTACGCGGGACTGCCGCTGTGGCAGACCGGCGGCTGTACGGATTCCAAGACGCTGGACGAACAGGCGGCCATTGAGGGATCTCTGTCGGTCTACTTCTCCGCGTTGACCGGAGGGGACTTGTGCCACGATGTCGGCTACACCGAAAGCGCCATGACAGGGTCCGTGTTCCAGCTGGCGATGATGGATGAAGCGATTGGCTACGCGAGGCGCATCACACGCGGCATCGACGTCAACGAAGATACCCTGGCAGTAGATGTGATCGGCAATGTCGGACCCAACGGACATTATCTGCGCGAGAAGCACACCCGTCGGTATTACAAGACGGAATTCTGGTATCCGAACCTCTGCGATCGCCGCAACTACGAAGAGTGGGCACAGATGGGATCGCAGCGGATGTCTGATCGATCGATTGGCCGGGTGCAGGATCTGCTGGCCACGCATGAACCGAGCGCCATCAAGCCGGAAACCGAACAGGTCATCGAGCGAGTCTTGGCTGAGGCTGAGGAGAGGGTCAAGGAATCGGCCTGACCCCAACCGAGGCAACCAGAACATCAGGAGAGCTAGTGTTATGAGCGACATTCTCGAAAGACTGTCAACATCCATTCTGGAAGGGGACGCAGACACTGCAGTTGAGTTGGTCCAGAAATCCCTTGACGAGGGCTTGGCGGCCAAGACCATTCTCGACGACGGGATGATCACAGGCATGAATGAGGTAGGGGCCCGATTCCGCCGAGGCGATATGTTCGTCCCCGAGGTGTTGATGTCGGCCGATGCCATGTCGGAAGGCCTCAAACTGCTCCGGCCAGAGTTGGCCAAGTCCGACGTCAAAATGCTGGGCACGGTCGTCCTGGGCACGGTCAAGGGTGATCTGCACGACATCGGCAAGAACTTGGTTGGCATGATGTGTGAGGGCGCCGGGTTCCAGGTGGTCAACCTCGGTTTTGACGTTCCCCCGGAAGCCTTCATCGAGGCGATCAAAGAGCATCAGCCTGAGCTTGTGGGCATGTCGGCTCTTCTCACTACGACCATGCGGGCGATGGGCCAAACCATCAAGGCGATCGAGGAGGCAGGCCTGCGGGACAAAGTGAAGATTATGGTCGGTGGCGCACCGGTAGATCAGGATTTCTCTGATCGGATCGGATCCGACGGCTACGGCTCGAATGCTGTAGCCGCCAGTGATTTGGCCAAACAGCTGGTAGGAGACTGAAGCATATGCTGCCTCGCGTTCTTGGCCTGCTCCCGGTCTGGTTGACATCCTCAACCCTCAAGGACTGCTCGAAGCATGACTGAGCGAACACAGCCCTTGGTGGTCTTGGCGTGCCGGGTTTTTGAGGGCCTGCTTGACCAGCACTTGCCAGTGGACGTGGTCGATCAGATCACCTTCCAAGAGTACGGTTTGCACCGGGTACCTGCCAAACTTCAGCTTGCTGTGCAGGAGTACATCGACGGGTTGGAGGAGCCCAGCCTGATCGTTCTTGGGTATGGGTTGTGTGGCAACGGGCTGAACGGGATCAAAGCGCGCCAGCACACGCTGCTCATATCCCGGGCCGACGATTGCATTGCCATCTTGCTCGGCTCGTATCGCAGGTACATTGAAGAATTCGAGTCCGAACCCGGGACGTACTACCTCACTAAGGGCTGGCTGGAATCGGGCAGTAACCCGCTCAGCGAATTCGAGGAATACCAGGAGCGCTACGGTCAAGAAGAGGCGGAATGGCTGATGGATCAGCAGTATCAGCACTACAAGCGCCTGGTGTTCGTGGCGCATTCCAAAGAAGATCTCCAGAAGTACCGGCCACAGGCAAAGGAAGTTGCGGATTTCTGCGCCCGATGGGGGATGAGATACGAAGAAATACTGGGCTCGGAGATCTATGTCCAGCGGCTGGCTGAAATCGCAAAATCGCCTGAGCTTGTCGACCAGGAATTCATCATTGTTCCGCCCGGCGGCGAGCTCCGGCAGCAGCAATTTATCTCACGAGATGACCGCGGCGCATAGCGCGCAGTGCAGATTGGATTGGAGAAAGTGGCATGAGAGTGAAGCGAACCAACTACGGTGTGAACGCCACCCCGACCTTTGAAGTTCTCTCTCCGGACGAGATCGAGTCGATCTACTTTGCGGCGCTGAGCATACTTTATGAAACCGGGGTGCGTGTCTATGAAGAGGAGGGCGTCGAGCTCGCTCACGCGGGAGGGGCCATCGTCGAAGACACGACAGACGACAGCAGCCTGGTGAAGATTCCACCCTGGATGGTCGACAAGGCATTATCCACTCTGCCTCGCAAGGTTGTGGTGGAGGGCCCCGATCGTCAGCACAAGATGGAGCTGTACAAAGACCAGGTTTACTTTGGATGCGGCTCCGACACGCCTTTTACCCTAGACCCGAAGACAGGGCAAAGGCGCCGGGCCACCTACGAAGACGTCAAAAACTTCGCACGGCTGGCCCAAGCACTGCCGAATATCGATTTCCACATGTCACTCGGGATCGTGCAGGATACGGCGGTCGGGACCTATGACCGTTGGCAATATCTCGCCATGCTCGAAGGCACGACCAAGCCGATCAACATAACCGCCGTCGATCTGGACGGTCTCAACGATCAGCTTGAGATGGCGTACATCCGTGTCGGAGGCAAAGAAGAATGGAAGAAGGGTCCGATATTCTCACTCTACATTGAGCCCGTCTCGCCCCTAAGCCATTCAAAGGAAGTGGTGCAGAAGCTGTTGTTCTCCTGTGACCATGATATCCCCTTCGTCTACACACCGTGCCCCCTGGCTGGCGCTACATCACCCACCACCTTGGCAGGCACGGCCGTGCAGGCCCTTACCGAGAGCCTGTTCGGCATTGTGCTCAGCCAGCTTCGCAAGCCGGGTGCCAGCTTGATCATCGGCGGGCTGATGTCCAACATGGACATGCGGACGACCGTGTACTGCTACGGATCGCCCGAGATGGCACTGCTCAGCGCCGCCTATACGCAGATTACCAAGTGGCTGGGTGTGCCGATGTATGAGACTGCGGGGTGCTCGGACTCCAAGCTCTTTGATGAACAGGCTGCCATGGAAGCCGCCATCAATATCGCTACATCAGCCTTGGCGGGTGGAAACATGATCCATGATGTCGGATATCTGGAGCAAGGCTTGACCAGTTCTCCGTCGATGATGGTCGCATCAGACGAGATCATTGATATGGTCAAGCGGATTATGCGCGGGTTCACGGTGACCGACGCCGAGATGGGTTTGAACGTCATGGATGAGGTCGGCCCTGGGGGCCATTTCCTCGAACACGACCACACCTACGAGCGCTTCAAGACCGAGATCTGGCGTCCAAAGCTGATCGACAGGCAGAATTGGGAAAGCTGGACCGCCGCCGGAAGCCAGTCGTATGGCGAACGCGTCCGCGCACGTGTGCTCGAGATTCTGGACACCGAGCAGGAACCTCTTCTTGATGATGCGATGTTCAAAGAGCTGCATCGAATCTGTGAATTGGCGGATGAGCGCCACGTGGGCGAGGAAATCGATATTGACATGTTCGGGTCCAAAGAGCTCGCCTGAGCCCGGCAGGGCGATGGTTACGCAGTTTTTGAAGTGGGCAGGGCGGCTTTGCGCCCTGCCCACTCTGGCGAAGTGGACGGCGTAAAGAGAAGACATCCAGAATCGGGTCTCAGCGCAAAGAGCGAGGATATTCGTGGTCGGAGATGATGGAGAACGTGCACTCGTCTTGGGAATCGACACGGGCGGCACCTATACCGACGGCGTGTTGATGGACTACCATGCACGTGAAGTCCTGGCAACCTACAAGAGCCTGACGACCAAACATGACCTGTCGATTGGGATAGACAACGTTCTTGAGCATATTCACCTCGAGAATCCGGACGAAATCCGCATGGTTTCCGTTTCGACTACATTGGCAACAAATGCGATTGCCGAAGGCAAAGGCAAGCGCGTCGGTCTCTTTCTTATCGGTTACGACCCGGATCTGATCGATTCTTTCCATCTAGGGAGGCACTTCTCGACACCTGACTACTTCTACTTCGCAGGCGGACACGATCTCAATGGCCAGGAAAAGGAACCGCTCGACCTAGAAGGGCTTCTTGCCAAAGCCAATGAGATTAAGGGGACGGTCGATGCGCTGGCCATTTCAAGCTACTTCAGCCCGCTCAATCCCGAGCACGAACAGCGAACGAGAGAGGCCATCGCAAGCGTGTGCGACTTGCCGATTGTCATGGGCCACCAGCTGTCGACCAAACTGGGGTCGGTAGAACGCGCCACGACAGCTGCCCTCAATGCTTCCCTACTGGGGGTTCTCCAGAGATTCGTCATTGCTGTTCGCCGTGCCATGGAACGGCGGCAGATCCACGCCCCGTTGATGGTGGTGCGGGGTGACGGCACCTTGATGAGCGATGAATTCGCGGCCCGCACGCCCGTCGAGACGATCCATTCCGGCCCCGCTGCGAGTGCGATAGGCGGGAGGTTCCTGTCCGGTCGAGACAACGCTCTGGTGGTCGACATCGGTGGCACGACGACCGATTTGGCCCTTGTCGAGGATGGGCGGGTGGCCATCAGGGAAGATGGGGCGATGGTGGCAGACTATAAGACCGCGGTCAAGGCGGCCCAGCTGTTGTCGATCGGCCTAGGTGGGGACAGCCACATCTCGGTCTCCCCCGACAAGTCCATGGTCCTGGGGCCGGAGAGAGTGGTCCCTCTGGGCCAGCTTGCGGCTCAGCACGAGCAGGTGCGGCGCCGGCTCGAGGCCCTCGCCAGGCGCTCCTGGTCTCTGACTCAAGGGGAATGGCTCGACTACTGGTTCTTGCTTCGAGAGCCGTCCCCCCGAGACGTGGTCGAAGATGACCGACACAAGCGGCTGCTGGATCTGCTTCGCTCCGGTCCTTTGCCCGTTCCGGAGATTCTCAAGACGATGGGCTTGCTGCACCGTAATCAGCTCGGGGCGGAGACCCTGTTCAGTCAGGAGATCTTGAGCAAGGGGGGATTGACCCCTACCGATCTGCTCCACTATGAAGGCCGCTACGTCCAGTGGGACCGGGAGGCGTCCAGTTGGGCAATCCAGGTTTTCAGCCGGTCGCAATCGATGGCGCCTGAGGAACTGGCGGACGTTGTCTGGCGCCGTATGACGGCCACCATTGTAGGTGCCATCGTCAGCTTTCTTTCTGGGTTGCCTCTGTCATCTTTCAATCAGGCAGATCAGGGTCCGGATAGCTGGTTCTTCAAGAACAGCCTCGTCGAGGGTCATCCACATCTATCGACGGAGTTTCGGCTCCGCCACCCGATTATCGGTATCGGTGCTCCAGCCGGGATTCTGCTGCCGCCGGTGGCGTCCGCGCTGCACACTGAACTTCTGCTTCCCAATCGGTTCGAAGTAGCCAATGCCGTCGGGGCGGTGGGAGGCAGCGTCATGGTGGAAGAAGAAGTTCTCATCTATCCTCGCCTGTCAAGTGGTGGTTTGGATGTGGTTGGATACTATGTGCAGGACGGCGAAAGCCGCCGAATGTTTGAGACACTTGAAGACGCGTTGACCGACGGCCGCGTTCGAGGCCGGGATAGGATGCTCGGCGCAGCCGCTCGGGCCGGGGCGGAAAACCCACAGGTTGATATTGTGGAGATCGAAAACGGCTTGGATAGCTACCGGCTCCGAATCAAAGCCCTGGGTAATCCTCGTCTCTCACGCTGAGGCGGATCGCCAACGCTCTGGCTGAAGACGGTCGGGATGGAGTTGATCATGGATCTCAAGCGAGTTGACACTGAAAGGGCGTATCATCTCATCCGAGAGAAGATCATTACGCTTGAGTTGCCTCCGGGCTCGCCGGTCGATGTCGACCAGCTCATTCAAGAGCTCGAGACAGCACCTAGTTCTGTGCCTGAGGCTCTTAAGCTGCTGGCACACGAAGGTCTCGTCTCCCTCCCGCCGGATGGAGTCTTCGTGGGCGAGATCAGTTTGCCAGACCTGCAGCAGCTGAGTGAACTGCGCAGCTTGCTTGAAGGTTTCGCTGCGCGCTTGGCGGCCCGCCGGGCAACCGAAGATGATCTTGACGTACTGAGCGCCCTCCGAGAAGAGCAGGCGCAGGTGCCGCGTGATGACGTTCGTCGCCTGTTCGATGTTGACCACAAATTCCATCGGGCGATCGCGCGAGCGGCTCACAACGATTATCTGGCACAGGTGCTCGACCGGTTCTATGGCCTATCATTGCGACTGTGGCATCTGGCTGGTCCCGAGATGGACGTCCTGGCGGGTGCTGTGAAGGAGCACCTCGAGCTCTTGACGGCGATACAGGCCGGAGAGAGCGAGCGTGCCGAGAGCATCATGCGCCAGCATATTGGAGTCTTCTACGATCATGTCCTGCGGGCTTTCAAAGAAAGGGGCGACTGAGCGCTGCTGAGGCGCCTGACGTGATGCCAAATGTGACGGTAGTCTACGGGGAAAAATCGGAGTCGGCTGCGGCAGAGGTCGGCCAGAACATCGGCGATGTCATCGCCGGGACGGGGCTACCGTTGGAGCAACCCTGCGCTGGCCGCGGCATTTGCGGGTTGTGCAAGGTGCTGGCTGAGAAAGGGCTGGCACCGCCAGATGATGTAGAACTCGAACACCTGACAGCGGGGGAACTGGCGCTCAATAATCGACTGGCATGCAGGGCGCGAGTGGCGGGCGACGCCCGGGTTGTCCTGTCGCCGATCGTGGTCTATTCGAACAAGATCTTCCGCAGCAGCAATCGCTACAAGCGCAGCCAGGCACCGATCGGTCTGGCGATCGATCTTGGAACGACCACGGTGGCAGCCTTCCTGACGATGCTGGATGACGGGGAGGTGTGCACGGGTTCCGGCAGTCTCAACCAGCAAACGGTCTATGGGGCCGATGTGATTTCCCGGTTGAACTCCGCAATCAACCGGAGAGAGGACCGGGATCGGTTGAGACGGCTCGCGTTGGCATCTATCAACCAGGCGGTCGACTCTCTGCGCATGTCTCCGAGGATCTTGAAACGCGTCGAGCGGGTCACGATTGTCGGCAATGTGGCCATGCATCACCTGCTCACCGGGCTTCCGCTTGAGAACTTGGCCCAAATCCCATTTCAACCGTATGACCGCCATTCGATCCGGGATGCCAGCCAGATGATGGAGGGAATCTTCCCTGAGGGTGTTAAGGTGATGCTGCCGCCATTGATTGGGGGCTTTGTCGGGTCGGACGCGCTGGCATGCCTGGCCTATTTCAATTTTGACCAGGCGGACGAGCCGATGGCGGCCATTGACCTGGGGACCAATGGCGAAGTGATGGTGACGGACGGCGACCGCATTCTGACCGCTTCCACGGCTGCGGGCCCGGCGTTTGAAGGGGTGAACATATCTTGCGGCAGCCGGGCGGTGGACGGTGCTATCGTCCAGGCGAAATGGACCGACGGCGACCTTACCCTTGATACCATCGCCGATGAAGCTCCGATTGGGATGACGGGCTCGGGCTTGATGAGTGTCGTCCACGAATTGCGCCAGGCCGGCCTGATTGAGCCCAACGGGCGCTTCGCGGCTGATCTGCCCGGTCTCGCTGGGCGCTTTGACAGAGATGCGATGGGAGCCACCCGGTTCCAGCTTGTCCCCGGTACGGACCTCCATCTGACCCAGTGGGACATTCGCGAGCTCCAAAAAGCGAAGGGCGCCATCCGGGCCGCTATCAATATCCTGATGTCGAAATTGAACCTGGAGCCAGCAGACTTGCAGCGCGTAGTTCTGACGGGCTCGTTTGGCGGCCAGGTGGACATCGAGGTCGTGCTTTCGTTGGGCATGATCCCGCCGGTTCGCCGAGAAACGGTGGAAACCATCGCCAACGGCGCTGGCTTCGGAGCGGCTCAATTCTTGTTCGACGATGGATTCACCCGAGGCGAAGCTCTAGCAGAGGACGCAGAGCAGGTGGATCTTGACGTGGATTCTGACTTCATGCAGCGTTATGTTGGTGCGATGGTGCTGGCACCAGAGTCCACAGGGTAGCGTGGAAGCCTATGAAGGCTAATCCAGGTCCAGTAGTTGAGTCTATTGACGTTGTCGGTAAGGCAGGATCCGAAAAGGGCTCGGACGCGGCCGGCTTCATTATGGTTCTGCTGGCGACGGCGTGTTGGTCAACCTCCGGCATCTTCATCCGCTTCATCTCAGATGGCAGCGCCATCCAGCCAGTGGGGCTGGCGTTTTGGCGCGATTTGTTCACATTCGGCGCACTTCTGATTGGACTGGCCGTGCTTCGGCCGCAGCTACTCAGGGTCCACCGTTCGGACCTGCCCTGGCTGTTTGTCATGGGGGCCATCAGCATCGGGGCGTTTCACGTGCTGTGGAACACATCCATTTTGCTCAACGGCGTGTCCATCTCAACGGTCATCCAGTGCACCGCACCCGTGTTCGTCACCCTGGCGGCGTGGTTTCTTTGGAAAGAGCCGCTGACACGGCTCAAGCTGCTCGCGATCCTGCTGGCCTTCATCGGGATCGTCCTCATTTCACGGCTCGATCGAATGCAGGGGATGAGCATCACGCTGGCCGGATTGGGGGTGGCGCTTCTTTCGGCGCTCTTCTACGGTTCCTTCTCCCTTCTAGGGAAGAAGCTCACCGGGTCCTACAGTTCGTGGACCGTCCTGGTCTACATCTTCGGCTTTGCGGCCCTGGCGCTCTTGCCGTTTCAAGCCGGAGAGCCGACCAGGCCCTGGTCTTTCTCCCCACGGGTGCTTGCATCCTTTGGAGGGCTTGTGTTGCTGACCACTGTTGCCGGATTCGGTCTGTATACAGCTGGCCTTAATCGGCTGCAGGCGAGCGTGGCATCGATCACATCCAACTCGGAAGTCGCGTTCGCTGCATTGTTGTCCTATCTTCTGCTGGGGGAAAGGCTGGATCCTTGGCAGATACTTGGCGCCGTGCTTGTCGTGGGCGGGGTTAGCTTGCTCTCGCTTCCGCGGCTTGGGACGCGGCGAAGGCGCAAAGTGATCGACAACCCGGCCGGAGAGCATCTGTGACCAAAGGGGCTCTGTATCTCAACAACTCAAGGGTCGACCGATGAGCCATATAGATCTGGCGGGCGCCCCATGACGGTCCTGGTTCTTGGTGTGGATACGGGTGGCACATACACCGACGGGGTTCTCTTTGATCATGAAAGTCGTCGGGTGCTTGCGACCAGCAAGACCCCCACGACGCCAGAGGACCTGCAGGAATGCATCCTGGGAGCTCTGGATAAGCTCCTGCCGGAGGACCGGTCCCAAATCGGCCTGGTCTCCATTTCAACCACGCTGGCCACGAATGCCATTGCCGAAGGCAAGGGCTACCCCGTTGGCCTGATTCTGCTTGGCTACGATCCGGAACTGGCCGCCCGGTTTCGCTTTGACGAAAGGTTCGGTACCCGGCGAGTGGCCTACGTACGGGGTGGCCACACCCTGTATGGGACAGAGCAAGCGCCCCTGGACGCTGATGGCGTGGTCAGGGCGGCCAGTGAGTGGGCTCAGGATGTCGACGCCCTGGCCGTTTCAGGCTACTTCAGCCCGTTTGACCCAAGTCACGAAGAAGCGGCGGCCCACCTCATCGCAGAGGTGTCTGGCCTTCCCGTGGTGCTTGGGCATCAACTCTCAACCCGTTTGAACTCCGTCGAGCGGGCGACCACAGCGGCTTTGAACGCTGCCCTGATCCCCATACTGAAGGATTTCATCGAGGCCATGCGTTCCGCCCTGGATCGCAGGGGCATCACAGCACCGCTGATGGTCGTTCGCGGCGATGGCGCCCTCACTCGGGCCCAGATGGCGGCCGAACGGCCGGTGGAGACGGTCCACTCGGGGCCGGCTGCCAGTGCAATAGGAGGGAGCTTCCTTTCCGGGCAGGGGCGGGCGATGGTGGTGGACATCGGCGGAACCACCACCGATCTGGCCATCGTTGACGATGGGCGGGTGCTGATTCGGGACGAGGGCACGCTGGTCGGCGCGTTCCGGACAGCGGTCCGCGCGGCTGATGTGCGCTCGATCGGGTTGGGCGGCGACAGCGTCATCGGGTTGGATGCGGACGATCGATTGATCGTCGGGCCGGAGCGCGTAACGCCGCTCTGTCAGCTGGCGCACCGGGATCCGTCCGTGGCGGCGGATCTCAAGGGCCGGGCTCGAGGATTGACCCATCGGCCATCGCCGACGTCCGTGGAGTATTGGTTCTTGCAGCGCGAGCCCCGCCGACCTGTCGAGGACCCGCACGCGCGGGAAGCTCTAGCCATGCTGCGCCAGGGTCCCATTTGCCTCCCAAGCTTGTTGGATCGGCTAGGGCTGATCCACCCGATCCAATTCGGCGGTCCGGGTCTGGTCCGGGAAGGTGTCATTGGGCGCTCCGCGGTAACTCCGACCGACTTGCTGCACGTATCGGGCGAGTTCACTGCCTGGGATGCGGATGTGGCGCAGATTGCCACCAAGTTCGTGTCCCAACTGCGAGGCAGCACAACCGACGAACTCATTCAGAGCGTCAAGACATTGATGGCTGAGCGTATCGTGGCTGAAATCGTGGCTCAGATCAGCGGCCGAGTGGTTGAACGGGCACCATCGCACGTCTCCGCCCGCAACTTGGGGACCTGGCTCTTTGAAGAAAACCTCTACGAGCGCAATCCTTTTCTGAAGTCGACTCTTCGGCTGGATTTGCCGCTGGTTGGCATCGGAGCGCCAGCCGGGATCTTCCTGCCGCGTGTCGCCGAAATGCTCAGGACCGATCTGGTACTGCCGCCTCACTACGAAGTGGCCAATGCCGTGGGCGCTGTGGCTGCCAATCTGGTGGTTGAGAAGGAAGCCTGGATCTACCCACAGATGCATGGCATGCATGTTCGGGGTTTCTTCGCCCAACTGTCGGATGGGCGTCGTCGCTACGCAACACTTGAGAGGGCGATGGAAGCGGCGCGAGCCGACCTTGCCCAGCGGGCAGAGGCTGAACTTCGCCGGGCCGGGGCGGTTGACTCCGTGCTGGATTTCGAGCGGGTGCCCGACGGAGCGGAGAGCTACCGAGTTCGTGTGCGCGGCATGGGGAATCCGGCCCTGGACAAGATGCCATCGGCCTGATGCCCGGGCTGTGGTGAGGCAAGAGGCCGCCCGGTCTGAATTGCGTTCCTGCTTGGCTGAGTTCAAAAGATCAGAGCGCCCGCAAGGGCGCTCTTCCGGTCGAAGACTTCCCAACCTGGTCAGGGCCCTATGGACTGCTTGGCCTGCCGCCAGCAGCAGGCGGGCTCACAGATGATGGCACGCGCCCCCTATTTGTGAACAGATTCACAAGTCATCTGACCAGGACAAGGTTGGGCTTGAGCACAAGAGTCTCCGCGGTCACATCAGGATGCCCGTCAACCCTTTCGAGCCTTCGGTTCACGTCCCACTTTGTTCCCGGCGGGAGTGACCCAGAGCATCCACCGTCACGGCCAGAAGCAGCACGCCGCCGGTGACCATGAACTTCACGGACGAGGCGAAAGCGAGCAGGTCCATACCATTTGAGATCGACCCGATCACCAGGGCACCCAGCAGGGCGGACCAGGTGCTGCCGCGCCCGCCGAAGAGGCTCGTGCCGCCGATGACCGCGGCGGCGATGGCGTTGAGCAGCACATCTCCGCTGCCAGATGACTGGTTGACCGCCAAGAGGCGAGAACCCGCCAGAATGCCGCCGGCCGCGGCCAGGCTCGAGCACAGTACAAAGATGGTGATGCGCAGACGATCGACGTTGATGCCGGCCCGCCGGGCGGCTTCGACGTTTCCGCCGACGGCGACTACGGCCCGGCCGAAGCGGGTGCGCCGAAGGATCAAGTCGAAGCAGATGACAAAGGCGAGCAACGCCAGGATGGCCGTCGGCACGCCGCTGATCGGCGGCCCGTCCTTCACTGGGTTGCGGTTGACACTCATCAGCGTCACTGAACCCAGGGCGGCCACGGCCACAATGCCAATCCGGCCCCCGATGGACCAACCGGAGGCCACATGCAGGTTGAGGTTCTTGCGCCGGTACCAGTCGGCAAGGGAGCTCCAGCCGAAGACAAGCAGGAGAACCCCGGCCAGCGCCCATCCGAACCAGACGGGCATGCGCATATTGGCCAGGCCGACGATGAATGGATCGTTGAGGTTGATCGTGCCGGTGTTGCCCAAGACGTAGAGCAAGGCACCTTGCCAACCCAGATAGCCAGCCAGTGTGACCACGAAGGACGGCACATGAATCTTGGCAAACCAGGCCCCCTGCAGCAGCCCGATGCCGGCGCCGGCCAGTATCCCGGCCAGAACGGCTAGTGGGCCGGGCCAACCGATCTTGACCGCCAGCACGGCCATCACACCAGCCGTCAGGCCGCTCACGGCGCCGACCGAGAGGTCGATTTCTCCAATAAGCAGCACCAAGACCACGCCCACCGAGATCGTGCCGATGGCAGAGATCTGGACCACCAGATTGGTCAAGTTCAGTGGAGAGAGAAAATGATGGTTGGCGGCCTGGAAGATGCCGGCGATGACAACCAATCCAATCAGGATCGGCAACGAGCCCAAATCACCTTCCGTCAGGCGGCGAGGTATGAGATTCTCTAGTGTTGCAACAAGAGATGAGTCCTGATCTTTCCCGTCGGGTGCCATTTCATCAGCCATGGCAGCCTTCCATCAGGGGGCGACGGACGCTTCTGTTCATCATAGTCAGTCCTTCCTGGACATTGACTCGGAGTCCAATACGCCGAATTCTGCGCCAGTGATGGCCCCGACGACCGACTCGGCGTTTGTGTCTTTGGTATCAAAGGTGGCTACGCGGTGCCCGAGCCTCAGCACGATGATGCGATCGGAAACGTCGAAGATGTCAACAAGATTGTGGCTGATGACGACCACAGCCAGCCCGCGCTGGCGCAGCCGTTTGATCAGGTCTTTGACTTGCTTGGTCTGCTCCACCCCCAGTGCGGCAGTAGGTTCGTCGAGGAGCACGACCTTGGAGTTCCAAAGCACAGCGCGGGCCACAGCCACGGACTGACGCTGACCGCCAGATAGGGTGGCTACTTGTTCGCGGACCGAGGGGAGCGTGACGTGCAGATCGCTGACAAGCTTGCGGGTACTCTGCTCCATTTCGATTTCATCAATGGTGGCCAGCACGCCCGGAATGACCGGATTCACGGTCTCACGGCCCAGATAGAGATTCCCGACCACATCCAGGTTGTCGCACAGGGCAAGATCCTGATAGACGGTCTCGATGCCCAACTGCGTGGCGTCTGATGGCTGGTTGACGCTCACAGGTTTGCCCTCGAAGGAATACGTCCCCTCGTCCGGTTGATAGACGCCGGAGATGATCTTGACCAGCGTTGATTTTCCGGCGCCGTTGTCGCCCACCAGCCCCACGACTTGATCTGTGTAGGCTTCGAAATCCACAGAATCCAGCGCTTGAACTGCGCCGAAGCGCTTGCTGATGCTCTTGAGCTCGAGGATGGGGCTTTGTTCGGATTGGCTCATGTGATCTCTCCATTTGGAGCAGCCGCGGCACCGGGCCGCGGCTGCTCCTGAGGGTGTTGTCTGCCGGCATCCTCCCCGGGCTTACGACGGGGAAAATGTGGTGGACAAGGTCCCTACTTCAGACCAGCTGCGCTGCATGCGTCAGCATAGTCCGTGGTGCAGATTTGGTCCACGGTCCAGAAGCCGTCGGCAACGACAGTGCTCTTGATGTTGTCCTTGGTCACGGCCACCGGGGTCAGCAAGACCGAGGGGACGTCGATGGAACCGTTGTTGGTCGTATCGCCGTTGGTCATGCTGCTCGGCACGCTGGTACCGTTCATCAGGTCGTAGGCGAGTTGTGCCGCAGCTTCTGCTTCCGGCTTGATCGCCTTGTAAACGGTCATGTATTGCTCACCGGTAAGGATGCGCTGGATGCCTGCCAGCTCAGCGTCCTGCCCGGTGACGGGCGGGAGCGGGCTCAGGCCAGCGGCCTTCATGGCGGCGATAGCGCCGGATGCCGTCCCATCATTGGCGGCGTACACACCGTCGACCTTATTGTTCATGGCCGTCAGTGCCTGCTGCATCTCGTTCTGGGCCTGATCTGGGCTCCAATCGGGCGTGTCGTATTCCTTGGCGATGGTCAAGTTGCCCGAGCTTACCAACGGGTCGAAGACGCTGTGGGCGCCCTTCTTGAACAGGCTGGCGTTGTTGTCAGTCGGCGAGCCGTTGATCATCACGATCTGTGGGTTGGAGATGCTCATTGAGTTGAGATCGTCCACCAGGCTCTGTGCCTGCAGCTGGCCGACCTTGACGTTGTTGAAGGAGATGTAGTAGTTGACGCCGTCCGAATTGAGGATCAGGCGGTCGTAGGCGATGACGGGCACGCCTTGGGCCTTGGCCTTGTCGGCGATGGCACCGGCGGCTGCCGAGTCAACCGGATCGAGCACGAGCACCTGGGCGCCGTTGGTCAGGGCCGCTTCCGCCTGTGAGAGCTGGGAATTGGCATCCTGATTGGCGTTGCTGTAGATAATCTGGCAATCCGGGCACAGTTCCTTGAACTTGGCCTCGAAGTCCGGCTTGTCGGCGCTCTCGTAGCGCGCAGTCTTGGTCTCCGGAAGCAGCAGAGCAATCGTGCCAGAGCTGCTGCTGGAGGCCTGTGTCGGCGCGGCCGTTGATGACGAGGCCTCCGTCGCTGTGGGTTGGGTCATCTGTGTTGCGGGTGCCGCCGTGGCGGCTGGGGTTGGGGTGGCCGCTGGGCCGCAGGCTGCTGCCGCGAGACCGAGGACCATCAGCGAGGTGATGAGCTTGAACATCTTGCTTTTCATCTTCAACTCCTACCTATTTCATGTATTCGTACCGTCAAAAGGTTGAACTACCCATACTGATATCTACGTTTGTGGCTTGATAGAGATCGAACCTCCTTTCCGATCTTTGGTTCCCAAGTTCGGCGTATCCGCACCTGGTTTTCCGGCTACCAATTTGTGAGAAACTTCACAAACTGGCCGGCCTTGCCAATCGTGGCATGAGGCCGGTGTGCAGAGGATGCCTGAGGCTGGCGGTCCATTAAGAACCGAGGGAGGCGTCAACCGACCACCTGCACTCTAAAATTGTATCGCCCGCCGACTCGGCATGTCAAACGCTAGAGCCAGTAGATTGGCATGGGCTCGAATGTGCGAATCGGACGTGAGCGGCTGGCTTGAAGGAGGCATCGGGTGTGAACCGCCCTGCATTGGGTCACCGATCATCGGCTTGACGAACGATAGACTGGCCATAGACCAAAGATGGTCGACGTGGTATAGTCGGTCTTGTGGTGGCGGAGGCAGAATTCGCCTCCGTAGTTCTCTATGACTGGCAGCATAGGGCTGCCGGTTTTTTTGTTGATGGTGAGCTGAGGGTGCGACCTGGCTCAACACAGCCAAGGAGCATTCTCTTGAGTTTCGATTCTTTTCCGCTGGACGATCGCCTCCAAGCCGGGATCAGATCTGCGGGCTACTCCTCGCCGACCCCAATTCAGCAGCAGGCCATTCCCCCCATCCTTTCCGGTCGAGACGTGATCGGCATCGCTCAAACGGGCACCGGCAAGACGGCGGCATTCATGCTGCCAATTCTGCAGCGCCTGATCACGCGGAAAGGGCGCGGCGTGCGGGCACTGATCCTGGCGCCGACCCGCGAGCTCGCCGAACAGACTCACCGGACCGGCCGGCAGTATGGACGAGGCACGCCAGTGCGGAGCGTGGCAATCTACGGCGGCGTCGGCAAGAAGCCACAGGTGGATGCCCTGCGCCGCGGGGCAGAAGTGGTGGTGGCCTGTCCCGGACGCTTGCTGGACCTGGCGGGAGAAGGCAGCATCGATCTGTCTCGGGTTGAGGTGCTGGTGCTGGATGAGGCCGACCGCATGTGCGACATGGGGTTTCTGCCCGAAATCCGGCGCATCATCAAACTCATTCCGACTCGGCGCCAGTCACTGTTCTTCTCGGCGACGATGCCGGATGAGGTCCGACGGCTGGCGAAAGGGATCATGCAAGACCCTCTCACGGTTCAGGTCGGGGCCAGCGCTCCGCCAAATACGGTTTCCCATGCGCTCTACCCGGTGGTCGGCAGGCTCAAGAAAAAGCTCCTGCTGGAGATGCTGAAGCGCCGTGCAGATGGTCGGACGTTGATCTTCACCCGCACCAAGCATCGGGCCAGTGGACTAGCTAAGGATCTGGGCAAGCAAGGCTACCGTGTGGAAGCGCTGCAAGGGAACATGACCCAGAATCGGCGCCAGAAGGCTATCGACGGCTTTCGAGGCCGACGCTACGATATCTTGGTGGCCACGGACGTGGCTTCTCGCGGCATCGACGTGGCCGACATCGCCCATGTCATCAACTACGATATGCCGGACACGGTGGATGCATATACCCATCGCGTGGGACGCACCGGCCGCGCCCATCAAGCCGGTGAAGCACTGACACTGGCACAGCCGGAAGATGAGCCCATTGTGCGCCAGATAGAACGCGTGCTTGGGGGATCCATTGAGAGGCGCCGTCTGTCGGGTTTCAACTACGGCGATTTCAACCCCGAAAGCCGGCCAGCTAACTCAAGCGTGTCGAACGGCCGTCATCATGCCTCGAACGGAACAGGCCGGCGAAATACTGCGCGCAGCCGCAGACCAGGCCACACCCGCCGCACGGCCTGATGCAACCCTCGGTTTGGGCAGCTGGAAGAACTGATGGAAATACCCCGGCTCGTTGGGCTCACTTTGGACAGGCGCCGCAAACAGGCTAGAATATCCTCGAAGGTGGGATGCCCATCCAGATCCGCTGGCTTCACTAGTGGCGGTTCGCAGGCGAAAAGGACGCCGACTTCGGCGACAGCGGCGAAATTCACCGGAGGCCCACACCATGCCCCATCCCCTTGTAGACCAGTTGCGATTCACGCGGCGTGAGTTTCGGAGGGGTGTGGAACAGGTCAGTGAAGAGGATGCCGCCCACCGGTTCATGCCCATGAACTGCATCAGTTGGAACGTGGGCCATCTGGCCGCCCAAGAGCAGCGCTACTTCCTCACCTTTACCCAGGAACTCCAGCCCTATCCGAAGATCGACGAGGCCTTCTCATACGGGTCTCCGGCCAGCACGCCTTCGCTGCATGCGATGTTGGAAGCCTGGGAGGCGATCACGCAAGAGGTGAATCCCTGGCTTGACGGCCTCTCGTCAAGCGCACTGCTCGAGCCCATTGTCATTCACGGGAAAGTGAGACCTTATACGGTTGGTTCGCTGCTGCTCAGGGTGATCTACCACTACTGGTATCACACGGGCGAGAATCTGGCCGTGCGTCAGATGCTGGGGCACACCAACTTGCCAGAGTTTGTGGGCGACTTGGATGGGGAGGCGCCTTTCCGTTTGGAGACGAGTCAGGGAACCTAGCTAGATCGGATTTCGCGTGGTCGCTTGGTTTGGGCACCTGTTGTGACGTTTAGCGAAGGCCAGGGTGACTTATCTCATTGGATGGTCACGGTACCTGGAGATACTCTCGAATATGGAACCCGGCGCAGCGGCCCGGTTTCTTGGTCCGAGTCGGGTCCTGGGAGTATCCTTTCGGCGTGGTATGCACAGGTAGGATCTCGGGTCTTTCGGAGTTGCCCGACAATCTAGGCGGGCTCCGTTTGGCCTACCATTTGAACGCAACATCCCGGCACGATCAACGGCCAGCTGAGCCCCGAGGGGCAGCTGGCCGTAGTTTTTCGCCCACTGTTTCGAAAGCACATGAGCTTCAATTGTGTCTCAAGCGAGACTCTGATAGGAGGTGACCTGCAGCCATCGAGCCCAGAATGCGCGTTGTTGAGATGGAAGTGATCCATCGGCGCGTCAGTCTGATGTCTCTCTAATCAATGCCAATACCAATCAAGCCGCTTGTTCTACGCAGACACACCGCATTCTGGCCGCCACGGACAGTCCGGCCGCTGTTCACACCAGGAGAGTAACCATGTCCTTGATTCAAGATGTGATCGCATCGGTTCAGGAGAAAGACCCCGGCCAACCCCAGTTTCATCAGGCGGTCAAGGAGGTCTTGACCACCCTGGAACCGACAGTCGACAGGCATCCCGAATTCACCAAAGCCAAAATCCTGCAGAGGTTGGTCATCCCGGACCGCGTGATCCTGTTCCGTGTACCCTGGGTCGACGACAAAGGCGAAGTGCAGGTCAATCGGGGCTATCGAGTGCAATTCAGCAATGCCATCGGCCCGTACAAGGGCGGCCTCCGGCTTCACCCATCGGTCAACCTGGGGATCATCAAGTTCCTGGGGTTTGAACAGATTTTCAAGAACGCCCTCACCACCCTGCCGATGGGTGGCGGGAAGGGCGGTTCCGACTTCGATCCCAAAGGCAAGTCGGACGGCGAAGTCATGCGCTTCTGCCAGTCATTCATGATGGAACTCTACCGCCATATCGGCCCGGACACGGACGTTCCTGCGGGAGATATCGGCGTGGGCGGACGCGAAATCGGCTATCTGTATGGGATCTACAAGAAGATCGTCAACAACAACGCCAGCGTTCTTACGGGCAAGGGCCGCGAATACGGCGGCAGCCTGATCAGACCGGAAGCCACGGGCTACGGCGCGGTGTATTTCGCGGCCGAGATGCTGGCCACGAGGGACCAGGAGATCAAGGGCAAGACGGCCATTGTCAGCGGCTCCGGCAACGTGGCCCAGTACACGGTTGAGAAGCTGCTGGACCTGGGTGGCAAGCCGATCACGCTCTCGGATTCGACGGGCACTATCGTTGATGAGGAGGGGATCGATCGGGAGAAGCTGGCCTACGTTCTGGATCTCAAGAACGTCCAGCGTGGCCGCATCAAGGAATACGCCGACAAATACAAGGGCGTGACCTACTACGACGGCAAGAGTGTATGGGAAGTGGCCAAGGAGCAAGGGATCAAGGCTGAGCTGGCATTTCCGTCGGCAACGCAGAATGAGATCGATGCCGAGCTCGCCCAGGCTCTGGTGGACAACGGATGCACCACCGTGTCTGAAGGCGCCAACATGCCCTCGGATTTGGAAGCGATCAAGATCTATCAGGACAACGGGCTGCTCTACGGGCCAGCCAAGGCCGCCAATGCCGGCGGCGTGGCGACATCCGGCCTCGAGATGGCCCAAAACAGCATGCGGCTGTCGTGGGACAGGGAAGAGGTTGACAAGCGACTTCATGGGATCATGAAGAGCATTCACAAGGCATCGCTCGAGGCGGCTGAAGCTTACGGCAAGCCCGGCGACTACCTGACCGGAGCCAACATTGCAGGCTACCTGAAGGTTGCCAATGCCATGCTTGCCTTTGGCGTGGTCTGACGTGGCGACGCCGGCTGTGGCCGATGCGCCCCTGCCGAGCTGATTTGAGCGTGTGACACCAGGGGTCAGGCTCGCAAGGGCCTGACCCCTGTGACAGAAGGTGGAAGGTGAACCCATGGAAGCGGGCCTGGCCGACAGCATGGTGCGGCAGGCGGTGGAGATCTGTGCCGCCGAACACTTCTCAGGGGATGAACGCCGGGTTCGATTGGCGTTGCTTCGGGGAGAATGCACTCAATGCGCCTGCATTTCGCAGGCCATGTGCTCACCCCTGTCCAAATACTTCGAGCGCGAGATCAAGGGCCTGAAGGCCGTTTACCAGTATCGTCCCCTAAAGGCACTCTCCCAGCCCCCCGATGATCCCCGCCTGGCGGCGGCGATCCACCTGGCGCTGTGGGTTGAATCGAAGCGCACTTTGCCGCAGGAGAAGATCCGGAAGATAGAAGCCGCTCTCGCTGAATCCAGACGGCAACTCGGCTGTCCCAACGCCGACAATGGCTGTTTCACGCTCGACATCCAAATACTGGATGACGCCGATGTCCGGCAGGGGCGTGGCGTGGCGGCGCTGCTCGGCAGCGAGAGACTGATGTTGCCCGTCTGGCTGCGCGAAGACTCGCTGGGTCCTTCTCAGCCCACAGCTCAACCCGTCCGGCATGCCTACGCCCTGCCGGACTTCTTCGAACCGGAGTTGATCCCCGAGAAGAAACTCATCGAGCACGCACTCAGCATCGAACGGTTGCCCTCCAAACAGCGTGCACCACTTGAACATCATCTGACCGAACTCAAAGTCACTCTGATCCGCCGCCTGATAAGCGATCATCTGGACTACATCGATGTCGCAAAACGCTGGCTGACGGTCGAAGACCTGGCCTCGATCCACGACCATCGGATTGGCTTTGGCCGCATTGGGGGAAAGTCGGCCGGAATGCTGCTGGCAGGACGGATTCTGCAGCAGGCTGGGTCGAAAGAACTCAAGTCACATGTCCACGTGCCAGAGTCCTTCTTCATCGGCTCTGAGTTGATGTACATCTTCATGGCCATGAATGGGCTGACGCATTGGACCGACCAGAAGTACAAGCCGGAGCGTCAGATCAAGGCCGACTACCCGCTGATCCGCGAGGAATTCCAGTCAGGCGACTTTCCGCCGGAAGCGCTGGATGCCTTTCGGGAGATGCTGGACACTATTGGCAACTGCCCCCTCATTGTCCGTTCGTCAAGCCAGCTGGAGGACAGCCTGGGGACGTCGTTCGCAGGCAAGTACGACAGCCATTTCTGTCCCAACCAGGGCTCGCCTGAAGAGAATCTCAAGGCCCTGACGCGTGCCATCGCCCTGACCTACGCCAGCACGTTCAAGGCTGACCCGCTTCTCTACCGGCGCAGCAAGGGCTTGCAGGACTACGACGAACGCATGGCGGTTCTCATCCAGCAGGTTCAGGGTGAGGCGTGGGAGGACGCTTACTTCCCGTTCGCTGCCGGCGTGGCCTTCAGCCGCAACTTTTACCGCTGGGCGCCTCAAATCCGGCGCGAGGATGGTTTCATGCGGCTCGTCTGGGGTCTGGGCACGCGTGCTGTCGAACGAGTAGGCAACGACTATCCGAGGATTGTCGCCCTCAGCCATCCAACCCTCCACCCCGATGACTCGCCTATTGCGATCCGCCGCTACTCTCAGCAATTTGTTGATGTGATCGAAATGGAGACCAACAGCCTGGCCTCCAAGCCCATCCACGATGTGCTCGGGCCAGACTACCCGAATCTAGGCTATCTGGTCGAGCTGGCCGACGACGACTATCTCAGGCCGCCGATGGGGTTAATCGGGCGTGATGATGTGCCCAAATTCACCATCACATTCGATGGCTTGCTCCGCCGCACACCTCTCGTTTCGTTGATGACAACCATGTTGAGGGTCTTGGAAGACAACTACGGCGTGCCGGTGGATGTGGAGTTCACCTTGCGGGTGTCGAAGGACGGTCAGGAAGCGCCGCAGGTCGATCTGGCCTTGCTTCAGTGCCGGCCGCTGAGTCAAATTTCCACCGCCGCGCCGGCCAGTCTGCCGGACGACCTTCCCGAAGAAGATGTGGTGCTTTCGACGGGCTTCATGGTCCCTCAGGGCGTGCTGCCCGAGATCCGCCATGTTCTCTTTGTGGACCCCAGTGGATACCATGCCCTGGGTTCCCCATCAGATCGGGCAGCCGTGACGGCCGCCATTTCCCAGCTGAATGCTGAGCTCGAGCCCAAGTTGTTCATCTGCGTTGGCCCAGGCCGTTGGGGTTCAACAAATCCGGATCTCGGCGTGAGTGTCACTTACGCTGACATCTGCAGCGCAGGAGCGTTGGTCGAACTCTCGGGCGGCGACATCGGGGAAGCCCCGGACCCCTCGCTGGGAACGCATTTCTTCCAGGACCTGATGGAAGCCGAGATCTATCCCCTGGCTGTACCGCTCGACGAGCTCGAGAACGTCTTCCGACGCGACTTCTTCTACGAGACGCCCAATGTGCTATCCGCCAGACGCGGCCCCGATCTGTCGGTGGGCGGCGTGCTGCGTTTGATCGACGTGGCTGCCTACCGTGACGGGCATCACCTATCGTTGGTGATGGACAGCGATCGAAATCGAGCGGCGGTCTTTTTGGTCGCTGACAGGGAGCAAGGCCCGTCGGCACCGTCGGCCCTGATATAGGGCCGGGCGCCTTAGAGAAGGCGCCCGGTTGTACGGCTGCCACTGAGCTGTGACAGCCCTCTTATCACGCACGATCTCGGACTATTCGCCCAGCTGACTGGCCAGGTAGTTCTCCATCCCCATCTGCCCAATCAGAGCGCGTTGCTTTTCGGCCCAATCGACGTGGCCCTCTTCCATCTTTAGGATTTCTGTCAGCAGGTCGGCAGTGGCCTCATCAGCTTGTTCGCTGGCCAAGGCGATGCCAACGTTGTAGGCCTTCACGGCGCCGACCTCCGCCTGCTGATCGCCGATGATGATTTCTTCCACCGTCCCACCTATCTTCATCGGCCTCAGGTTGGAAACTACCGGCCTGCCTTCCAAGAACAAGATGCGCTCAATCAACCATTCGGCATGATGCATCTCATCCTTGGCTTGGGACTCGATGGCTTCATGCAGCCCCTTGTAGCCCCAATGGCTGCACATTTCCGAATGCACCATGTACTGACTGATGGCTGTGAGCTCATCGGCCAACAACTCATTGAGGGTTTCGATCAACTTGGGTTCACTCTTCATCGGGTTAGGCTCCTTTCGTCTCCTGTCTATCGTGACGCATCGCGGCCTGTATGACTAGTGAAGAAAATCACAAATTGTCCGTTGCCTGGTTGGTCCTATGGACACCTCAGGCAGCTGACCTGAGACGAACCGCTTTGGCAGACTACGCCTGGCCCGAAGCAGAGGCCACTTAAGGGGGCTTAACCAAGCCTTCACGGATACTTAATTCGGATGCGCTAGAGTTATCACATGATGAACATAGATTCAGAACTTCTTGCAGCGATCCAAACGCCGGCCGCCGTTCGGCTCCGGAGCCAGCCGTCGATCGGAGATCAACAGGCACATATGGCCTATGCCTCTCTTGGTTTCAACCCACGCGTGGTTCCCGCTTCGCTCACCACGGCAATCCAACATGACGTCCTCGCCAGCACGGACCCAACCAGCCGGCCCCGGTTGGAACCGGCAAACTCAGGCGAACTGGGGGAGTGGGCCGAAGCCGATGAGCGCTGCCCCTACTGCAAATCCGGGGGCTATGCTCTCCATGCTCACGAACTGGGGAACTTGACCAGGCTCGAAGGTTTCTGCAGGTTCTGCGGGACGCACACCTTGACCCTACTGGACTAATCTTCCGGTATCAACACCGCAATCTGGGACAATTCCGGCTCCACATCGGTTCTTAGAAGTACGGATCGATAGGGAGCCGTCTTCGCGTTCTTAGACCAGTCTGATGGTCCAAATGTATCGTGGCAAGCATCCAGGCAAGATCACCGGTGATCAGCATTGTTGCGCGGCTTCGCGAGTAGAATCAACTCACGGACGCAATTTGGCGTTGTGCCGAAAGGGCAGATGCAGGGGGGACGTACATGAGCGCAAGTAGTACGCGTACTCGTAAACGCCAGTTGATCATTCACCCCTTGGCTCTGGCTGCCTACCCCATCCTTTCTCTGGCTGCTGCCAATATCCAACAGATTCCGCTTTCAGAAGCGCTGCGTCCCCTGATGGTGAGCATGACCGCTTCGCTCCTGCTGGTGGGAATTCTGAGGGCGATCATCGGTGATTGGCTGAGGGCGGGGATCCTTGCTAGCCTGTTCCTCGTCTTGTTCTTCTCCTATGGGCGGGCTTACGATGCAGTCAAGAACGCCACTATCGACGGCGTGCTGGTTGGACGTCATCGCTATCTGAGTCTGTTGTGGTTGGTGCCTATGGGCGGATTAAGCTGGCTTATCTGGCGAGCGCCTTCTGGGCGCCTGGCGCCGGTTAACAGCTTTCTGAACGCCGCCACCGTGGTGGCGGTGGTCCTGCCGTTGTTTCCCCATGGTTCGACTGGGTGTGCTGTCGAGCAATGCTGCCTTCACAAGCCCCGCCGCATCGGAGAGCCGTGCTCTGCATTGGGAGGGTCCCGGTCAACCGCCGGATATCTACTACATCATCCTCGATTCGTACGCCCGTGAAGATGTCATGCGCGACCTGTACGGGTTCGACAATCATGCCTTCATCCAAGATCTGAGGCAGCGCGGCTTCTACGTGGCCGACAAGAGCAACGTCAATCACGTGTCGACAGCTTTCTCATTGGCGTCGTCGCTCAATATGGCCACGCTGCCAGATCTGGGGATTGATCTGCCTCCTGGCACCTATCCGGCGCCCCTGACCGATCCTATCCGCAACAGCCTCGTGCGCCAGGAGCTTGAAAAGCTCGGCTACCGAATCGTGGCGCTATCCAGCGGCTGGGCACCCACGTCAATCATCAACGCCGACGTCTTCCTTGAACCAGGTGGCGACAGCCTGGGGCAGCGCCAAAGAATCGGGCTTCCTCAGCCGACATCCTTTGAGAGCTTTCTGCTCAGTACCACTTGGCTTCGGTTCCCCCTAGACGAACTGGATGCGCGCCACCTGGCGAGCCTGGCGCAGTCACTGGATGTCCTTCAGGGTAACGAAGCCCAGCGGCAGTTGGTCCTATGGAGCTTCGACCAACTGCAGAAGATGCCGCCTATCCAGGGGTCGAAGTTTGTCTTCGCCCACTTTGTGTCGCCCCATCGGCCCTATCTGTTTGGAGCCAATGGCGTCCGCACGCCCTCGTCGGGCGCGTTCAATTTCGAAGACAGTACACCGACGACCAATGCCTCCCAAGAATTTGGAGAGTACCGGGATCAGCTCCTCTACATGAACAAGCGCACCCTGCAGACGCTGGATGTGTTGCTGCAGGAGTCAGCCACCGACCCGATAATCATCCTCCAGTCTGACACAGGGCCAGCATTCGGCTTTGATTGGGCGAATCCCGATCAGAAGAACCTGATCGCCAAGATCGGCATCCTGAATGCCTATCATCTGCCTCAGGATTGCGACTCGGACCTCTACCCGACCATTTCGCCTGAGAACTCGTTTCGAGTCGTTTTCGACTGCGTCTTTGGCGGCAGCTACACTCTACGCCCCGACAAGACCACCTACTCCGACCATCACAGTCCCAGCGGCTACATCTTCACACCGATAGAGGAGCTGCTCACGCCGACGCCCGCAGGTCCGTGATTCATCTACGTTCCCTCTCCTGAAACCTAACACGCCCTGATCCTAGACGAGTGTCACTACTGGCTCTTCAGGACACGTGCTATGCTGTCCGCGGGGCCCCTAACCATCATGCGAATCCCCAGTCCATTCCTGATCATCATCATTCTCAGCCTCGCGTCGGCCGCCTGTGCACCTGCCATTTCGTGGGTGAGGGCCAAGCCTGCCGGCGCCGCTCATGGCGGCGCCCTCCATCAATTCGACTCTTCTGATGCCGCTGCGAGCCGACATCGAACCGCTCGAGGGCTCCGTGCTGTCTGAGGCGCAGGAGGCCTCGAAGGCCTTGGTTTCGTCATTGAGTGACCTTTCAAGGGGATGCGTCAAGACGGCTGCCGAATGCTGTGAAGGGTCCTATGTGGAGCCAGGAGGTAATGCTCCAGACGGCGATGAGACGACAGCCGAGTCGAGATGGCAGCTAATCTGTCAGCAGTATCTGTGCCTGCCAATCACCAGGATCAGCGAAGTGCAGAAGACTGCTCCAGAAACCACCACCTTCGAAGTCATCTTCACCTGGCCCGATGGCCAGCTGTTGGAAATCGGCGCCTGCTGCTGCGGCAATCCGGCGGCGTCACCTCCCGTCTGGCAGTTTGCCTATCCGGTCGCTTTCAAAGACAGCGCCTGGAAGGTCATGCGAGGCCCCCTGTATGTGCCCTGACGATCGCACACTTCGTGAAAGATTTCACAAATCGTACCCATTGCAGGTGGTTTCTCCCAGGACTCGCCGACCAGGGCGTGTGTGCCTGACGGTGATACTGAGCGCTTTCCTGATTTCAGGATGTGCCAATGCTGCGGCCCCTACAGATAACGTGGCCACGGAAGGGCCACCTCCGTCTGGGATTGAGGCTGCTCCGGTATCGTCCCCTACGCCCGCTGAGAGAACTCCAAGCCAACCTGTCCCAGACATCAGGGAACTGCCTGGTGGCCTGACGCTCGAGGCCTACCCGCTGGTCGGCCCCCCGACGCTTGATCCGCTGACCTTTCATCCGGCCAGCGGAACCCAGGCGCAGGTCCTGGCCTGGCATGCTGCCGAGCGACAGAGGGCGTATGTCCTTGATCTGCAAGCCGACGATCAGTACCGCCCCACGCTGACTGCGAGTTGGGATGGCGGGATGATTGTGGCGCGGATTGATTCCGATCCGGCCACCCAGGCACAAACGGCCGAGCTTTGGCATGGGGACCAGATGCTGTTCAGTGCGCCAGCTGGTTTCCCGAGCCCGGCGCCGGCGCTCCAAGGGCTGTGGACCTACGAGGACCATTGGGCGATGGAGCTGCTCATGGCCACGCCGGATGTGTGGATCGGGCAGGTCTACGTGGACGGACAGCTCATCAATGATCTACTGGGATATGACGAGGTGTTTGGCTTTCAGCTTATGGATGGACGCCCTTTCTACTTCTACAAGCAGGCGGGCACAATTGGTGTGAGCTACGAAGGGCAGGCCGTCGATCTGGGCTACACCACCATTCCGCACTACGAGTGCTGCAGCGGGTCGGTGCTCAATCCCGTGAAGGCTCACTCGATGGTTGCCTTCTTCGCTGAAGAGGCTGGCGTGTGGCGCTATGTGGAAATTGGGGCCTTCAATGGGCCGTAGACGGAGCAGGCCCACTTCGGTCGGAGGCGTTCAGCGGAAGCAGGACCTCGAAGGTTGATCCTTGGCCGAGGGTGCTCTCCACCCGCACCCTCCCACCGTGGGCATGCGCGATCCAATCCACAATTGACAATCCCAGACCCACTCCTGACGAGCCGGCCTCGGTGCCATCGTCCTTGGTGCCACGCGTGCGGGCCGCATCCACCTGGAAGAAGCGTTCGAACAAGTGGGGAAGGTCCTCGGGGGAGATGCCCGTGCCGCTGTCAATCACACGCAGGCAGCCCATGGGTTGATCACCTTCTGTGACTAGGGCGGTCTCGACACACACTTGGCGTTGGTCCGCATCCGCCGTGTATTTGACCCCATTTTCGATCAGATTGTTGACCAACTGGGCCAAGAACTGCCGATCGCCGTTGACCATCAGCTCCGGCAGCTCGCCGGCGGTCAGTGATACCTCTTGGCGAGCAGCCAGTGGAGCCAGGCGCTCCACGCCCTCCAGGGCCACGTCGCTCAGGTCAACCGGCTCGAAGGCAAGGGCAGTCAGCCCTGAATCCATCCGGGACAAGGTGAGAAGGTTGTTGACCAGCCGGGTCATGAACTCATTCTCTGAGCGGATGACCGTCAGGGCTTGCTGCATGTCGCCGGCGCTATGCCCAGGTTGGGCGGCGCGAGTCGCCTCAAGGTTGATGATCGTGAGGGGCGTGCGCAACTCGTGACTGGCGTCGGCGGTGAAGCGCCGTTGGCGGTCGAAGGCGGCTTGAAGCCGGTCCAACATGGCGTCGAATGTGTCGGCCAGTTCGCCCAACTCGTCGCTGCGGCCCAGATTCAGGCGGCGGCTCAAGTCAGTTTCGCCCAGGTCGCGGGCAGTGTGTGTGATCGTTTTTACCGGGTGCATGGCGCGGTCTGCCAGCCAGAAGCCACCACCCAGGGCGATGACCAGCGTTCCGAGGGAGCCTAGGAGCAGCGTCAGGATCAGCCGGTGGAGCTGACCGTCGGGATCGATGGGACTTCCCATGACCAGGAAGGCGATGACGTTATTGCCAAGCGAGATGGGAGCGAACAGGAACAGGTACTGCGCACTCCGGGTCCGGGCTTCGTCCGCTTCGGGGGTGATGGTGTAGGTGCGTGGATCGGACGCCGGCTGCTCGGCCAGTTCAGATTGCGTGATGCGGGAGATTGTATCGACGCTCAGAGGGCCGGTCGCCTGGACGACCTGTCCGGAGGCGTCGGCGATGGCCATCACGTCCCCGGCCTGCAGCAGCGGCTGGGCGTTGTTGGGCATGCTCGGCAGCGTGAGTCCCCCGGCCCGGGAGATCTCGCGCATGGGCAGCTGGACCAGAGTCTGAAGCTGGGTGAACTTGTTTTCAAGGCGAGAGAGGCTGGCTGCGCGCAAGTCGCGGGCCTGCTGTATATAGATGAAAGTCGAGAACACCAGCAGCACTATGGCCAGAATCGCGACGAACCACAGGGTAAGCCGGAAACGGATGCTCCCGATGACGCCGCGCATCCGCCCCCAGGCAGCGGCCAGGAGAGATCTCATCGTGTCTCGTCCGGGTTGATCAACCGGTACCCCGCGCCTCGCACCGTCTCCAGAACTCGTGTTTCAAACGGATCGTCGATCTTGCGCCGGAGCCGTCGGACGTACACATCCACCACGTTCGAAGATGCCTGGAAGTCGTAGCTCCAAATGTGATCCTCGGCCATTTCACGGGTGACGATGCGCCCGCGATTGCGCATAAAGTACTCCAGCAGGGAGAACTCCTTGGCGGTGAGGTTGATAGGCTCCCCGGCGCGCTCAACGTGATGCGTGGCCGGATCAAGCCTCAAGTCCCCGACGCGCAGCTCGGGGGACTTGTCATCCGCATCTCGCCGCAGCAGGGCGCGCAGCCGGGCCAGGAGTTCTTCCAGAGCGAAGGGCTTGACCAAGTAGTCGTCGGCGCCGCTGTCGAGGCCGCTGACGCGGTCGTCAACAGTATCCCTGGCGGTCAGCATGATGACCGGACTCTTGACGCGTTCATCTCGCAGGGCCCGGCAAACTGCCATGCCGTCCTTCTTCGGAAGCATGATGTCCAAGATGATGGCGTCATAGTCATAGCTCAAACCCCAGGCCTCGCCTTCCTCGCCATCGTAAGCGACGTCCACGGCGTATCCGTCCTCGGTCAGGCTCCGTTTGAGCGAGTCACTCAGTCTCTGGTTATCTTCCACCAACAAGATCCGCAAGAGGCAATCTCCCATGCGCAATGTCCGGGCAGTTCGCCTCTTAAGAATACTCCACCACAACCAGATGACAGCCAGATGAAACTCGAGACCGGCCCAGCCCGGGAAATGAGTCGGCGTTTGTCATCCGTCTGTCATGTTGGGTCATTAGACTTTGGACAGTTCGCACAAAAGAGGCGGCCGTTGGGCGGCCAGGTTGTGCGGAGTTACACAAGTTACAAAATTCGTAGGTTGCAGGAGGTATTCAGATGAAGATTTCGAAGAAATTCGCAATATTGCTGATTGTGCCGATCATGCTCTTGAGCGGTTTCAGCGGCGCGGCATTGGTCTCCCATGACCAGGCGAGCTCGACACCAGCGGTTGCCCAAGCGGCCCCTGCGGTCTCATCGCCATCTCTCCCGGCTTCCAGCGCCGGCTCCTTGAGCGATCTGGGTGCCACCCAGAATCTGTTTGAGTCGATCTACACACAAGTCAACCCCTCGGTGGTCAATGTCCATGTCGTCGAGTCGGCGCCCCAGAATTCATCGTTCCAGGGCGTGCCGGGGAACCCCTTCGGTTTCTCCCAGCAGCAGCCGACCCAACAAGCGTTGGGATCTGGTTTTGTGTGGGACAAGCAGGGTGACATCGTGACCAACAACCACGTCGTCGCCGGAGCCAGCCAGATTGAAGTGGCCTTCTCCGACGGGACGTCCGTGCCGGCGACGGTGGTCGGCACCGATCCCAACAGCGACCTGGCGGTAATCAAGGTCAAGGTCAACGCGAGCCTGCTCAAGCCGGTAACGCTGGCAGACTCGTCCACGGTCAAGGTGGGCGAGATTGACATCGCTATCGGCAACCCGTACGGGTTGGCGGGCACAATGACTCAAGGCATCGTCAGCGCCATGGGCCGTTCGCTGCCTGTGAAGTCCCAAAGCGGGGCTCCGGGACCGACCTACTCGATCCCCGACATCATCCAGACCGATGCTGCCATCAACCCCGGCAATTCCGGGGGCGTCCTTCTGGACAGCAACGGACACGTCATTGGGGTGACGGCAGCCATCCAGTCGCCCGTCGATGCCAACGCCGGTATCGGCTTTGCTATCCCGTCCAATATCGTCAAGACGGTGGTGACATCTCTGGTCCAGACTGGGCAGTACCAGCACCCTTGGATCGGCATCAGCGGCACCAGTCTGACCTACGACCTGGCCCAGGCCATGAACCTGGACCCGCAGCAGAAGGGCGCGTTGATTGTTGACGTGGCCAGCAACGGCCCGGCAGCCAAGGCCGGCCTGCGGGGAAGTAGCCAGCAGGCGACCATCAACGGCCAGCAGGTGCCAGTTGGCGGTGATGTGATCACAGCCATCAATGGTAAGGCCGTCAAGAGCTTTGAAGATCTGGCCTCGATCCTGTTCAACAGCACCCAGGCCGGACAGTCCATCACGCTGACCATTCTACGGAACGGTCAGACGAAGAGCGTGTCCCTCACGCTCGGTGTGCTGCCGAAGCAGCTTGGCGGCTAACTGAGCCAGGCAGAAGTGGCGCACGGGTGGGATCGGCAGGTCACCGCCGATCCCACCCAAACAACCCGCCCTACGCACAGACAAACAAAGGATAGGACATGAAGCACATCCCAGCCCTGTTCGCAGCCCTGATCATGACCGGCATTGTCGGCCTGGCGATGCTGGGCATCGGGGCCAGCGCCCTGCTCAATCAGAACACAGCGCCGACGCTCAACTCGGCGAGCGCGCCAAGCAGCAGCTCGGTCAGCATGGTGGCAAACTCGTCGACTCAAGTCCAGCAACTGCAGGCGAGGCTCTCGGAGTACCAATCTCGTGAACAGCAGTACCAGTCGCAGCTTCAAAGCTTGCAGCAGCAGGTGAGTCAGGAACAGCAGCAGGTCCAGGTCTTCCAGCAGATCCTGGGAGAGCTCCAGGCCCGTGGCGTTATTGCCATTCAAGGTGACGGTACGATCCTGATCCCTCGGAGGTAGTGAGATGAAACGCATGAAGAGTGTCCTGCGATTGTGGATGGCCAGCGTCAGCCTAGGGGGGTTCTTGGGTGGCTGGGTCCTGCTGGCACATGCCCCAAAGCCGGCCCCCACCAACAGCACCAGCAACAACTCGGCTGTGGCGCCGATGCCGACACTGACACCCCTGCCGCCCGTGAACACCGACATCGGGGGGAGCCTGTTCAGCCAACCGGCACCATCCATCCCCAGTTTCCAGTCGCGGTCCTTTCTGCCTATGATGCGGACCGGTGGGTCCTAGGGCCCCTTGTGGAGATCCGCGATGCACTTTGACCACTTTCGCGCCATGACTACCGAGATCCTGTTTGCCGCTGAGGGCCGACCGGAGCACGTCCGGCTAGGTTTCAGAGAAGCCAAGGCGGTCATTCGGAACGGCGAGCGACGATTCACGCGCTTCTCGCCGGACAGCGAGCTGATGCAACTGAACCGATCGGCTGGAGAATGGTGGCAGGTGTCGAGCGAGATGTTCGACGTGTTGGAAGACGCCAAGACCTACGTCGCCCCGACCGATGGCCTGTTCAATCCGGCGGTGCTCCCGGCCCTGGTGGCCAGTGGCTACGATCGGAGCATCGAGCTGCTGCCCGAGGACGGTTCCGGCCCGGCGGGAGCAGCTTCACCCATCGTGCCCCCGGATTTCGCTCAACTCGAGATGGACCCCGATGGGCACCGGGTGCGCCTTCCGCGCGGGATGCAAATCGACTTGGGTGGGATTGCCAAGGGTTGGCTGGCCACCCAGGCGGCAGAGTGCATTGCAGCCTATGCCGACAGCTGCGCCGTCAGCGCGGGAGGCGACATCACGGTTATCGGGCTGCCGAAGGATGCCGATGGATGGTCTGTCGGCGTAGAAGACCCCCGTGAGCCGGACCAAGACTTGGCCACCTTAACCGTCCGTTCCGGCTCAGTGGCGACGTCTTCCGTGGCCAAACGAAAGTGGCGACAAGGGGGAGAACAAAGACACCACATTATCGATCCGAGGACCGGCCATCCGGCACAGTCGCCTTGGTTAAGCGTCACCGTGGTGGCGCCGTCTGCCACCGAGGCGGAAGCATTTGCCAAGGCGTGCCTGATCGGTGGTCCACAGCTCGCTCCGCAGTTGGCCGGAGGCCGACCGGGAATGGCTTACCTGGCCATCGATCGAACCGGCCATCTGCAGGGCTCACTTCACGGTCAGGAGTTTACTCATGTCGCAAGCCTGGAAAACTGACGCTGAGTCATCCGATACGCTAGGGTGGCTGGCGCTGGCGGGGACGGTGGCCTTCCTGGGGGGCGCCGGAATCTACATGCTGGCCAGCTCGACGCTGGGAGCCCGCTTCACCCACGCGCTCGATCCGATCTTTGCCTTGAGCAGCGTTCAGGTGATGTGGTACATCACCCGCGCCTCTGGCCTCATGGCCTATTTCTTGTTGTGGTTGTCAACAGCCTGGGGGCTGGCGGTATCGAGCAAGATCCTCGATCGTCTGCTCCATCGCACTTTTACCTACGACTACCATCAGTTCATCTCGCTGTTGTCCATCGGTTTCGTCGCACTCCATGTTGGGATCCTGATGTTCGATCGCTATCTTCCATATACACTGACCCAGGTCCTGGTGCCCTTCCTCTCACCCTACAGGCCGTTCTGGGTTGGGCTGGGCGTGATCAGCCTGTACCTGATTCTGTTGGTCACAGTGACGTTTTACATCCGCGGGCGCATTGGGACCCAGGCCTTCAGGAGGATTCACGCGCTGAGCCTGGTTGCCTATCTGGGCGTGGCGGCACACGCTGTGTTCGCCGGTACAGACTCGGCACTCTGGTTCACGCAGGTCTTGTACATGGTGACTTTCTTGAGTGTCGTCTTCTTAACCACCTACTGGCTGACAATCAGCCTGCAAAACCGTTTGTCGGCGCTGTTGACTGGCCCCCAGCCAAAACGCAAATCTAGCTAGCCCCTAATCCGTTCTCGGCAACACCCCAGCCACGGCCTGGTCCGGGAAAGCTTCCCGGGCCAGTTGGGGTTCCCACCTCACGACACAAGCCACCCACGCAACCCAGACTGATGACATGCCGGGCGCGGCCCTCTTGCTGCGCCGGCCCCGGGTCATCCTTGGGAGAAGACTTGGTGATGCGAGGTTTCACAAGAAGCGCGTAGGTAGTCACAATCTGGTTGTTCGTCGCTCGCGTGGTCACGCAGTTCATCTTGGTGGGTCTGGCACTGTTCGACACCGGCCGAATCTGGCCCGTGTACGTACGCGTCGGGTTCACTATCGGCCATGTTTTGCCTCCAGACGTGGTCTTCGGACTGCTAGGGAGACTGCCGCGGGCGGCGTGGGGCAGGTTGGGACGATTGACTCCTTTGGGCTGAACCTTTCTCGGGATACACGTGTCCCCCTCGAAGCTTGTGAACTCCTTCACAAATCTTCCGATTCATCTTTCCACTCCATAGTTGCTTTGAGTCCCATGCGCCTTTGCTGCAGGCAGGCGGAACTGGCTTCGTATAGAATCCATGATGCAGGATGGTCGGAGCAGGTGAGGAGGCGGCATGGCCTTCAAGGTCAGCACACAAGGTAATCGGAAGCTGGAGCGTCTGCTGAAGGGAGTCAACGCCGACCAGGAGTTGCTCCAGCTTTGGGAATGCGCCAACATCACGGCGACGGAGAGAGCAGGGATCAGCGACCATGGTCCGGTGCACATCCAGATCGTGGCCAACGCCTGTGTCAAGCTGCTCAGGCTGCTGCGGGACTCCGGTGTCACACCAAGCATTGTGAATGACTACGGATTGGCGTATGAAGACGCCGAAATTGTGGTTGTGCTGGCGGCCTGCCTGCACGATATCGGCATCGCCGTGCACCGCGACAATCACGAGAGCTACTCCCTGAACCTGGCGTACCCCAAGTCGCGTCAGCTGCTGACAGGACTCTACGAAGAGCCTGCGCTGACCAAGGTCGTGGCCGAGGTGCTGCACGCTGTCATCGCCCACCGCTGGGACGTGACCTGCCTGAGCTTGGAAGCCGGCGTTCTCAAAGTGGCTGATGCCCTGGACATGACTGAGGGGCGGTCACGGATCCCCTTCGAATCAGGTGAGATCAACATCCACTCGGTTTCGGCCCAGGCCGTCGAATCGGTGACCATCGAACGCGGCGAAGAGCGGCCAATTCGGCTGAACATCCAGCTCAACAACTCGGCTGGCATCTTCCAGGTAGACGAGCTTCTGCGGCGCAAGCTCACCAATTCGACGCTCAAGCCCTACGTCGAAGTCTTCGCCCACATGGGAGAGGAAGAAGAGCGACACCTTTTGGAGATCTACCGACTGTAGGCGGCACAAGCTCGGGAACATTTGATTCCGAATATCGCGGAGGCCAGACGATGAAAGAATCCGACCGCCGGACGGCAGAAGGCGCCCTGTTGACCGATCTCTACCAGTTCACCATGGCGCAGCTGTATTTTCGGATGGGTATGCATGAACGGCGCGTCCAGTTTGACCATTTCTTCCGCGACCTCCCGGAGTACGACGGGCACACAGCCGGCTACTGTGTCAATGCCGGCCTGGCGTGGCTGCTGGACTGGATCGAGGAAGTCCAGTTCAGGGACGAAGACATCGCTTTGCTGGCATCACATACCGGCCGCACGGGCGAAAGGATCTTCAAGGATGATTTCCTGGCCTGGCTGAAGGCGCAGGGCAGTTTCCGCCATTTGACTCTAAAAGCCATCGCCGAAGGGCGGGTGGTCCACCCCCACGTCCCCCTGACTGTTGTTCAGGGCCCGCTGGCGATGGCCCAGATTCTGGAAACACCGTTGCTCAATCAGATGAACTACCAGACGCTGATAGCTACCAAGGCGGCGCGCATCCATGAGAGCGCCCAGGGCGGCCAGGTGCTCGAATTCGGCCTGCGGCGCGGACCAGAGCATGGTGCCAACGCCGGAGGGCGGGGCGCGTTGATCGGCGGGGCTGGCTTCTCATCCAACGTTGGCCTGTCCTATGCCCTGGGCCTGATGCCCAAGGGAACCCATGCGCACAGCATGGTTCAGATGTTCATGACCTTGGGTGGAGGAGAGCTCGAGGCGTTTCGCGCCTACGCTGAAGTCTACCCAGATGACTGCCTGCTCTTGGTGGATACCGTAGACACGCTCCAGAGCGGCGTGCCGAATGCGATCCAGGTCTTCGAGGAACTTCGGGCTGGCGGCCACGAACCTGTCGGCATCCGTCTGGACTCAGGCGACCTGGCCTTCCTCAGCATCCAGGCCGCCCGGATGTTGAATAAGGCCGGATTCGAGAACACGTCCATCGTCCTGTCCAACAACCTGGACGAGATGGTGATCTGGCAGATTGTGACCCAAGTTCGGAGCGAGGCTCCCAGGTACGGTGTCGATCCGGACAAGCTCATATCACGTCTGGTGTACGGTGTCGGGACGCGCTTGATCACCTCATGGGGCGAGCCGGCATTGGGTGGTGTCTACAAACTTGTGGCCGTCGATGAAGGCGGTGAATGGCAGCCGGCAATCAAGCTTTCGGAATCCCCTTCCAAGATCCCCAATCCGGGGCCGAAGGCTGTTTGGCGTCTCTACGACAGCCGTGGCAATGCCACCGCCGATTGGCTCAGCCTGGAAGATGAAGACCCGACCGAGATGGAGTCCGTCGAATTGATCCATCCCATGGACAGGACCCGCAAGCGCACTCTAGCCCGGCAGGATATCTCGGGTGCCGAGCGTCTTCTGGAGACAGTTCAGGAAGGTGGCCGGCGGCTGGTGGAATCGCCCGATCTGGACTCGATGCGCCGCCTGAGGCAAGCGGACGTCGACCGCCTCGATCCGGGGGTTCGTCGCTTGCTCAACCCGCACATTTACCATGTTTCGCTGTCGCGCAAACTCTCGGACCTGAAACGGACCCTGGTCAGACAGGCCGTCAGTTCGGACGCGTGAGACGCCCCAGAGATTCAATCAAGAGGATCTGAAGCGCCTACCCGTCGGAGACCCTTCGCCTCATACTCGCCCAGCGCTTCCAGCGCCATGGCCTCGAAGTCGATCTCCGGGTGGGTCACAGATGAGGTGCCGTCCTCCAGCAGACGCAGCTTACCCAGCATCTCGGGGGAATCGCCCACGTGCCGCACAATCGAGGCCAAAGTCTCGAGCACGCAATGGCTCTTTGCTTGGCCGGCCACGTACACTCGATCGTAGCTCAACAGTCTGCTAAGAAACGCCTGATTGAGGTTGCCGCGAGGGTCTTCGGGAACCTTCACCTCGGGTTCGAGCAGAGAGTAGTACTCGGTCTTGGGGATCATGCCTTTGATGACGTACGTGGGCTGAGATTGCCGGCCAGCCGAGTGGAAGGCGATGGCCTGGGCCAGGCTCGGATCGAGAAGGTGCCCCGCCGTGCCCAGCATGGTGTGAAAGGGCCAGATCATCAGCTGTTTCTTGGATTGCGCCTCAAGGTGATGGACATACTCTTTCGACCACTCAGGTTCGTAGATCGGGCGCCACGTCTCATCGTCGACCTGTTGCGCCGTGATCGGAGTGTAGGGGGCTGGCAGGTGGCCCTCAGCGTTTCGCCACCAGGTGGAGAAGAAGATCTGAAGCGGGATGTGGCTATCCAAGGACGCTGCCACGTCGGTGACCTCTTCAGCATGCCTCAAGAGCCACTCGATGGTGCGCCGCGTGTCGTCCACGGCGCCAGGCACACTCAGGGCGCCGTCCGCATGGATGAAGTCGATCTGTGCGTCGACCAACAGAAGAAGTGTCCGCCGGCGATCGTCTGCGGAAGGCGCCAGGCCAGCCGCCTGGCCGGCTGAGACCGCCCCCGTGACGTTGGGAGAGAAGCGGGTGCCGACGGCGGCGGGTTGATAGAAATCCGGGAAGGACATGGGTTCCTCCTCGCGTCGCCGATGGGCGGATGACCGAGTCCGCATCCTTTTGGCCGGTGGGACGCGCTCGCCGAGTCGGGTCAGACAGCGATGAGGGCCACCGATTCGGCCATGACATCCGAGATCTGAGTCTTGGAGATCAGACCCACGATTGACTCGGCTCTGTCTGGTGTCCCGGCCTTCTTGACCAGGGCGATGGACGCATTGCGGATTCTCATGTCGGAGAGCACCCGGTGAACGTGGCAGTCTTCTTCCACGATCACGAAATCCGTGCGGGCGACATCGCCGACGGTGAGGTGCTCGCCGGCGTGATTGAGTGCCCCGATGGCAGCCTCCCGTGGAACCACGCCGAACACATCGCTTTCCTTCTGAACCACCAGATACAAGCTGATCTCGGGTTTGCGGACCACTTCACGGGCGAAGTCATCCAGCGAGGTCTTGGCGTCGACCAAACCGAAATTGGATTCCATGATCCGGAAGGCACGGCGCAAGAAGTGCAGATTGGTGTGCAGCGCCTCCGGCATCGGGTGGCCGCGCCGTACGTTCTTCAGCGTGTAGATGCTTTCTTCGCAGAAGACCTTGCGGATGCCATAGGCAATGGCCACGGTGATGGTGATGGGGATAATCACGTCGTAGTCCAATGTCATTTCGAAGATCATCACGATGGCGGTCACGGCCGCGCCCGTGGCGCCGCCGACGGCGCCCGCCATGCCCGCCACGGCAAACGCCGGAGCGCTGATCGAAAAGCTGGGGAAGAGCTGGCCGAGCAAGAGTCCGTAGGCGCCCCCCACGGTGGCCCCAAGAAACAGCGCCGGGGAGAAGATGCCGCCGGAGGCGCCCGAGCCAAGCGTGAGTGATGTGGCCACGAGCTTGAGGACGGCCAGCAATATCAGGAAGGCCACCGAGAACTGCGCGCCGGAGAGGACGTCCTGGATCGTGCCGTAACCGACGCCCTGGACGTAGTATTTCCCGTAGAGGCTGATGGTGACAAACAGCATCACGCCGACCAGAAGCATGCCCAGCAAATGGCGACGGTAGTAGCTGCCGCCAATCCGCTTGTCGAAGAAATCCTCAAACCCATAAATCGACCGGATGAACACAGCCGATACGAGACCCATCAACAATCCCAACCCAACGTAGCTGAGCAGAACGGCAGGCTCCGTCACATGGAAGAAGGGTGTTTCAAAGCGAGGGATGACGAAGGAGGGCGTGGGGCCGAAAACCAACCGGCCAATATATGTGGCCGTGGCGGTTGTGATGGCTACCGGCACCAGGGTGCGAACGCTGATTTCGTTCATCATGATTTCAATGGCAAACAGGATGCCGCCCACGGGTGTGTTGAACGTGGCTGCGATGCCGCCGCCGGCGCCGGCGGCGATCAGAGCGATGCGCTGCCAATGGGGCATCCGGATCACCTGGCCTAGGGTGGATCCGAAAGACGAGCCGATTTGGATGATCGGGCCCTCCCGGCCGACTGAGCCGCCGCTGCCGATTGAAATCGCCGAGGCCAGCGACTTGATGGCTGCCACCACCGGGCGGATGCGGCCGCGGTTGTAGTAGATGGCGTCCATGACTTCGGGGACGCCATGGCCTTTGGCCTCCGGGGCGAAGTTCTTTACCAAGAATGACACGATGGCCCCGCCAATGACCGGAACCAGGATGATGCCGGGTCCCCAGGGCCCAGCAGCCGTGTGGCTGTTCGTGTCGTAGATGATGGAAAGCTTGCCCAAGAAGAAAAAGTTGTGGAAAAGGGCGATCATCGCCCGGAAGACCACCGCCCCCATTCCCGCCACGATCCCTACAAGGATGGAAAGAGAAGAGAACTTGAGGGATCCCAATGAAGGGGGTGGGGCGGCCGATGATGATGCTTCTTTCATACTCCTGCTCCGATAAAGTTCGGTGTGTCCAGATGCCTGCAAAGGGTCGATGAAGGAGCGAGCCACTCCTGCCCATCCTGGGCTTCGGACTGATGACTGATGCTGATGCGAGTGCACCTCCAAGGGGAGATGGTGCCCCCGTGCCAACCTGAGATTTCGGCTTGGGGTATCTCAGCCTCTCTGAGGATAGCACGCCTTGGACTGGACTGGGGTGATAGGAAAGTCCGGTCTGGGAGCTGGTGGTGCGGATCTGATGGCCGGTGGCCAGGCGTGGAGTGCCTCGACTTGCCGGCGGTTGTTGGCGGCGATGGCGGCCTAATCCGCCATAAGCTCGATGTTTTCGACGATAGCGTTTGTGGTCTCCTTGCGTGTAATGACTCCGGCGACACTTTCCACTTCGTTTGGCTCGGCTGGCCCTCGCACCAGGGCCACCCAAGTGGTCTCATCCCGCATGGTCGCCAAGAGCTCGCTCAGTTTGGTGGCGGGATCGACGCGCAGAAACTTTGGATCGGCCAAGTCGGAAAGGCTGGCATCGTGTTTGCCCAACGCCAGGGCTTGTGCCAACTGGGCTTGGTTGAGTACGCCGACTATCGCGCCATCGACCTCGATCAGCAAGACGTTCTGAACGTCCCCGATTGTTGCTAGCTGCATGGCCTCGTCGGCATGCTGCTTGGCGGAGAAACGACTGAAATCCAGCAACATGATATCCCCAGCTCGGCGCTGGAAATGGAAATTGGTGTGCAAACCGTGGGGCATAGTTTGACCGCGGCGCGAGTTCTTAAGGGTGTAGATGCTTTCCACCGAGAGAAGGCTGCGCACGCCGTAGCTGATGGCGACGGTGATCGTCATAGGGATGATCACGTGATAGTCCAGCGTCATCTCGAAGAGCATCGTGATGGCTGCCAGGACGGCCCCAGTCGAGCCACCGACGGCTCCTGCCATCCCGGCCAGGGCGAACTCCGGCGCACTGGCTGAGAAGAAGGGCACGACCTGGCCTAGTAGGGTACTGTAGGCCGCCCCTAGGGTCGCCCCGAGAAACAAGGCTGGGGAGAAGATGCCTCCCGATGCCCCCGACCCGAATGCGAGTGAAGTGACGATCAACTTAAGCCCGGCCAAGGCAGCCAGAACCAGCAAGGACATCTTGGCACCTGCTAACAGGGTTTCAATTGTGTCGTATCCGACACCTTGGATGCTGTAATTGCCCAAGCTGATGAAGGTCAGGTAGATGAGGATGCCGACGCAAAGCATCCCCAGAAACTGTCTCCGATAGAGGCTGCCGCCGATCCTTCCGTCGAAGAAATCCTCGAAGCCGTAAACAGCTTTGATGAACAATGCCGAAGCCAGCCCCATGAGAAGGCCTAGGCCGACAAAGCTCAGCAAGACGTCGGGACGGCCGACGTCCAGGTATGCTGACCGCAAGCTGGGAATGGCGAAAGATGCCCATTTCCGTACACCATCCTTCCGATGGCGGCGCCCGTTGCACTGGCGATCGTGACCGGCACGAGTGTTCGCGCCGAGATCCGACTCATCACAACTTCCACCGTGAAGAGAATGCCGCCGATGGGTGTGTTGAATGTGGCAGCAATCCCGCCGGCTGCCCCTGCGGCGATCAGGCCGATCCGCTCCCAGGCAGGCATCTTGATCCAACGCCCCAACGTGGCGCCCAGGGTGGCACCGATTTGCATGATCGGACCCTCCCTTCCGACAGAGGCACCGCTGCCGATAGACAGTGCCGACGCGACGGATTTGAATAGGGCTGTCGATGCGGGGATGATGCCGTCCCGATAGTAGATTGCTTCCAAGACTTCTGGCACTCCGGTGCCCTTGACCGACGGGGCAAAGGTCTTGACCACAAACGCCACCCCCAGGCCGGCCAGGGCCGGGACCAGGATGATGCCTGCTCCCCAAGGGCTGGCAGGCGTATGCTGCGTGGCGTCGTAGACAATGGAAAAGTGCCCCAGGAAGAACAGATTGTGAAAGAAGGCGATCATGCCGCGGAAGACGACCGCGACCAATCCGGAACGAGTCCCGATCAGCAGGCCGAGGAGAGACATCGGAAACAAGCCGATGGCGTCTGGAATGTCTCGAGCAGGGGGCATGCATCACGTCCAGGTCTTGCAGGCGCTGGGAAGTCGGTCTGTCGAGCCGAGGGGATCGAGCAGGTGGTATCTTCAGGGTAGCATATCGGCCACCGGGCTTGTGAGGGATTTCACGAACTTGTCAATGGCCGAGGCGATAGCTTGGGGTGTCAGATGGTCGGGATCAGGCCTCGCTGGCGGAGACCAGTTGGCGAACGGCTTCCGCCGACGCCAGCGAAAGTGCCTCTTCAGCCAGGCGTCCAGCGTCTTCGACTGACCAGCGGCGGATCTGGGCCTTGGCGGCCGGGATGGCGTGAGGGGTCATGCTGAGTTCGTCCAGGCCCAGGCCGAGCAAGATCGGCACCCCCGACGGGTCGCCTGCCAACTCGCCGCAAACACCGACCCACTTCCCGTGCGCGTGGGCTGCCCGGGTCACGTCCCGGATCTGGCGAAGGACGGCTGGGTGGCAGGCGTCGCCCAAGTGCGCCACGCGTTGGTTGGTTCGGTCGGCGGCCAGCGTGTACTGCGTCAAATCGTTGGTCCCCACACTGAAGAAATCCACCTCGGGGGCCATCATATCCGAGAGGATCGCCACGGAGGGGATTTCGACCATGATTCCTGCCTGTACCGATTCGGAGATGGTGTGGCCCGCGTCGAGCACCTCATGTCGGGCTTCGTCCAGCAGAGAGCGCGCCTGCCGCACTTCGTCGACGGTGGCGATCATGGGGAACATAATCCTCAGATCGTGACCGGGGCTGGAGCGCCACAGCGCGCGCAGTTGGATCTTGAAGAAATCCGGCTTGTCCAGGCACATTCGGATGGCGCGCCAGCCGAGAAGGGCATTCTGTTCTTCCTCTACCTGCAGGTAAGGCAGCGGCTTGTCGCCTCCGACGTCCAGAGTCCGGACCACCACTGGGCGGTCCCCCATGATCTCCAAAATGGCCCGGTAGGCCTCGGTTTGCTCCTGCTCCGTCGGCGCCGATTGCCGGTCAAGGTACAGGAATTCGGTGCGTAGCAGGCCAACACCTTCGGCGCCCATATCGAGGGCCATGCGGCTGTCGTCTAGGCTGCCTATGTTGGCCACAATCTCAACCTGAACCCCGTCGCGGCTCACGGCTGGTGCGTGCGCATGTTTCAGGTTTTCGACAGATGCAACGTGAGCCTTCGCCTGACGAGCGCGGAAGTCATCCTGCGTAGCCCGGTCCGGGTCCACCCACACGCTTCCCTCATTTCCGTCCAGAACCAGGGCCACTCCCGTTTCAATCTGGGTGAGCTTGGGTCCGACCCCGACAACGGCCGGCAGGCCGAGTGCCTTGGCCAGGATGGCTGTGTGGGATGTGGCCCCGCCTTCGGCGGTACCGAAACCCAAGACCAGCTTCTTGTTGAGCTGTACGGTGTCGGAGGGTGCCAAATCGCGAGCGATGATGATCGAAGGCATGGAGAGTCGGGCGGCTTCGGATTCGTCTTTATCCAATAGGATGCGCAGCACACGACGGCCCACGTCCCGGATATCGGCGGCACGCGCTCGCAGATACTCGTCGTCCACGGCTTCCATCTGCTGAGCGTAGTGTTGGATCGAGTCCTTCCAGGCCGCCGGCGCGTTGAGCCGATCCGCCTGGATCGCCTGGCGAACCCTATCCAGCAGGGCCGGATCATCCAGGAACATGGCATGGGCATCGAAGATTGCCGCCTCGCTAGATGCGATTTCCTCCCGAGCGTGAGCCACCAGTTCAGTCAGCTGCTGTCGGCCAAGTTCTAGAGCGCTCTCCAACCGCTCGAGTTCTGCCTTCGGATCTTTGACCGTTTCCCGATCGACTTTGAGGGATTGCTGCCGGATGACAAAGGATGGGCCGAGCGTGATGCCGGGGGAAGCGGGAATGCCACGAAGACGATCCATTGTCAGCTGCTCTCTCCTAGGAACTTCTCAGTTGATCTGGTGTCGTATTCGATCTGTCCATGATCATAGCCCAAGGTCGGGGCTTTGGACGACCGGGGTAACAAGGTGCTCGGCTGCCAGCTTGTCGCACCCAGCAGGCAGTATGCCGCAGCAGGCGGCCATCTCGAGACCGAGGCGCGGAGGAATGTTGGGGGTTGATTGAAGATGAAGGGCTCGGATGAACATCCTGAGCGAGGAGGGGGAGACAGCTCCGGAAGTCTCCGACAGCCACACCGCTGGTCCCTCGCGGGGGGCGGCAATGGCTGGGCATCCGGCTGACGCCTCGGCCAGATTCCGGGTGAACCCCACCGGATGGGGCGGGAAGGGATGAACGTCACTTTGACAGCCGCCTCGGGTTGGTATATCCTCTTACTAGCTCGAATTATACCGGTAAAGACTGGTATAACCGAACCGACCCTGATGACCACCTGGTTGCCTTTGCCGCGCGCATTGAAAACACCGCCGAGCGGTCCAGGAAACGAGGGGGAATTGTGAATTCTGACTGTTGCCGGAACCGTTGGATCTTGCCCAACGCTCCTGGCATCCTCGCCGGAGCTGCCGTTCAATTGGCATTCCCTAATCCGCCTTGCCAAGCTGCGCCCGTGTCCGGGAATCGGGCGAGGAAGGGAGCCCCATGACGGAATCCCAGCTTGAGCGTCGGATCGTTGTCAAGCATGCCATGGGACTTCACGCTCGGCCCGCAGTGCTCTTCGTGCGGACTGCGCAGCGTTTCAAGTCCAACATAGAACTCGAATGTCGCGGGCAGGAAGCAGACGCCAAAAGCATCTTGAGTGTCCTCTCCCTGGGAGTCAATCAAGGTATGTCGTTTACGATCCGAGCCGACGGTCCGGATGCCACCGAAGCCGTGGATGCCATCTGTGATCTGGTGGCATGCAATTTCGAAGAGGGGAGGAATCGAGGCATGATCACAGCCTCTGACAGCCGCTCCAAGGTGCTAGAGATCGTCGAGATCGACCCCAACAGCATCACACCGCACTATCAACAGCTGGAGGATCAACTGCTGGAGGCGGTAACCTGTGGGGATCTGATGCCGGGCGAACCGCTGCCGTCCGAGCGCGAATTCTCCAAATCCCTCGGTATCAGCCGCATGACGGTCCGCCGAGCGCTGACCGACCTCGAAACTCAAGGCCGTCTCCAGAGCCGGGTTGGCAAAGGTTGGTATGCTAGCCCGGCCAAGATCGAGCAGAAGCTTCAGCAGCTCAGTGGTTTCAGCGCTGATATGCGCTCCAATGGCCTGGACGTGAAATCCCAAGTGATAGAGTTCAAGGTGGAACCGGCCGACCCCAATATGGCCCAGCAGCTCGGGGTTGTGCCCGGCGATCTTGTGTACCACGTGGACCGCATTCGGTTGATAAATGGTGACCCAGTGGGCCTCGAGTACCCGCGTATTCCGGCCCGGCTTTGCCCCGGCATGGAGCGATTTGATTTCTCACATGACTCCTTGTACCGGGTGATGAAAGAGGAGTACGGCATTGTGCTGGACCACGCGCACCAGAGCATTGAAGCCTCGTTGATCAACTGGCATGAGGCCAAGCTGCTAGTGGTTGATCCGGGAGGCCCGGCCATCCGGGGCAAACGGACCGTGTTCGACCCTGAAGGAACCATCGTGGAGGTGAGCAAGGCCGTGTACCGTGGGGATCGCTACAAATATCAATTCGAACTTAGACGGGACAGCAAGGTGGGGGGTGTCTTCCTATGACTTCCGTCGGGTTGGTCGTTGCCGCTCATGGCGATTTGGCTGGAGGATTGACTAGGAGCGCCCGTATGATCACTGGTGACCAGCTGCCGGTGGGCACAGTTCAGCTGGATTTGGACACTAACCTCGAGGGCTTGTACGAGTTGATGTTGGCAGCCATCGATGAGGCCGAAAAAGGGGAAGGTGTCCTGGTGCTGATCGATCTGTTTGGAGGCACCCCGAGCAACGCCGCGGCGTTGTGCATCCGCCAGCGCAACTGCGCCGTGGTTTCCGGGGTCAGCCTGCCTATGCTGCTGGAAGTGGTGATGGGCGCCGAAAACGAGCTTTCCCTGGATAACCTGGTCCGGGTGGCCGTCCAAGCAGGGCACTCCGGCATCGTGGACGTGCGCGAACGGCTTCGATCGCAGACTGCAAAGGAGCAAACTGGCAATGAGTGATACACAGGCGAATGGCTCGGCCAACGGCTTCATGCGCCAGATGGTATTCAATGGTCCACGAGATCTCGAGATCCAAGAGGTCCCCATCCCGGAGCCCAATCGCGATCAGGTTCTCGTCAAGGTTCACTCTTGCGCTCTGTGCACCTGGGAACAGCGGATGTACACCGGCGAAGACCCCCACTACCCGCTTGCCGGTGGGCATGAAGTTTCCGGAGAGGTGATCAAAGTCGGCGAACGCGTCTTCAGCGTGAAGCCTGGCGACCATGTGACCGTCTCCGGTCTGGTCCGCTGCGAACAGTGCGAATCCTGCCGGCGAGGCCTCAACAACATTTGTGAAAACATGTACAAAGTGCGCGATGCGCAGCCCACCCCCGGACCGGCAGGTCTGGGCCAGTACGTGTTGCGATTGGGCGCGGATTGCTACAAGGTGCCGGACTCGGTGCCATTCGAGCAGGCTGCACTCACCGAGCCGCTTTCCTGCGTGCTGCGAAGCGTCAAGCATGCCAAGCTGGCGCCACGAGAAAAGGTTGTGATCATCGGGGCCGGGATTATGGGTATGCTTCACTTG
>Ga0315556_1000035_pt1 | contig 60141 bp, 50 predicted proteins | sample SalMarSW160310MG_FD_202112 | JGI IMG/M metagenome (GOLD analysis project Ga0315556, IMG submission 202112) | Salt marsh sediment microbial communities from the Plum Island Ecosystem LTER, Massachusetts, United States - Salt Marsh Sediment SW1603-10 ...
AATTCGGAAAGACAACGACCTCGATACATTATACTTTCACACAGGGAAACCAATATGATCGATTCACCTGCCGGATCAAAGATTTTTTCAAAATCAAAACCGCGATGGCTTTGGCGAAAAATGCCTCCACCTGGAAGTATCGCGAGAGTTCAGCAGATCATTAAAGACAGAGGACTGCAAACCGTATGTGTGGAGGCCCACTGCCCGAATCAATTGGAATGTTTCAGCAGAGGCACCGCTACATTCTTATTGTTGGGCCCAAGTTGTACGCGGCATTGCACATTCTGTGCAGTCAGCAAGTCGCCAGTCAATGCACCAGATCCTGGCGAACCTGCGAGCACGGCGCACGCAGTGGCTAAAATTGGATTGACCTTCTGCGTGCTGACTATGGTGACCAGAGACGACTTATCCGACGGTGGAGCTTTGCATATAGCAAAAACCATTGAAGCTATCCGAAAAAAGTGTCCAGGGGTAGGGGTGGAGATCCTTATTTCCGACCTAGGTGGCAACAAAGATGCGCTGGAGATAGTGCTTGCCAGTAAACCGGAAGTGCTGAACCACAACATAGAAACAGTGCCTCGTTTATATCCGGAAGTGCGTCCTCAGGCCTCCTACAGTCGTTCTCTAAAACTCCTTAAACGAGCATCTTCGCACATGCCGCCAATGGTTATTAAATCAGGGCTCATGTTGGGTCTGGGAGAAACAAGAGAGGAGGTCCTTGGAAGCATGCATGATTTGCGCAAGGTCGGATGTCTTTTGCTCACCCTGGGCCAGTACCTGGCACCATCCGATCAGCACCATCCGGTTATCCGTTATGTGCCCCCAGAGGAATTTGCCGGGTATGAGGAAGAGGCTCTGGCCCTTGGGTTCACAGCGGTAGCCAGTTCGCCGCTTGTTCGGAGTTCCTACAAAGCCGAACAGCTGTATCAGACAGCTCGTAATCATCTTCCCTTTTGAACACCATTCCCCGAAGACCTGTCCCAAATTGATACATTATGGGTTGACCCAATCGTTTTTTCAGAATATAGTGAAAGTCATCTTCTGGAATGATACATTATTTTGAGTATCTTCCGTTGAGAAAATTCTTGAGGAGGTGGGAAGTTATGAAACCTTTGAGCACGCGGATTCCTCAAACTGAAAAGCAAGAGGTTCTAGAAAATCCGGTCAAGATTTCATGGGAAGATGTCGTTCTCGAAGGCCACAAACCGCATTATCCAATCAGGCCTGAAATCCTGAAATCGTGGCGTAAGTGTCGCGCAATAGGCGTGGATCCATTCAGTAAAAACTCACCTCCCATTCTCTCCAATAAACAACTGAACAAGCTGCTGAGGCAAAATCGCAAATTTATCGAGATCTCAAAGCCGGTGATGGATATGATCCAGATTTCTCTTCGAGAAACTGGATTTATCATCACCCTTATTGATAAGGATGGTTATGTGCTGGTCGTTCGCGGAGACAAAGATATTATGAAAATGGCAAAAGAAAATTATTATCAACCCGGTTGTTTGAGAACCGTTGAACATGCCGGCACAAATGCCATCGGCGTGTGTTTATTAGAAGGAAAGCCCATACAGCTCACCGGGGCAGAACATTATAAGGTCTACCACCACCCTTGGACCTGTTCCTCTGCGCCCGTTTACGACCGCGACGGGAAAATTATTGGAGCGATAACCCTATCAGGAAAGTCCATCGGCAGGCACAAGCACACCCTGGCACTAGTCATAGCCGCTGCGGAAACGATCGAAGGCCGGCTGCGCGAAAGGGAACTAATGGCTGAAAAGCAGCGTCTCAGCTCCATTATTTCTCTGATTTTCAATGCCATCTCTGATGGTGTCATCGGTGTCGATAATAATCTGGACATCGTTCGTATAAACAAGACCGCTGGTGAAATGTTGGGCCTTGACGTTGAAACGACTTCTGGAAGGCGGCTGACTGAAATCATTCAGCCGGAGATTTCTCTCATTCAGGCGATCAAGAATAGAAAATCTTTGGTAGGCCAGGTAATCAGTTTCGTCTGTCCAAACGGACACAAGAGTTATGTGTGCTCGCTGGATCCACTCATGAACGCTTCAGGCCATATCCTTGGAGCGATTATCAAGATTGCTGAGAAAAGACGCATGATAAATATTACAAAAAAACTCAGCGGAAATTACGCGAAATACGAATTCAGAGATATCAAAGGCAACAGTCGTGAGCTAAAAAACCAGATAAAAATGGCGAAGATAGCCGCAAAAACAAACTCTAGAGTATTGATCATTGGTGAAAGTGGTACAGGAAAGGAACTTTTTGCCCAGGCAATTCATAACCACAGCAGCAGAAAAAATGAGCCTTTTGTGGCTATTTCTTGCGCTGCTATCCCCCGAGATCTGATTGAATCCGAGCTTTTTGGTTACCGGGGAGGGGCCTTTACGGGTGCCCGGAAAGAGGGGCAGTTAGGAAAATTTGAGCTTGCGAATAAAGGAACGTTGTTCTTGGACGAAATCGACGGCCTGCCATTGGACCTGCAGGCCAAACTGTTGCGAGTTCTTCAGCAGAACGAGATCAGGCGGCTAGGGGGTAGCAAGACGTTACCCATAGATGTAAGAGTGATCGCCGCGAGCAATGCCGACTTGATGCGAGAAATCGAGCACGGTAATTTCAGGGAGGATCTTTATTATCGAATCAGTGTGGTTGAAATTACGATTCCACCCCTCCGTGATAGAATTGAGGACTTGGAATTGCTCGTCAATCATATTATCAACCGGCAGTCTCAGGAAATGGGTTTTGGAATCCCGAAGATATCCAAAGAAGTACTGGAGGTCACAAAAAAGTATCATTGGCCGGGAAATGTTCGGGAGCTGGAAAACTGTCTTGAGCAAATGGTACTCATTTCCCAGGGTGAACCAATTCGTAAGGATCATCTTCCTGTGAGGCTGTCGAAAAAGCGTGTTGAACCGGTAAGAGATGCAAGCTCTCTCCATGAAGTTTATAAGCAGACGGTTGAAGCAACCCTTGATCGGTGTAAGGGCAATATCTCCGTAGCGGCAAAAGAACTCAAGATAGCGAGAAGCACTCTCTACCGAAAAATGAAAGAATTCGAGTTATTGTAATTCCGGCACAAAGGATTTTTTGTGCAAACGCCTTAGCCCGGGTTAGTGCATTGAATAGCATGGTTTGCAGCTACCATGCTGCATTCCTAACCCGTATTTCTGACGGACCTTCGTGGTTGGGCAGTGGAGAGGGCTTCACAGCTTGACATGCACAGGGAGTTTTTCTATACTGCGTTTCAGGCGAAGGGCTGTTTTATTCGTGCGTCTGCCCCGAGGCAAGAAAGCTCGTGAATCCGGGCAGTTGCCGAGAAATGATTGGCGGAAACTGATTTTTCAAACAAGAGGGAGGAGAGCCCATGAACGAAGCAGGAAACGGCCAGCCAGGAACAGTACCCCCCAAACCCCCTGAAGTCAAACCCCCGAATACCACGCAAGCAAAGGCTGATCCGGTGAAACGCATTATCGCCATTGTCATAGACGGTGTTGCTGCCATGATCGTCGGGTTCATTCCGTTTGTGGGAGGGATTATCGGTGCGCTCTACATGCTCTTCCGGGATGCCCTGCCCATCGAGGCCCTCGAATACAAGAGCATTGGCAAGAAATTGCTGAAATTGTCTGTGGTGAAAACCGAGGGGTCACCAGGGAGGATCGATTACGCCACTTCTGCCAAGAGAAACTGGATGTTCGCGCTCGGCCCGATCATGATGTTTCTCCTGTTTATACCGGTTATTGGATGGATTCTCGACATCCTGATCGGGATTGGCTGTTTTGTCCTTGTTGTCATTGAGCTGGTCAAGATTTTCTCTGACAAACAAGGGCTCAGGCTGGGAGACAAGATGGCCGGCACTATGGTGATCGAAGACTAGCTCGCACTCTGGAAAGCATTTATTTCCTCCTTTTCAGCATGATCCTCACGTCTGCGACCAGGCATTGTTCAGGGGATTGTTTATTAATTTCATTGACACACAATAGCTGATTCCCTATACTCCTGTCTTAAAAATACATCTGTTAACCTTTCAAGAAGAAGGAGGAAAAGAAACATGGCAGGTAAACTGATTAAGATCACAAAGGACACCCCATATGTGACCGATCCGCCCCATCACGAGAAGACTTTCGCCTATCCCATGGTGAATCCAAAGACATGCCCGGGAGCCCAGGTAGAATTTCATTTAACAGAGATAACCAAGGACGGCGCCGCCCTCGACGATGTCCATCCTGATGAAGATCATGTGTTCTATGTCCTCTCAGGTCGTGCGAACGCCAAAGTAGGCGACGAGGAATTCCTGTGCGAAGCAGGCGATGCTCTCTGGGTAGAGAAGAACACGGTCCATAATTTTACACCCCTCGGTGGCGAGACTTTCCGTATCTGCGTTGTCTTCGCGCCACCGCGTCCGATCTGGGGCTAAACAGCAGAAGCCTCTCTAAAGATTGACTGCTGCTAACCCAGCGTTTCTTCGGGTGCTCTCGCCTCTCTCTTAAGATGAGCGCACCCTTTCTTATTTAAAGCGTCTTCCTCCACATTCCGGTTATTAGATGGATTCTCGACATCCTGATCGGGATTGCCTGCTTTGTCCTCGTTATTATTGAACTCGTTAAGATCTTTTCTGGTACACAAGGACGCAGGGTGGGAGACAAAATGGCAGGCACCATGGTGGTCGAAGAATGGTCTGCGTGGCCGCTCTTTTTTACTTCCTGTTCAGCATGATCCTCGCATCTACCACTACGCATTGTTCCGGGGAGCAGAGGACAGGGTTCAGGTCAATGGATTCAATGAATTCGTGGATATCCATGACCAGGTCGGAAAAGGCAAGGAGCACCTTTGTCAATGCTTCCTTGTTGACGGGTTTTGATCCCCGGTACCCTTCCAGCAGGCGATGGGCTTTCAGGTTCTTTATCATGAAAGGTATGTCCTGTTTTTGCAGGGGAGCCATTCTGAGCACCGTGTCATTGTAGATTTCCACTGCAGTGCCACCCATCCCGAAAAGGATGATCGGGCCGAATTGTTCATCAACCTTGGCGCCGATCATCAGCTCTCTCCCTGCGTCCATTTCTTCCACCAGCATGCCTGCAAATGCCTCCATTTTACTGAATCGCTGGAAGGTATCATGGAGCTTCTCATCATTGTCAATCCCGGGAACCACACCCCCCACATCTGATTTGTGGAGGATCTGCGGGGAAACCACCTTAGCGACCACGGGGAAGCCATGCTCCCGGACAAACTGCAGTGCCTCATCCATATTCACGGCCCACGTAAAGCGGGGAACACCTATTTCGTATGAATGCAACAGCGCCTTGGCATCGGGTTCGAGGACCCATCCATTGTGTTTTGATGCCTCCAGGGTTTCTTTTATCTGTTTTTTCAGCATGGTTGACATCTCCTTAATGCCTCGGCCATAAGCACCGCAGCTTCGATGGAATGGGACACCGGGACTCCATTCAGTTCAAATCCCTCAATGAGCATCCTGAATTTTTCCACGTGTGGTACATAGGCGATCAATGCCTTTCCCTCCTTTTGATAAATACTGCTCAGCCTGGCTCCAAGATCAGAGGTAATGCCAGGGAGATACGGGAGAAGAAGCATCAGGACGCAGTCTATCTCCGGAATGGTGCTCAGATGCCGGGCAGTGGAAACAAAGTCTTCGTCCACGGCACTACCGGTCAAGTCAATGGGGTTGCCGAGAGAGGCAATTGTCTTGATACTCCTGGAAAGATCTTCCCGGATTCTTTCTTGCTCCGGGGTTGCGAGACCGGGGACAAGAAGCCCATGGGCCGAACAGACATCTACCGCCATGGCGCCATGTCCGCCACTGCCGGTGATAATGCCTATCTTGCCTTCAATGGGCGTCTGATAACAGCTCAGGGATTCACAAAAGGAGATCAATTCAAGTTCATCTTTGGCCTCCACCACGCCCATTTGTGCGAGGACCTGGGAGAAGACCTCATAGTCTCCGGCAAGGGATGCCGTGTGGCTCGACACCGCCTTGCTCCCGCCCGGGCTTTTGCCGGACTTGATAACGATGACCGGCTTCGGGCATCGGGCTGCAGCAAGAACAAAATCGCGGCCTTCGCCCCTGGCAAAGCCTTCAACATAAAAAGCAATCACTCTTGTTGCCGGATCTTTTTCCAGATATTTGAGGAGATCTATCTCCCTGATCATGGCCTTGTTGCCGATACTGACGCCCAAAGAAAGCCCGATACCTTCCTCCTTGAATTTGAGCATTTGGTCCACCAGGATGCCTCCGCTCTGGCTGACGACGGCCACGTTTCCCTGTTCAGGCCTGACCATGCGTTCACTGGGGAGAAAGAAAGAATCAACAATAGAGGGGGCGTAGATCCCCAGGCAGTTTGGGCCGATAAAAGGGAAATCAGCCTTCTTTGCCATGGAAACCAGGGATTCCTGTAGATCATTGCGGCCGATTTCAGCAAACCCACCTGATATAACGGCCGCCCCTCCCGTGCCGCACTTGATGCATTCAGAGAGGATTTCGGGTACGTGTTCAGCCCGTGCGGCAATCACGGCGAGATCCACCTTCTGAGGAATGTCTGCTATTTTCTTAAACACAACCTCCCCCTGCAACGAGCCGCCCTTTGGGTTGACCGGAAAGACCTTCACCGGGTACCGCAGATGATTCTTGTTGAAGACAACGTTGGCTGGATGCTGGTCATTCTGTAAGGATACGCCGATGACCGCCAGAGTTTTTGGCTGAAACAATGCCCGGAAATCCATACTATTCCTCTCCTTTTTACATCCTCCCACGCCTGAGGATGGATATGAGAAGCCAGAACCCCATAATAGCCGCAATGACAAAGCCGGCAAGCCCGATGATCGGTATCTCATGCCATTTCGGGGGAACCCCCGAAAGGACGATCAGGGAAGAACCGATGATCAGCGCAGCAAGGATGATGGCGAAGGCAATGCGATTACTTATTCGGTCATGAGTGGAAAGCATGGGTTCCAGTCCCTGGTGTTTGAATTCCATCTTTATCCTCCCCTGGCGGGCCTGCCGGAGGATCTCCCGCACCTCGCCGGGAATTTCCCGGAGAAGGTGCAGGAATTCGGAACCGGAATCAAAGAGGTCTCCCGCGATCCGTTTCGGGCGGAGCCGGTCCATTTGTACCCGCTTGATAAAAGGGCCCGCCTGCTTGATGGCGTCAAAATCAGGATCCAGCATCTTGCCCAGGCTTTCTTCGGTTGCAAGTGCTTTGAGCATGAGGAAAAGGTCCGGGGAGATCCGCAAGCGATGTTTTGTGGTCATTTCCACGAGGTTCTTTAATAGCTTGCCCATTTCCAGGTCCCTGAGCGGGCGATAGAAATATTTGTCTATGAATTGCGCAACCTCCCGTTCCAGGCTGGACACGTCCGTTTCAATATCAGGGGTGGTGAGTGCCATGAGAGCGCTGACGGTCTTCGTCTCGTCACGCTGCACGATCCCCATGATCAGGTCAGCGAAATCTTCCCGGGCCTGCCTCCTGATCCTACCCATCATGCCAAAATCCAGGAAGCATATGATATTATTGGGGAGGATGAAGACATTGCCGGGGTGAGGGTCCGCGTGGAAGAATCCGTGGATGAAGATCTGCTTGAGGATCAAGTCGAAACCCCGGCGGGCAATCTTTCCGGTGTCAAGCCCTGCCTTTTCGAGCTTGTCCAATTCCGACGCCTTTATGCCGTCCACATACTCCATGGTGAGTATGCGCTTTGTTGTGGCGTTGCGGAAGACCTTGGGCACATAGAGTGTGCGTTCGCCAAGGAACTGGGCGGCGAACCGCTCGGCATGGGCGGCCTCCAGGGTATAGTCAAGCTCCATTTCCAGGGTCCGGGCAAATTCCTCCACCACCCTCGTGGGCCGATGGATTTCCATGGCCTTCAGGTGCCGTTCCATGAGCGTGGCAAGATGAAACATGATTTCCAGGTCGACGTCGATGATCTTGGTGATGTCGGGCCGCTGGACCTTGACGATCACTTTTTCCCCGTTAACAAGCTGAGCTCTGTGTACCTGTCCGATTGAAGCCGAAGCGAGGGGACTTTCTTCGAATTCTTTAAAGGTCTTGTCCAAGGGAGCGCCAAAGTCCTTCTCAACCGCATCTCTCACCAGCTCAAATGCAAAGGGGGGAACTTTATCCTGCAATTTGGACAGTTGGTGGATGAATTCCACGGGAAGCAGGTCGGGCCGGGTCGACAGGATCTGTCCCATTTTGACGAACGTGGGACCCAGTTCCTCGAGGGCCATCCGCACCCGTTCCGCCCGGGAAAGGGTCTCGATTTTCTCTCTGCGTTTGCGGGAGATCATCTGCAGACCGATCTCCAGGTATTGCTCGATCTTGAGCGTATCGATCAGGTCTCCGAAGCCGTATTTGAACAGGACGGTAAGGATCTGGCGGTACCGCTGGATGTTGCGGTATGTTCTGCTGATCATGCCAATCTTGCGGATGTACATATAGGCTCCTTCGGTAAAAGGTTCCGGAGAGAAATGGCTGGGTTCACGCGGTCGCGATGAGATAGATAACCAGGAGAACTCCTATAGAACCCAACAGGACGGCCACCAGGATATCGGCGGTTCTGGAGGGGCGGAAGGTGTCTTCCGCAATCTCCTTTTCCGTCTTGAGAAATCGATAGGTGGCAAGGAGGGCTGCTCCTGCACCCAATATTACCACAAAGATACCCAAGAGCACGACGGGGCTCTTTCCCGAGACGCCGGAGGGCGCCAACAATTTTTCAAGAACAAAGCCGAACGCCATGATGCCGAGGCTGGTCCTGATCCATGCAAGAAAGGTTCGTTCGTTGGCCAGGTGGACCCTGCGGTTTTTCACACGGGCCTGTTTTTTTTCTTCCGTAATATTTTTCTTGAAAAGGAACATTGTAGCTGCTGACTTCACCGTGTTTGATGATAAACGTCTGATCACCGGTTCAGGGGGGAGGACTTTCTTGTCCGTCCACCTTTACCTTGGAGCCCCCCGGGATCAGGGTCTGGGTGCTCACGACGCCGGGAAGCTGAATGACCGTGTCATGCACAAAATGGCCGATGATCTCGGCATCGGAAGCGAGGAGGTCCCGGGTAAGGACCACCTTTACCAGCATGTCCACATCACCGTGGACCGAATGGACCTCTTTCACCTCGTCCAGGGCAAAGAGCCGCTCCATGACGTCAAATTCATTTCTTGGCTTGACGCGCATGAGGATGAACGCGGTTATTTCCCGTTTCATTTCCGGGTATTCAGATTCCTTCATGGTTTTCATTTTTTCTCGAAATTCCTCCATGTCTTTGGGGATCAGTCGATCGATCCCGATGCCGTATTTCCTGATCTGGCCCCTTTCCCATTGGTGATAGGAAATGTAGGCGTAGAGATCAGCAATAGTCCGTTGAGAGAAAAAGTGGATGATTCCTGATTTTTCTATCAAAGCATGCAGTGGGCTGTAAATGCTCTTGTGCCAGTCGGCAGCCGCTTCTTGAAACGAACTTGGTGCTGGCCCCGCCTTTTCAAGAAATTGGCGGTGATCCTTGATCTGTTTGATCAGATAGCCATATTGCGCTATCTCTGTCAATGCAATTGGGTGGGGCAGGCCTGTTTCTTCCTGAAATTCAATCCGCTCGCGGTAAAGGACATTTTCCAGTGTGTTCTTGGACGGGAGCAGTTCCACTATCTGGGCGGCAACACTCTTCAATCCAAGCGCCTTCGCTGCAGCGATACGGTGGTTGCCGTCCAGGACGTAGTATTCGTCCTTTATCTGGTAAAGTTTGACCGGTGGAAGGGCTGCCCCTTCTTTCACGGCACGCTTGATTGCAAGGAGCCGGTCTTTTGGGAGATGATTCTTGGGGCGGAATCGGCTGTCAAAGTCCTGATACCGCCCCACGCTTCCCACGATTTGATCCACCTCCACAGGATGGATGCCCCGTTTCATGGGCTCAAAGGGCTCTTCTTTTTCCCTGGCCCTCTCAAAGTCCTTGACCGCATCATCACCGGCGTGTTGTTTCAGGGCCTTTTTGAATCTGGTAAGGAGATTACCCATGGGCCACCTCGAAGAGGTAATATCCGCAGGTATTGATCACCTTGGTTCCGTTCACCAGGGCTTCGCGCAGAGAGGTGTCAGTCGCATCAAAGTGGATATGGCCATGGACAAAAAAACCCGGTGCGTATTTGTGGATCAGCCATCTGAAGGTCTTGAACCCCCGATGGCACCGGTCCTCCTGATCATGAATGTGCCTTGGCGGCGCGTGGGTGACGACCATATTGATGCCTCCCTTGAGCCAGATCTTGGGCCTGAGTTTCCAGACGATCATTCTCATCTCGTTTTCCGTATATTGATGGGGACCGCCATTATACCAGTAAGAGCCCTCCAGGCCCAAAATATTGATTCCCCTGAATTGAACCAGCCGCCCGTGAATATCAGTACAGTCTCCCGGGGGTCTTGATTGATGTCGGATATCGTGGTTGCCGTGCACATAAAAAAGAGGAACTCCAAATGAATTTGCAAGAAAGGCCAGATATTCCCGCGGCAGGTCTCCGCAGGAGATGATCAGGTCTACTCCCTTGAAACGCTCCGGATCAAAGTGATCGTAAAGGAGCGGTTCCACATAATCTGAGACGGACAGGATCCTCATAGGTAACTACTATAACTACTCAGGTTCAAAGTTCAACGGCTCAAGGTTGATGACTTCGCAAAAAGTCCATAGACGGACTTTCTACGATTCCATCTAGGTTGATAATAAGGAGATCCAAAACACCGCGGAAGTATAAACAAAACCGCAAGGCAACGAATGGTGATCCCTGCACCAGACAGGCTCAGTGGGGGACCGGCCCCAGGGTAACCTGCACAAAATCGTCCGGCCGTATCCACTTATTGAATGCGTTTTGCACCTCTCCGGCTGAGATGTTCAGGTACCGTTTTGCACCTTGCACCGGTTCATCCAGGGGGAGCCCTTCCACTGACAACCCGAGAAGTGTCTCGCCGATATCATCTATGCTTGATTCAGAGAGCGGGATCTGCCTCACCAGGAGTGTTTTCGCCCTGTTGAGCTCTTGCACCGTGACCGGTTCATCCTGCATCTGTTTCAGGTTCTGGACAACAAGTGTACGGGCCTTGGAAACATTGGGCGGATCACAGCCGTAAACCACCCCGAAGACCGCGCGGGTCTTCCGCGCCTGGAGAAATGCCTGGACCGTATAGACGAGCCCGGTCCTTTTTCTCAGGTCCCGGTAAAGCCTCGTGGCATAGAAGCCCCCGGAGAGCACGTTTAGCCCCACCTTCAGCGGGTAGTAGTCGGGATGGGTCCTAGTAACCCGAAGGGTTTCAACCAGCGTCACCTGGTCCTGTACCCGGCTCTTGTCTGGCACCAAGGCCGTTGCGGGCTTGTTCAAAGGCACTCGCGGCAGATCCGTCCCGGGCTTCGGCCCTTCAGCATTCCAGGCACCGAAATATTTTTCAATGGTGGCCTTTGCCTGCTCAGGAGTCACCTTTCCAACAATGACAATAGTGGCCAGGTCCGGTCGAAAGGTGTTCCGGTAGTATTCCTTGACCTGTTGAAGGGTAAGCCCACGAATGTTCCCCGGGGTCGCCTCTCGTTGTCGGGGGTCGTTTTTCGGATAGAGCCGTGCTATGAGGGCCCGTCTTGATAGGTAAGACGGGCTTTGTAATTTGCCCGCGACCTGGGCAGCGGTTTCCTCCCGGACGACCTTGAAAGCAGGCTCGGGCAGTGCGGGGCTGAGGAGATTGTCGGCGAGGAGTTCTACTCCCCGATCGAAATGCTTGGTAAGGACTTGAAGCGAAAAGCTTCTTCCCACCTCGAGGTCGGCGGCAATATCGTCCACCTCCTTCTGAAAGCTCAGGCGATCATGGCTGGTCGTTCCGTAGGAAAAGAGACCTTCCAGGACATCGGTAATTCCATCCTGCCCTGCGGGTTCCTGGAGTTCGGGCGTGTTCTTGACACGTCCGTAGAGGCTGACGGTGTTGCTGATGGTTTCAGGCTGGATGATCAGCCGAAGGGCGTTTTTTAACGTAATCACCGTGGGATGCACCTTCGAGGAGGGGATCGAAGGGAGTTTTGTCGCCTTCCCGGCCCACAGAGGCAACGCCACCGGTTTTGTCTGTTTCGGCCCGAAAGACTCTTTCCCCTGGTAGCCTTTTGACGAGACAGGCTTTCCCGATTCATGGGGTATCAGCACGCCCACGACGGCAGACTCATTCTGAAGACAAGTACGGGCAACCCGGTTCACATCCGAGACGTTGACCTTCTTGATGGCTGCGATGGATTCATCAGGTGAGTTTTTTCCTTCAAGTGCGATGGCCCTGGCCCATACCCCCGCAAGGCCCTCAATGGAATTTTTTTGGAATTCAGCGGCCGCTATTTCTTTCTTTTTTGCCGCCTTTACGAGATCCTCGGGGATACCGTTTTTCACGTAGTCGTCGATGATGTTTTTCAGCAGTGTAACGACCGTTTTGGCCTCTTTCCCTTTTGGGAAACCGGCTATGGCATAGCCAAGTCCCACGTCCTTAAAGGCGCTGTTATTGAATCCCGCGAAGAGGACCTTTCCATCCGCGGCCAGCCCATAGAGTTTGGCGCGCTGGCTGTCCAGGACATCTGCAAGTATCTGGGAGGCCGCTAAATCCGGACTTCTGTATCCGGGGAGACGGTAGGCCACAATCGCCATCTGGTAAGGGAGATCTGACTCAAGCTGGATGTGTTCCGGCTTGAGTGGATGGAGCTTTACCTCCGGTCTTGGGGGTAGGGGACGTGCGGGGATGTTTCCAAAAAACTGTTTTACCAGGGAAAGAGCATGGGCCGGGTCCACGTCACCGCCAATCACCAGAACGGCATTATTGGGGACGTACCAGGTATCGTGGAATTTCCTGAGCATGGCGCCGGTGGTCTTGTCAAAAGAAGGGCGTGTGCCCAATGCGTCATGGGCGTATGGTGTCCCTGCGAATATATGTGCCAGTAGGCGTGAATAGAAGACATACATGGGACTGGAAAGATCCCTTGCCACTTCCTGTTCGATGGCACCTCTTTCTTTCGACCAGAGTCCTTCGGTGTCGAGCACATTTTTCATGCGAATGGCTTCGATCCTGAGAACGGTCTCCAGTTCATCCGCCGGCACCGTAAAGTAATATTGTGTCACGCTCTGCCGGGTGAACGCATTTGATCTTCCACCCATGGCCGCAGTCAGGCTGGCAAGCTGCTCGGCGGAGAGGCCCTTGCTGCCGCGGAACATCATGTGCTCCTGGGCATGGGCCATGCCGGGAAATCCCGCCGGCGCCTCGTTTGATCCTGCCAAATAGGTGAGACGCGTGGTCACCACCGTGGCAAGGGTGTTCCGCAGAATAACGACCTGCAAGCCGTTTTTCAGGGTAGCGCGGAGCATTTCGTTCTCGGCGGCTCCCCGGGCATTGCAGGAAAAGAACAGAAGAAAAAGAATGATACCGGTCAATATACGCGATGTTGAATATTTCATGGATTGCTCTCCTTTTTTAAAAAACAGGTGAAAAAACACGGCAGATGTCTTCGGAGAACTTGCGGATTCTGCTTTTTCGTGCAATTTCTCCCATGCTGACTTCCCGGCATTCATGTAAGATGGAATTCATGACATTCAAGACCTCTTCTACTCTTTCTTCATCATACAGGAACGTCGCAATCTCGAAATTGAGCTGGAAGCTCCGGATATCCATATTTGCTGATCCTACTACTGCCAGTCGTTTGTCAATGGCGATCAGTTTTGCATGAAGCATACCGGGTTGATAACAAAAGAAACGGACACCGGCATGCATAAGATCGATAAGAAATGAATGCCCGGCCAGGTCCACCAGCGGATGGTTGGATTTTTCAGGTATAATGAGACGTACGTCACAACCCATACGAGCCGCCAGTTCCAGGGCCGCGGAGAGTGCATCATCGGGAACGAAGTAGGGCGTCACCACCCATATGCTTTCCTTCGCCCTGTTCAACGCGGCAAGAACTCCCGAATAGAGAGGTCGATCGGGCACGTCAGGCCCATCCCCCACCACCTGGATGATGCTCCCGTCGCTTTTTAATTCCTGTGAAGCCGGAGACAGGGCACCAGGGTCCATGGACTCATCGGTGCTATACACCCAATCCTGCCAGAAGATGCTTCGCACATATCGAGCCGCGGGTCCTGCAATGAGCATGGAGACATCTTTCCAGCGATTCCTGTAAGGGTTTGGTCCCATATATTCCCTGGCCAGGTTCATCCCGCCTATGAAGGCTGTATCTCCATCCACAACGACCATTTTCCGGTGATTTCGTAAGTTTGCAGACCATCGGCGGCGCAAGTGAAGCAGGGGGAGGAATACACCCACCTTGCCGCCGGCATCCAGGATCGGCTGGACAAAACGGCCCCGGGCCCTCAGGGAACCAAGAGCATCCAGCAATAAACGAACCTCCAGGCCTTCCCCGGCCTTTTGTGCAAGGATCTGCACCAGGGCCTTCCCTACCTCATCCCGGCCCAGGATAAAGGTAGCTATTTCAACAGAGTCTTGTGCACCTTTCAGGAGATTTACGAGGGAGTCATATGCCTTGATACCGTCGTCGACAATGGTGATCGTATTATTCCGGTTCGGCGGGAACGTTCCGGCCCGTACCAGGAGTTGGGCTATTTCCTGATTGTCAGGGGGAAGGGCATCGAGAGTGGCGGGACCCGCATCAGGTTTTTCATTCCACCTTCCCCAGTCCTTGTGCAGACTGATCTTTTTTACTCTCCTGCCCCCCATCAGGAAATAAAGCGGCACTCCCAGGTACGGGACAAGGCCAATAGCCAGGACCCAGGCGATGGTGGCGCCGGGATGGCGACGTTCGAGGAGGATTCTCGGGATCAGAATGATGGCAAGCAGGTAGCCTGCAATTTCAAGGGAATGGGCAATGAGCCATTGAGAGATGTCCATATTTCCTTATTGTCCAAAATCGGTATTTGTTGACGAGGCGGGAGAACCAAGTATCCCGAGGCAGGTGTGATAATAGGCGAAAGGCGCAAGGCCTAGGGCACAAGGAAAGAAGATTGACCCCCAGACTCGAAATGCCCTACGCCTTATGCCTTAGGCGTTACGCCTGTACCATCGTCAGTTCTATTGCATAGAGATACCATACGTCTCTTTGTGTTTTCAACCCTATTCCAGTTGGGTCGCGATGGTCGTCCTATCTTCGTTTGGAAACGTTTTCTGATTAAGGAGCGGCAGGCAAACGAATGGTAAATCGGGAACCCTTGTCCGGTTCACTCTCCACCGTAATGGTTCCCCCGTGGGCCTTGACCACCGCGCGAACAAGACTCAAACCCAATCCCAGTCCTCTTTGATGGCGGCTCCGGTCACCTCGGTAAAGGCGATCCCATATTCTCCCCCTGTCTTCTTCCGGGATACCGATCCCGTTGTCCGTAACGGAGAGAGAAATACCTTTTGTGTCTCTCTCGGCGGCCATCACTATTTCTCCTCCACCTTCGCGGCTGTACTTGATGGCGTTGTCCAGGAGATTTGCCAGCACCTGAGCCATCCTGGTGGGATCGACGGACATGGTGAGGTCCGGCGGGGCCTGAACACGAACAGTGATTCCTTCATCTTCGGCCACATAGGCATAAAGATCTGCAGCCGACGCAAGCAAATTAGGGACATTGACCTCGCTTCTGTCAAGTTTCATGGTACCGGTTTCCGCCTCTGAAATATCCATCAGGGTGTTGAGCATGGTGAGGATCTGGTCGCATTCCTCAATGCATCTGCCGAGGGTTTCCCTGCAGGCGTCCCCTTGCAGGTCCCCTTGCAGCGTTATTTCAGCGATGCCGCGAAGTCTCGTCATGGGGGTCCTGAGATCGTGTGCCACATTATCCAGGGCACCTTTCATTCCCAGGATCAACGTCTCAATCTTTTCCAGCATGCCGTTAAAGAGCCGTACCAGTTCATCCAGCTCGTCCCCGGTCCTTGGATCGGGAACACGCGCGGTCATGTCTCCTGTCTCTACGGAGTGGACCGTGTGGATCAATGCCCGGATAGGACGGAGTGCCCTGAAGGCCAGGAAGGCGCCGCCGGCAAAACCGAGGAGGACAAGCGGTATCATAACCGCGGCAAAGATCTCCCGAAATCGATCGAGCAGCTTTTCTCTTTCCTCTAAGGTCTGTCCCACTTGCAACCAGAGGTGGTCCGGCAGGTGGAACGTTTCTATTTGAAGGACATTTTCATCCTCCGTAGAGCGGAGTATAATCCATTGACGCCTCTCAGTTGGAGGAGATTTTTCGAGTGTCTTGATATCAAATCCAGCCCATTGATACCCGAGGCGCAGAAACAGGGTTCTGTTTTCCGGATCCGCAATCCGGATGAAAAAAGACCTCTTTTGATGGAATTTTTTAACGGAGTTGATTTCCTTTTCCAAGGCGGGTATCCCACCTTTTTCGTACAACAGCGCCAGTTCTTTGACTTTCACTTGAATGGCTTCTCGATTGTGCTTCTCCAGGGTCGAGGAAAGAAGGAAGTAGGCAATCCCGAAGAGGAGAAAAGATACAAGGATGAAAATAATGGAATACCAGGCTGTTAACCTGAAGCTGATGGTCTTCGGGATATTATGAAGGTCTCTTAAGAACATAGCCGACGCCGCGGATGGTATGTATCAGCTTCTCCTCAAAGTCCCGGTCCACCTTGTTTCTCAACCGGCAGAGGAGCACATCCACTACATTTGTCTGGGGATCGAAGTGATAATCCCAGATATGTTCCAGGATCATGGTCCTCGTGAGGATCCTCGCTTCGTTTCGCATGAGGTATTCGAGGAGCGCGAACTCCCGGGGCTGCAGTTCCATATTAACCTCACCTCTCTTCACCTCTCGCGTGACAAGGTTCAGGCTCAGGTCGCCAGTTTCCAGGCGAACCGGGTCCTCCGTGGTACTGCTTCTCCTGATGGCGGCCTGGATTCGGGCCAGGAGTTCCACAAATGCAAAGGGTTTTGTCAGGTAATCGTCACTCCCGGTCATGAGGCCCTTGACCTTGTCGTCCACTGACCGTTTGGCGCTGAGAATGATAACGGGCACCCTGGTGTCCTTTTTCCTCAACTCCCGGATCAGGCTCAGACCATCCAGCCGGGGGAGCATGATATCAACGATAATCGCGTCGTAGTTTTCTCCGAGGGCCAGATCAAGGCCCTGCATGCCGTCTGCGGCATGGTCAATTACAAAGCCCGATTCTTTTAAACCCTTGGCCACGAAGGAGGCAATGTCCAGATCATCTTCAACCAGCAGGATTTTCATGGGTACCTCCTCCCTACCTCACCCGGATCTGTACATAGCCGGTTCTGCCGGTCCGGTGGTCCAGGGCAAGGAGCGTCAGCCGCTGACGTGGCCGTATGCGCCTCACCAGGTTCATGAGTCCCTCAAGCCCTCGCACGGAGCGACCGTCTATTTCCAGGATCAAGTCTCCCACCTCGAAACCCTGTTCGCCGAGGGGACCCGTTGGATCAACCCAGGTGATGGCAACACCTTGTCGGGTGTTCAGGCGGAATTTTCTGGCGATCTTCGGTTTCAAAGGTGCCGCGTCAATCCCGAGGCGGGCTTTGAGAGAAGATGCCTGTTTTCGGATTGCTTGCGCCATGTTTCCAATTTTTACCGGGACTTTTAGTGTTTTTCCATTTCGGATGATTGTGATGATAACTTTGCCTTCAATAGGGCTGGTGGCCACTTCGTTCCTGAGGCTCCGGCCGTCAGGGATTGGTTTACCCCGGTAGCCGATAATAACATCTCCTCGCGTTATTCCTGCTCCTTCAGCAGGGCTTCCCTTTACCACGTCAGCCACGAGGGCTCCCCTGGGGGAGGGCAATCCAAAGGATTTGGCAAGTTCCGGTGTGAGGTCCTGGGTGCTGACGCCCAGCCAGCCCCGGGCCACTTTGCCGTTTGTGATCAGGCTCTTGGCCACATACAAGGCCATGTTGATCGGGATGGCGAACCCGATGCCCTCAAATCCGCCCGACTGGGAGACAATAGCTGCGTTTATACCGATCACTTGACCCTTCAGGTTGAGGAGTGGACCACCGCTGTTCCCCGGATTAATGGCGGCGTCGGTCTGGAGAAAATCCTGGTAACTGCTGGGGTCGGTGATACCCATCCGGTGCTTGGCGCTGATGATGCCCTGGGTAACGGTCTGATCCAGACCCCTCGGATGCCCGATGGCAATAACCCAGTCTCCCACCTCCATTTTGTCGGAATCTCCAAACGCAACGTGCGGTAAAGGTGATCGGGGGGATATTTTTATCACTGCAAGGTCGGTTTTGGGATCCGCGCCAATGAGTTTCGCATCGTACTTGTTGCCGTTGGCCAGGAGCACGCTTATTTCTGTAGCCCCGCCAACAACATGATTGTTGGTAAGGATATAGCCCTTGGCGTCCATAAGCATGCCGGTGCCGAGGCCTTTGAGCTCGCGTTGGTACTTGCGAGGCATGCCGGGCACGTCAAAAAAGAAACGAAAAAAGGGACTGTTGTCAAAAGGCAGAAAAGGATTCGCTATTTCCTGGCGCTGGATCACTTCAATGTGCACGACGGCAGGGATGTTCTCTCTTGCTATTTGGCGAATGGCGGTAGCCAGGTCTATGGCTCCGAATGCATCCTGTACCTGGGCAATCGTGGAAAAAAGAAAAACAAAAAACACTGCGGCTATAAACCAGCGGGAAAGAACACCAACGGAATGGCGATTGCATTTATTCTTCATCACGAAGAGCCTCCTCACATCAAACAAAGAATACCATGTTTTCTCTGTGAAAGAATAGGATAATATGTGATTATTTCCCGGAGATTTCAAGAAGGTTACAATCTTGAAAGGATTGGGCGTTTCTCATTTTTCGAGCACTCTTCTCACCGCTCCCAGAAGGCTTTTTGCCTGGTACGGCTTTCCCACAAACTCCTTTGCCCCCCGCACCAGGAAATCATCTTCCAGAGTATCTGGCGAGTAACCGCTTGCAATGATGACCTTTATGTCCGGATTGAGCCGCAGGAGTTCTTTCAGGCATTGCTGCCCGCCCATCCCGGGCATGCCCAGATCCAGAATTACCAAATCAATACCATCGCCTTTGTTTGTATACACATCCAAGGCCTGCTTGCCGTCCTCTGCCAGGAAGACGGAATACCCGAAGTGTTCAAGCATTTCCTTTGTCGAATTCCGGACCAGGTCTTCGTCGTCCACCACCAGAATGTTTTGTGTCCCCCTTGGCGCGACGGTTTTGACCTGGGGGCTTTCTTTCTCGTCAGGGGGCATCCCGTCCAAAGCCGGGAAATAGATCTCAAATGTGGCCCCATTGCCGGGCGTGCTGCTACAGGTTATATAACCTTTGTGGGCCTTTACAATGCCGTACACTATGGCAAGGCCAAGACCTGTCCCCTTGCCCGTATCTTTTGTGGTAAAAAACGGCTCAAAGATATGGCCCATGAGTGTATTTTCTATTCCGCTCCCGGAATCTGAGAAAGTAACAAGGACATATGCTCCTCGTGTTGCGCCCAAATGGCTTCTGCAGAACTTCTCATCCAGGAATACGTTCTTTGTTTCAATGCGCAGTTTTCCTCCCTCGGGCATGGCATCTCTCGCATTGATGCTCAAGTTCATGGCGATTTGTTCGAATTCTACAGGATCACAATTGACCACGCCGAGGTCTTCGGAAAGATGCAACTCAATTGTGATCATTCTCGGCAGGGTCCTTTCAAGGACTTTGCACGTCTGAATAATGTTGTTGTTCAGGTTGAGCGGTTTCGGCTTGCTTTGCATCTTCCTGGCATAGATCAGGAGGCGCCTGGTAAGATCACCTCCCCTTCTGGCCATTTTTTCTATGGCTTCAATTTTCTCGTATTCGTCGTCTTGGGGGTCTTTGTCCAGCAAAAGGACCTGGGAATACCCCAAGATCGCCTGCAAAAGGTTGTTAAAGTCATGGGCAATGCCGCCGGCAAGGGTGCCTACGGCTTCCATTTTCTGGGCGTGGCGCAGCATGGCCTCGAGCGTCTTCCGTTCCGTCATGTCGAGAAAGATGGTAAGAAGGAGTTTTTCCCGTGTCAGGGGAATAGCCTTTGAGAACATTAGGGCATTGAGAATTGAACCATCCTTTGCCCTGAAATCCATTTCCATCCCATGGACGCGCCCGGAGGCCCGTATCTTTTTGACAAATCTTTCCCGATCTCTTTCTGGGTAAAGCCTCAGATCAGTGGTTGTTTTTCCAATGATTTCGTCCCTGGTGAACTGGGTGAGTTCGCAGAAGGTCTGGTTCACCTCTCTCAGTTTTCCTGTTTCCACTTCGGTCAAGGCGATGGCTTGGGGAGAGAGATCAAAGATGGTCCGGAAGAGGGATTCACTCTCTTGGAGGGCCTCCTGCATCCTTTTCCGCTCGTCGATATCCCGCAAAACGCCCTGGGCACCGGCAAGGTTCCCTGACTCATCATAGAGAAAGGCCAGTTTCAGTTCACCCCAGAAGGTGGACCCGTCTTTGCGGATGTATTCGTATTCCATCAACGGGATATGGACATCCCGGCCGTCCAGGGCAGCATATTTCTGGAAATCTTTCTTCGCCTTTTCGTAAGAGGCGGGAGTCATATAGTTCGTCAAGTCATCATTCAACGCTTCTTCAACACTGATTCCGAAGAGCGATGTCACTCCTGGACTGACAAAGGTTATCCTGAGATCCATATCCTGGATAAAAAGGACATCCTGTATATTCTCCGCCAGAAAGCGGTACCTTTCCTCGGTTTGTATCTGTTCAGCGCATTCTTGCATTTCCTTGGCCACTTCTCCTTTCAGACTTTTTACCTATCGTCATTCCACGCCTGTTGACTATCAAATGATGCCAAAAAAATGGCGCTCTCTTTAAAGGGCATGGAAAGGATCTGCCGGATGATCTTTCCAAAATAGAAACAGAGCCTTCCTAACTGTTTGATATATAGCTAATAAGCTAGGTCTGTTTCCCTGTCCAGAAAGATGTTATTGCAAGCCGCATGCCGTACACAATTTGCATTTTCACCATGCGATCTCCTCTGCGGGTAGATCAATGTGGTGCTATTCCCGATCCTTGCGTTGCCTGCGACGATAGTAGTACTCCAATAGACCGTCGAGGGCCAAAGCAACGATGAAAATAAACATGAGGATGTATTTTATATAGATCCTTCCCAGTGCCCGGTAGTAGAGTCCGGCAATGCTCAAATACCCCTTGAACCTTCCAGAGGGAACGGCCTTGCCAAGCTTGACCAACTTGGTCTTTACACCCTGATCTGTTGCCTTCACCCGGACATAATGGTAAAAGGTGTGGTCAGGGTCCTTGCCCACCAGCTCCGCACCGGCACCGCCACTGATAATGGTATGCAGCCCCCTGGTGGTCACATCGTAATAGGCATGGATGTGGCCGGCGAAGAGAATGGTGACCTTATATTTCAGGAAAAGCTCTTCCATACGCCGGGCCGCATCCGGGTCTTTCAGGCTGTGGGCATAACGGATCAGTACACCGGGTTTATCCCTAGGGTCCCAGAGCGGGACATGCATGAAGACAAAACGGTACTGGTAATGCATTCCGTCTTTGAGTTCCTTTTTCAACCATGCCTCCTGCTCATCACCGAAGTCCGTTTCATTGCTGTTGTCCAGGAGGATGAATTTCGTATTGCCCAGGGCAAACGCGTAATACATACGTCCGAAGATATGATAGTAGAGAGACATGTCGTCGAAGGCGACGTCATGGTTCCCGGGGAGGGTCAGGCTGGGGATCTCCAGATTGCGCCGCTGATCCAGGAAGGAGGCGAACGTTTCCCTGTCCGGAAACAACACCAGGTCGCCGCCGATGATTGCAAACTGAAGAGAGGCATCCTTGTTCAATTTGCTGACAATCTGCTGAAAGACCGGGCTGTTTTTTGAGTCTCCGAGAAAGGCAAAAGTGATCGGACCGCCATGATAACGGACGTTTACGGCGTCCAGGGCGTGCTGATTCAGGTCATGTTCCTTGATGGGAATAAGATCACCAATTTCTATGTATCCCCAAAAGAAGAGAACGAGGACAATCAAGGCCAGACGAAAGTACGTTCTCCTGCGGAAGTAGCTGACAGCCAGGTGAGTTACTTTTCCCATGATATTTTATTGCTCCTAGTCGCTGTTGGTTTTTATCCCCCGCCGGCGAAACCATCTGTAGAGTACCACCAGTGTGACACCGACACAAATGGCGATGATCACATACCGTTCTGCAAGGTGCATAACTTTGTCATAATGTCTTCCGAACAGGTATCCCACCACGATGAATTCACCGATGCCGAGAAAGACCCCAGGCGTATTAAAGAGGACAAACCGTTTATATTTCATCTGAAAGATACCGGCTAGCACAGGGGTGATCCAGGAAAAAGGGCCGCTCAGCCGGGCCAGGAAGACGGACCAGTCCCCGTGCCGTTTGAAGAAGTTTTCCCCTTTCAGGTAATTCTTTTCGGTAAAAAATCGCCCCAATAAAGGTCGCCGGCTGAAATGAGCAAAAAAGGATTTGCCATAGCGCCGTCCGATAAAATAGCTAGTCGTATCGCCCAGGATGCCGCCGGTGTAGAAAAGGACCGTTACGACCCAGATGTTGAGTATCCCCATGCCCGCCAAAATAGGTCCTGCCAGAAAAAAAATCTCTCCGTAGACAAAGAGCGAAAAGGGAAAAACCGTCTCGATATAGGCCCCTCCCAGAAGAATCAGATACGCAACATGTCGGTGCTGTTCGAGAAAGAGGAGAAAATGGTCCATGCCCTACCTGACAACCTCGTATCTTTTTCTCTTTTTTACTGAAACGGGCTGCAATGCCTGGCAGAGCCAGATAAGCGTCTGTCGCAGATAGCCGTGCCGGGCAAATCGTCTGGCAGAACTCATGACCGCATCTGTTTGAAAAAAGAAAAAGCGGCCGTATTGCCGGGCCTGCTTGAGATAGTCCAGGTCTTCTGAATAGCTGAGGCGCTCATCGTAGCGTACGTTTTTCGCTACGTCGGCCCGGACAATCTGCAGGGAATAAGAGGTGCGGGTCAGCCGGTGCCAGAGATCGTACAACCGAAACCATTGCCTTGCCCGGGCTGAGGAATCATCCGATGGTCGGATCGACGTGGTGCCGACGGCCAGATTCCTGTCAACATGTTTTCCGAGATACCTGTTGAGTTCAAGAAGAAAACCCTGTTGCAGAACGGTATCGGCATCAAGAAAGATGATCCAGTCGCTTTCAGGACTTGTCTTCGCAAGGCCGGTATTTCTGGCCCGCGACACCCCCTGTGTACAGGAAAAGGCATGGACATTGTCATAGGCGTCTTCAAAGGCCTTTATCATTTTCCATGTAGCATCAGTTGAGCCGTTTTCCACTACAATGACTTCATAGCTTTCTTTGGGGTAAACCAGCCGGACAATCCTTTGAAGCGTTGCCCCTATATACTGTTCTTCATTATGGGCCGGTATCACAAAGGAAAAACGGTTAGCATGAAGGTGGTTGTTTATTTCATTGTGGATAATTTCCAGGGATTTTTCTGTCTTCCAGGGCGGATTGAAAGGTCTTGTGTGCTGCACCTCGTCCACCAGCGCCGAGAGATCAACGTAATCCTGTTCTCTGCTGGTAACATACCAGCCATTCGCCCCAAGAAAATCCGCCAGGTATTCCTGCTCGGTCTGGCGCGGGGTGGCAAAGAGAATAGCCGGTTTTTCAATCTCGGCGAGATCCATGACCGTGGTATAGCCGGACCGGGAAACAATCAGCCGTGCCTGGTTAAAAAGCCTGGTGCGGAGGGTGCCGGTGGCTACCGGGTATATGGTGATGTTGTCTTCCGGGAGGCGGGTCACTTTCCGTGTGCTCGTATCGCCCAGGACAAAGACCTTGGTACCGGAAAGATTTCTTGCCTGCTCAATCAACCTGTGGGTAAAGGATTGCCGTTGTTCCTGCAAGTAGCCGGTGATAATAAAGAGGTAGTCTATTTGCGCTTCTTCGTCTTCACGTCCGTAAGAAGACAAGATCCCGATCCATAGGTGAGGCAGACGCTCTGTAACCCTGTTATGAGACAATTTACCCGAGAGGTTTTGGCTTTCTTTTGGAAAATCCGGGATGAACACCTTGTCAAATCGGCGGAGGAAAAACCGGTTTCCCCGGTCGGCAATAAAGCGGAATAACCCCAACCCCTTGGGCACGATAAAAGAAATCTGATGAGAAATGACAAAGGAGGGTATAGAGTAGGAACAGATCCCATAGCGGCCGTCGGAAACAATGCAGTCGTATTGCCCTTCCCGCTTACTCACAAAATTCCCTTCCTGAAAAATCAGCCAGCAGGTGGTGAAGAGATCCGCAACAAGGTAGAGGAAAAAGGAAAGGCCCGATCCCCGTTCAAGATTCGGATAGTCTCGAAGATCGATAAAGTCTATGTCCGTCTCCCTCAGCTCATCGTGTAAGAATCGGAGGGCATTGCCGTGGGAAAGGACCGAGACCTGCCAACCTTCCTGAAGAAAGGATTTGATAATCGGCAAGGTCCTGGTGGCATGGCCAAGCCCGAGGCTACTGACGGCAAAAAGGATCCGATAAGGCATGAGCACCCCTGTTTTTTTGATGGAGAGTAAAGCCATACTACATGAAGAAGAATTGAAAATTAAAGAAAAAACAAACAAATTGGAAAACTCATCACTCCAAGGCCGCAACATCCGGAAAAAAGCATTGAAAACGATAACATGATGCAAAAAAGTGAGTTTCAGGAACTCTATCTTCATCTTTCCTTCACGAAAGCGTGTGATGCTATTTTGATTGAACTTATACGGCTTCAGCAGGGCATCTGCAGAAGACAAGACCTAAAAATTGAGGGCATTGGAGTGATGACCTACTATTTATGAACCCTGCGGTTTCAAATTTGGAAGAGGGGCAAGATCAATGCACACAAACGAAAGGTGGCTCAGCTTTGTCAGGACGCTTAAGAGCTATTTCAAGAGACATCGGGTGAGATCAGTCATTCTCTTTTTGAGCTTCCTGTTTCTTATAGCATTGGGAATAAGTTGCAGCCTTATACCGCTGACAATGGCGCCGACGCACAACTGGATTGCCGAAAGTCTGCAACGGGTTCAACTGGATGATCCTGATCATTTTTCATTTGCCGTCTTTGGCGACAACAGGGGCAGTCATGAAATTTTTCCCAGACTCCTCGGACAGGTGAGCCAGGATCCTGAGATTCACTTTGCCATGGAAATTGGAGACCTTGTTCCCGTAGGAACGATGGAAAAGCACCGGTATTTCATAAGCCAGGTCCAGAAAGATCTGAACTGCCCACTATTGGCCGCCATTGGGAATCATGAGCTTTACGGAGAGGGCAGGGGGTATACTATGACTTGTACGGGCCGTTCTATTATTCGTTTCGGATTGGCAGAAGCTACTTCATTGTATTGGATGATGCGAATGGGAAAGGGTTGGATCAGCGACAGGAAAAATGGCTGGAAAGGGAACTCAAGAAGGCCCAGGGTTACAACAATCGATTTGTATTCATGCATGTGCCGCTTTTTGATCCACGTGGTGGAATATACCGGCATTGTCTCCTAAAGAAGGCAGGGCTTTCTCTGAGCAGATTATTTGCAGAGTATCGAGTTCCCCACATTTTTGCTTCCCATATTCATGGGTACTTCAGCGGTCAATGGGAAGGCACGCCTTTTACTATCACTGGAGGTGCTGGTGCACCATTGTATGGACAGGATTCCCGCCACTATTTTTACCATTTTGTCAAAGTGCGTGTTAAGAATAGGAGGGTAAGCATTGCTGTTCGACGCATACCGTTACCAGATCATTAGTGAACGGGAATGTTCGCACTATGTGTATCCTTTGTATTCAATGCTCAGTGAAGCCGTCTGCTTCGTTGAGCACATTCATTTTAATTGACCGTGAGCTATGGATATACTGCAGGAATTCCTCAGAGCCGTTTCCAGCGGCACCATCGTTACTAACCTGGGATATGTGAGCTACATATTGCTTTTCTCCCTCGTCTTAATCGAGGGTCCTGTCGTGACCTTGGGGGCGGCCGCTTTGGCCGGCGCCGGCCGCCTGAATCCATGGATGGTTTTTGTAGTGGCATGCGCCGGAAATCTGACATCTGACTTTCTCTGGTATATGGTAGGCTATACCGGCCATTTGAATTTCGTCAGAAAACGCTTACCGGGTTTTATACGATTTGATAGACAGATCCGGGCCGTGGAAAAGCGCTTGCGGAAAGATGGGATAAAGATGCTGGTAATCAGCAAGCTTTCTTTTGGAATAATCGCTATTCCAGTTCTCATTGGCGCCGGTATTTCCCGGGTGTCTTGGTGGCGGATCTTGGCTGCAGGGAGCGTTTGTCAAGTTTTTTGGGGTGGTTCGCTGGTGGTGGCGGGCTATTATCTGGGGGGGGCTATGGTGCGGCATAGGCTGGGACTGGAGGCGGGCATGTTTTTTGGCGGGCTTTTTGTATTCGTTATTGTGATGGCACTTTACCGCTATACCATTGCGCCGGAAAGGTGAGATCATTGCGGAAAGATGGTTCATGACCAAGGGATACTGTTTGGGGACAAAGGAATAATCAGCTATGGCTGATCGAATCATAAATATGATCCTGCCTGCAATCCAGCATTTTCAAATGCTCGGGTACTGGGTAGCCTTTTTTGCCGCGCTGCTTGAAACCACGATCGGGATTGGCCTAATTCTGCCGGGATCAACACTGATTCTCTTCCTTGGTGCGCTCTCGGGACGTGGCTATTTTGACTTTGGGGACCTGCTCTGGTTCTCAGTTCTAGGCGCCATCCTCGGGGACAATGTCAACTACTATTTGGGAAAAAAATATGGCTCCCGATGGATCAAGAATGGGGTCTGGTTTTTAAAACCGGAGCATCTCGAAAAGGGGAGGATCTTTTTCGACACCCACGGTGCCAAGAGTGTATTCCTTGGCCGTTTTATCCCCAGCGTGAAGGAAATCGTGCCCTTCTTTGCCGGTTCGGTGCGTATGAGGCAAGGGACCTTTTTTATCTGGAATGTCCTTGGCGGGATCGGATGGGGGTTTGAGTGGGTCGGAGCCGGGTATGTGTTTTCGCAGTCCTTGAAACTTGCACAGACATGGCTTTCCCGCGCCGGGTTCTTTTTTTCCGGCCTTGTCGCACTTTTTATTATCATTTATTTGATGAAGTGGGTGGTGGCAAAAAGGGGAAAGTATTTCTTAACTCTTCTTGTCTCCTTGTGGCCTTCCGTAAGGCAGGCCATTGCCAAAAACTCGGAGGTGAAGAAGCTCACCGCCCGCCACCCGGCCTTTTTCCGTTTCATCAAGAACCGTTTTGCCAGGGATTCCTTTCGGGGCCTTCCAGCAACCGTGCTGGCGTTTGTTTTTTTGTATGTATTGGCCCTTTTCGGTGGTATCATTGAAGACCTGATAACATCGGATCCGATTGTGGGCGCTGATATTCGCCTTGCCCATCTGCTGGTCATATTCCGGAACCCTATTTCAACAAAGGTATTTTTCTGGGTGACTGTTCTTGGCAAGTGGGAAGTGATCACAACTTTTACGCTTTCGGCTATTGCGTCTCTATGCTTGCTGAACCATCGTCGCTACATCCTTCCTCTGCTCGCCGCCATCCTGGGCAGTGACGCCTTTACGCAACTGGGAAAACTTCTTTTTCATCGCCCCCGTCCCTTGTCGGCCCTTTATGTAGAACACTCATTTTCTTTCCCCAGCGGACACGCCACCATTGCCGTCGCTTTTTATGGGTTCTTGACGTATATCGTCATGCGCGAGGCAAAACGATGGGAGACAAAAGTCAACATCTGTTTTGCGGGGATAGCTCTCGTGCTCCTGATCGGCTTCAGCCGTCTTTATCTGGGTGTGCACTACCTGAGCGACGTGTGGGCCGGGTACCTGGTCGGTTCCTTGTGGCTTATTGCCGGGATCAGCCTATGCGAGTGGCTGCGATCCAGGCACGCGGGACGTGAGTCATTTTCTGTTAGCACCAAGGCCCGCGCCGTTTCCCTTGGCTTGGTTTTTGTTTCAGTGGTATTTTATTGCGGTTTTGCGGTTCAATTTGCCCCCGCGATGAAGTCCTCTCTGCCGACGAAGCGGATCACCGTTCATCAGGCCCGGGAGATTTTTTCAAACAGCGGTTTAAAATATACGGAAACAATAGCGGGCGAGAAGCGGAGGCCAATCCGTTTCGTCATTGCGGCCGGGAATAATCAACAGTTTATCCGGGCCATTGGGGAATCCGGCTGGCATCCGGCCGACGATATCGCCATATCCTCCTTCGCAAAGTTACTGAAATCCAGAATATTCGGGAATCCCTATCCGTCCGCGCCGGTGACACCTGCGTTTTGGGACACAAAGATCAATAATTACGCGTTTCGGAAGGTATTCGGTACCGGCCGGGATCGCAAGCGTTATTACGCGAGGTTCTGGAAAACCCGGTATGACACTGAAGACGGCGAGCATCTGTATGTGGGCACGGTAGACCTCGCTACAGGGATTATTTGGCAGATGACGCACGAAGCGTACCTCAATATTGACGTTGAGCGGGAGCTTCTTTTCAAGGACTTGGAAAAGGCGGGGAAGATAGCGAGATTCGAGAAAATGCGGCTGGAAGGCGCTACTGTGATCGAAAGTTTCCTGCAGAACCGTATTTTCACTGATGGATTTGCCTATTTCATCAAGGTTTCATAGAGAAACCGTTCTGAAGGCACAATTGAACGCAAAGGCCCTTTTTCTCATGTTGTTTTCCATTGGGTCTATAGGGGAATGATAATAATGAACATCTCAGAGAAATCGCATAGGCAGGAGATTGTGCACCTCTCTGAAAAAACCTCTCAATGTCCATCCATCAGGAGGAAAGCATCAATCAAACGCTTTTTTGTTATGATTGGTTTTCTGCCTCTGTTCGGGGCCATTCAGGCCATGCACTGGCTGGGTTTCCTGCTGGATGAGATATTCTTTCGCGGCTACCGCAAAATAACCGTGCGGAGCCCCGTCTTTGTGGTTGGTGTCCCCCGAAGCGGTACGACCTTCCTTCACCATGTGCTTGCCAAAGATGAGCAATTCACTACTTTCAGGACCTGGGAATGTCTGTTGGCCCCATCGGTGACCGAGCGAAAAATCTGTCTGGGCCTTGCTCAAGTCGACAACCGGTTCGGCCGACCGTTCGACCGGTTAGTCAAGGGCCTGGAGAAGCACATCTTGGGCAGTTTAGAGGACATCCATGCGATGGCCCTCGACGCACCGGAGGAAGACTACTTTGTTTTTATGCCGATCCTTGCGTGCTTTATCCTGATCGTGCCGTTTTTTTACACGGAAGCAATCTGGCGAATGGCTTTTTTCGACCGGGACATGCCAGAGAAGCGAAAACAGTGGATAATGGCTTACTATAAACGCTGCTTGCAGAAACACCTCTACGTACACGGACCCAATAAACGTCTGTTGTCGAAGAACCCTTCGTTTTCATCCCTGGTGGGCAACCTGAACAGAACTTTCCCCGACTGTTGTTTCATTTGTTGCGTGCGGGATCCCATGAAGACCATGCCGTCACAGTTGAGCTCCCTCAAATCGGGGATGAAGCTCTTTGGTGTCGATCCATACGGTGAAGTTCTTAGAAATCGCATGCTTGAAGTATTCTTGTTTTATTACAATAATTTAATGAGCATTCTCTCGGCGGTTCCCCCGAATCGTCATGTTTTTCTGAGAATAGAGGCCCTGAAATCCGATTTGGCCAACACCATAAGCCGCACCTATCAGCAGCTTGCTATTCCACTTGATCTCAATTTCATCAGGCACCTGCATCTAGAAGACACCAAGGTGAAATCCTATGTCAGCAAACATGTCTACTCTCTAGAACAGTTTGGTTTGGACGAGGCAACTCTCCGGAAGCGTTTCTCCAGGGTTTACGAAGAGTACGAACTCTCCGCCCACCGGGACTGGCAGGGGGATAAAGGTTTTTTTGTTCAAGAAGGCGGGATACATGATGGAACTTCCGGGAGCATCGGACATGCGCGCGGATTCTGATATCAGGGAGGCTGCTTCATTGCGCGTGGTGATCATTTCGGATGCACTGCCTGAGCGGAATGGTGTGGGGACGTATTACCATGACCTGGTGGAACATCTTCGCGACTACATAGGATATGCCGAACTTCTTTGTCCGTATTCCGATGGTGCCGGGCCATGGAAAGGATGGCTGAGTTTTCCTCTCCCAGGGGACAGGACCCAAAAAATCACCCTCCCGCCGGTTCGTCAGATCCACAAACGCATCCGCCAGATTTTGCCAAACACAATCATTGTACCAACCCCGGGCCCTTACGGATTACTGGGCATGTACCTTGCCAAACGCTATGGCTTGAATTTGCTTGTTGGATTTCATACTGATTTCGAAAAGCTCACGGACCTTTATTGGAATAGGCTTTTCGAAAAGTTCAGCCGGGCATTCTTGCGGTCCTTTCACAGGTTTCTTTTCCGGCAGAGCTCCCTGGTACTTGCCAACTCAAAAGAAATGGTGGCAGTTGCAGGCGATATGGGTGCCGGCAGGGTTCGGCTCATGGGAACCCCTATTGACCGGAAATTTCTTCAAGAACCCGTGACTCCTCCGGCTAATGGGTTAAGGAGAATACTTTTTGCCGGGCGCCTGGCTGCAGAAAAAAACGTGCATTCGGTCATCGCTGCTGCTGAGGAATTGCCGGATATCCAATTCCTTATCGCCGGTGATGGACCCTTGCGTGACCTGATCATTACGCAGTCCAGGAAATTGTCAAACCTTACTTATCTCGGATGGCTGCCCAGGGCGAAAATGCCCGCCACCCTGGACAGCGTTGATATGCTCGTCCTCCCTTCTCGTGTGGAATCCTTCGGGACCACCGCGCTGGAGGCCATGGCCCGAAAAAGGATTGTGCTTGCCTCTGAAAAATGCGGTATCTTTGACTGGCCGTTGCTTAAGAAGAGTCTTTTTCGATTCAGAGAAAAGGAGAACCTTACTGACGCGATAAGGCAAATTGAACAACTTGACCATCAGCGACGGAGAGAAAAGGCGGAAGGCGCATGCAGCGCGGCCCGTCAATTTAACGATTGGACCATCAGCAACTGGTTAGGGATTTTGAGAATGGATGGTGTTGTTTAACCTTATGTCAGATTCAGTCACATTGTCGGCGCTGGTATCCGTCCATGACGTGACGCCCGCAACCTTGGCTGACGTTTTGACTACCATTGCTTTTCTCGAATCGCGCGGTATCGCACCCATGGTTCTGCTTGTGGTCCCGGGCAAGGCCTGGAATGCGGAACAAATCGGAAAGTTGAAACAACTGCAACAAAAAGGGTGCCTCCTGGCCGGCCATGGTTGGACGCATCGTGTGGAGCGCATCGTGGGGTTGCGCCACACCCTGCACGCGTGCCTGTTTTCCCGTAAGGTGGCGGAACATCTGGCACTGGATAGCCAGAAAATCGCTGCCTTGATATCGCGTTGCCACGATTGGTTTGGAGAGATGGGACTGGATCCCCCAGCCCTCTACGTGCCGCCGGCATGGGCAATGGGTTCGATTTCCAAGAGTCAATTACGCACACTTCCCTTTCGCTATTTCGAATATTTCACCGGTGTGTATGACAGGGAAAAAGACAGGTTCTTTCGTTTGCCGCTGGTCGGCTACGAGGCCGATAGGCTGTGGCGCGCTCCACCAATTCTCTTGTGGAATAGGGTGAATCTTGCACTTGCACGGCGTATTGGTGTTTTGCGGATTGCAATACACCCTCATGACCTTCATCTGAGGCTTTCCAATGAACTCAAGACACTTCTGGAATTGCCACTGCATTGGCGCGAGTACCGAAATGTAAAGGGAGAGCGAGCCGGTTAGCAGTGCCTCTGGTTACTGTCAGGCACTCGAATATACCCCCTATCTTCCCAGGCGGCAGCCCCATTGAACGGCTGAAATGGAAAGTGACCCGGTGAGTGTCCATCTCCCGGCATCAAGAATGCAAGGTTTTCCCAGCAGGCCACAGAAATAGTGGGAAGATAACAGGCTACAAAGTGCTATGTCGATTGAACCTTCAAAAATAATATTGGAACAGTAGTGTCCGGTTAAAATTCAGATAATTTCAACTGGATATATCCAGCAGTAATTTGGTTTCTGTAATCGTTCGCCGTGAGGGCATGTAAAATAGGCATTTTCTCAAATAGAGTAATGCTCAGAATCTGTAAAATAGTGTAGAGAGTTAAGTCGATTTTCAGTCGTTTTTTCATTATGGCGACCAAAACATAAGTTGATACCGCAATCCAGATTTGCGTTTTGACAGCATTCTCCCAGGTGCCATGGAAGCTCTTGATCCGCAAATGCTGTTTGATCCATTTAAAAAAAATCTCCACCCGCCGCCGGTATCGATACAGTTCAGCAATTGTTATGGCTGACAGGATGAATTGATTCGTAAGAAAGATGAATGATCTGCCTTTTTCGGTATCAAAGTACTTTATTCGGCGTAGCTTTTCCGGATAATCTTTTTTGCTGTAAAAACCTGTCAAGGCGACTGTTTGATTGAACTTGATACCAGTGGCTTTATCGACTTTGTGTGAATATATCCGGCGCAATCCCGTGTTTCATTTGCGTCGGCCAACGTGCTGCGAGATACTTTGCCCCGGATTCCCATATGGTAAAGCTTCTCTCGCATGGCTCGAAGGCAGCATTCGATATCGCGCAGGCTTCCGCGGTAAGTCAGTTGGGCAAATGCCATACATAAAAGCTGGTCATAGCATGTAAAAGAACGAACTCGATAATTACCATTATAGTGATTGATACATTGACGGAACTTCTTCTGAGGGAGGAAGTCCATCACTTGAGAAAAAACGATTTGCCCCTGATACATTGATCCACTCCTTTAGCACGTGAAATTTTCCGGCAAAGGGTATGGGGTCAAGCTTAGATGAATTTCAAGTCGATCCCTCTAATAATTGTATAATTAACATGCTAAATCATATAGTTAGCCTGTCTTTCGAAAAGTTTGACCGGACACTAGTGATAAAAGATTAAGGAGTGCAGGGGGCAATAACATCCAGCCAGACGATGGCAACTCCGGAAGGCGTTTATCCAGCGAAAAAGGAATGGGGAGGCTTGAATGAAAATTTTGATAGTGGATGATGAGCCGGATCTGCTTGAGGAACTCCGGGAGACGTTTAAGCAGCAGCGATACGAGGTGGACACGGCCGCCGATGGTGAAGAGGCCCTGGATAAGGTGTTTGATAATGCGTATGACCTCATTATTCTGGACATCATGCTCCCGAAAATCGACGGCCTTGAAGTCTTGAAAGAGACCCGTGATGGTGATATCAAAACACCGGTGCTCATGTTGACGGCAAGGGGGAGTGTGGAAGACAAGATTGCGGGGCTCGACTACGGCGCTGATGATTATCTTCCAAAGCCCTTTGACAGGTCAGAGCTGATGGCCAGGGTCAGGTCCCTGCTCAGGCGGACCAGTGAGCACAAGGATACGCTGTTGACTGTCGGGGATGTCTCTCTTGATACAAAAACCCGGGAGGTTTTTAAAAGAGACGTCCCAATGGAATTGACACCCAAGGAATTTTCGATCCTGGAATTTCTCTTGTACAACAAAAACCGTGCAGTTTCCAGATTCACCCTGGCCGAACATGTGTGGGGAGATGAATTTGATCCCTTTACCATGTCCAATTTCATAGATGTGCATATCAAGAATCTCCGCAGGAAGATCGGGGACCCTGAAACAAAGGGCATCATCCGGACAATCCGTGGTATCGGATTCATTATCGAGGACGCACAGGAATGAAGATAAGACACAAAATAACCCTGTGGATTACCGGAACCGGCGTTCTTGTGAGCCTTGTATTCTCCCTGATCATTTTTCTGGAAATGAAAGAGCTGCCCTATAAATCCATCGATACGGGGCTGGAGGTCATTGGCCAAATCCTGGGCCGTCTTGCAATTGCAGGGAAGATACCGTCCAGCGGACGTCTTGCCGGCAGTTTTTCCGTTGACGTGAACCAATACTGGATCAAGATTTATGACAGTCATATGAAGATCATATACCAGACACAGCTGGCACGCCATGTTACCCTTCCCATGCGCAATAATAGAAGGGCCTACACGGTCATAAAATCGATGCCTGAAAATGGGACCGGTTTGGGAGAGGAAGGTAACAAGGTCGCTTTTCGGGTAAGAACTGTTTACCTCCAAAAACAAGGTTCGGGATATATTATTCAGATAGCCAAACCCCTCGGTCAACTGCAGGATGAAGTCACGGATTTGCTGCAGAGTATCGCTCTTGGATTGCTGGTGACAACCTTGTTGCTGATCTTTCTTGGCTATGGGGTAGCAGGCAGGATTCTCAAGCCTATTGGGGTGATTAATCGGATGGCCCGGGATATCAGTAACAGGACCCTGGACCGCCGGATCCCGATGGGCAAGAGTCGGGATGAACTGTATGAGCTTTCCGGTTCTCTCAACCGGATGTTTGACCGCCTGCAGTATTCATTTGATATGCAGAAGCAGTTCATTGCGGATGCCTCCCATGAACTCAAAAGCCCCATTACGCTGTTGATGTTGTTTATGGAGGGGGCCATCCATCGGAAAGATCTGCCGGATTCCTTCCAGCAACGCCTGATCCATCAAACGAATATCCTGCGCCGGATGAGCCGCCTTGTAAAGAACTTGCTCGATCTGTCCGCCCTGGAGCTCAAGAGGACCATATCCTTTGCGCAAATCAGTCTGCCCGGCCTGTTGAAATCAGTCCTGGAAGATTATGCAGATGTCTTTGCCGCAAAAAGGATCAACCTCACCCTGAATATTCCAGAAGACCTGGAGGTCAGGGGAGACAAAGAAGAACTTCAGCGGGTATTCATCAATCTTGTGGATAATGCTATCAAGTATAGCCATACCGATGGTGACATCAGGATACGTGCAGCAAGAGTCGGCCATGATATACGGGTCTCGCTCTATAATACGGGCAGAGGGATTCCGAAGGCGGACCTTGAGAGAGTGTTCGATCAGTTTTACCGGGTGGAAAAGTCACGGTCGCTGCAATATGGTGGCTCGGGCCTCGGTCTGACCATTGTCAAACGCATCGTTGAGCTCCATGGCGGTACGGTGGAAATGGAAAGCGAGCCCGGCGCCTGGACCCAGATCACTATCACCTTGCCGGTGCCGGCAGAATCCTACCAAAAACAATAATCCAAAAAAATCATTTTTGCTCCTTTCCTTCACTATTTCTTCATAAACGCTCTTTAAAGTTGAAAGCGGAAACGGAGAGGTCATGGAAGATCTTTGAACCGATCCGTCAATTATATAGCCCGGGTTTCTTGCCGTCCAAGGTTTCGCACGTCAAGGGATTGGTGAGAAACCCGGGGAGCCTTTTTTCTCAGTGAAAAAGACGTTTCAAGAGACATTTCATGAAGGAGGACTTGGTATGAAAAAGAAATGGATTGGCACATGTGTGCTGGCGGTTCTGATGGGAACGGGATTCCTGGGGTTCACTTCCGCGAGAGCGGATGAGAACTGGGTTCGGTCCGGGACGATTGAGGTGCGAAGACACACGGAAGCCGAATTCCCGGGTCTTGCAAAGATTGATTTCGCGCAGGCCGTCAAAGCTGCCCTGGAAAAGGTAAAGGGAAATGTCTTGAAGGCGGAGTTGGAAGATGAAAATGGCTTCCTGGTCTATAGGGTTGAAGTAGTCACTCCGGAAAAAGCAATCACGGATGTCAAGGTGGATGCGGGTTCCGGGAAGGTGCTGGCAATGGACAGAGATCACGCAGACCACGAAAAAAGCGCCCGCCAAGAGGAAAGGGAAAACCGGGAGAGAGAAGACGAAGACTAAATCGTCTTCTATAACAGCCGAGGACGGTGCTCGCCCTGTCCCCGGCATATTTTCGGAGGGATTGTGATGAATGTTGTCGAGATTGAGTCACTGAAGAAATCATTCGAGGGAAGAAAGGTCCTGGAAAATACTTTCATGACGGTGCAGAAAGGCGATATTTACGGCTTTCTGGGACCCAACGGGTCAGGGAAGACCACGACATTGCGCATCTTGTTGGGCATTTTGCACCCGGACGGAGGGAGGGTGAATGTCATGGGACTGGATCCTTCGATGGAGGGAGACCGCTTGAGACAGCGGGTGAATGTGCTGCCCGAATCCCACGGTTTTTATGGATGGATGTGGGCGGAGGATTATTTGCGGTTTTTTGGGCAGTTGTACGGACTGAATCTCTCCGCAGCGGATTGCCGCATGCATATGGAACAGGTAGGGTTGGATTCAGCTGACCACCGCCCCATCCGGACCTTTTCCAGGGGCATGAAGCAGCGGCTTGGTATGGCTCGTGCCCTGGTCAATGATCCGGAGGTCCTCTTTCTGGACGAACCCACAAACGGTCTTGATCCCAAGGGGAGGAGTGAGATTCACGATCTCCTGTTGCACCTTAACCGGGAAAAGGGGATGACGGTGGTTATTTCGACCCATATCCTGGATGATGTGGAACGGCTCTGTAATCGCATCGGCATCCTCTATAACGCAAACATCCAGTATGAAGGGCCTCTTTTCGGCGCCTCTTCCAGGAAGGCGATCCGATACCGGTTTCGTGTTGCGGGGGAGGACAGAATTCTGGGACAGCGGAATCTGCCGGGAATCACCGTTCAAGAGGGGACCGGGAACTGGTTCAGTTGCATCATTGAAGACATGAAGCCTGAGGAGGCCATTAAATCCTTGGTTCAAAGGGGAATACCGGTAACAGAGGCGATACAGATGGGAAGCGGGCTTGAGGCCATGTATCTCACCTATACGGGAGGTGAAAGAAGGCCATGAGATATGTCAGTCCGTTAATACAGAAAGAATGTGTAGAAGACATTTTTTCGTCCCGTGGCGCAGTGCTTTATCTGGTTGGGTGCGGGATCTTGAGTGTCTTTTCACTCCTGCTTGTCAGCAATACGGAATTGAGCCTGCTGGACAATGCGCAGGCGGTCTATATGATGGTCGGTATTGTCATTGGGCTTGCTGTTTTGATTGCGGTCATCCGGGGGAGCGACGGGTTTGCAGGGGAGCGCGAGCGGGAGACGCTGGAAACCCTGCTGACAGCACCTATTGACGCTGAAGACGCGGCAATGGCCAAGCTGGCCGGCATTGCTTTTTCGTGGCTCATTATTTTTCTTCTTTCCGTCCCCTATCTCTGGGCCGTGGGAAGTACCGGTCAGAATCTCTGGCCGGCCTTTGAATATCTCTTCCTTGCCGGGACTCTTTTGGTTCTGATTTTCGGCGGATTTACACTGGCCTTATCGGCCCGGATAAAGACCGTGAAAGGGGTGCTTTCGATCGGTCTTCTCCTTTTCCTGGTTTGTGGCAGCCCGATCGTCATGGGGCCTTCACTGCGACAGAGCGTTATCGGCCGGTTCATGGATGTGGTCAATCCATTTGGGGTTGCACTGAACATGCTTGACAGCGTTGTGGTGGACAGCCAGGGAATTTTGGTTCAGATTCTGCCTCTTGCCGTCCTGCTGTGTTACACCGGTGCCGTCCTGTTATTTTTGCATCTGGCAACAAGGAGGATGGGATTATGAAAAAGCATTTTTTGCTGAGCCTCACTTTCTTGACGATCTTTTTGTTCGTTCCGGCAATGAATGGTCGCGCAGAGGTTCCATCTATCCAGGTAGCGATTGATCCTCCGCCGGGAGCGCTGACAATGGGAGACAAGGCGGTCTTCCAAGGAACAGTTTACAACGCAGGTCACCAACACCTGCAAGGGCTCGTGGTGTATCTTTCCTTGGTGTCATTGGAACCCGGCCATGAGCATCCCATGGATCTGGAAGACTGGTCTGCGCAAAAGGCCATCCGTATCAAGCGGTTGGCTCCGGGGGAGACAGGCGCCCGGAACTGGTCCATGCGATTGATCCGATCCGGTCGTTATGGGGTGACTCTTACGGTGGTAGACCCCAGGGAAAGCAGACCCATGGTGAGTAACCTTATCCGTTTTGCTGTTTTGCCGAAACCCGCAATAGCCTCTGGCCGTATCGTGCCCGTGGCAATCGGGGAACCCTTGATCGTCTTATTCCTGTTCGGGTTGTTCTCAGGCCTCCACAATCGACGGCGGCAGACGAGAGATAGAAAGAGAGTTCGGCCGTGATGCGGAAGGCGGTGGAGAAGAATAGACGGAAGAAATATGTATGTCTGGTGCTTGGTCTGGCTGTCGCAATGCTGGGAGGATGTGCTACATACCATCGAATGCCGCTTGAGGATTCCGCCATTGCCCGGAAGCTGCAGCCGCCGAGCATGGATGATATTCGGGTCCAGGCAAAGACCATCAGACACCCCATTTTGAAACCGGTTCAGTTCAATGAACGCGACGGCCTCTCGGCCGATGAGGCGGGAATTCTGGCGGTGCTCGCCAACCCTGAACTGCGTGCTGCAAGAGACCGAAAAGGACTCGCCGCAGCCCAGCTCTTCCAGGCGGGTATCCTCCCCAACCCCCAGATTTCTTACAGCCTTGATGTTCCTACCGGAGGCAGCACCAACGGCACGGTCAACGCCTTCGGCCTTGGTCTGGGATGGGACATTTCTTCTCTCATATCGCGCGGGACAAGGTTGCATGCGGCTCGAAAACATGCTGCTTCCGTGGATCTCCAGGTTGCATGGCAGGAGTGGCAGGTCGCCCAGGCGGCAAGGCTGCATGTCTACCGTCTGCTGTGCATACAAAAACAGTTGGTGCTGGCTGGGAAGACAGAGAGGCAGCTGGAGGAAAACCTCCAGACCCTGAAGAAGGCCTTTTCGATGGGAGTAAAGACGATACTGGAGTTAAACGCCGCGAAAGTATCCTGTCAGAATGCGCATAATACGGTCCTCACTCTTGCGCAGGAACAACTCCGTGAACGGCATGGACTCAACCGGACACTGGGCCTGCCTCCCGGTCAAGTAGTTTCACTCCAGCGGAACACCAGGCTTCCTTTATGGCAACATCTTCCCGGGTATCGGGAGATTGTCCAGGGGCTGGCAAGCCGGCGCCTTGATCTTCTTGCCTTGAAAAAAGGGTACGCAAGTCAGGAGGCACAGGTCAGGGCGGCGATTCTTTCTCAGTTTCCCAGAATAAATATTGGATTAAACCATGCACGGGATACCGGGAATACAGTTACCACCGGTTTTGCTATTAGCGTTGATTTGCCTTTCTTTGATCGGAATCAGGGTCAGATCGCGATGGCGCGAGCCGATCGCAAACAGCTTTTCGATGAATATATGGCGCGCATGTTTGCAGCCCGATCAAGAGTCGCGGCAATCCTCGGGGATATGGCATCCGTAAAGAAACAGCTGGATGCAGCAAAGCATTCGGTGAATATCGCCTCTCAGCTGGTAAAGACCTATAACCAGGCGCTGAAAGAAGGCAATGCTGATGTCGTCACATACAGCAATCTCCGGAATGAGTTGGAAACCAGAAGACTCGTGGTCCTGAAATTAAAGAGGGATTTAACCGACATGGGTATCGCCCTGGAAATCGCTGCCGCGCAATATCTCCACTGATTTTGCCTGGGCGGGATGACGGAAACTCTATTGATTGCCTGATGTGCAAGGAGGAAAGAAGCTTAGATGAAACGGGGAAAATGGTTCATCATTATCTTTATGATCTGTCTGGGAGGGGGGGCATATTACTATTATTCAGTGCATGAAAAAAGGCCGCACCCCATTATTCGAGACACTGCTCCCGTTGTTCCGGTTGCGATGGTCAAAATGGCACCCATAAAGAGGGAAGCCATCAGTGAAGTCATCACGGCATACGGGACGGTGGTCCCTGAACCAGGAGCGGTGAGAAACGTATCTGTGCCGTTCGCAAGCCGGGTTCGCCATATACTCGTCAGTGAAGGCCAAAAGGTTTCAAAAGGCGGTGATCTGCTGGAAATTGAAGTCAGCGCGGATACACGCCTCAAGATGCGGGAGGCGAGAAATGATTATAGAGCAGCCGGGCAGAATCTCGGGAAGATACGGGAACGCGTGAAGCTCAAGGTGGGCACCATAGAAGAACTCCTGGCGGCGCAGCAGGCGTTTCAGAAGGCCAAAATCCAGCTCGAAAATCTTGAAAAAAGGGGAATTTCAGAGAAAAAGATACTGCGTTCGGCCGGTTCGGGAATTGTTTACCGGGTACACGTTGAGCAAGGATCCGTGGTGCCTGCGGGGACACCGTTTCTGGATATCGTTCCACAGAATGGCATCGTAGTGCACTTGAACGTGGAGCAGGAAGATATCAAGAGGCTCAAGCGAGGACAGGTTGTCCGGGTTTCAAAAGTGAATATCCAGGGACGCGGCAGTGTAGGTGGAGAGATCGAGAGGATTTCCCGGACCGTGAACCCGGCCACCCGCCTCGTCAATATCTTTGTTGCAGTAACATCGCCCAAAGGTCTCCTGCTGGGAGAGTATGTCCGTGGGCGAATCATTGTTGTTTCAAAGGAAGCGATGGTCATTCCTCGATCTGCAGTGCTTCCCGAAGATGGTCATTTCGTTCTTTACACCGTCAGCCGGGGCCGAGCCAGGAAGCACATCGTGAAAACCGGGTTGGAAAACCATCAAGGGATTGAAATTATTTCTAAAGACCTGAAGCCTGGAGATCGGGTGATTGTGCTTGGCAGCTATGAACTTCAAGATGGTATGCCCGTTCGAACGGAGGTGCCCGGATGAATATGACGGGCTGGATGCAATCACACCGACGCTCGATCCTGTTCCTCATTGTCGTGCTTGCCCTGGGAGGAATCGCCAGCAGCCTGAAGCTTCCGGTGGCCCTCTTCCCCCACGTGAATTTTCCCCGGGTAGTGGTGACCCTGGATGCCGGCGACCGTCCTGCGGGACAGATGGCCATCCAGGTGACCTGGCCTGTGGGGGAGGCGGTTCGCGCTGTTCCCGGAGTGCGCCATGTGCGGTCCACCACCAGCAGGGGCAGCGCCGAAATTTCCGTTGATTTTGACTGGGGCCGGGACATGGTTGCGGCCACCCTCCAGGTGGAATCCGCTGTCAACCAGGCCTTGTCCGGTTTACCGCGGGGAACCAGGTTTGAGGTCCGGCGCATGGACCCCACCGTGTTCCCGGTCCTGGCCTACAGTCTGACCTCCGACACGCATTCCCTGGTGGAATTGCACGATATTGCAATGTATCAATTGTGCCCCTTACTTTCTACGGTAAAGGGTGTGGCAAGGGTTGGAGTGCAGGGAGGTGCCAGGGAGGAATACCGGGTGACCGTGGACCCCGCGCGTCTGGCTGCTTATGAACTTTCCCTGGGCGATGTGGCGAAGGCCATTTCAGCCGCCAATGTCATTACCGCCGTGGGGAAAATTGAGGACCATTATAAACTCTACCTGACCATTTCCGACACGCGATTTCATACCTTGAATCAGATCCGTGAGACGATCCTCCGTTCGGGAGCAAATGGGATTGTGCGCCTGAATGATATTGCCACGGTGAGCCGTGGCACGGTTCCGCAATGGACCAGGGCGACCGCCGATGGCCATGATGCCGTGCTTTTTCAGGTCTACCAGCAACCGGGGGGAAATACTGTCCGGATAGCAAGGGATATAAAGGCAAAACTTGCGGGATTTCTCCCACAGTTGTCGAAGGGGATCAAGATCGCCAACTGGTACGATCAGAGCCGATTGATCCTTTCCTCGGCAGGCAGTGTACGGGACGCCATTATTATCGGAGTCTTCTTTGCCGTCTTCATTCTGTGGGTCTTTCTGCGCAATATCAAGATGACTTTTATAGCGGCGGTGACTGTGCCGTGCGTGATGGCCGCCACCGTCCTGCTGCTTTATGTGCTCCATATGAGTTTCAATATCATGACACTGGGAGGTATGGCGGCCGCGATAGCGCTTATTGTAGACGATATGATTGTCATGCAGGAACATATTGTCCGGAGATTGCGCACAGGCACGGGCAGTCATCATGATCGAGTCATGGCGGCTGTAACAGAGTTTACCCGTCCCCTGGAGGGCTCCTCTGCCTCTACTATTATCATCTTTATCCCCATGGCGTTCCTCTCGGGGGTCACCGGGGCCTTTTTCAAATCCCTTTCTCTGACCATGGCTTCCAGCCTTATTATTTCCTTTTTTGTGGCGTGGCTCGCTATTCCGCTCCTTGCGGATCATCTATTGACAGAGAAAGACGCCGAAAAGGAAAAGGCAGGTTCCCTGACCAGGGTTTTTCATGGTTGGTACGAAGCAATCATGCAGCCATTTCTTCGCCATCCGTGGATGGTTCTCATCATAATTGTCCCGTTGCTGGGGCTCGGATGGTTCTCGTATAAACACCTCGGGTCCGGATTTATGCCGAAGATGGACGAGGGAGGGTTTATCTTTGATTATAGCACAACTCCCGGCACATCGCTTACTGAGACAGATCGCCTGCTGCGGCAGGTTGGGAAAATCCTGCAGCATACACCGGAGGTACGAACATACTCGCGCCGTACGGGCTTCTCGCTCGGCGGAACCTTTACCGAGCCGAACCAGGGTGATTTTTTCGTGCGGCTGAAGCCCTTTCCCCGGAGACCCATCGAAGAGGTCATGAACGATGTGCGCAGGCGGGTGGAACACGCGGTTCCGGGCCTTCAAATCGAGATGGCCCAGTTGATGGAGGATCTGATCGGGGATCTGACCGCCGTGCCCCAGCCCATCGAGATCAAGATCTTTTCCGACAAGGGCGGGTTGCTCATGAAGCTGGGACCAAAGGTGGCCGCGGCAATCCGGAAGATCCCCGGCGTGGTGGATGTGAAGAACGGTATCGTGCTTGCGGGCGATGCACTTGATATCCGGGTGAACCGTGTCAAGGCCTCTCTGGAAGGGATAACGCCTGACGAAGTAACGAAGAGGCTGTACGATTTCCTGACCGGGATAGTCACCACACGGATACAGCAGGGTCCCAGGATGGTGGGCGTGCGGGTATGGATCCCCGCCAGGACGCGTGCTATGATTTCAGATATCCGGAACCTTCGTTTTCGTGCCCCTGACGGCCACATTTTCCCGCTCAAACGCATCGCCACCCTCAAGGTCATCACCGGCCAGCCCGAAATCATGCGTGACGATCTGAAACGGATGATCGCCGTAACAGGGCGCATCAGCGGTCGGGATATGGGGTCTGTGATCAGGGACGTTAAATCCTTTCTCGGAAAACCGGGTGTGCTCCCAAAAGGCGTTTATTACACCCTCGGAGGCCTGTATGCACAGCAACAGATCGCCTTTACCGGACTCATCGGGGTGTTCATTTCCGCCGTCATCCTGGTCTTCCTGCTGCTCCTCTTCCTTTACGAACGCTTCCGTGTGGTTATCAGCATGCTGGTGAGCACGCTTCTGGCCCTCACCTCTGTTTTTATCGGACTCTATGTAACGGGAACCGAGATCAATATTTCATCCATGATGGGCATGACCATGATTGTCGGTATTGTGACGGAGGTCGCCATTTTCTATTTCTCTGAATACCGGAGCCTTCCCGGCGGGCTCGACAGAGACACGGCCCTGATCCAGGCGGGAAAGAACCGTATGCGGCCCATTGCCATGACCACCCTCGCGGCTATCCTTGCCTTGCTGCCCCTTGCCATGGGCATCGGGCAGGGTGCGGCCATGCAAAAGCCCCTGGCCATTGCCATTGTTTCGGGGCTGGTTGTGCAGTTGCCGCTGGTGCTGATCGTTCTCCCCGTCTTTATTAAGCTCCTGAGGCTGAAAAAAGGATGATTTGATTGCTCATTTGTTGTACTATCCAAAATAGGATGGAAAAAAAAGGGAGGTGTTTGTCATGAGAAGATGCACAGTATTTCTGGCCATTATTTTGATTTCTGCTTTATTCTTTGGCGGAGAAATAAAGGGAGTTCAGGCGTATGAAGGTCCCCTGCCCGAGAAAAAGGTAGCTTCCTACAGCAATATTGCGTTCAAATTGCAGAATTTTCAAAAGGTGGAGAGAGGGATGACCCAGGAAAAGGTATTGCAGTTATTGGGCGTACCTGAAAAAATAAAGGAGGAACACCGCGAGCATAATCGCTGGACAGTCCATTATTTCTATCCTGATGGACACGTGGTGAATTTCAAGGACGGGCTGGTAGTGGGGAAAGAGTAAACGAGGATAATCGTATCCAAATTGTCACTCCTTCTGAGGCATGCAGGGTCATATCCCCTTTCTTATCATCTCAAAGACCTTTTCAGGGGTGATGACCTTCAGGCAGACGTTGTCCTTACAGGGGGATTTCCGGTGGTTATAGGCGCTTACGCACGGCGAACAGGCAAGATTCGCGTAGATGGGGGTTGTCCTGCCAAGCGAACCATAAAGCCTTGGTGTTTCCGGACCGAAGAACACGTAGGTGGGCATGTCCGTAACCGCGGCAAAGTGGGCCGGACCTGAATCGTTACTGATCATAAAGCTGCTGATGGAATAGAGGGCGGGGAGATCCAGAAACCGGATTTTGCCGGCCACGCTTCTGCACCTGACACTATCGACTGATCCGGCGAGCGCTTCTGCCTCCCCCTGTTCGTCTGCGGAACCGGTTATGAGGGTGAAGGTGTTTTCATCGGCGGCCAATATTCTTCTTATGAGTTCTCCGTAATATTCCATCGGCCACCTTCTCTGGGGGAGGAGATCACTTGCGTTGGGATTCACCAGGATGAGCCTTGCATTAGGGGCGAGGTCTGGAAAGCATCCGTCCACAATGTCCCGAACTCTCGCCGCAGCATCCGAGGAAATGTGCGCTTTTTTCAGGACCACTTCCGCAGCATCTATTACTCTCTTGGAATAGGGGATTTCTCCATTCGAGTCAATAATGGCATACGCGAGGGCCATAAAATTCTTCGCAATATGAAGGTAGGGATTGTATGCGACTTTGTGGGTCAGAAAATCTCCCCGGTAAAGACCTTCGTTATGAAAAGAATGAAAGCCCACGCGGTTTGTTGCGCCACACAAGGCGGTTAAGAGGGCCGTAAACCGGGAGAACAGCTCCAGATCAATCACGGTATCGATCTTGTTTTTCCTGGCCCAGAACAGGAATTTCAGTGTGTCAACGGTGAGGTTCACAAAACCGCCTTCCCTGATGCAGAAAATATTCTGAGCGGGCACCGTCTTGAGCAGATCAAGACTCGGCTTGTTCTTCTTGAAAATGACGAAATGAAGCCGCCCTCCCGTGCTCTTTTTGAGTTTTTCCATGGCTGGATCAGCCAGTATGGCGCTACCCATCTCGGAGAGCTCAATCAGAAGGATATTCTTCGGTTGCTTCCTGACAGGCCTTCTCATCAAATTCATTAATTTCATGAGGAGTGTGAGCAAAAAGCAAAGGGGGACTCCTGCATAAAAGTCTACTCTTCGCATAGTGTCAACGTGCATCTCAAACACCTGTTTGTAACCAAGATTTATTATCTCAGATGAAACCACATGATGCGGCTTCGGCCCTTGCCGATTTTGCTGAGCCGACCTTTTTGTACACCAAGGAAAAGGGTGCCGCTGGCGACCTGGATGTCCGTGGTACAATAGGGTATCTCTTTTGTATTCCAGCCCTGAGTAAGGCTCGCGCCGTCAAACCGGTAGGCAATGAGGCTTCCCTTCACGTAGATATTCATGGTTTCAAGAGATTGCATGAGCGCAATATTTTTGACGGCAATGAGCTCCTTCTTGCCGTCCCCATCAATATCAATAATGGTCAGGCGGCTGTTGATGGAGACCCATGGCTTGTTTTGAGAAGACGACGGAACATCCCCCACCTGGATGACATTGTTTGTGCCCCCGATTCTCTGGTCATCGGACCAGAGAATCTTCCCGTCGCTGTCCCACACGCGGAGGGAATCATGTTCTCCCAGGCCGATGAATTCCGGGCTTCCATCCTTGTTGAGGTCGTAGAGGGTCAGCGTGTAAAAGCGGGCTTTTTTGAGGTGGGGGAGCCGCCGGATTTCCTTGAGTTTGTCGGAGCCGTTATATCCCATAAGGGATATCTTTCCGCCATAAAGCTCATTGGGCTTTGTGTTCTCAAAGAGCAGGTTCGGTGGTCCTCCTCCTGGGTTCTTCACAACCAGAAGGTGGCCGGTCTTGCGATAGAGTTTCCTGAATTTCCTGTTCCATTCAAGCACGGTAGTGCGGGCTGATTGCCCGTAAAAACTGACAAGGTAGATTTCATCCTTGCCGTTTCGGTCTATATCCCCGACACTTACTTTGAGGAAATCCTCTCCCATGGATGCCTTGAAAGTATCTTTGAGGCCATATCCCTGACCTTTCTTCCCGTAGATTCGGAGCTCGTTTCGATCCAGGGCCAGGAGCTCCAGGTTCCCATCACCGGTCAGGTCTCCCACGTCAAGGGATTGCAGCGTCATGCGAAGAGAGATGCTCGCGATGGGCTGAAAGGCGGCATACTGCCTGGTCGGTCGGAAGAATCCCTCTTCCCCGACCGGGGATTCCGGTTGGCCTAATTTTGAAAAGATACCTGCAGGCACCGCTTGCTTGGTGGGAGCACCGCCGATCATCCTCCTGGACCCTGCGTACCTCCCCTCGATAATGGCACGGAAGCGGTTTGCCACATCGGCAACCCTGGGGATGAACTGGTCCTCCGTCATGGACTCGGAGACGGGGATCAGCTTGGGTTGGGTCTTGGTCAGGTCCAGAAGTGTGAGGTCCAGGCTGGATCCACCGCCCATGGAGGTAACGCTGCCGAACACGGCGTAGTCGGCCTTGAGCTTCCTGGTGATTTCCTCGACCCGTAGTCGGGAGATCTTCCCGGTTTTTTCGTCCGCGGTAAGCAGGGAGCCAAAACGTTCATCCGTGACCACATCGAGGCCACCGCCGGAAAGCCTCGAGAGGAACATGGTTTTGAGGCCATGCCGCAGGGAGGACGTGGGGTCTTTCATATACAGAGCAACAGGGAACAGGACCAAGGTCCTGTTGGCAGCAAAAACCGGTGTGACAAAGAAAGGGAAGATGAGCAGGAAGAGGAGATATTTCCCCGGAAATCTGTGGTGTTTTTTATTCATATTTCGACCTCACGTTTATAATTTGGGCATCCTTGGATGATGAAAGGGTTGACCAATCACGGTCCTGAAGTTTTTTTTCTTTGAATTTTCGTTTCTGAAGCCAGAAAAACAGGCCGGGAAAACTGGCGATAATGACCACGAACCCATAAAGCAGAGAAATAAAAAGTACCGGTGCTTTTTCCACCCCGGCGCTCATAAATAAGCCGACCATGGCGCCTTCTCTGACTCCCCATCCCGCGAATGAAACGGGTATGATGGTCAGCAGGACAACGGAAGGGAAAATGGCCACAAAAATCAGGAGCCCCAGATTTTGCCCGATGGATTGGGAGATGAAATAGATGGAAAAAATGGCAAGGATATGCACAATCACTGAAAAAGATAGGATGATGGCGGTTCTGTGACCTGCACTGAATACGCGCCATATCTTTTCAGAGATGCGCGTCAAGAATGAGATCCATCGTAGTTTCCTTAAGATCGGGATTCGGCAAAGGAATGCAAGCAACACGAAACCGAAGATTCCGGAAATGCAGAGGACCCTTATCCCCCTGAAAACTGCCGGGGGGAGCAGGTCTGTCCCCAGAAAGGTTCCAGAAAGGCAGAGGACCAGGAGACAAAGGAGCCCGATGCCCCTGTCTATGATTACACCCTCCACAGCATCAGATGCACCATATCCCAGGGTTTTCAAATCGAGCATCCTGACGCCGTCCCCTCCGATGCTTCCCGGCAGGATCTGGTTAAAGAAGGTTCCTTTGAAAAAGCTTCTTACAAAGAACGATGGAGGCGCTTGCATGTGGAGGATGTTCATGGTGAGATACCAGCGAAAACCCGTGAGCAGGTTACTTGCCACCTGGCAGACTGCGGCTAGAACCAGGAAGCTAATATTGGCTTTCGTAGCGGCCGAAAGGATTTCAGCGGGATGCACAGACCGGAAAAGCCAGAACAGAAGGAGGACCGACAAGAGGACCTTGATGAGCGCCTTTGTTCTTCTATTCCACAGGTGCGACCCGATAAACGTAAAAGGTCGTTTTGCGAAAGCCTTGCTTATGAAAAACCATTTTCTTGAGTAACTGAACGTTGCCAAAGTATTTCTCAAGCTCCTTATCTTTTGGTCTTTTTGAGAGATAAATGCCTTTCATTTGGCTGAAAGGGATACCCTTGTCCCAGAGATTGAACTGGCTGAATCTGGTTGAGGTGGGGATAAACACCCTTGGATGTCCCTTGGTGTAAAAGGAGAGCATGGAGGCCCTTCTGAGGTGATCGGCGAACAGGGCATCACCTGGTTTGATGTATTCCTGCAGTTGTTCAACAGCCTCTTTGGGTCCATAGAGGCGATTGAGCATGTTGCATTTGGGTGGAAGGAAAAAAAGCCCGGGGAACTGGATCAGGAGGGTCATCAAAACCGACAGGGCCACCCCGGAAAGAAAAAGCTTCTTGAGATTCAGCCGGACAATAAGGTGCGCGCAGATAATCATTCCTGAAATAACCGCCACGGCCCCCCAGTTCAGGCTCATTTTCTTAAAGAGGGATTTGTAGAAGAAAAATACCATGGGAAAGAGAAAGAAGGAAAAGAGATAGAATTCCCCGAAATTTTCCTTAAAAAGGCGGTAACGCCATGCGCCCCAAACCAGCAGGGGAAAGAAAAGGATTCCAAGCACAAGAACTTGGCCGCCCAGGAATGAAAAGAAGGTGCCAAACCGCAGGTGAAATGCATCACTCGTCCCGTGATGGTATTGAAAGGCAAAGCTGATCCAGTCGTGCTGATAGTTCCACCAGACAACCGGAAAAAAGATCATGACTGCTATGGCAACGGCAAGCCATGACTTCACGTCCAGGAGTCTTTGCGGCATCTTCAGGAGCAGAAAGATAAACAATGATCCAATAAAAAGCACAGAAGTGTATTTGCTGAGCAGGAGGAGCCCGAGGGAAATGCCGGCAAGGAGGTGATACGTAATGGTGTTCTTGGTTAATGCGAGGTAGGTATAGTACATGGAAACAGACCAGAACAGCATGAGCGGCGCATCAGGGGTGACAATAGTAAAGCCCATGTTTGTCGCAGGGAGCGAAAGGAGCATCAGCACGGCATATAGGGCGGTCTTGTCATCAAAAACCTTTTTGGTCAGGAGGTAGGTATAGGTGGTTGCGGTACCCATGCAAAAGACCGCTACCAACCTGACGCTCCATTCTGTGCTTTTGAACAGCGCAAAAAGCTTAATCAAATAGGCGATGAGTGGTGGATGATCGTAGTAACTGAAAGCGAGATGCCTGCTCCATAACCAGTAGTATGCTTCATCCGGATGCAGGGGAAGCTCCGCGTTGTACAACACGTGGTAAAGGGAATATATGGCGATCAGGAAATAGGCCGTCCGGTCTCTTTTCGTGCCCGCAAAGAAAAATCGCCTGGCAGTTGCTATGGTCGACACCGTATCTGCCCTTTCAGATATTGATCTGCTGCCGTTCCCTGAATGAAAGAGAGGACCCGGCACTGGAACGGCGATTGATAGATCGGTAGACCTCTACATGGCGATCCACCATTTTTTCTACAGAGAATTGCCGGAGATAGATTTGCCTTCCTTTCAAACCATGGGCATGTCGAACCTCGGGATGTGCAGCAAGATAGGAAATGGCCTCAAGGAGCTCTTTCGTGTTCTCTTTTTCAACCAGCAGACCATTCTCTCCATGCCGGACCGCTTCTGGAATGCCGCCGGTACGGGTGCCGATGACCGGCAGGCCCATGGACATGGCCTCAATGATGGAAATGGAGAGCGCCTCGCGCCGTGATGGGGCGACAAGCATATCCATACCGGCTAGAACTCGGGAGATATTTTTCTTGAAGCCAAGGAATACAACGTGATTCTCCAGGCCACGGTCCATTACCAATGCTTTCATTTCTGTTGCCCATTTGCCGGTGTCATCTCCAGCCAGAAATATTTTCCAGTGACGATCTTGAAGTCCGGAAAGGGCGCGGAGTAAGAAGTCATGGCCCTTGTCCGGTATAAAGCGTGCAACCATGCAGAACGCGCATTCATCCTCTTTGATCCCCAGGTTTCTTCGTATATCCTGCTTTTCTTTTCTGAGTACGAAACAATCCGGTATGCCGTGATATATCCTTGTGATTCTTGAGGATTCTATCTTTCTTGCCACAAGAGTGTCTTTTACGGCTTGAGAAACAGCAATAATGCGATGTGCCCGATGGAAGCGTTTGTAGCTGATCGTCGAATGGGCGGTGGCAATGGTTGGAATGCCGAGGACTCTTCCTGTTATGGTTGCATAATGGGTCCCCCTTACCAGGTGCGCGTGCAATATATCAGGCCTGTGTCGGAGCACTGCCTTCCCCAGCAGGAAAAGGGAAAACGGGTCGGTCATCCCGTGCATGGGCACGTGAATCAATTTTATGCCGCATTCTTCAGCCTTTTCAGCCAGCCAGGAGTCTCTGGGGCCCGCGAAGGCAACATTGTGACCTTTGCGCGCAAGGGAGCTCATGAGGGACACTGCGTGCACTTCCGCCCCGCCGCATATATGGCTGTGCAATACTGTCAAGATGTTCATAAAAATCTCCTTCCGGGATCTCAAATGACGAAGATGCCCAAACAGGCAATAGGGTGGGATGCTAACAGGTGCAGATTACCGACAGATGATTCGGGAGTTAAAAGAAATTAATGTTAAAAGGAGATATGTCTTGAAAAACAGATGATAAATTAATATGTTAGTAGCGAGCCGATGGAGGATGGCTGCCTGGATGAACATTTTTTAATCTTCCGTTCATCTTTCATTCATATTGCACTGGCATAAGGAGTGAAGAGAGAAATGGAAAGGGAGCGATACCCATGAAGGTCCTGCTTATAGAGGATGATTCCCAGCTTGTAACATTCATTGAAAAAGGCCTCAGGCAGGCCGGATTTTCTGTCGAGATAGCCATGGATGGAAAAACGGGTCTCAATATGGCCCTGGAGTTCGAGGTGGACGTTGCGGTCATAGACATTATGCTCCCCTTGATGGATGGATTTACGCTCATTCAGGAGATCAGAAAAACCCGTCCTGGACTTCCAATCCTGGTCTTGAGTGCCAAACGATCCGTCGAGGACAGAGTGCGGGGGTTGGTGATAGGAAGTGACGACTACCTCACCAAACCTTTTTCCTTCACGGAACTCATTGCCAGGATCAGGGCTCTTGTTCGCCGAACCGGAAATCATACAGAGGCCACCAGGATGGAGGCTGCAGACCTTTCCATTGATCTCCTCTCGAGGGAGGTCAGAAAAGGAAAGGAAAGTATCGAGCTTCTTCCCAAAGAGTTCGCCCTGCTGGAGTATCTTGTCAGAAACAAGGGGCGGGTACTGACAAGGACCCAGATATTGGAGCAGGTGTGGGGATATCAATTTGATCCTGAATCCAATGTGGTTGATGTGCATATTTGCAGGCTCAGGGAAAAGCTGAATGATACCGGTGAAAGGAGGCTCATCCGTACCATAAGGGGGGTGGGCTATATAATCAAAAAAGATGAATAGATTCCGAAAGAGTTTGGCATTCAAGCTGGCTTTTATATACTCCATGCTGTTTACCCTGGCATTCGTGATCGTCTTTTCAGCCATTTACTATATGTTGGGAAACGCTTTGTCCCGGAATACCAGAAGAGACCTTCTGGATGATTCTGTGGAGATTATGAGGGCGTATCGGAAAGGAAATATTGAGGCGCTGAAAGACTACATTTCCGGTGAAGCAGAAGGAGATGGTCCTGCCAATAAACTCATCCGGATTATCGATCTGGACGGCCATGTAGTGCTGTCTTCCGACACAGCCCTCTGGGGCAACGTGCCGTTACCGGGGAAGCAGGATTTGGGCCGAAAGGGGCCGGTTATCAGGGCTTTCAGGATACCCAAAAGACCCGGACATGAGGCGCGGGCAGTGACTTTTTTCGTAGGGAACTACATTGTAGAGGAAGCGGTTCCGATCGAGTGGGATGTGAGGCTCCTTGGCAGACTTCGCAAGGCCTTTGGCCTGGGGCTGTTCCTGACGGTCCTGGTGGCCATCCCCAGTGGTTGGTTCATGGCGAGGCGAAGTTCAGCTCAAATCAAGGGGATTGACCGGGTTGCCCGTTCCATCGCGAAAAGTGCAGACCTGAGCCGCAGGGTGCCGCTCAAAGGGAGCGACGATGAGCTAGATCATTTGGCAAACACGTTCAACCTCATGGTGGAGAGGCTTGAACGATTCCTGCGGGAACTGCATGATATGATGGACAATACAGCCCATGACTTCAAGACGCCGCTTACTCGTATAAGAGCAATGGCCGAAACCGGCCTTGGCACGAGAAATCCTGAAGAGATCCAGGGAACCCTGGTGCAGATTATGGATGAATGTGATCGCTTTCTTTCCCTCCTCAATGCAGTAATGGATATTTCACAGGCGAGAACCGGGACCTTATCCCTGAAAAAAGACAACGTTCCATTGAAGAACTTATTGCAAGACGTTGTGGATCTTTACAGCGGGGTTGCCCAAGAAAGAGGGATCCGCTTTAATGTCACTTATCCGCGTGAGGAGAACCTTGTTCTTTTTGCAGACAAAAAAAGATTGAGCCAGGCGATAAGCAATGTTCTCGATAATGCACTCAAATATTCTTCTTCCGGCGATACGGTAGCCCTCTGGACAAGGAGTGGGACCGGTTCTACGGAGATATGTGTTGCTGATAGCGGTCTCGGCATACCCGAAGAGGAAATTCCCCGCATATTTGAGCGGTTTTACCGGCTTGATACCAGCCGCTCGACTTCGGGAAGGGGGATCGGCCTGTCCCTTGCCAGGGCATATGTGGAGGCCCATAGGGGTACCATAACAGTGAAAAGTGAGCCTGGAAAGGGGAGCACCTTTTGCATCATGATACCAAGGGAAGGGGGATTGGATTGAAAATCAGAAATGGCTATGGGGATTTGAAGATCACGAAGGTGAAAAGCCAAAAAACACCGAAACTTGCCAGAACGGCAAGGAAATTCCAGTGGCCATGATTTTGAAAGAAGAGATCCCATTTGAAAAACCATATCTTTTTCAAATACTTTCCCTTCAACGTTGGAACGAAACGGTTTACGTCCCGGCAGTATCCCTGGTAATCCTCTCCAAATATTCCCTTCAAATGCTCTTCTTCGCGCTTCACCCGGTTGGCCATGTAGAAATAATAAAGAGAGGTGAACACCAGTAGAATCCAGATATTGCCCAGCAGGAGCAGGCATCCGAGAAGCAGAAAAAAGCGGCCCAGGTACATGGGATTCCTCACCAGCGCGTAAGGCCCCTGGATTGCGAGCGATTTATTTTTATCCAGTGCCGCGAAACACCAGGATTGGAATAAGGAGCCGAAGAGGGTGACGAGAAACCCGGAAAGGAACAGGTCGGGTTTAATGCTCGGCACCAGGAGCACCAGGGCGAGCAGAAAAAGGGGAATCCGAATCTTCAAAAAGGCCTTGCGGACGGTCTTATTGTTGAACAGCGCGTTGACGCGCTCTATTGCTTGGTGAACCATTTTTTCCTTTCCTTCATGCCCAAAAAGTGCTTTTTCATCGGCACCATAACACGATGTTGCAAGGGAGCTCAATCTTTTTCCGGGACACAAGGCTTTCCCGTTTTTCTTGACACGGTGGATGAAAGGTCCGTACACTTCAACCAAAACGCATTGAAGGGGAATGGAGAAGAAAAGCGGAAGGCTGAGGGCGGATGAAAAAAGGGATTCTGATAGATTTTTTGATTCCGGGTTTGATCCTGGGGATCTTGACCGTTATTTTTTGGGTGACTGACCTGGATATTGCAATTGAGAGCCTTTTCTACTCCCCTGAAAAGGGATGGTTCTTGAAAAATGTGGATCCCTGGATTTTTCTTTACCATTACGGAAATATTCCAGGTATAGCCCTAGCATCGGGTGGGGCGGTCGTCTTTGTTTGGGGATTTTTTTCTCACAGGGCCGCAACATACCGAAAAGCGGCTTTGTTCCTATGCCTTGTCATGGTCCTGGGTCCCGGCCTGGTAGTCAATACGACCTTCAAACATTACTGGGGAAGGGCGCGCCCAAGGCAGATCCAGGAGTTGGGAGGCACGCAAAAGTACCTTCCGGTCTGGCAAAAAGGGATTTCCGGAGAGGGGAAATCATTTCCCTCCGGTCATGCGTCGGTCGCGTTCTACCTGTTTTCCCCCTTTTTCTTTTTCCGAAAAAGCCGGAGGAAATGGGCGCTCTTTTTCCTGGTCCTCGGGATCACGTATGGGCTTTTCATGGGCACGGCCAGGGTGGTACAGGGAGGGCATTTTCCAAGCGATGTGGTATGGGCAGGCGGATTTACGTATCTCACGGGTCTCGGCCTGTCCTATTTTTTCAGATTTGACAATGAAATGACCGCTCTCAGGGAAAAAGAGATAAAAGGGAATGGTTGACGGCCATATTCTCCTTAGACTGGGTTTTCTTTCCAGCCTATTCCCTGAAAGAGAGTAAAGGCCCTGCTTCTCTTCCATCCAAGATCCCTTGTGATGGTCTTGAGTCTCCTGATTTCCCGGAACCTTTCCGCCAGACGACGAGGGACCCGAGAGGCTTTTCCCTCGATGACAATGAGGCAATCCCAGCCGTTTTTCCCTTTCGGACCTCCCCAGAGTTCATACTGGGACTGTATTTTTCCGCTTTCAACCCAGCGGTAGACCTGGGGTTGTTGCGGCAAATAGAAGGCAAGCTCACTGGTGAGGTACCGGTGGCCTATGGTCATGACGAACGTCTTTTGGGGGTGTGGAAAAGTGGTGTGGATAGCAGCCACTTTTTCTGCCAGCCCGGACCATCCTTCCAGTCGAATGAGGGGATCGATCCGGCTTCCCTGCAGGTCCGTCGCCTTTACCACAAGGGGAAGCGCATAGGTGAACACTGCCAACAGGACTCCGATAGCAATTCCCGGCAAGAATCCCTTCTTCCATCGGTCAAGTCGGGTCTTGATCATGGCGCCGCCAGTGGCCCATGCGGCCAGGAGAAGGATTCCCGAAGGATAAAAGGCCGCCGGCCAGTTCCCATTGATCTTCTGGCGGAGAGTCATAAGCAGGACGACGACAAGGGGCAGCCCACCAAAGATGAAAAGGAAACGCTCTTTTGTTTCGAGCTTGAAGAAAGAAAAAAGAATAACGATTGAGAGGGCGATAAGCAACACCCAGGTGACTGGAGAGATGATGAACAATTGGGTGCCGATGAATGCCGCAGGCTGAGTCAGAAACCCTGAGAGACCCGGAGAGGACGACTGGAAGTGATGGGCGGTATGGTGAAGGGTTATCCAATTGTTCCTGGCATTCCAGTAGAGGGGTGGGAGAAGGAAAAGGAGGGCCGCCAAACTGCCGAGCCAGATCCAGGGCTTTTTGAGGAGATGGCGGTATTGGGGTGATGCGGCAAGGAAAAAGAAGCCGCATACGAAAAAGACCAGGGTCATCTGCTTGCTTAAAGAACCCAGGCCAAGGGAAAAGATCAGGGGGATGCCCCATGCAGCTTTCGTTCTTTCTGCTGTCAGGAACTGCCAGAAGAAATAAAGAGAACTGCTCCAGAAAAAGAGGAGTGGTGCATCGATGGTCAGGAGCAGATTCAGGGCTCCATTTCCGGGGCATGCAGCCATGGCAGCCACTCCCCAGAAGGCGGTTTTCGGGTTGTACATCCGACGCCCGAGGAAGAAAAGAAAGATCAGTGTCCCGGTCCCCAGGAGAACGGCGAAAACCCTGATCCCAAAGGCGCTGTTTCGACCGGCCCAGCCGGCAAAGGCCATGAGCCAGCCGATGAGCGGTGGTTTGCTGAAATAACCCCAGTCAGGATGTCGACCCCAATCCCAGTAGTAGGTCTCGTCGCCGGCAAGATCATATGGGAAAAAGGCAATATAGAGGAGCCTGAAGAGGAAAAGAATGAAGATTCCTGTCCAGAACCAGCGATCCCAATCATTTTCTCGTTGAAGATTCCGGGAGGTGTACGTCACCTGCCCTCCTCTTGTTTCAAAGAGGCTTTTTGCCGTTTTTCCCGGGTGATGAGCTGTAGGTTGCGTGTATAAATAAATACACCGGTGGCCTGACCAACGATGAATACCGGGTCTTTTTTGAAAATGGCATAGGAAAGCAGGGTAATTCCTCCGGCCAGACTGAAATACCAGAAAGCCAGCGGGATAACGCTACGTTTCTTTTTTTCGCTGTAAAGCCATTGGATAAGGAAACGCATGGAAAACAGGGCCTGTCCGGAAAAACCCACGATGAGCCAGATCATACTAGTTTTCAATGTGTTGTTCCTCCATGATGGAAGGATGTCGGATACGTCTCTGGAGCCACATGACTCCAAGGAGATCTGTTATTCCTACCCAGAGACGGTTCCCCACACCGTAGTGAGATTGGCCACGCAGTCGTGGTCGGTGGTTCACTGTGACAGAGCACACCTTTCCCCCGCCTCGAAGGATAAGGGCAGGAAGGAACCGGTGCATGTGGTCAAAATAGGGGAGCCGCAAAAAGGCTTCTTTCGCAAAAAATTTCAGCCCGCATCCTGTATCAGGCGTATCATCTTTCAGCAATCGACCTCGTATGCTGTTTGCAATGCGGGATGACAGTTTTTTGAGGGTGGTGTCTTGCCGGTTTTTGCGATGGCCGCAGATGAGCGTGAGGCCTGGCGAACTTTCCGGGCTGAACAGGAAGGCCCTGAGCCGTAGGATGTCTACAGGGTCATTTTGTCCGTCGCCGTCAAGGGTGGCGATCCAATCGGCACGGGCTGCCGCGACTCCTGTCCAGAGAGCAGTGCTTTGCCCGCAGCAGTTTTCGTGCCTTATAATGCGGAGTCGTTCAAACTCTGATGCAGTCCGTTTCAGACGGGCCAATGTATGGTCTGAACTGCCATCGTCAACGTAGATCAGTTCATAGTGGAGGACCGGGTCGAGGGCGTTTCTGATCTCCGTGATCAGGGGATCAATGTTTTCCGCCTCGTTATGCACCGGCACGACCACGGAGAGATCGAGGGTTTTATTCTGCTTTGGCATGTTCGTGTTTGTTTTTCCGGGGAAAATATTTGGAGCCAACTTCAAAACGCCCCCTTTTGCTCAATCTCTGCGTTAGAGTCAAATTTTAATCCTCGAAATATTCAGGATATTCCTGCGGTTAAAATTTTCGTCTGCCTTGATCTAGAACTAAATTGAGCATTTTGAAATTGGCTCTCTGGTTTTGGATTTTTTTTGAACGAAGATGCAGCGCGATGCCTTATTCATCTCCAGGGGTTTCTATTTAGTGAACAGCGTATCATTTTTTCCCCTTCTGATGCAATAATTCATAGAGGATGGTGGCAAAGGAGCACCGGGCTTTTTGCCTTTTACGCCATGCCAAAGGGCTTATGTACTTTTTCCCCTGAGCCCAGACACCCTTTTTTGCTGCTTGTGCCTGTCTTTCCGTTTCAAAGTATCGGGCAAGATCAAGATTCTTGGGTGACTCCCCACGGAAGGTCTCGGCGTAGCCGGCCTGGAGCATTTCAAGGTTTATATTCTTTTTCCCCAGGAAAATTTCCCCCCAAAGGATTCCATACCTCTTCTCGCCATAACTCTTGAGGGAAACTTGTTTGTTGAGGACAAGCGTTTTGAGGTATTCCTTTGCCTCGGCGCTGAAGGGTTGGGCAAGGTCGTTGTCTTGAGGGCAAAGTTCAGGGGCATCAATTCCCGCCAATCTGACGGCAAATTGTGCACCGTGGCCAATGGCTCTGACCATATCTCCATCAAGAACCTCCACAACCTTGAACTGTCCGGCGTAGAGGGATAGAGGTGAGAGAAGCAAGGCCACAAGCAGTAGCGCGATGGCTGATAAACACCGTGAAACACTGAGGTGAAAATGTTCATGAAGTGCAGGTAATATTTTCATGTTATTCTCTCTTGCCATTCGTCATGGCTATATTATTTAATGCAAGATACACGCCAAAAGCACGGTTAGTTGGCTTCCCATTTGCGGTTCATCCTCTCTAAGGAGTACACAGGAACGCCTGAATGTCAATTGTTTTCATTTTTTGTCATGCCATTGCGGCAGTGAGGTGCTCCTTCGTCATTGACGGGTTTGGCTTCATGTGTTAGAGGGCGAATGAGCAGTGCCTATCCAGGAATGGCTATTTTGCCCGATATCTGCGTTATGCTCAAATCTCGAACAAACTATCTCATTTATGGATAGGCACGAACCAAAAGAACATTTCTACACAGGTTATAAAAAGTGAAAGTCTCAATGAACAATCCATCTGCCGACGGGGTCCCTTCCGAGTGGTACTGGGTCCCGGCCGCTGTTTTCCTCTTTGCCGCCCTCATCATAGAAACGGGCGGATACAACCAGAGCCTGTTCCTTGTCCTTCATCAAGCAGGGTGGAGGGTCTCTCCCTTGCTGTGGCAGCTCGTGACCTTTTTGGGAGGTACGTTGACGGCCCTTGCCCTCCTGTTGCTAGCCGTGCGGGGTCATGATCAGCTCGTATGGAGCGCCGTCCTGGCAGGGCTTCTTTCATTCGCCTGGTCTCATGCACTGAAAGTGTGGTTGGATGTGCCCCGCCCGCCCGCCGTCCTTGGCCCGGAAATGCTCCACGTGATCGGCCCGAGATTGAAACACGGCTCATTTCCCAGCGGTCACGCGACCACGGCTTTTACCGTGGCCGGGATTGTTGCCCTGAGGCTGGAGAAGTGGCCGTGGCGAGTCTGCCTCCTGGCCCTTGCCACACTGGTTGGTCTCAGTCGTATAACGGTCGGAGTTCATTGGCCCCTTGATGTCCTTGTGGGAGCAGGGGGCGGTTGGCTGACCGCGGGTGCGGGAATATGGCTCAGTACCAGATGGCCGGTAGGTCCCAGTGTGAGAAGGATCCTCCTGATCCTCCTGATATTGTGCGCCTTGGCATTGCCGTTTGTTGACAGCCGCTATCCGGCGGCCCGCTGGCTTGCCATAGGCATAACGTTCATTACGGTTCCAACAGGGTTGTTCACTCTTCGCGCGGCGTGGCAGGAGGAGGGCTGAGGGGTTTCTTTTTCTTTCTCCACGCGTACCCTGCCACCAAACACCCGCAAAAAAGAACCAAACCGATGCTTATCTTGTGGATATTTGACATCAGAAGGTCCTGGTTCTGGCCGAACAGATAGCCGGTAGCAGCCAGGACGACCACCCAAATGCCTGCCCCCAGGGCGGTAAAAACGCAAAAAAGGAAGAAGTTCATGCGTGCGAGGCCGGCGGGAAGGGATATGTATTGCCGGATACCGGGCAGCAGTCGGCCCACAAAGGTACTGATATGTCCGTGCCGCTGAAAGAAGACATCGGCCCTGTCCAGGGCCTTCGTGCTCACGAACAAGTATCGGCCGTACTTTTCAAAGAACGGTCTGCCGAACCGGATGGCCAGCCAGTAGTTGAATATGGCACCCAGAAGGCTCCCTCCCAGGCCACAGACAATGACGAGCCAGAGAGACATGTCCCCCCTCGACGCCAGGTATCCGGCCGGAGGGATCACGACCTCACTGGGAAAGGGAAAAAACGAGGATTCGAGAAACATGAGCGCAACAATACCAGGATATCCCCAGTGGGCTACTGTTTGAACGATCCCTGTAATGATTTGGTGGAGCACGGTATGCCTTCCCCTGTGACATGGGTTTTCGAGTGGATGAAAATCAATATGTGCACTCAATAGGACAAAAGCGTGGTCATGTCAACAAAGGAAGGCAGTTGCAACTCACCTTTGCCAGAAATACGCTGTAGAGAGTGAACGGGGTTGGCCGTCTCTTTGTGCAAAACGGAACCGAGGCCTTCATTTCCCACTCCCCCTCGTTTTCACGATGGATCGCCGTCCAGGATCGGCGTTCATTCGCCATGGCTGTTGTTTCTTCACTTCCCCTCGACCCTCGTTCTCCCTTGGAGGTTTTGATCTGAACCGCGGTTTCCGGAAGGCTTTCTAGCCTTTTGGGTTTCGCTTCTTGTGGCGAAATGTGCATTTTTCGCGGGCCGCAACTTTCGATCTCTTGCCCTCGTTCAGGTTCCGGAAGAATTTCGGTTTTGCCGCTCGCCTCTTTTCATTTTTCACACGGACGGTTCTCTTTTTGATCGCTTGATCCGTTGTATTCCCGGCAGATGAGCGCTTGCGTACCTGATATGAAGAAATGGTGAGCCAAATCGGACCCTTACTCCCGTGACGGGCGGGGCCCAGTACCAGAGATTATTTACCAGGACCCAGTTTCCGTAGTGGTGGGTCACGTAGTCGAATGGTTCGCCGG
>Ga0315556_1000036_pt1 | contig 60134 bp, 67 predicted proteins | sample SalMarSW160310MG_FD_202112 | JGI IMG/M metagenome (GOLD analysis project Ga0315556, IMG submission 202112) | Salt marsh sediment microbial communities from the Plum Island Ecosystem LTER, Massachusetts, United States - Salt Marsh Sediment SW1603-10 ...
GGCGGACAAGCTCGGCATCGACCTGATCTGGTTCGGCATCCTGCTCGGGATCAACATGCAGACCTCGTTCATGCACCCGCCGTTCGGCTACGCGCTGTTCTACCTGCGCAGCGTCGCGCCGGCGAAGGAATACGTGGACAAGGTCACCGGCAAGCTCACGGCGCCGATCACGACCGGGCAGATCTACTGGGGCGCGGTGCCGTTCGTGATCATCCAGATCATCGGGGTCGCGATCGTGCTGGCGTTTCCCCAGCTCGTGACTGGAAACATACAGGAAGTCAAGATGGACACCTCGAAGATCCACATCATGGTGCCGCAGCCGGACTACGGGCAGCACGACCGAAGTGCGCCCGGCGCCACGGACGACGGCCTCAGCCCGCCCACGCCGCCCACCTACCCCGGCCAGAACTAGGCCCCCAAAAAAACCCCGCCGAGGCGGGGTTTTTCGTTTGTTCCGGACTCCGGATCAGGTCCTGGCCTTGATCTTCGAGAAGAACAGGTAGTTCGTGTAGGTCGAGTCGTTGAAGCGGTGCCACTCGATCGCCTGGTTGCGGTAGGCGAGCCACTGCGGGTAGATGCGCGCCCAGTGCTTGCTCTTGCTCATGTTCTCCTTGTACAGCTCGTACGCACCCTTCTCGGACGCCTCCATGATCTCCCTCGAGAAATAGCGCAGCTGGGTGCCTCCGGCGATCAGGCGGCGCAGCGCGGCCGGGTTCACGTTGTCGTACTTCGCCATCATCCACTCGTTGGCGGCGTGGCACGCGGTCTCGAGTATCGACTGGTAGTGCTTGGGCAGATCGTGCCATTTCTGCTGGTTGACGAGCGTCATCAGCTTCGGCCCGCCTTCCCACCAGCCCGGGGCGTAGTAGTACTTGGCAACCTTCTGGAAGCCGAGCTTCTCGTCGTCGTAGGGACCGATCCACTCGCAGCCGTCGATCGTGCCCTTCTCCAGCGACGGGTAGATGTCCGCGCCCGCGACCATGGTCGGCACCACGCCGATCTTCGCGATCACGCGCCCGCCGAGGCCGCCGATGCGGAACCGCAGCCCTTTCATGTCATCGACCGTCTTGACTTCCTTGCGGAACCAGCCGCCCATCTGGGTGCCGGTGTTGCCCGACAGGATCGCCTTGACGCCGTACTCGCTGAACAGCGGCTCCATGATCTCCTTGCCGCCGCCGAACTGCCACCAGGCGTTGGCTTGACGGTCGGTCATGCCGAATGGCACGCAGGTGCCGAAGGCGAAGCCCAGGTCCTTGCCGATGTAATAGTACGGCGCAGTGTGGCCAAGCTCGACGGTGCCGTTCTGCACCGCGTCCAGAACCTGCAGTCCGGGAACGATTTCGCCTCCCGCGAAAGTGCGGATGGTGAAGTTGCCATCGGTCATTGCGCTGACCGTCCTGGCGATTTCGTCCGCGCCACCGAAAATGGTGTCGAGGCTCTTGGGCCAGCTCGCCGCCAGGCGCCAGCTGATTTTGGGATTCGACTTCGCGATTGCGGGCGCGGCAACGGTGCCGGCGGCAACCCCTACAGCCGCTTTCTTGAGAAACGAACGACGCTGCATGATTCTCCTCCAGGGTAATTGAACGAGACGACCGGGTACCGCGCGAAATGGCCCAGCATGAGTGGCAATGCGCTCGGTACGGTGGCTGGATTGTAAGCGCAGATGCAGCGCGTGCCTATTCCACGGCGTCAGCCTGGTGCAAGCTCTTTTCAGTTCAACCTTGAGCAGGTCGCGCTCAGCTCCATCACTCTGGCGCGAATCTCCTCGAAGTCTTCCGCTTCGGGCTCGCGTTCGAGGTACTCCGTGAGATCCTTGAGAGCCGCCCGGAATGCCTCGAGCCGCTGATAGACCAGACCGCGGTCGCGCAAATCGGCGTGCGCCTCGGGCGTCACCGCCAGGATCCGGTTCAGCACCTCGAGCAGGCGTTCGGGCTTGTCGGACTCGCGGTAGATTCCTTTCAGATTGCGCAGCACCCGCGCCAGGATCTGCCGCTTGGTCGCCGGCTCGAGAAACTGGTCGAGCGGCAGCTCGGCAATTGGAACGCCGCCCGCCGCGCCCTCGGGAATGACGCGCTGCAGCCGCTCGCGCAGCTCGTCTTCCGATTGTGGCGCGCCGCCGCCGAAAGGGTCGAGCACCAGCATGCCGCCGCGCAGCCTAAGGCGCACCAGGAAATGGCCGGGAAAGGATATGCCCTCGAGCGGCAGGCCGACTCGGCGCCCGATCTCCATGTACAGGATGGCGAGCGTGATCGGAATACCGGTCTTGCGTTCGATCACGTCGTTCAGATAGCTGTTGCGCGGATCGTAGTACTCGTCGGAGTTGCCCCAGTAGCCGAGGTCCTCGAACAGGAACTGGTTCAGCGCCATCACACGCTCTTCCACACCGAAGGTTCGCGGCAGGCGGCCGCGCAGGCGCATCGCGAGGCGCTCGATCTCGCCCAGGTAGTGCTCCACGTCCAGACCCGGATAGGCGTCTTCGGCGATCAGCAGGCAGGCGCGCGCAAGGTCGATCTTGGAATCGTCGCCGGCGACGAGCGCGGCGAAGGTTTCCAGTGCGCCGTTCACTCGGCACCCCGGCGCGAGAAATCGCGCACGCGGAATCCAAGCGCCAGCAGGCACGCGCCGTACACCGCGGCGCCGCCGAGCACCAGGCCGGCGAGCGCGGGCACCTTGCTGCGCCAGCCCGCGCTTAGCCACCAGTCCGTGCCGCCGGCGGCGAAGTGCAGCGCCGCCGCCATCAACGCGGCGGCGAACAGAATCTTGGCGGCGAACGCGGCCCACCCCGGCTGCGGCCGGTAGATGCCATGCCGCCGCAGATAGCGGTAAAGCAGGCCGGCGTTCAGGCAGGCGCCGAGCCCGATCGCAAGCGCGAGTCCCGCGTGCCTGAGCGGGACGATGAAGGCGAGATTCATCGCCTGCGTCGCCACCAGCGTCAGCACGCCGATCTTCACCGGCGTGACCACGTTCTGCCGCGCGTAGAAGCCCGGCGCGAGGATTTTGACCAGGATCATGCCCACCAGCCCGGCGCTGTAGGCGATCAGCGCCTGCCGGGTCATCCAGACGTCCTCGGCGCCGAAGCGGCCATAGTGGAACAATGTCGCAATCAGGGGCAGCGCGATGACGCCGAGCGCCACTGCGGCCGGCACCGCGAGCAGCAGTGTCACTCGCAAGCCCCAGTCGAGCAGCCTGGCGTACTCGTCGCCGTTGGCGGCGGCGTGATATTTCGACAGGCTCGGCAGCAGGATGGTGCCGAGCGCGACGCCCAGCATGCCCGCCGGGAACTCCATCAGGCGGTCGGCGTAGTACAGCCACGACACGCTGCCCGCAGTGAGAAACGAGGCGAAGATGGTGTTGATCAGGAGCGAAATCTGGCTGATCGAGACCCCGAACACCGCCGGCCCCATCAGCTTGAGGATTCTGCTCACCCCCGGGTGGCGGGGATTGAAGCGCCAGCGCGGACGCATGCCGAGCTTGCCGAGGGCGGGCAGTTGCAGCGCGAGCTGCAGCACGCCGCCGCCGAACACCGCCCAGGCGAGCACCAGCACCGGCGGTTGGAAACGATCGGCGAAGAACGCGGCCGCGACAATGAAGCTCACGTTCAGCAGCACCGGCGTAAACGCCGGTATGGCGAACCGGTTCCAGGTGTTGAGGATGCCGGCGGCGAGCGCCACCAGCGAGATGAACAGGATGTACGGAAAGGTGATGCGCAGCATCACCACGGTGAGGGCGAACTTGCCCGGATCGGCGGTAAACCCCGGCGCCGTGACGTAGACGATCAGCGGCGCGGCGGCGACCCCGAGCGCGGCGGCGACCACGAGCGCAATGAACAGCACGCTCGCGACGCAATCCACCAGGGCGCGGGTCTCCTCGGGGGTCTGCCGGTTGCGGTACTCGCCCAGGATCGGCACGAAGGCCTGCGAGAAGGCCCCTTCGGCGAACAACCGGCGCAGCAGGTTGGGGATGCGGAAGGCGACGAAGAAGGCGTCAGTAGCGAGCCCGGCGCCGAATACCCGCGCGATGAAGAAGTCGCGCACCAGCCCGAGCACCCGCGACAGCAGCGTCATGCTGCTGATGGTCGCCAGGGCGCGCAGCAGGTTCATCGCCGCGGCGGCCCGCAAGGGGCGCAATTTTCCTTGCGCGACGGGGAGTTAGCCGATACAATGCGCCCCTTTTTCAGCCCGGTCCCACCCTCATGGCCAACATCGCTTCTGCGCGCAAGCGCGCCCGCCAGGCGGAAAAGCGCCGCACCCACAACATGAGCCTGCGCACCACGGTGCGCAGCGCGATCAAGAACGTCAAGAAGGCTATCGCCGCGGGCGACAAATCCGCGGCCGAGCGCGCGCTGCAGCAGTCTCAGGGCGTCATCGATCGCATCGCGTCCAAGCGCGTGCTGCACCGTAACGCCGCCAACCGAAGCAAGAGCCGCCTCTCGCGCGCCATCAAAGCGCTGTCGTAAGCCGCGACTCGCCGCGGCCCCGTCGCTCCGGGGGGCTGCGCAAAACGCGAAAGCGGCGACCACTGCTGAGGACATTTTGTGATAGCTGGAAAATCGCGCAGCCGGCGCAGCGCGAGCTTGTTGCGATTATAGCGACCGCTCCGGCGGCCTGCTGAAACGGCGCAGCGCAGGGTCGGGTGACCCGCGTCCGGGCGCTGTGCTAGCATTCAAAAAAACGGCGGCCGGGGCCGCCGTTTTGCATTTGGGAGGTGGCGCCATGTCCCACGTCATGAATACCTACGCCCGCCAGCCGGTCGCCTTCGTGCGCGGCGAGGGTGTATGGCTTTGGGATGAAGCCGGCAAGAAGTACCTCGACGCCCTCGCCGGCATCGCGGTCAGCACGCTTGGTTACGCGCACCCGGAGCTCACCCGCGCGCTGGCGGAGCAGGCCGGACGCGTGCTGCATACGTCCAACCTGTTCCGCATCCCGGCGCAGGAGGCGGCCGCCGACCGAATCGCGGAGATCACCGGCCTGGAGGAGGTGTTCTTCTGCAACTCCGGCTGCGAGGCGAACGAGGCCGCGATCAAGGTCGCGCGCAAGTACGGGCATGACCGCGGCGTCCAAGAGCCTGCGATCGTGGTGATGGAGAATTCGTTTCACGGCCGCACCCTGGCAACGCTCTCGGCCACCGGCAGCCGCAAGGTGCAGGCGGGATTCGAGCCGCTGGTGTCCGGTTTCGTGCGCGTTCCCTACGGCGACCTCGCCGCGGTGCAGAAGATCGCCGAGATCAACCGCAACGTGGTCGCGGTGCTGGTCGAGCCGATTCAGGGCGAGGGCGGAATAGTCGTCGGCGGCCCGGAGTACCTGCGCGGCCTGCGCGAGATCTGCGACCGCAATGAATGGTTGCTGATGCTGGACGAAGTGCAATGCGGCCTGGGCCGCAGCGGAAAATGGTTCGTCTATCAGCACGCCGGGATCGTGCCCGACGTGGTGCCGCTCGCCAAGGGGCTCGGCTCGGGCGTCCCGGTCGGCGCCTGCGTCGTCGGCGGACGCGCGGCGGGCGTGCTCAAGCCCGGCAATCACGGCTCGACCTTCGGCGGCAATCCGCTCGCCTGCACGGCAGTGGTCGCCACCATCGACGCGATCCGCGAACAGGGCCTGCTCGACAACGCGACCCGGGTCGGCAAAGTGATCCGCGACGGCCTTGGCACCGAGCTGGCAGGGGTCGCGGGGGTGGTCGAAATCCGCGGCATGGGTCTGATGCTCGGGACGCAGCTCGACCGGCCCTGCGGGGAGCTGGTAAAGGCGGCGCTCGATGCCGGGCTGATCATCAACGTCACCGCCGACAGCGTGGTGCGCATGCTGCCGCCGCTGGTCATGAGCGAGGCCGAGGGTCGCACCGCGGTCGAGCGGCTGGCGCCGCTGGTGAAGGCGCTGCTGGCGCGAGAGCCGTCGCTGCCGCAGGCTGCCGCGGGCCGCTGAACACGGCGCGGCGATGGACCTGCGGCACTATCTCCAGTTCAAGGATCTCACGCTCGGCGAGTACGAGCATCTGTTCGCGCGCACGCGCTGGATCAAGGAGCGCTTCAAGCGCTACGAGCGCTACTGGCCGCTTGAAGACCGCACGCTGGCGATGATCTTCGAAAAGCAGTCGACCCGCACCCGGCTGTCGTTCGAGGCCGGGATGCAACAGCTCGGCGGCGCGGCGATCTTCCTCTCCACGCGCGACTCTCAGCTCGGTCGCGGCGAACCGGTCGAGGACGCCGCGCAGGTCATTTCGCGCATGTGCGACGTGGTGATGATCCGTACCTTCGAACAGGACACCCTGGAGCGATTCGCGGGCCGCTCGCGCGTGCCGGTGATCAACGGCCTGACCAACGAGTACCACCCCTGCCAGATCCTGGCCGATCTCTACACGTACATTGAACATCGCGGCTCGATTCGCGGCAAGACCGTGGCCTGGATCGGCGACTCGAACAACGTCTGCAATACCTGGCTGCAGGCGGCCGAAGTGCTCGACTTCAACGTCCACGTCTCGACCCCGCCGGGCTACGAGGTCGAGCCCGAGCGCGCCGGACTGTACGGCACCGATCACTACGAAGAGTTCCGCGACCCGATGCAGGCGGCCAAGGGCGCCGATCTGGTGACCACCGACGTCTGGACCAGCATGGGGATGGAATCCGAGGATGCCGCGCGCAAACGCGACTTCCAGGACTGGCAGGTGGACGGTGAGATGATGCGGGTAGCGAAGACGGACGCGCTGTTCATGCACTGCCTGCCCGCCCACCGCGGCGAGGAGGTCGCCGCCGAGGTGATCGACGGACCGCACAGCGTGGTCTGGGACGAAGCCGAAAACCGGCTGCACACCCAGAAGGCGCTGCTTGAATTCCTGTTACTGGGCAAAGTGGAACTTTGATGGCAAAGAAGAAGCAGAGCGTCAAGAAGGTCGTGCTCGCCTACTCGGGCGGCCTCGACACCTCGGTGATCCTGAAGTGGCTGCAGGACAAGTACGGCTGCGAGGTGATCACCTTTACCGCCGACATCGGCCAGGGCGAAGAAGTGGCGCCCGCGCGCAGGAAGGCGAAGATGTTCGGCGTCAAGCAGATCTTCGTCGAAGACCTGCGCGAGGAATTCGTGCGCGATTTCGTGTTCCCGATGTTCCGCGCCAACGCGGTGTACGAAGGCGAGTACCTGCTCGGCACCTCGATCGCCCGCCCTCTGATCGCCAAGCGCATGGTCGAAATCGCGCGCAAGACCGGCGCCGACGCCATCTCGCACGGCGCAACCGGCAAAGGCAACGACCAGGTGCGCTTCGAGCTCGGCGCATACGCGCTGATGCCGAACGTCAAGGTCATCGCTCCCTGGCGCGAATGGGACCTCCTGTCGCGCGAGAAACTTCTCGCCTACGCCGACAAGCACGGCATCCCGGTCGACTTCAAGAAGCGCAAGGGCGGTGCGCCCTACTCGATGGACGCGAACCTGCTGCACATCTCCTACGAGGGCGGTGTGCTCGAGGATCCGGCCTTCGAGCCGGAGGAGTCGATGTGGCGCATTACGGTCTCGCCCGAGAAGGCGCCCAACCGCCCACAACACATCGAGCTCGAGTACCGCAACGGCGACATCGTCGCGGTCAACGGCAGGAAGCTGACGCCGGCCCGGGTCCTGGCGACGCTCAACACGATCGGCGGCCGGCACGGCGTCGGCCGGCTCGACATGGTCGAGAACCGCTACGTCGGCATGAAGAGCCGCGGCTGCTACGAGACCCCGGGCGGCACGATCATGCTCAAGGCGCACCGCGCGATCGAGTCGATCACGCTCGATCGTGAGGTGCTGGCGCTCAAGGACGACCTGATGCCGCGTTACGCGCGCCTGATCTACAACGGCTACTGGTTCAGCCCGGAGAGGGAGCTGCTGCAGGGACTGATCGACGCCTCGCAGGCGAGCGCCAACGGCAGCGTGCGGCTCAAGCTGTACAAGGGAACCGTCGTGGTCACCGGGCGCAGCTCCAAGTCGGACTCGCTGTTCGATCCGTCGATCGCCACTTTCGAGGACGACGGCGGGGCTTACGATCAGGCCGACGCCGCCGGCTTCATCCGTCTCAACGCGCTGCGCTTGCGCATCGCGGCCAACCTGCGCAAGAAACGCCGCTGACGATGCGCGCCTGGCTCGCCGCCCTGCTGTTGGCCGCCGCGCCGGCCTGGGCGGCGCCGTTCGCGGTGCCCGTGGGCAAGGCGCGCATTGGCCTGGAAGCGCCAGCCGGGTTCGCCGACACCGGATTCACCGGCTCGCCGCGCCTGCGGGAGATCGCCGAATCGCTCACCTCGGCTTCGAATCGCATTCTGCTGTTCGCCGTCAGCGACGGCGACCTGCGCAGCTTCATGCAAGGCGACCGCCCCGAGCTGCGCCGCTTCATGATCGCCGTCACGCCGCGGGCGCTGGAGGACCAGAATGTGACTACGCGCCAGTTCGACGCCTTCGTCGGCGACGCGCTGCGCGGCTTCGGTGCCCCTCCGCCGCAGGGCGACATGCTGAAGTACCTGGACGCGCAGCCGCGCGGCAAAGCGGCGCTGCTCGGCGAGCTGCGGCGCGACACGACGGTCGTCTCGGTGCTGCAGGGCACCCGCCTGCCCGACCGCGCAGGATTCGGCGCCAAGCCCGAGTACCTTCTCTCGACCACCACGCTGCTGAACCTGCGCGGCAAGGCGCTCAGCCTTGCCGTCTACAGCAGCTACGAGTCGGCTGAGGACCTCGGCTGGATTAGGCTTGTCACCGCGCGCTGGATCGAGGACCTGGAGCGCTTGAACGCGCGCTAGGTGCGCCACCAGCGGAAACCACGCATGCCACCGAAAGCTACGCGACCTGATTCGGACAAGCTGCAGCGCGTCGTCGCCGATGCGAAGCGCGAGCGCGAGCAACGCGAGCGCGGCTACCGCGAGCAGGCGCTCAAGATCTACCCGTGGATCTGCGGCCGCTGCGGGCGCGAGTTCTCGGGCGCGAACCTTCGCATGCTGACAGTCCACCACCGTGACCACGACCACGACAACAACCCGCGCGACGGCAGCAACTGGGAGCTGCTGTGCCTGTACTGCCATGACAACGAGCATGCGCGGCAGCTCGAACAGGCGCAGCGCGGCGCGGCCGCACCGGGCGCTGGCTCGCAGGCGTCCGCCACACACAAGCCCTTCGCGGCCCTCGAGTCGCTCATGAAGAGCAAGAAGTAGCACTTACACCTCCTCCACTTCACCGGACCGGAACGTCATGCCCTCATTCGACATCGTTTCCCAGGTAGACAAGCAGGAAGTCAAGAATGCGATCGAGCAGACCAACCGCGAAGTCACCAACCGCTTCGACTTCAAGGGATCGGACGCGCGCGTGGAGCAGAACGAGCTTCAACTGACGGTTTTCGCGGACGATGAGTTCAAGCTTGGCCAGGTGCTGGACGTGCTGCGCGGCCGTCTGGGCAAGCGCAATGTGGACGTGAGGTGCCTCGAGCTGGGCGAAGTGGAGAAGATCTCCGGCGACAAGGTCAAGCGTCCGGTCACGGTCCGCGTCGGCGTGGCGCAGGACAAAGCGAAGTCGATCGTCAAGCTGATGAAGGAATCCAAGATAAAGGTGCAAGCCTCGATCCAGGGCGATGCCGTGCGCGTTTCGGGCGGCAAGAAGGACGATCTGCAGGCGGCGATCCAGCTGGTGCGGCAGGCGGTGACCGACGTGCCGCTGCAGTACATCAATTTCCGCGACTGAGTCCCTCGCACCAGCGCTCGTAGATCAGGTCGGCGACCTCGTGCAGCGACGCGAGGCGCCGCTCCAGGTCGTGCAGCATCTCCCGCGGCGGCTGCACGGCGGGGCTGGCGGTCTCGGCGGCGATCTCGTCGCGCCCGGCCTCGCACCAGGAGCGCACCAGTTCGGCAGTCATCTCGACGTGGCACTGCATGCCGAAGTGGCGACCGATCGCGAACGCCTGGTTGGGGCAGTAGGAGTTGGTCAGCAGCCGCGTGGCCCCGGGCGGGATGCTGAAGTTCTCGCCGTGCCAGTGGAAGGACTCGAACGACTGCAGCTCGCCGAACCATTCACGCGCCAGCGCGTTGTCCGCGACCCGCACTTCGCCCCAGCCGATCTCTTTCACCGGCGCCGCTTGTACCTGCCCGCCGAACGCGTGCGACATCAGCTGACCGCCCAGGCAGTGGCCGATCACCGGCACGTCCTTGCGCACCGCGTCGCGGATCAGCTCGATCGCGCGCGCGATCCACGGCAAGGGATCGTTGACGCTCATCGGTCCGCCCATGAACGCCAGGCCGCTGAACGCGCGCGCGTCCCGCGGCAGGTCTTCGTCCGCGTCGACCGCGATCAGCCGCGACGGAATTGAGCGCTGCTCGAGAGTGGTGGCAAAATAGCCCGGGCCCTCGATTTGGGCGTGCCTGAAAATCGCGACCGGTTTCATCGGAGGTGCCTTTGCATAGCCGCCATTTTATTGCTCTGACCGCCCTGCTCCTAGCGCTTCCCGCCTGGGCGACCGAGGTTGGACTGGTGGGCGTGTTCCCCGGCAAGGCGGCGGTGTTGGTGATCGACGGCAGCGCGCCGACCACGATCAGGATCGGGCGCACCGCGCACGGCGTGAGCGTCTTCTCGGCGGGCGAGGCGCAGGCGGTGATCGAAGTCGAAGGCAAGCGCCGCACCCTGCGCCTTGGCCAGTACGCGAGCGGCGCCAGCGGCGACACGCGGCAGAAAGTCACGCTTGCCGCCGACCCGAGCGGGCACTTCTATGCCCAAGGGCAGGTGAACGGCGGGGCGGTGCGCTTCCTGGTCGACACGGGGGCGACCATGATCGCCCTCCCGGCGGGCACCGCCAATCGCCTCGGCATCAATTACCGCAAGGGACCGCGTGGGATGATACAGACCGCAGCCGGCCCCGCGGTCGCCTACAAGGTGAAGCTGAACACGGTCAGGCTGGGGGGTATCAGGCTGCAGAACGTGGACGCCGTGGTACTCGAAGGCGGGCTCGGGATCGCCCTGCTCGGCATGAGCTTCCTCAACAGGGTGGAGATGCAGCGCGACGGCCAGGTCATGGTGCTGACTCGACGCTATTGAGGCGCGGCGGCGCTCAGGCGCCATGCACCAGCGGCACGAAACGCACCGGCAGCACGCTCTTGCGTTCGACGCTGCCGTCCGCGCTCTTGCTGACGAGCAGCAGATCCTGGGCGCCCCAGCGCTCCCCCACCGGAATTACCATCCTGCCGCCCGGCTTGAGCTGCTCGACGAGCGCCGGTGGAATGTCGGGCGCCGCCGCGGTGACCACGACGGCATCGAACGGCGCCTTTTCGGGCCAGCCGGCGTAGCCGTCGCCGACGCGCACCTCGACGTTGGCGTAACTGAGATCGCGTAGCCGCTCGGACGCGCCGCGCGCCAGCTCCGGCACCACCTCGACCGAGTAAACCTTGGCCACGATCTCGGCCAGGATCGCCGCCTGGTAGCCCGATCCGGTGCCGATCTCGAGCACAACCTGGCCGGCACGCGGCTCGATCAGGTCGGTCGACAGCGCGACGATGTACGGCTGCGAGATGGTCTGGCCGGCGCCGATCGAAAGCGGGTAATTGCCGTACGCGAGAGGAACTTCGTGGGACGGAACAAGGCGGTGGCGTTCAACCTTTCCCAGCGCGGCACGGACCGCGGGCGACATCCGCGCCAGACCCGTCTCGGCCGCGGTTTCGGCGTACATCGCCTCGATCTCCGCGACCATGCGCTCGCGCTGGGCCGCGTGCGTCGCCACGCGCGATCAGTGCCCGGACTTGTCGCGCTCGATGAGCGCGTAGGCGCTGTGGTTGTGGATCGACTCGAAATTCTCCGATTCGACCACGAACGATTCGATGCGCTCGTCGAGGGTCAGCACCGCCGCGACGTCGCGCACCATATCCTCGACAAACTTCGGGTTGTCGTAGGCGCGCTCGGTGACGTACTTCTCGTCGGGCCGCTTGAGCAGGCCGTAGAGCTCGCTCGAGGCCTGCTTTTCGATGAGATCGACGATTTCCTCGATCCAAACGAAATCGTTCAGGCGGGCGCTCACGGTGACATGCGAGCGCTGGTTGTGCGCGCCACGCGCGGAGATCTTCTTCGAGCACGGACAAAGGCTCGTCACCGGCACCAGCACCTTCATGGTGAAGGTCTGCTTGCCGTCGCGGATCTCGCCCACGAACGTGACTTCGTAGTCCATCAGGCTCTTCACCTTGGACACCGGCGCCGCCTTCTCGATGAAGTAGGGAAAGCTCATCTCGATCAGGCCTTCCTCGGCCTCGAGCCGCTCGACCATCTCCTTCAGCATCACCTGGAAGGTATCCACCGTGATCTCGCGCTCGTGCGCCTCGAGGATCTCGATGAAGCGCGACATGTGAGTGCCCTTGAAGTGATGCGGCAGCCCCACGTACATGTTGAACATTGCCACCGTGTGCTGGACGCTCCCGGATCGCTCCTGGATGCGCATCGGGTGACGGATTGCCTTGACCCCGACCTTGTCGATCGCCAGCTTGCGCGTGTCGGCCAGCGCCTGGACGTCCGGGATGTTGTACAAGTCGCGTGATTTCATGGCCGCAATTATAACATCCGACTAATTTACTCGGATATTGCGTTTCTGATCGACTTGCCGATACCTTCCGCGTCCAGACCCACCGACGCAAGCAGCCTGGCCGGATCGCCATGATCGACAAAACGGTCCGGCAGGCCGAGCAGCAGCACCTTGCGTTCGAGCCCGAGCGCTGCGAGAGCCTCGCAAACCGCGCCGCCGGCACCGCCCATCGCCGCGTGTTCTTCGACCGTCACCAGCAGCTCGTGGCTCTCGGCCAGCTGGCGCAGCAGCGCCACGTCCAAGGGCTTGACGAAGCGCATGTTGGCGACCGTCGCGTCGAGCTCGGCGGCGACCTCGAGCGCAGGTCTGAGCATGCTGCCGAAGGCGAGGATCGCGATCCGCCGGCCCTGGCGCCGCAGTTCCGCTTTGCCCACCGGCAGCGCCGTCATTTCCTTTTGCACCTCGACCCCCGGGCCGCTGCCGCGCGGGTAGCGCACCGCGGCGGGCGAATCGAGCGTGAACGCGGTGTAGAGCATTTGCCGGCACTCGTCCTCGTCACACGGCGCCATCAGCGTCAGGTTGGGCACGGTGCGCAGGTAGGCATAGTCGAATGCGCCGTTGTGCGTCGCGCCGTCGCCACCGACCAGCCCGCCGCGGTCGAGCGCGAACACCACCGGCAGGTTCTGGATCGCCACGTCGTGGATCAACTGGTCGTAGCCGCGTTGCAGGAAAGTCGAGTAGATCGCCAGCACCGGCTTGACGCCCTCGCAGGCGAGACCCGCCGCGAAGGTGACCGCATGCTGCTCGGCAATACCGACGTCGAAGTAGCGTTGCGGAAACTTGTCCGAGAACTTCACCATGCCGGAGCCTTCGCGCATCGCCGGCGTGATCGCCACCAGGCGCGGGTCGAGCTCGGCCATGTCGCACAGCCAGTCGCCAAAGATCTGGCTATAGCTGGGACGCCCGCCGGAGGATTTCTTGATGCCCTCGGCGGGATCGAACTTGCCCGGCCCGTGATAGGCGATCGGGTCGTCCTCGGCCAGCTTGTAGCCCTGCCCCTTGCGCGTGACTACGTGCAGAAACTGCGGCCCTTTGAGCTTGGCGATATTGGCCAGGGTCGGGATCAGCGCATCGAGATCATGGCCGTCGATCGGCCCGATATAGTTGAAGCCGAACTCCTCGAACAGCGTCGACGGCGTCACCATGCCCTTGACGTGCTCTTCGGCACGGCGCGCCAGCTCCCACACCCCCGGCACGCGCTTGAGCAGGTGCTCGCTCGCACGCCGGGCAGTGGAGTAGATGCGCCCCGACAAGAGCCGCGCGAGGTAATTCGTGAGCGCGCCCACCGGAGGCGAAATCGACATCTCGTTGTCGTTCAGGATCACCAGCAGGTCGACGTCCATCGCGCCGGCGTTGTTCATCGCCTCGTACGCCATTCCGGCCGACATCGCGCCATCACCGATGACCGCCACCGCACGCCGCTGCTCGCCCTTCATCTTCGCCGCGGTCGCCATGCCGAGCGCAGCCGAAATCGAGGTCGAGGAGTGCGCGGTGCCGAAGGTGTCGTAAGGCGATTCGCTGCGGCGGGGAAAACCGGAAATGCCGCCCAGCATCCTGAGATGCGCCATCGCGTCGCGCCTGCCGGTGAGGATCTTGTGCGGGTAAGTCTGATGCCCGACGTCCCAAACGATGCGGTCTTCCGGCGTGTCGAGCACGTAATGCAGCGCGATCGTGAGCTCGATGGTGCCGAGGTTCGAGGAAAGGTGCCCGCCCGTCTTCGAAACCGAGTCGAGTACGAATGCGCGCAGCTCGTCGGCCAGCTGCTTGAGCTGCTTGCGCTCGAGCTGCCGCAACGCAGCGGGATCGTCGATGGTCCTCAGCAGCTCGTACATGGCTGGATTGTAGTCCTGCGCGCGGGCTTCCCCGCCCTCGTGCGGCAGCGCGCCCGTGGTGCCCGTAATGACCGACATCAGAATTTCCTCAGCACAACGTAGTCCGCCAGCTCGCTGAGCCGGCGCGCGCGCGCGCCGAGCTGCTCCAGCGCGGCGTGGGCGTCGCGCCGCAGCGTCTCGGCCAATTCGCGCGCGCCGCCGATACCCATGGTGGAGACGTAGGTCGGCTTGCTCTGCCTGGCGTCCTTGCCGGCGGTCTTGCCGAGCGTAGCGGTGCTCGCCTCGGCGTCGAGCACGTCGTCCACCACCTGGAACGCGAGCCCGACGCACTTCGAGTAATGGTCGAGCTTCGCTTGCCGCGCCTCGCCGAGCGCTTCGCCGCAGGCGGCGCCGATTGCCACCGCGGCGCGGATCAGGGCTCCGGTCTTCTGGATGTGCATCAGCTCGAGCTCGGGCAGCGTGAGAGATCCTCCGGTCGACTCGAGGTCGATTGCTTGCCCGCCCGCCATGCCGTGCGAGCCTGCAGCGTACGCCAACGCCCGCACCATCCCGAGCTGGGCCGCCGGATCGTCCGCCAGCCGGTGCTCGGCAAGCAGCTGGAAGGCAAGCGCCTGCAACGCGTCTCCGACTAGCATCGCGGTCGCCTCGTCGTACTCGACGTGCACGGTCGGCTTGCCGCGCCTGAGTACGTCGTCGTCCATGCACGGCAGATCGTCGTGCACCAGCGAATAGGCGTGGATCATCTCGATCGCCGAGGCCGCTATCTCGAGCCGCTCCGGGCTCGCGTCCGACACCGCGCCGGCGGCGAACGCGAGCAGCGGCCGCACTCGCTTGCCACCTCCCAGGCTTGCATAGCGCATTGCATCGTGCAGCCGCTTGGGCGCGAGCTGCGGCGCCGGAAGCAGACGCGCCAGCGCCGCCTCCATGCGCGCCTGAACCGCGCTCAGCCAGGACTGGAAGTTAGGTTCAGTCGCCGTCACCTTGCTCCGGCCCGGCGGCGGCAAGCGGCTTGAGCACTTCACCCTCGAGCACTTTGACCTGCTGCTGGGCGGCCTCGAGCCGCTCCTGGCAGAAGCGCGCAAGCTCGAGGCCGCGCTTGTGCGCGGCGAGCGCCTGCCCGAGGCTGAGGTTGCCGCCCTCCATTCGCGAAACGACGCGCTCGAGCTCGGCGAGCGCCTTCTCGAAACTCAGCTCGGACGGCGGGGTGGCTTCGGCGGCGGAACTTTGCCGGGGAGACTTGCTCATAGAGAGCGAAACCTTAGCCGACCGGACGCTGGCCGGTCAAACCCGGTCTGCGCTAGAATTTCGCCCCCGTTTCCGGAGACTTCACAGCGTGACCCATTCCTGCCTAGTCTCGAGCGACGAGTTGGCGCGCCACCCCGAGTGGCGCGTGTTCGATTGCCGCCACGATCTCGCCAAGCCATACCTCGGCGAGCAGCAGTACGCCCAGGCGCATATCCGCGGCGCGCTGTTCGCGCACCTCGACCGCGACCTCTCGGCCCCGCCCAACGGCCGCAACGGGCGCCACCCGCTGCCAGATCCGGCAAGCTTCGTCGCATGGCTGGGGCGGCAGGGACTGCGGCCCGGCGACCAGGTCGTGGCCTACGACGCCAACAACGGCGCGATGGCGTCACGTCTGTGGTGGATGTTGCGCTGGGTGGGGCACGAGGCGGTAGCGGTGCTTGACGGCGGATTCACCAAGTGGCTGGAGGAGGAACGCGAGATGACCGCCGTAGTGCCGTCGTTCCCGGCGACCGAATACGTCGCCCGCCCGCGCCCCGAGATGAGCGCGGACGTCGAATACGTTGAGCGGCAACTCGGAACGCAGGAGATCCTGTTGGTCGATGCCCGCGCGCCGGCGCGCTTCCTCGGCGAGAGCGAGCCGATCGACCCGGTCGCCGGTCGCATTCCGGGAGCCCGCAACCGCTACAACGGCGACAACCTCACCGCCGAAGGCAGGTTCAAGCGCGCCGATGAGCTCAGAGCGGAATTGGCCGCGCTGGTCGGTGACCGCGACCCGGCCGAGGTCGTGCACTACTGCGGCTCGGGCGTCGCGGCGTGCCACAACCTGCTCGCGATGGAGATCGCCGGCTTGCACGGCTCGCGCCTATATGCGGGCTCCTGGAGCGAATGGATCGCCGAGGCGCGGCGGCCGCAGGCGAAGGGTCCCGCATAGCCGCCGACGCGCTGCTCGTCGCGCACTTCCTGACCGCCGCCTTCGTCGTCGGCGGCCTGCTGCTGACTTGGCTCGGCGCCGCCGCCGGCTGGCAGTGGGTACGCAATCCGTGGTTCCGCTTCGCTCACCTCGCGGCGATCGGTATCATCGCGCTCGAGGCGCTGCTCGGCGTTGCCTGCCCGCTAACCGTTTGGGAGGACCTGCTGCGCGGCGGCCTGCAGCCGCACTCGTTTGTCGGTCGCTGGTTCCAGGCCCTGCTCTATTACGACGCGCCCGAGAGGCTGTTCACGCTGCTATACGTTGTCTGGGCGCTGGCGACGCTGGTCACGCTGTGGCTCGTTCCGCCCAGGAAAAAAGCTGCCTGAATACCTCCTCGCGCACCTGCGCGCGCGACAGCACGAGATCATGCAGCCCACCCGGGAACGCGAGCACGCTCACGCGCGGGCCGAGCGCCCTGCTCCAGCGCGCGATGCCGCGCCAGTCGAGCACGATGTCCGCCTCGTCCGAGTGCATCGAAAGCACCGGCAATTGCAGCGCCAGCCCCGCGTGCACCCGCGCGTGGGCGTCGGCCACCGCCGCCAGCCAGCCGAAATAGGTGGGGATTCCCGCCGCAGGCTTCAGACGCAAGTCGAAGTCCCACTCGCCGTCGAAGTCCCGGTGCAGGCTTCGCACGTTGGCAGGACTCAGCGCGCCGGGATCGCTGAGGAACGGCATGACTCTGCCGAGCGCGATCGCGAACCGCAGCTGCAGCCGGCCGAGGGGCCGCGCGTTGAACTCGAAAAAGGGACTGTTCAACCACAGCGCGCGCAGCTGCTCGCGGCGCTCGCCCTCGGCGGCGTAGAGCGAGCAGACCAGGCCCCCGGCGGAATGCCCGGCCAGCAGCACCGGCTCGCCGATCTCCTCCAGCGCGCGCGTGATCTCCGGGTAGTAGTCCTCGATGCGCCGGCAAAAGCACGGGTGCTGGTGCGCGAGCAGCGAACGTCCGTGCTTGCGCAGGTCGAGCGCATGGAAGGCGTAGCCCTCCTGCGCGAAGCGCAGCGCCATGTGGCGCTGAAAGAAGTAATCGACGAAGCCGTGCACGTAGAGCACCGCGCCGCGCCGCGCGTTGCCGGCCGGCAAGCGGACCAGGGTCGCCACCACCGCGCCGTCGTAGTCGGGAGCAAGCTCGAGCGTCTTCGCCTCGAAGCCCTCGAGCAGTGGATCGAGGCGCCATTCACTCATGCCGCGACAGAGCCCATGCGACATGCTCGCGCACCAGCTGCGAGGGGTGATCGGCCCGAGCGCGCAGCGCCGCAAGCACCTCGGGCGCCCGGGGCGCGTTGCCCAGCCCGACCGCAAGGTTGCGCAGCCAGCGCTCGTAGCCGATTCGGCGGATCGCCGAGCCGCGCATGCGCTCGCCGAACTCGTCCTCGCTCCAGGCGAACAGATCGACCAGCGTCGCGCTGTCGAGCCCGTTGCGCGCCTTGAAGTCCTCTTCCGTGGAAGGCCTCGCAAACCCGTTCCACGGGCAAACAAGCTGGCAATCGTCGCAGCCATAAACCCGGTTGCCGATCAGGGCACGCAGCGGCAGCGGAATTGCGCCCTTGTGCTCGATCGTGAGGTAGGAAATGCAGCGCCGCGCATCGAGCTGGTAGGGCGCGCGGATCGCCTGCGTCGGACAGACATCGATGCACTTGGTGCAGCTGCCGCAATGCTCGCCGCCGGGTGCGTCGGCCGGCAGCGGCAAGTCGCAATAGATCTCGCCGAGAAAGAACCACGACCCCGCTTCGCGCGACAGCAGCAGCGTGTGCTTGCCGCGCCAGCCCAGACCGGCCCTGGCAGCCAACTCGACCTCCATCACCGGCGCAGAGTCGGCGAATACGCGGTAGCCGAAGGCACCGGTCTCGGCGCGCACGCGGTCGCACAGCTTCTGCAGCCGCGCGCGCAGCAGCTTGTGGTAGTCGCGCCCGCGCGCGTAGCGCGCCACGTAGGCGCGGCGGCCGTCGCCGAGCGCCGCCCATTCGTCCCCCCCGGCGGGGGCGTAGTCCATGCGGCAACTGATCACGCGCTGCGTTCCCGGCACCAGCTCGGCCGGGCGCGAGCGCAGCGTGCCGTGACGCGCCATATAATCCATCTCGCCCTGCCAGCCCATGCGCAGCCATTGCGCGAGCCGCCCTTCGGCAGCCGCGAGATCGATGTCGGCGATGGCGACGGCCTGGAAGCCGAGCGCCCTGCCCCATTGCTTGATCATCGCCGCGAGCGCGCCGTAGTCCATATGCCGGATACTAGATGAGCCAATTGCTTTCTCTGCCGGACGAAGCCGCCACCCGAAAGCTGGGGGCGGCGCTCGCTGCGGGCATCGCCCCCGGCCGCGTGATTTTCCTTAGCGGCGACCTTGGGGCAGGAAAAACTACGCTGGTTCAAGGACTTGTCCGCGCCCTGGGGTTCACCGGACGGGTCAAGAGCCCGACCTATTCTCTGGTTGAACTTTACAAGCTTTCGAGCTTAAACTTGTATCACTTTGATTTCTATCGGTTCGAAGATCGTTCTGAATGGGTCGAATCAGGATTTCGGGAATACTTCAGTCAGGACTCGGCGTGCGTGGTCGAGTGGCCCGAGCGGGTGGCGGGGCTGCTCGCGCCTCCCGACCTCGAGCTGCGGCTGGATTTTTCCGGAACTGGTCGGCAGGCGCGCCTGACGGCGCAAACGGCCGCCGGCCGCGACTGGCTCACCGCTGCGTCGAAGCGCTGGTCGCGGGCCTGATCGCGCTGCTGCTGCTTTACTTCGCGCCGCCCGCGTTCGCCCAGGAGCAGATCGTCGCCGCGCGGCTATGGCCCGCGCCTGACTACACGCGTCTGACGCTCGAATCGAAGCATCCGATCAAGTTCAAGCTGTTCAGCGTCAAGGGCCCGGATCGCCTGGTGCTCGACCTAGAGGGCGTCGATCTCGGTCCGGCGCTCGAGGCGCTGCAAGCGAAGGTCAGCGCGGACGATCCCTACATTCGGAGCCTGCGCGTGGCGCGCAATCGGCCGGACGTGGTGCGCGTGGTGCTCGACCTAAAGGCCGAAGTCAAGCCGCAGGTATTCGCGCTCAAGCCGATCGCGGAGTACGGCGATCGCCTCGTGCTCGACGTCTACCCCGCGCAACCGAAGGACCCGCTGCTGGCGCTGATCGAGTCCGACGGCAAGCTGCGCTCCATCCGCCGGCGCAACGGCGCGTCGCCGCGCCCGGCGGTGGCGCGGCTGGCGACGATCGTGATCGACCCGGGGCACGGCGGCGAGGATCCCGGCGCAAAAGGCAGGCGCGGGACCTACGAGAAGAACGTCACCCTGATGATTGGCCGCCGACTGAAAAAGCTGATCGACGCCGAGTCCGACATGCGCGCGGTGCTGACGCGCAACGGCGACTACTACCTGTCGCTTGCGGCGCGAGTCGAGAAAGCGAGGCGCGTGAAGGCCGACCTTTTCGTCTCGATCCACGCCGACGCCTACCTGCGGCCCAACGCGCGCGGCTCGTCGGTGTTCGCGCTGTCCGAGCGGCGCGCCACATCCGAAGCCGCGCGCTGGCTGGCGAAGAGCGAGAACGACGCCGACCTGATCGGCGGGGTCAACCTCGACGTCAAGGACCGCTACCTCGCCAAGACGCTGCTCGACCTGTCGCAGACCGCTACCATCGATTACAGCCTGAAGCTGGGCGCGTCCGTGCTGTCGCGGCTGGGGCGCATCAACACGCTGCACAAGGGGCATGTCGAGCAGGCCAGCTTCGCGGTGCTGAAGGCCCCCGACGTGCCCTCAATCCTGGTCGAGACGGCGTTCATCTCCAATCCGCGGGAGGAAAGGCGACTGAACGACAACGCCTACCAGGACAAGATCGCGCACGCGGTCTTCGCCGGCATCAAAGACTATTTCTCGACCCATCCGCCGCGCCCGCAGTCGCCGCTGGCCGCACTGCGCTGACTCAGGCCGAGGCCTTCGCCCGGCGGTGGCGCAGCCACTCGAACCCGATCGGCAGCAGCGACAGGGCGATGACCCCCAGTATGGCGAGCGTGAGGTTGTTCTTCACCAGCGGCAGGTTGCCGAAGAAGTAGCCGGCAGCTATGAGCGACACCACCCATAACAGCGCACCGCCGATACTGAAAGCGAGGAAGCGCGGGTAGCCCATGCGGCCGACGCCGGCGACGAACGGCACGTAGGTGCGAACGATCGGCACGAACCTGGCGATCACCACCGCCTTGCCGCCGTGCCGCTCGTAAAACGCCTCGGTGCGCGCCAGGTGGCGCGGATTGAACCAGCGCGCATCCGGCGAGCGGAACACGTGCGGGCCGATCCAGCGCCCGATCCAGTAGTTGACGTTGTCGCCGCACAGCGCCGCGGCAACCAGCGTCGCGGCGACCACGCGTGCGTCGATGCCGCCGGTCGCGGCGACCGCGCCGGCGACGAACAGCAGCGAATCGCCCGGCAGGAAGGGCGTCACCACCAGCCCGGTCTCGCAGAAGACGACGGCAAACAACAATGCGTAGACCCACGCCCCGTGCTGGGCGAGAAATGCGGCGAGATGACGGTCGAGGTGGACGGCGATGTCCCATAGCGCGGCGATGATTTCCATTGCCCGATTGTAGCCGGAGCGGCGGTTATAATCTTCCGCCAATGACGGCGATACGCGTTCTGCCGGAGCTGCTCATCAGCCAGATCGCGGCCGGCGAGGTGGTCGAGCGGCCGGCGTCCGTGCTCAAGGAGCTGATCGAGAACAGTCTCGATGCCGGCGCGAGCGAGCTCGGCGTGGCGCTCGTCGAGGGCGGCGCGCGACGGGTGCAGGTGGACGACGACGGCACCGGCATCGCGCGTGAGGATCTCGTCCTGTCTCTCGCGCGCCACGCGACCAGCAAGATCGGATCGCTCGAGGACCTCGAGGCCGTGGCCTCGCTCGGCTTTCGCGGCGAGGCCCTCGCCTCGATTGCCTCGGTGGCCAGGGTCGAGGTCGTTTCGCGCGCGCGCGGCGCCGGACACGCGTACATGATCCGCGCCGAGGGCGGCGAGCCCGACCCGATCGAGCCCGCCGCGCGCGCCGTCGGCACCAGCATCTCGGTCGGCGACCTGTACTTCAATACGCCGGCGCGGCGCAAGTTCCTGCGCACCGAGGCGACCGAGTTCGGCCATTGCGAACAGGTGTTTCGCCGCGCGGCGCTGGCGCGGCCGGACCTGGCCTGGAGCTTGCGGCACAACGGACGCGTCAGCGCCGTCCTCAAGCCGCAGACCCTCGCCGAGCGCGCCGCGGCACTGCTCGGCAAGGACTTCTGCGCCGGCGCCCTCGCGGTCGAGGCCGAGGCCGGTCCGCTGCGCCTGCACGGGCTCGCGGGCGGGCCCCAGGCAGCGCGGGCGCGCGCCGACAGCCAGTATTTCTTCGTCAACGGGCGCTACGTGCGCGACCGGCTGCTCGCCCACGCCGCGCGCGAGGCCTATGCCGACCTGCTGCACGGCGAGCGCCAGCCGGCGTACGTTCTGTTCCTCGAGCTCGAGCCGGGCGCGGTCGACGTCAACGTGCACCCGGCGAAGATCGAGGTCCGCTTTCGCGACGCGCGCAGCGTGCACCAGTTCGTGCTGCACGCGCTCAGGCGCGCGCTGTCGCCCGGCGCCGCGGCGGCCCCGGTGTCCTACGCCGCCCTGGCGCCCGCGGCCGGCGCCCCGACCCAGGGCGCGCTCGGCATCGAGCAGTCGGCCGCGGCGTATCAATCGTTCATCGCCGCCGCCACGCAACCCGCGCCGCTGCCGGTCGCCGCGCCCGACGAAGCGCCGCCGCTCGGCTATGCGCTGGCGCAGCTGCACGGCGTGTACATCCTGGCGCAGAACGCCTCCGGCCTGGTGCTGGTCGACATGCACGCCGCCCACGAGCGCATCGTGTTCGAGAAGCTCAAACGCGCCCTCGACGCCGGCGAAGTGCAGCGCCAAAACCTGCTCGTGCCGAGCGTGTTCCGGGCCGATGCGCTGGACGTCTCGACCGCGGAAGAGAACCGGGAGGCGCTCGAGCAGCTCGGGCTCGAGCTCAGCGCCGCCGGACCGAACGAGCTTGCGGTGCGCGCCGCGCCGGTGGCGCTCGCCTCGGGCGACGTCGCCGGGCTGGCCCGCAACGTGCTCGCCGCGCTGCGCGAGTACGGCGCCGCGCAGGTGCTCGCCGTGCGGCGCGATGCGCTGCTCGGCGGCATGGCCTGCCACGCCGCGGTGCGAGCCAACCGCAGCCTGAGCCTGCCCGAGATGAATGCATTGCTGCGCGAGATGGAGCACACCGAGCGCTCCGGCAGCTGCAACCACGGCCGGCCCACCTGGTACCAGCTGACCCTGGCCGACCTCGACAAGCTGTTCCTGCGGGGCCGCTGATGCGCCAGCTGGCGCTCGCGCTGCTGGGCCCCACGGCAAGCGGCAAGTCGGCCTTCGCGCTGCGCCTGGCCGAGCGGCTGGCGCTCGAGATCGTTAGCGTGGACTCGGGCCAGGTCTACCGCGGCATGGACATCGGGACCGCCAAGCCCTCCCCCGCCGAGTGCCGGCGCGTGCCCCACCACCTGATCGATCTGCTCGAGCCGACCGAAAGCTACTCCGCGGGGCGCTTTCGCGCCGACGCAATCGCGGCGGTGCAGGACATCCTGGCGCGCGGCCGGCTGCCGCTTCTGGTCGGCGGCACCATGCTTTACTACCGCGCGCTGGTCCAGGGGATCGACGCGCTTCCCGCCGCCGACCCCGCGCTGCGCGCCGCAATCGACCGCGAGGCGGCGCACGCCGGCTGGCCGGCGCTGCACGCCGAGCTGGTCCGGGTCGACCCGCATAGCGCGCGCCGCCTCAAGCCCAACGACGCGCAGCGCATCCAGCGCGCGCTCGAAGTCTTCCGCGCGACCGGCAAGCCGCTCTCCGAGCTTCACACCGCACCGCAGCAGCCGCTGCCGTTCGCGCTCGCGGGCTGCGCGCTGATTCCGGCCGACCGCGCCCTGCTGCACCGGCGCATCGCCGAGCGCTTTGACCGCATGCTCGAGCTCGGCCTGGTGGACGAGCTGCGCTCGCTGCGCCCGCGCCATGCGCTGGACTCCGCCCTGCCGAGCATGCGCAGCGTCGGCTACCGCCAGGTTTGGAGCTTCCTGGAGGGCGCCTACGGCGAGCGCGAAATGCGCGACAAGGCGCTCGCCGCGACACGCCAGCTCGCCAAGCGCCAGCTCACCTGGCTGCGCGCGATGTCGTTCGATGCCGTGCTCGACCCGTTCGCGCCCGGCGCTTCCGAGCGCTTCTGCGATCTGGCGCAGGCGCTCGCGCGCGAGGACCGTGCGGCATGATCGTGGTGGTGATGGGCGTCTCGGGCTGCGGCAAGACGACTATCGGCCGCCTGTTGGGTGAGCACCTGGGGTGCGAGTTCATCGACGCGGACGACTTCCATCCGCCCGTAAACGTGGCCAAGATGGCCGCCGGGGTGCCGCTCGAGGACGCCGACCGCTGGCCCTGGCTCGAGCGCCTGAACGCGGAGCTGCGCCAGCGCGAGGCGCACGGCCGGCGCGCGGTTCTCGCCTGCTCGGCGCTGAAGCAGTGCTACCGCGACCGGCTCTCGGCAGGCCTCGCGCGCTGCGAGCTGGTCTACTTGCGCGCCAGCGCCGATGTCCTGCGCGCGCGGCTCGCGGGCCGGGCGCACCGTTACATGCCGGCCTCGCTCCTTGAAAGCCAGCTCGCGACCCTCGAGCCGCCCGTATCCGCGATCGAGATCGACGCTTCGCAATCGCCGGCGCGCTGCGTCCAGCGCATTGCCGCCGCCATCGCCGAAACCTCTTAAGGCTGGGTTAAGCCCCCCGGGCGACGATTCGGTCCGTATCGCGCAGCCAGTGCGCATCCAGCGGACAAGGAGAGATCGTCATGAAGACCAAGAGTATTTTCGTCGCCCTCGCCGCAGCCGGGCTGGTGTCGCTCGGCGCCTGGGGCGGCACGCACATCGAATCGCCGTGGAGCCAGGCCCACGCCAGCACTCCCGCCGCGCAGGCGTCGGCGCCCGCGGTAGCGCAGACCCTGCCGAGTTTCACCTCTATCGTCGACGCAAATCGCGGCGCAGTGGTGAACATCACCGTGACCGAGAACCAGCAGACCTCGGCTCGCTCGCCCCTTCCCGATTTCGGCGGCGACGACCCGTTCTCGCAGTTCTTCCGCCAATTCAAGATCCCGCAGCCGCAGCACCCGATGCACGGTTTGGGCTCGGGATTCATCGTCCGTTCCGACGGCGTCATCCTGACCAACGCGCACGTCGTCGACGGCGCGAGCGACGTCATGGTCAAGCTGTCCGACCGTCGCGAGTTCAAGGCCAAGGTGATCGGGGTCGACAAGCAGACCGACATTGCGGTGCTGAAGATCGACGCCAAGGACCTGCCCACGGTCAAGCTCGGCGACTCGAAGTCGGTGCAGGTAGGCCAGTGGGTGCTGGCGATCGGCTCGCCCTACGGTTTCGAGAACACCGTTACCGCGGGAATCGTCAGCGCGACTTCGCGCGCACTGCCCGACGGCACCTACACCCCCTTCATCCAGACCGACGCCGCGGTCAATCCCGGCAACTCCGGCGGGCCGCTGTTCAACATGAGCGGCGAGGTGATCGGCATCAACTCGCAGATCTACTCGCGGACCGGCGGCTATCAGGGACTCTCGTTCGCGATCCCGATCGACGTCGCCTCGCAGGTGGAGCAGCAGCTTCTCGCGCACGGCAAGGTCGAGCGCGGCCGCATCGGCGTGACGATCCAGGAAGTGAGCCAGGGCCTGGCGCAGTCGTTCGGCCTCGACAAGCCCGCGGGCGCGCTGATCTCGTCGGTCGAAAAGGGCAGTCCGGCAGACAAGGCGGGACTGCAGTCGGGCGACGTGATCCTCGCCATCAACGGCCAGAAGGTCGAGCGCTCGGCCGAGTTGCCGCCGCTGGTGGCCAACGTCAAGCCCGGCACCAAGGCAAGCTTCGACATCTGGCGCAAGGGCAGCCGCAAGAAGATCACTGTCACGGTCGGTGAATTCAAGGGCACCAAGGTGGCGAGCGCCGCGGGACGCGGCGGCGACAATGGCCGCCTCGGCCTGGCGGTGCGCCCGCTCACCAGCGACGAGCACCGGCAATCGCAGATAGACGGCGGCCTGGTGGTCGAGAACGCTGGCGGCCCGGCCGCCGCGGCCGGTATCCAGCAGGGCGACGTCATTCTGGCGGTAAACGGCAACCGGGTGAGAAGCGTGACGCAGTTGCGCGCGCTCGTCGCCAAATCAGGCAAGCACGTCGCGCTGCTGATCCAGCGCGAGGACGCGAAGATCTTCGTTCCGGTGGACCTCGGCTGAGTCGCCGCCGACGAAGAGCGGGCGGCGCCGGCTTCCCCCCCAACCCCCTGCCGGCGCCGCCCCGCTTTCTCTTTCTCAATCCAATGCGACAGGAGGTCGTTATGATCAAGACTTCAAGCGCATTTCTCGCCACCGTTTTGTGCGCCGGCGTCGCGCATGCCGCCGTCAAGGACGAGGCTGCGTTGCCCCCGCTGCAGAGCCGCGGCCACATCAGCTGGATCTCCGGCGGCATCGGCAAGACCCAGGCCGAGGCCTTCGAGCACGCCGCCAGCCGCTACCCGCTGACGCTCGAATTCCTGCTCAAGCCCGAGCGCAAGGGCGCGCCGGCGGAATTTACCGCCGCTGTGCCGCTGACCATCACCGACGGCCACGGTAAAGAGATCTTCAGTGCGACATCGAACGGCCCGTTCATGCTGCTCAGTCTGCCCGAGGGGCACTATACGGTCACCGCCCGGTACCACGGCAGGAAGCTCGAACGCCGCGTCTTCGTCGGTCATGGCCACCATCGCGCCGTGTTCGAATGGACGATCGATGCGCGCATGGCTACATAGTTAAAATAGCCGCTGCACGCGGACTCGAAGAGGTGTGGGCGAATGCGGCTGCTGCTGGTAGAAGACGACCGCATGATCGGCGAGAGCGTGCAGAAGGGCCTGCGCCATGACGGCTTTTCGGTCGACTGGGTGCAGGACGGCGGCTCCGCCGAGCTCGCGCTCGAGACCGAGCGCTACGACTGTGTGCTGCTCGATCTGGGGCTGCCGAAGAAGGACGGCATGGACGTGCTGCGCGGAATGCGCGCTAGACGCGACGCCGCGCCGGTGGTGGTGATCACGGCGCGCGACGCGGTGCCCGACCGCATCAAGGGCCTCGACGCCGGGGCCGACGACTACGTGCTGAAGCCGTTCGATCTCGACGAGCTCGCGGCGCGCGTACGGGCGGTGGTGCGCCGGCGCGAGGGCCGCGCCGAGCCTGTCATCGAGCACCTCGGCCTGAAGCTCAATCCGGGAACGCACCAGGCGACCTACCGCGACCAGCCGCTGCCGCTTTCGGCGCGCGAATTCGCGGTCCTGGAGGCGCTGATATCGCGCCCCGGCGCGATCCTGTCGCGCGCGCAGCTCGAGGAGCGCATCTACGGCTGGGGCGAGGAGATCGAATCCAACGCGGTTGAGGTCTTCGTTCACAGCCTGCGCAGGAAGCTCGGCGCGGAGTTCATTCGAACGGTGCGCGGCGCAGGCTACATGGTGCCCAAGGCGCGATGACCTCGTCGATCCGGCGCCAGCTGCTGGTGTGGCTGCTCGGCAGCGCCACGCTCGCGGTCGCGGCGGGCGCGGTGTCGACCTACCTGGTCGCGCGCCAGGAGGCCAACGCGCTCGCCGACTACCAGCTGCAGCAGATGGCGCTATCGTTCCGCGACCACGCGCTTGCGAGCGGCCTGATCCCGCACGAAGACGAACCGGGACAGGGGCTCGAGGTGCTGGTCCAGATCTGGAACCAGCAGGGCGTGCGGCTCTATATGTCGCACCCCAGGTCCGGCATCCCGGACCGAGCCCAGCTCGGCTTCGCGGACGTCGCTTCGCGCGAGGGCCGCTGGCGCGTGTACTCGGTGCAGGTGCGAGACCACGTCATTCAGGTCGCCCAGCCTTACGCCGTGCGCAACCGTATCGCCGCCACCGTCGCGCTGCGCACCGCGTGGCCGCTGGTCGCCGTGCTGCCGCTGCTCGGCCTGCTGATCTGGTTCACCGTGGGCAGGGGCCTGTCCCCGCTCGAGCGCCTGGCGCGCGACGTCGGACGCCGCTCGCCCGACGCGCTCGAACCGCTTCCCGAGCGCGGCCTGCCGCAGGAGGTACGGCCGCTGGTGCACTCCCTCAACGACCTGCTGCAGCGGCTGGAACGCGCGCTGCAGACCCAGCGCGCATTCGTCGCCGACGCGGCGCACGAGCTGCGCACGCCGCTCACCGCGCTGCGCCTGCAGGCGCAGATCGCCGAACGCGCCACGGACCAGGCCGAGCGCGGCGAGGCGCTCGGCAGCCTCAAGCAGGGCGTCGAGCGCGCCAGCCACCTGGTGCAGCAGCTGCTCACGCTCGCGCGCGAGGAAGACCTGCCGGCGAAAGACGCGCCGACTGCGGTGCGCCTGGACGAACTCGCGCGCGATGTCGTTGCCGAGTACACGCCGCTGGCGCAGACCCGGGGCATCGATCTCGGCCTCGCGCGCGTCGAGCCGGTGGCAGCGGCGGGCACCGCCGCAGCTTTGCGGGCGCTGCTTTCCAACCTGGTCGACAATGCGGTTCGCTATACGCCGGCGCCGGGTCGCGTCGACATTGCTGCGTTCCGCGACGGCGCGCAGGCCGCGCTCGAGGTGAGCGACAGCGGGCCCGGAATCCCGCCCGACGAGCGCAACCGGGTGTTCGACCGCTTCTACCGCCGCGCCGGCGCGGCTACCGACGGCAGCGGGCTCGGCCTGGCGATCGTCAAGCAGATCGTCGAGCACCACCGCGGCACGATCACGCTCGACGACGCCGGCGGCGCCGGCGGCGCCGGCGGCCTCAGGGTCGCGGTGCGCCTTCCGCTCGCCGCACCGCCCGCGCCCTAGTCGCCGAGCGCGACGCCTTCGCGCCGCGGATCGGCGCCGCCGCGCCAGCCGCCCGGCACGCGCTCGATTGCCTGCACCCCGCTGGTGAGGTGCGCGAAGTTGAGCACGTGACCGCGTTCGGCGAGCGCGCCGTCCAGGTCCTGAACCGCGGAGTTGCGCTCGAGCAGGGTCGGGCCGTTGGTGCTGCCGAAATTGGGCGCCGAGATTGCTGCCTGGATGTCGTAGCCCCAGTCCAGCGCCGCGACCAGGGTCTTGGCGACGTAATCGACGATCGCCGGCCCGCCCGGGGAGCCGAGCAGCATGCGCAGCGCGCCGTGGCGGTCGAACACCAGCGTCGGCGCCATGGTGCTGCGTGGCCGCTTGCCCGCCTCGACGCGGTTCGCCGCGGGCAGCCCGCGCGCCTGCGGCTGGAAGGAAAAGTCCGTGAGCTCGTTGTTGAGCAGAAAGCCGCGCACCATGATGCGGCTGCCGAACGCGTTCTCGATCGTCGTGGTCATGGCCAACGCGTCGCCGTCGCGGTCGACGATCGAGACATGACTGGTGCCTTCGTGCTCGGTGTCCGGCACGTCGGCCGCAAGCGGCGCCAGCGCCGGCTGTCCGGGTTGCGCCGCCCCCATCGATCGCTCGCCGATCAGGCGCGCGCGCTGCGCGAGGTAGGCGGGATCGAGCAGTCCCTGCACCGGCACCCGGGCGAACGCGGGGTCGGCGATGTAGCGCGCGCGGTCGGCATAGGCAAGCCGCGACGCTTCGCTGAACAAGTGCACCGCCAGCGCCGACAGCGGCGGCGCGCGATCAAAAGCCGTTCGCTCGAGCACGCCGAGCAGCTCGAGCAGCGTCACCGCGCCCGCGCTGGGCGGTCCCATGCCGCAGATGCGCAGCCGGCGGTACGCGCCGCACACCGGCTCGCGCTCGAGCGCCGTGTAGCCCTCGAGGTCGCCCGGCGTCAGGTCGCCGCCGCGGGCCCGCACCGCGCGCACGATGTCTTCGGCGATCGGTCCCGAATAGAGCGCGTCCGCGCCGCGCGCGGCGACGCTGCGCAGAGTCGCCGCGTAAGCCCGGTTGACCAGGCGCGCCCCCACGGCCAGAGCGCGCCCGTCGGCCAGGTAGTACAAGGCGCGCGAATTCGGGTCGTGGCGCAGGAAGCGGTCGCGCTCGAGCAGTTGGTGCAGACGCGGCGAGACCGAAAATCCGCTCTCGGCGAGCCGGATCGCGGGCGCGAACAGGCGCCCCCAGGGCAGTCGCCCGTGGCGCCGGTGCGCGAGCTCCAGCATGCGCAGCACGCCCGGTACCCCGACCGATTTGCCGCTCGTCACCGCGTCGTAGAACTGCAGCGGCTGGCCGTCCGCGTCGAGAAAACGATCCGGCCGCGCGGCCCGCGGCGCGGTCTCCCGCCCATCGTAGCTGCGCACGCGCCGCTCGGCGCCCGACCAGTAAAGCATGAAAGCGCCGCCGCCGAGGCCGGACGACTGCGGCTCGACCAGGCCGAGGACCGCCTGCACCGCGATCGCGGCGTCGAGCGCGCTGCCGCCGGCGTGCAGGATCTCGAGCCCTGCCTCGGCCGCGAGCGGGTTCGCCGCCGCGACCATCTCGTGCCTGGCACTGACCGCCTGTTTCGCGCTCCAGCCGCTTGCCGCCTCGGGCGCCGGCTGCGCGACGGCGGCAGCGCTGAAGAAGAGGAAGGCGACCGCCGCCGCCCACCCGGCCCGCAGCATCTCGGCTCCCAGCCGCACTACAGCGTGTGGGCGAATTCGAGCAGTGCCGCGGCGAAGGCCGCAGGACGCTCGATCGGGATCAGATGCCCGGCATCGTCGAACACCACCGATCTGTGCTCCGGGATGCGCGCGGCGAGCGCGGCGAAATCCTCGGCGACGTAGAACACGCGGTCGTGACGCCCGGTCATCAGCAGAACGGGAACGCGCAGCTGCTCGTAGGCCAGGTCCCAATCCGCGGTGAGCGACCCCTCGAGCAACCGGAACAGCCCATCCGCGGGATCCGCCGGCCGGTAGGGCTCGGGGCCGAACGCGCCCGGGCGCATCGCCTCGAGCTGATCGGGGTTGGCCAGCATCGGCAGGTTCGCCTCCATCACCAGTCGAGAGCCGCCCAGCCGCGCAAGCGTCAGGACCGCGCGATTGATCCATTCCAGGCGCGTGCTGGACTTCCTGAGCGTGTTGATGAGCACCAGCGCCTCGGCCCCGGCGCCGGCGAGCTGCGCCTGCGCCGCATACAAGCCGCCGATCGAAAGTCCGACCAGAATCGGCCGCGGCGGCGCCAGCTTCTTCAGCAGCCGCAGCAGGTCGTCGACCACCAATTCCGGCGTGAGCGCGGTTCGCTCGCCGAAGCGCGTATCGACCTGACCACGGAAGTTCCACGCCAGTGTGCCGTAGCCCGCGGCGCGCAGCCGCGGGCCGATCTCGGCGTGCTGCCAGGCCGCGGTGCTGCCGGTCAGCGCGTTGACGAACACGAAAGTGCGCCCCGCGGCAGCGGGCGGGTCGTACTCGTAGTGCAGGCTCTCGCCGGGAGCGATTTCGAGCGTGGACATGGCTACTCCAGATGGCTGGGGTGGGTCACGCCGGCGGGTGTTCGCAGCCAGAGCGCCGCGAGCACAGCGCAGGCCAGAGGATAAAGGGCGAGCAGGCGCAGGGTGAGCGTCGGGCTGCCGAGCAGGTCGAACGCGAGGCCGACCGGAAGCGGGCCGAGCGAGGCGCCGACCACGGCGACCATCTGTCCCGTGCCCTGCAGGCTGCCGAGGTGCTTGCGGCCGAAGAAGCGCGGCATCAGGTAGCCGAACATGGTCATGCTGAAGGCGTTGTTGAGCCCGAACCAGGCCGCATACGCGATCGCCGAGGCGGTGTCCGCCACCAGCGTCACGCCGACCAGCGCGCCCGCCTGCACCAGCAGCCCGGCGGCGAACACGTAGCGCGTGCGCAGGCGATCGAACATGCGCCCGACCATCGGCATCGTGAGCACCATGACGAGCGCCGAAACCGGGAACACGCGCGCCGCGGTCGCCGCCGCCAGCCCCTGCGCGGTGAGGATCGATACCTGATAGAAATGCAGCGTCGTCACCAGCATCGCCATCCCGAACCAGCCCGCCGAGACCAGGTAGAAGGTCGGTGTCGCGAGTGCCTCGCGCAGCGTCAGCCCGTCGATCGCGGCGGCCGGCGCGCCATCGGCAGGCGCGGCCTCGCCGTCGGGGGCGAGGCCCTTGTCTTCGGGTTTGTCATAGACCAGCAGCAGCACCGGCGGCAGCAGGATCACCCAGGTCATCAGGCCGAGCACAACCCAGGCCCAGCGCCAGCCGAGCTGATTGATCAGATACTGGCCGAGCGGAGGATGCACCGCCATCGAGGTGGCGAATCCAAGCGCCATCAGTCCCATGGCGAAACCGCGCCGGCGGCTGAACCACTGCGCCACCAGGGTGGCGCAGTTCATCATGAGCGAACCCTGGCCAAAGAAGCGCAGCAGCGCGAAACCGACCGCGAGCGTGATCAGCCCGGAAGCGGCGCCGAAAAGCGCGCAGGCGACGCCGAGCAGCAGGGCGACCACGACGGTCATGCGACGCGAGCCGTGGCGGTCGACCAGCCGGCCCATCTTCGGCAGCAGGAACGCCGCGGCGAGCGTCGCGAGGCCGTAGGCGGAAGCGATTGCCGCTTTCGACAGGCCGAGGTCCCTGCCGATCGGACCCACGAAAACGCTGAAGGTGTGCGACTGGCCGGGGCCGCTGGCGAAAATCCCCAGTCCGGCGACGGCGAGGATGGTCCAGCCGTAGAAGGCGCGCCGCTGCAGCGCGCCGAAGATCGCCTCGCGGATGCCGGTTCCCGCCGTCATGATGCTGCGCACTGTATCAGTGTGCGGGCGAGGCCGGAGGAGTGTTTCGATCAGCGAGGCGTCCGCTGCGGCCGGGTGTGAGTTTCCTGCCCATTCATGCCCGCTTACATCGTACTGATCTGCTGCCCGAACGCCTCGACCTGCTGCCAGTCCGTGAACTCGACCACGCTGTTCGGGTCGGTCGGTCCCTTGGTCAGGAACATGATGAAGCGGATGATCTGGCGGTCCCAGAAACCGTATCTCGGATAATCGAGCATGCCCGCGAACACGGCGACCTGCCGTGGGCGCCATTCGATCTGGCGCAGGAATTTCCTGACGTAGGGGTTTGTTTCCGGCGTGTTCTTGTTCTGCTTGCGGGCCACGATGTTGACGGAAAAGAACGCGCTCGGCTTGCGCTCCAGAATCAGGCGGTTCGTGCGCACGAATTCGGTAACCTGTGGGCGGTGCTTGCCGTAGCGGATGCTGGCGCCGACGACGATCTTGTCGAAGGGCTCGAGCTCAATGTCGGGCCGACTTGGCAGCTCGGTCAAGGTCACCTCGTGTCCCGCCTGCTCGACGACCTGCCGCAGTCGCCCGCAGATCTTCAGGGTATGCCCGTCAATCGTCGAGTAGAGGAAAAGGATCTTGCTCATTGCGGGCCGATAGCGATAAAAGAAAAAGGGCCGCCTCAGCCGCCCCTTTGTGACTGCCCATCAAGCGCGCGCTCAAACCATCAACGGCACGATCAGCAGGGCAACGATGTTGATGATCTTGATCAGCGGGTTGACGGCCGGGCCGGCGGTGTCCTTGTAGGGGTCGCCCACCGTGTCGCCGGTCACCGCCGCCTTGTGCGCGTCGGAGCCCTTGCCGCCGAAGTTGCCGTCCTCGATGTACTTCTTGGCGTTGTCCCAGGCGCCGCCGCCGGTGGTCATCGAAATGGCGACGAACAGGCCGGTGACGATGGTGCCCATCAGCACGCCGCCGAGCGCCTGCGGCCCGAGGAACAGGCCCACGACGATCGGGACCAGCACCGGCAGCAGCGAGGGCACGACCATCTCCTTGATCGCCGCGCGCGTGAGCATGTCCACCGCGCGCGAGTAGTCGGGCTTGGCCGTGCCTTGCATGATGCCGGGAATCTCCTTGAACTGCCGGCGCACCTCTACCACCACCGAGCCGGCGGCGCGACCCACCGCCTCCATCGCCATGGCGCCGAACAGGAACGGCACCATGCCGCCGATCAGCAGCCCGATCACGACCATGTGGTTCGAAAGATCGAAGGTCAGCGTGTGGCCCGCGGTGTCGAGGGCGTGGGTGTAGTCGGCGAACAGCACCAGTGCCGCCAGGCCGGCCGAGCCGATGGCATAGCCCTTGGTCACCGCCTTGGTGGTGTTGCCGACCGCGTCGAGCGGGTCGGTGATCGCGCGCACCGTGCCGGGCAGGTCGGCCATCTCTGCGATGCCGCCCGCGTTGTCGGTGATCGGGCCGTAGGCGTCGAGCGCGACGATGATGCCGGTCATCGACAGCATCGAGGTCGCGGCGATCGCGATGCCGTAAAGGCCCGCCAGCGAGTACGAGACGAAGATCGCGACGCAGACCGCGAGCACCGGGAAGGCGGTCGACTTCATCGACACGCCGAGTCCGGCGATGATGTTGGTCGCGTGGCCGGTGTTCGAGGCGTCCGCGATGTGCCGCACCGGCTTGAACTGGGTGCCGGTGTAGTACTCCGTGATCCACACCATGAAGCCGGTCAGCACCAGGCCGACGACGGCGGCGCCCCACAGGTTCCAGACCCCGATCATCGTGTCGCGGCCGGAAATCTCGAACGGCACGTTGGCGACGATGCCGCCCATCATGACCTGCGTGATCGGCCAGAACGCGATCACCGCCAGGATGCCGGCGACCCACAGGCCTTTGTACAGGGCGGGCATCACGTTCTTCTCGCCTGCCTTCGCCTTCACGAACCAGGTACCGATGATCGAAGCCAGGATCGAGAAGCCGCCGATCGCCAGCGGATAGATGAGCGCATTGACGTCCTTCACCAGCAGCGCGCCGAGCAGCATGGTGGCGATGAGAGTGACGGCGTAGGTCTCGAACAGGTCGGCGGCCATGCCGGCGCAGTCGCCGACGTTGTCGCCGACGTTGTCGGCGATCACCGCCGGGTTGCGCGGGTCGTCCTCGGGAATGCCGGCCTCGACCTTGCCGACCAGATCGGCGCCGACGTCGGCGCCCTTGGTAAAGATCCCGCCGCCCAGCCGGGCGAAGATCGAGATCAGCGAGCCGCCGAAGCCCAGACCCACCAGCGGATGAATCAGGTGAGCGAGATTGGACTTGTCGAGCGCATTCGCGTACAGCAGCGCGAAGTAGCCGGCGCATCCGAGCAGGCCGAGTCCGACCACCAGCAGACCGGTTATCGCGCCGCCGCGGAACGCGATGTTCAGCGCCTCGTTGAGCCCCGTGCGCGCGGCCTCGGCAGTGCGCACATTGGCGCGCACCGAGACGTTCATGCCGATGATGCCCGACAGGCCCGAGAACACCGCGCCGATGAAGAAGCCCCAGGCGGTCGCCCAGCCGAGCTGGGGAATGAAGCCGATCACCAGGAACAGAACCAGGCCGGCGATGGCGATGGTCGTGTACTGGCGCCAAAGGTAGGCGGTCGCGCCTTCCTTGATCGCCGCCGCGATCTCGCGCATGCGCTCGTTGCCGTCGGGCTGCGCCAGGATCCACTTGATCGAGATGGCGCCATAAAGGATTCCGATGACGGCGCACGCCAGCGCGAAAATGACTCCTCCGGACATGGTCTTGCTCCCCTTCTTTAATCGTTTGGGCTTGCGGGCGGGGACGCCCGCAGGAAAGGCGCGGATTCTAGCAGAAAAGCCGCGCCGGCCGCGGCGCGGCTAGGCCTTGAAGGCGGTTCGAAGCCGCTTTCGCAGCGCCACTTTGCGCAGCGCGACGTAGTCCGGCAGCCCGCCGCGGAAGGGCGGCGGCGCCTCCCCGACCACCAGCGGCGCGAGGTAACGCCGACACGCCGCGGTGATATGGAAGCCATCCGCGCTGACGAAGTCGCGCGGCACGCGCCGCTCGCGGTTCGCCACCTTGTCGAGCGGCGCAACGCCGATCTTCCAGCGGTACGGCCGGTCCGAGGTGCGCACGATCACCGGCATCACCGCGTTGCGCCCCTCGAGCGCAAGCTTCACCGCGGCCTGGCCCACGCCGTAGGCCTGGTCGACGTCGGTCTTGGAGGCGACGTGCCGCGCGGCACGCTGCAGGTAGTCGGCCACGGCCCAGTGCGGCTTGTAGCCCAGGCGCTCCTGGACCATCTGCGCGATGACCGGCGCGACCCCGCCGAGCTGCTTGTGGCCGAAGGCATCGACCGAGCCCGCTTCGGCGAGGAACCTGCCCTGTTGGTCCTTCACCCCTTCGGACACGGCGACCACGCAGTAACCGATGCGCTCGACCGTCTGCTTCACCCGCTCGAGGAACGCCGCCTCGTCGAACGGCAGCTCGGGGAACAGCAGCACGTGCGGCGGCTCGCCCGGGCGCTCCGCGGCGAGGCCGCAGGCGGCGGTGATCCAGCCGGCGTGGCGCCCCATCACCTCGAGCACGAAGACGCGGGTCGAGGTGCTCGCCATCGAGGCCACGTCGAGCCCGGCCTCGCGAATCGAGGTGGCGACGTATTTCGCCACCGAACCGAAGCCCGGGCAGCAGTCGGTGCCGACCAGATCGTTGTCGATGGTCTTCGGCACCCCGATCGCGCTCAGCGGGTAGTTCATCGCGGCGCTGATCTGCGACAGCTTCCAGGTGGTGTCGGCAGAGTCGTTGCCGCCGTTGTAGAAGAACCAGCCGATGTCGTGCGCGCGCAGCACCTCCACCAGGCGCTCGTACTTGGCGCGGTCCTGGTCCAGGCTCTTGAGCTTGTAGCGGCAGGAGCCGAACGCGGCCCCCGGCGTGTGTTTGAGCGCGCGCACCGCGGCGGCGCTCTCCTTGGAAGTGTCGATCAGCTCCTCGTTGAGCGCGCCGAGGATGCCGTTGCGCGCGGCATACAGCTTGCCGATGCGCCCCTTGGCGCGGCGCGCGGCCTCTATCACCCCGCAGGCCGAGGCGTTGATAACGGCGGTTGCGCCGCCTGACTGGGCATAAAGGGCGTTGCGCAGCTTGGCGCGGGTCATGCTGTGCCTCCATTGAGTGCCGCAAATACGCGGTCGCGGATCTGCTCCACCCAGCCGCTGCCGGAGATGCGGCAGCAGCGCGGCGCGCGGGCATCGCCGGTCGCGGCCCAAGCGGCGTAATACTCGAGCAGCGGCCGCGTCTGCGCCTTGTACACCTCGAGGCGCTTCTTGACCGTCTCGACCTTGTCGTCGTCGCGCAGGATCAGCGGCTCGCCGGTCACATCGTCCCTGCCGTCCGCTTTCGGCGGATTGAACTTGACGTGGTAGGTGCGGCCGGAACCCGGGTGCACGCGGCGTCCGCTCATGCGGACGATGATCTCCTCGTCCGGGACGTCGATTTCGAGCACGTATTCGATCGGCACGCTGGCTCGCTTCATTGCTTCGGCCTGCGCTATGGTGCGCGGAAAACCGTCGAAAAGGTAGCCCTTGGCGCAGTCCGGCTGCTTCAACCGCTCCTTGACCAGGTCGATCACGATTCTGTCCGGCACCAGCTGTCCGCCATCCATCAGCTTCTTCGCCTCGATACCGAGCGGCGTGCCGGCTTTGGCGGCTGCGCGCAGCATGTCCCCGGTGGAGATTTGCGGAATGCCGTAGCGCGCCATGATGTAGCCGGCTTGCGTTCCCTTGCCTGCGCCCGGCGGCCCCAGCAGGATCAAGCGCATGTCTGAAATTCCGTGGCGGTATGAGACTTCAAGCGCGGCGCACAAGCGCTTTTTCTGGCGCCGGAAACGCCGCTGACCTTAGCCGGAATCGCCAGTTCGGTCAAACAGCGCGCGCACCGTTTCGAGGTCCTGCGGCGTGTCGACGCCGGGTGGAACCTCGTGCGCCGAGACCGTCACCGCAATGCGGTAACCGTGCCAAAGCACGCGCAGCTGCTCGAGCGACTCGAACTGCTCGAGCGGCGACGGCGCGAGGCTGGCGTAGCGCCTGAGAAAGCCGACGCGGTAACCGTAGATGCCCAGATGACGATAGCACGGCAGTCCGGCGGGCGGCTCGCGCCCGCCCGCGGCGTAGGCGTCCCTGGCAAAGGGGATCGGGGCGCGGCTGAAATACAGCGCGCGCCCGTTCGCGTCGAGCACGACCTTGACCACGTTCGGGTTGAAGACCGACGCCGCGTCGCCGATCAGATGGCACGCGGTGGAGACGCTCGCCTCGGCGTCGCCGCCGAGCGCCGCCGCGACGTCGCCGATCAACTCGGGCGCGATCAGCGGCTCATCGCCTTGCACGTTCACCACCAGCGCCTGATCGGCAAGCCCCAGTGCGAGCGCGGCCTCGGCGACGCGGTCGGTCCCGGAAGCGTGGTCCGCGCGCGTCATGCGCGCCTCGAAGCCCTGCGCGCGCACCGCCTGCGCGATGCGCTCGTCGTCGGTGGCGACGCATACGCGCCCGGCGCCGCTTGCCTGCGCCCTCTCGCACACCCGCACCACCATCGGCTTGCCGCCAAGGTCGGCCAGCGCCTTGCCGGGGAACCGGGTCGAGGCATAGCGCGCGGGAACGATGACGAAGAAGCCTGCCATGGCGGACCCGGGCGGCGTGTCAGCCGGCGACTTCTTCCGTCGGGTCGAGCTTGCGGGCGTCGTCCTCCAGCATCACCGGGATGCCTTCCTTGATCGGATAGGCAAGCCTATCGGCCTTGCAGACGAGCTCCCCGGCTTCCTTGCGCAAGACCAGCGGGCCCTTGCACAGCGGGCAGACAAGAATTTCGAGCAGTCGTGGATCAACGGCGGCGCTCACCAAGCCTCTCCAAGAGCCAGTGTCCGAAAACGGGGTCGAGGACCGCACGCACCGGGAATACCCAGTGCTGCGGTTTCGCGAAGCGCCTGCATTTTACCGCGTCCTTCTCCGTCATCACGACCGGCAGGGCGTCGCCGAATTCCAGGTCGGCGGGGACGAAGCGGTGGTGGTCGGGGAACGGGTGCGGCACCACCTTGAGGCCGAGGCGCGCGAGGTGCAGGAAGAATCGCTTCGGGTCGCCGATCCCGGCCACCGCGTGGACCCGCTGCCCGTCGAAGCTCTCCACCGGCCGCCGCTGACGCGCGTCGGCAAGGCAGTTCAGCAGGCCGCCTTCGAGGCGCATGGCGTAGCCTTTCACGGCGTCGGTGCCGTGCGCCACCACCGCGTCGACCGAACGCAGGCGCGTGCGGGGCTCGCGCAACGGCCCGGCTGGCAGCAGGAAGCCGTTGCCGAAGCCGCGCGCGTCGACGACGCAGATTTCGAGGTTGCGCGCGAGCCGATAGTGCTGCAGGCCGTCGTCGAGCACGATGATGTCGACATCGGGATGCTGGTGACGCAGGGCCTCGCACACGCGCACCCGGTCGGGACCGACCCACACCGTGCAGCCGCTGCGCCGCGCAAGCAAGATCGGCTCATCGCCGACCTCGTCGGGCTCGGAGGCGATGCTCGCTTCACGCGGCGCTTCCAGGCGCACGCCGTAGCCGCGCGAGACGATGCCGGGCGTCCAGCCGTGATCCTTGAGGAACTCCACCAGCCACAGCACCAGCGGCGTCTTGCCGCTGCCGCCCGCAATCAGGTTGCCGACCACGATCACGGGCACGTCCGCGCGGTGGCTGCCGAAAATACGCAGCCGGTACAGCAGGCGGCGGACGAACACCGCGCAGCGAAAGGCGACACTGGCCGGCCACAGCAGCCACGCCAGGGCGCCGCGGCGGTACCAGTACCGGCTCAGGGTGTGCGCGCCGGGCGGTTACCCGCCCGGGCCGCTTTGGGTGGTGAACGTGATTCGCGTCAGGCCGGCGACGCGCGCCGACTCCATCACGCGGATCACAGACTGGTGGGTCGCCTTGGCGTCGGCGCTGATCACGACCACCGGATCTTTGAGGGTGCCTCCGGCGCGCCGCAGCGCGTCGGCGAACTGCTCGATGCCGGAAAAAACCACCGGCGTATGGTCGATCACGTAGTTGCCCTGCGCGTTCACCAGCACCGAGATCTCGTTCGGGCGTTCGCGCTGCTTTTCGGCATTCGCGGTCGGAAGATTGATCTTCAGCTCGGTGTACTTGGAGTAAGTCGTGGTGATCATGAGGAAGATCAGGATCACCATCATGACGTCGATCAGCGGAACCAGGTTGATCTCCGGCTCCTCCTTGGCGCGACCGCGCTGGAAGTTCATGCCCTCTCGCCGTGGACGATGTCCACCAGCTTGGCGGCGGACTGCTCCATGCGCACCACGAAGCCGTCGACCTTGTTCTTGAAGTGGCGGTAGAAGATCAGCGACGGGACCGAGATGCCGATGCCGAACGCGGTGTTATACAGCGCTACCGAAATCCCGTGCGCGAGCTGCTGCGGGTTGGTTCCGGTCGGCGACTGGGAGCCGAAGATTTCGATCATCCCGATCACGGTGCCGAACAGCCCGAGCAGCGGCGCGGCGCTGGCTATCGTGCCGAGAGTGGTGAGGAAGCGCTCGAGGTCGTGCGCCACCGCGCGCCCGGCTTCCTCGATCGCCTCCTTCATCACGTAACGCGAGCTCTTGAAGTTGCGCAGACCCGCCGCGAGCACCTGGCCAAGCGGCGAATCGACCGCGAGCTTGTCGATCACGTCCTCCGACAGCCCTTGGCGCCGGTAAACCGCCACCACCTGCTCGAACAGACTGGGCGGGATGATTCTGGCGTCGCGCAGGCTGACCGAACGCTCGATGATGAGGGCGACCGCGATGACGGAGGCCAGCAGCAGAAACCAGATTGGCCAGCCTGCGTCGTGGATGATCGCGAACACCCCTTCTCCTCGCTGATGGTCAGGCTCCGGAGCGCGCACTTTAGCCAAAGCGCCGCGCTGCGGCAAGATGATGCGGCGGCGCAAAAACGCGTGCCTGTCGGTCAGCCACGACATCTGCGCACGCAAATTGAGTGTGCCGGACAATCACTCCGCAGACCTGATCTCGTTATCCACAAAAGCTGTGGATAAGTTTGTGGATTGTCGTTGAGCAGTTCAAAACGTGAGACTTGCGTCGTCCCCGAAGTCGGGTGCGATCAATTTTTGAGCAGCAATTTCCGCCTCCATTACAGCGCGTTACGCGACAGAATCGGGTTCCGCGCGCTCGCTGCGCGTAGCCGGGCGGCGCAATATCGCAGGTGTGGATAGGTGTAAGCTGGCGCTAACCTTCGCAACCGCTCACATGCCGACGCCAAACGGCGAATTTGCCGCCATCGAGAGCGCACACGCGGCGCCGGTCAGCGTGTCGCAGCTGCTGCGCAGCGTGCGCGACACCCTCGAGCGCCGCTTTGCCCTGATGTGGGTGGCGGGCGAAATCTCGAATTTCACGCGCGCCGCTTCGGGACACTTGTACTTCACCCTCAAGGACGACGACGCCCAGGTCGACTGCGTGATGTTCCGCGGCCGCGCCGCGTATCTCGACTGGACGCCCAAGGAAGGCATGCGGGTGGAGGCGCGAGTGCTGGTGACGCTGTACGAGCCGCGCGGCCGCTTCCAGCTCAACGTCGAGACCATGCGTCACGCGGGGCTCGGGCCGCTGTACGAGCGCTTCCTGCGCCTGAAGGAGCAGCTCGCGCGCGAAGGCCTGTTCGACCCCGCGGCAAAGCGCGAGCCGCCCGACCATCCGCGCGCGATCGGCGTGATTACCTCGCTCGCGGCGGCGGCGCTGCGCGACGTCCTCACCACGCTCGCGCGCCGCAATCCGTCGCTTGCCGTGATCGTGTATCCGGTTCCGGTGCAGGGCGAGGGCGCGGCACAACGCATCGCTGCGATGATCGGCACCGCCAACGCGCGCGCCGAGTGCGACGTGCTGCTGCTGGTGCGCGGCGGCGGCTCGCTCGAGGACCTGTGGCAGTTCAACGAGCAGGCCGTCGCGCGCGCGATCCGCGCCTCGCGCATCCCGCTGGTGGTGGGCGTCGGCCACGAGACGGATTTCACCATCGCCGACTTCGCCGCCGACCGGCGCGCAGCCACGCCGACAGCGGCGGCCGAGCTGGTCAGCGCGCCGCGCGCGGAGCTGCTGGCACGCGTCGCCGAGCTCGCGCTGCGCGCCGGGCGCGAATCCCTGCGCCGCATTGGCTACGCGATGCAGACCGTCGACGGCCTTGCGCGCCGGCTGGTGCACCCGGCGGATCGCATCCGCTCCTCGCGCCAGCTCGTCGCCCAGCTCGCCGCGCGCCTGGCCTCCGCCAACGCGCGACAGCTCGATGCCGCGGCGGCCCACCTGGAGCGACTGCGCACCGGACTCGCGGGCCTCGATCCGACCGCGGTCCTGGCGCGCGGCTACAGCATCACGCGCAACGCCGCGGGCGACGTGCTGCAAGACGCCGGGCGCGTCGCCGAAGGCGAGCGCCTGGTCACCACGCTGTCCAAGGGTTGGATCGAGAGCGAAGCGCGGCGCAGGGGATCCTGATCGCCCGGCGTGCGATCGATCAGCGCGCCCCGATCAGGCGCGCCGCCCGTGCAACATCCTTCTTCCTGACCCAGAAGATGGCGCCGTAGCGCCCCTTGCCCGCGGTCACCGCGTCGAGCGCGACCAGCCCGATGCGCGCCTGCGACAGCTTGCCGAGAATGCCGGTCAGCGCGCCGACCCGGTCGTCGCCCTGCACCAGGAAGCCGGTCTTGCGCTCCGAGACCTTGAGCCCCGCCTTCTTCGCCGCGCGGCGAAACGCCGCGCTGTTCTCGGGCACGAAGTCGACCTGCGCCCCGCCGCGTTCCGGGAACCCGGTAAAGGCGAGCAGGTTCACGCCCGCCGCCCGCATCGCCTCGAGCAGCTTCGCGCCCGCTCCGGCGCGGTTCGGCACCTTGGTCGAGAAATAGTCCACTTTGCGAATTCGTGCTGCCATGGCTCCTCCTTGCTTGCGTGTCGCCCGCATCCGGCGGGCCGCTCCTATCGTAACTCTGATTCGAGGCTGCGATGCGATAATGGCCGTTCGCCGCACCGTGACCGCTGAACGCATGGGACACCGACTGACGAAGATCGCCACCCGCACCGGAGACGCCGGCGAAACTGGCCTCGGCGACGGCACGCGCGTGGCCAAGGACAGCGCCCGGATTCAGGCGCTGGGCGACATCGACGAGCTCAATTCCGCGCTCGGCGCGGTGCTGGCCGAGGACCTGCCCGACGCCCTGCGGGCGGCGCTCGAGCAGGTTCAGCACGACCTGTTCGACCTCGGCGGGGAAGCGAGCATCCCGGGCCACGCGATGGTCACCAAGGCACACGTCGCGCGGCTCGACGCCTGGCTCGAAGAGTGGAACGCCCAGCTGCCGCCGCTCAAGGAATTCATTCTGCCGGGAGGCTCGCGCGCCGCCGCCGCCGCGCATCTCGCCCGTGCCGTGTGCCGGCGCGCCGAGCGCAGCCTGGTCGCGCTGGGGCGGCGCGAAACGGTCAGCGCGCACGCGCGCCAATACCTCAACCGCCTCTCCGACCTGCTGTTCGTGGCTGGGCGGGCATTCAACCGCCACGCCGGCCGCGGTGACGTGCAGTGGCGCCACCAGAAGAAGCGGGCCTGAATGCTCGGCGCCGCGGACCCCCTTGCCACGCTGCTGGCGGCGTGCGCGCGAGGCGACCGGCAGGCCTTCTCGCGCCTGTACCGGGACAGCTCGGCGAAACTGTTCGGCGTCGCGCTGCGTATATTGAGACGAGAGGACTGGGCCGAGGAAGTGCTGCAGGACTGCTATGTCAGCATCTGGCACCACGCGCAGGATTACCACCCCGGGCTTTCCGCGCCGATGACCTGGATGACCAGCATTGTGCGCAACCGCTGTCTGGACCGGCTGCGCAAGCCCAGGCTCGAAGTGAGCGACAGTGACGGCGAGATGATCGACAACGCAATCAGCGACGAGCCGGGACCACTCAGCGTGCTCGAGCATAGCAAGGACGCGCAGGCGCTCGCACGTTGCCTGCAGGCACTGGAGGCGCGGCAGCGCCAGGCGATTGCGCTCGCGTTCTACGAAGGGCTGTCGCACGCCGAACTGGCGAGCCACCTGCGTCAGCCGCTGGGGACGGTCAAGACGTGGGTGCGCCGCGGCCTGCTGCGGCTGAAGGCTTGCCTGGCCGAGGCCGCCTGAAGCGGACGAACGACCAATGCGCTACCGCGACAAACCGGAACTGCAGGACAGACTGGCGGCGGAGTACGCGCTCGGCACGCTGCGCGGGCCGGCACGCGCGCGCTTCCGGCGCTGGCTGCAGGAAGACGCCGCACTCGCGCGCCGCGCGGCGCAGTGGGCGGCGCGGCTCGATCCGCTCGCGCAGTCGGTGCCGGCGGTGCGTCCTCCGGCGCGCGTGTGGCGCATGATCCAGAGCCGCGTCGGTGCGGCAGCGGCCGGCGCCGGCCTGTGGCACAGCCTCGCCTTCTGGCGCGGCCTCGGGCTCGCCGCGACCGGGGCCACGGCCGCATTGCTGCTCGCGCTGGTCACGGTCGGCCCCGGCGCGCCGCAACCCGCGCCCGCGCCGGTGGTGCTGCGCGTCCTCTCGAACGAAATGCCCGCGACCTATCTCGCAGTACTTTCGGATCCGAAAACGAACAAGCCGATGCTGGTCGCGTCGGCGGGCCGCACCTCCGACCAGCTGTGGGTCAAGACGCTCGATCCCTCGATTAACGTGCCGGACAAGACTCTCCAGCTATGGGCCGTCATGCCCGCGGGACAGCCGCCGAAATCCCTCGGCATGGTGGGCAAGGGCCAGAAAACGATGCTGCCGCTGCAGGCGGTGGCCGATCGCTCGCTGGGCGACGTGCCGATGCTCGCGGTGAGCCTCGAGCCGATGGGCGGCTCGCCCACCGGCGCGCCGACCGGGCCGGTGATGTACAGCGGTCCGTGCGTGAAAGTCTGGTGAGGCGCAGGACGAACCCCTAGAATAGCCGCACAATGCGCAATTCGGCGCCCGCGGTGAAGGCCCTGGTGTTCGACGTCTTCGGCACCGTGGTCGACTGGCGCGGGTCGATCATCGCCGAGGGGCGCCGCCTTGGCCGGGCGCACAAGCTGCGCGTCAAATGGCCCGAATTCGCCGATGCATGGCGCGCCGGCTACCGCCCGGCGATGGCCCGGGTGCGTTCCGGCGATCTGCCGTGGACCACGATCGACGCCCTGCATCGAATCATCCTCGACGAGCTGCTGCAGCAATTCGGCATCACCGGCTTGGCGGCAGCCGAGATCGAGGACTTCAATCGTGCCTGGCACCGCCTCAAGCCCTGGCGCGATGCGCGCAACGGATTGCGCCGGCTCAAGCGCGATCACGTCATCGCGACGCTGTCCAACGGCAACGTCGCCTTGCTCACCAACATGGCGAAGTCGGCGGGCTTGCCGTGGGACTGCATTCTGTCGGCGGAGCTGTTCAACCACTACAAGCCCGACCCCGAGGTCTACCGCGGCGCGGCGCGCCTGCTCGGGCTGGCGGATGACGAGGTGATGATGGTCGCGGCGCACAAGGACGACCTGTTCGCGGCCAGGTCCTGCGGGCTGCGCACCGCGTTCGTGGCGCGCCCGCTCGAGCACGGGCCCAGGGCGCGCGTCGACGTCTCGCCCGAGCCCGCGTTCGACTTCAACGCCAGCGATTTTATCGACCTCGCCGCGCAGCTGGGAGCCTAGCGAGCATGGCCAGCGCCGACAAGGCCGCCTCACGCCACCGCGTTCTCATCGTCGACGACGATGAAGGCACCCGGCTGCTGCTGGCGCGCATCCTGAGCAGCGAGCTGAGCGTCGAAGTGCAGCTTGCCGGCACCTCCGAGCAGGCGCTGCGCCTGGCGGAGGAATACGCCTACGACGCGATCCTGCTCGACCTGCTGATGCCCGGCGTCGGCGGCCTCGAGGTGCTGAAGGAGATCCGAGCCCAGCCGCCGAACTCGGCGACGCCCATCGTCGTCGTGACCGTGGTGTCGGACCCGACGACCCGGGAACAGTGCATGAGCGCGGGCGCCAACGCATACCTGGTGAAGCCGATCGAGCGCGCGACGCTCGCGGCCACCGTCAAAGCGCAAATCGCCGGACGCAAGCGCGCTGCGCGCGCCAAGCGCTGAGCCAGCGACAAAGGAGAAAGGGCATGGCCGAGATCAGGATCTACAACCCGGACGCCCTCGGAAAGCCGCTCGGGCAGTATTCGCACGTAACCCGGGTCAAGGCCTCCGAGTACCTGTTCATTGCCGGCATGCTGGCCGCCGACCGCGACGGCAAACTGGTGGGCGCGGGCGATTTCGAGGCGCAATGCGGCCAGGTCTTTCGCAACATCGAAGCGGCCCTGCAATCGGCGGGCGCCGGCTGGGGCAACGTGGTGCAGTTCACGACTTATCTCGTACACTCGCAGGACATCGCCAAGTTCATGTCCTTTCGTCTGCGCGAGTTTCCGCGCATGTTTCCGAGCGGCGCCTTTCCACCCAATACCCTGCTGGTGATCGACAGGCTGGTGGCCGAGCCCTTCCTGGTCGAAGTACAGACGGTCGCCGCGCTCTGAGCGCCGCCCTAGCCGCTTACTGGACGCACGCGCGCGAGGTAGTCGTCGAGCTGCTGCGCGAGATTGCTCAGGGCACGCGTGTCTTCGCCGCCCGCCGTGCGCTCGATCTCGCGCCCGAGTTCCGAAACCCGGTCGAAGCCGTAACTCGACCCGCTGCCGCTGAGGTTATGGCCGACGAAGCGGGCCGTGCTCAGATCGCCCGCAGCCGCAGCCGCGCGCAGCGTCTGCGCGTGGGCGCGGCAGTTGGCGAGGAAGGTCGGCACCAGGTCGGCCAGGGCCGCATCCACCGTCACCACGATCTCGTCTTTGCTCATCGACCTTCGCCCCGAGCGGCAAGCTGCACCGATTCTAGAGGAATCGTCTCCCCGCGCGGCCGGGACATTGACGGGAAATCGACGGCCCCTGTCGGCGGGCCGACGCCTGCCGCCGGCCCGCGGCAGGACGCTTGCCGGGCAGACGCTGAGATGCGGCGCGGCGGAAAATTCGTCAGAGACCGTCAGGCCGGAGAACGGGCACGGCATTTGCGTAAACGTGGTCATGACCAAGCCAGACAAGACCTTCACCGTGCTGATCGTCGACGATCACGAGCCGACGCGGCTGCTTGTCGGGCGCATCCTCAGCCAGGAGCTCGGGGTCCGGGTCGTGCTCGCCGGTACCTGCGAGCAGGCCCTGCACCTTGCCGGCGAGACGGTCTACGACACGATCGTGCTCGACCTGCTGATGCCGGGGACGGGCGGCTTCGGGGTGCTCAAGCAGCTGCGCATGGAATCGGCCAACCGCGCCACCCCCGTGGTCGTGCTGTCGGTGATGGCGGACGAGGAATCGATCCTGCGTTGCAAGGTCCTGGGGGCGAACACGTTCGTCGCCAAGCCGGTAGAGCGCGAACGCGTCGCCGAGGCGGTCAAGGAGCTGCTGCCCAGCCACGCTGCGCGGGTCCACGCCAGCAGCTGGCACCATCCCGAAAAACGCGTTTAACACGACCACTCCGGCACACAGCGCAGGTCGCGCGGTTCGTTCTGCTCGCCTGCACCCTGGCGCTCGCCGCGTGCGGCAAACCGCCGCAGCTCGAGCGCCTGGCGCCGGATGACGTGGTGCTCGCGTTCGGCGACAGCCTGACCTACGGCACCGGCGCGCGCGAGCAGGAAAGCTATCCCGCCCAGCTTGCGCAGCTGATCGGCCGGCGAGTGGTGGGCTCGGGCGTTCCGGGCGAGGTCACCGCACACGCGCTCGAGCGCCTGCCCGGCGCCCTCGACGAGTACACCCCGCGCCTGCTGCTGCTGTGCATCGGCGGCAACGACTTCCTGCGGCGCCTGGGCAAGCATCAGGCGGCGGCCAACGTGCGGGCCATGGTCCGCCTGGCCAAGGCGCGCCATATCGAGGTGGTGCTCATCGGCGCCCCCGAACCCGGCTTCACCGTCACGCCGCCGGAGTTCTACGCCGAGATCGCAAAGGAATTCTCGATTCCCTACCAGGGCGACGCGATCGGCGACGTACTCCGGCACGCGGACCTGAAGTCCGACCCGATCCATCCCAACGCGAAAGGCTATCGCGTCATCGCCAGGCGCCTGGCGGAACTTCTCAAAAAGAGCGGCGCGCTGACACCGGAAAAGTGAATTCAGACGGCCGAATGCGGTCCCAGTTCCATTGGGAGGTGCAACGTGCAGGCACGCGCCATTGTTTTTCCCGTCGTCGCCGCACTGGTGGTCCTGACGGCTGCCGCGGCAGCGCAGGCGGCGGAGATTTCCGTCGTCAAGCCGACAAACGACGAAACGATTCACAGCAACCAGGGCAAGCTCACGGTTCAGCTGCGCCGCGCGGGCGGCCCGCCGGGTGCAGGTGTACGGCTCGTGCTGGACGGGGCGGTACTGCCGAAAGTCTACCCCGGCAACGTCATCAAGCTTGAGGGCATCGACCGCGGCAGCCACGTCTTGCAGGCGGTGCTTGCCGACGCCGAGGGCAAGCGCCTCGCCGCCTCGACGCCTGTTACCTTCCACATGTGGCAGGCTTCCCGCTTGTTTCCCAGCCGAAAGTGAGCTAGCGGGGCCGCGTCAGCGCGCGAAGACGCGCCAGGTCTTCGGGGCGGTCTAGGTCCCACAGCGTGCGCAGCCTGCGCCAGCGCCAGCCCAGGCGGTCGAGCTCCTCGGCAGTGCGTGCGAACACGCCGGGGCCGCCCCAGGCAATGCGCTCGAACAGGCGCCGCGACACGCGCCGCAGGCCGATCAGCGGATAGCCGCCATCCTCGGCCGGCGCGATCACCGCGTCGCAGCCGCCGGTGAGCGCTGCCGCGGCGCGACGTAGGTCGCTCGCGCGCAATGCCGGACAGTCGGTGCCAACCAGGATGACTGCACGGTGCCTGCGCAGGCCATGGGCGATCGCATTGAACATGCGCTCTCCCAGATCGTGGCCGCGCTGGCTCCGCAGAACGATGTTCAGTTTCCTTGCGCACTGCAGGAAGAACGCGTGCCGTGCACGCGGCGCACCGTGCAGCTCGACCGGCCCGCAGCGCGCCGCTTGCGCGACGCGCAGCGTGCGGTGTGTAAGTCGCCTCTGCAAGCGCGCGGCGCCCCACTCCCCCAGGCGTGGTACCAGGCGGGTCTTCGCGCGCCCGGGCTGCGGCGCGCGCGCAAAGACGATTACCGCTGCGGTACCGCGCATCAGCGGTAGCGCTCGGCGAGACGCCCGGGATCGGCGCCGAAAAAGTAAGCCAACCGCAGGCGCCACATGAGGGCGACGGTTCGCAGCGCGCCGCGCGCCTCCCAGCGCCGGGCGGAAACGAGCGCACGTGCGCGCAGGCACGCGGGCGCGCCGAGGCGGCGCAGCCGGACAGAGAGCTCGACATCCTCCATCAGCGGGATCCCGGGGTAGCCGCCCACGGACTCGAACGCCTCGCGGCGGACGAAGATCGCCTGGTCGCCGGTGGCGATGCCGGTCAGACGCGAGCGCAAGTTCATCATCGTGCCGACCAGCCGCAGCAGCGCGCGGGGGCTGTCGAGCCTCACGTCGAAGCGCCCCCAGCTGCGTGCGGCGAGGGCCTCGAGCAGCATGCGATCCGCGCCTTGCGGCAGGCGCACGTCGACGTGCAGGAACAGGAGCGAGGCGCCGCTCGCCACGCCTGCGCCCGCGTTCATCTGCAGCGCGCGCCCGCGCGGCGCGGTCAGCACCCGGTCCGCGAGCGCTCGTGCAAGCTCCGGCGTGCCGTCGTCGCTGCCGCCGTCGACCACGACCACCTCGTGGCCGCGCGCTCGCAGAGGCGCGAGCGCCTCCAGGCAGCGCACGACGCCCGCCGCTTCGTTCAGCACCGGGATCACGATTGTGATCCGCTGCGCTATTTCATTGCGTCGTTCAGTGACCAATCGTAATCGAGAAAAACAAGCGTGAACTCGCCCGCGGCAATCCGCGCCCGGGACGCTGGATCGTCGGCAAGCAGCGCAGCATGGCGCGCCAAATAGTCCTGCGGCCAGTCGTCCTCGTACCAATCGAAGATCTTCGACACTTCGAGCCTGCCCGAGGCGGGGTCGTAGCGGTTGCGGCTACGGTCCGACAGGAAGCGCCGCGCCTGGTCCTCGAGCTGCGCCTCGAGCCGCGCGCCGACATAGGCCTCTTCGCGCAGCATCGGGCAACCGACCGAAGCGCAGTTAAGCGCAAAGTGCACCCGCGGCTCGTCGTAGGCGCCGGGCTTGCGCAGCATGCCCTGCTCAATGCCGTCGAGCGAGGTCCGCTGCCCCAACAAGGTGAAGAAAGCGTCCTTGAACGGATTGCCGAGGAACCTACCGAAGTCCCACACCGAGCGCAGGTCGGGGTAACGGGTCAGCACCTTTTGCACCATGTGCGCGTTGTAGGCGTTGATCAGGAACGCCAGCCGCTCGGCCCGCGGCCAGCCCTCGAACTGCGACCGAGTAACCGCGGCAAGCGAGGAGACATAGGCTTCGAGCGCAGAGCGATCGGCCACCAATTCCGTATAGCGGACGCGTGACGCCCTCGCACCGTCGAGCACCACCACATGCCGCCGCAGCAGCGCAGTCCAGGCCGCATGCGAATGGTCGAAACCCTGCGCCGCCGCCGGTACCGTGATCAGCGCGAGCGCAAGCGCCGCGAGCCGGGCCTTCATCCGCCGCGCATCCAGCGCTGGAAGCGTTCGACCACGCGCAGCAATCCCTGCGGCGCGTGCGCCTTCTTCCACACGCCGGCGGCATACTTATTGGCTTCGGCAAGGGTCGGATAGATGTGGATCGTGCCGAGGATCTTGTTCAGCCCGAGGCCGTGGCGCATGGCGGCGACGAACTCGGCGATCAGATCCCCGGCGTGCGCGCCGACGATCGTCACGCCGAGGACGCGGTCCTTGCCCGGGACGGTCAGCACCTTGACCACGCCGTGCGCCTCCTCGTCCGCGATCGCCCGGTCGAGATCGTCGATGCCGTAGGTCGAGACTTCGTACGCCACTCCGCGCTGCCTGGCCTCGGTCTCGTTGAGGCCGACACGCGCCACCTCGGGGTCGGTGAAGGTCGCCCACGGGATCACCGAGTAGTCGGCGCGGAACTTCCACAAGCTGCCGAACAGGGCGTTCACGGCCGCGTACCAGGCCTGGTGCGCGGCGGTGTGCGTGAACTGGTACGGCCCGGCAACATCGCCGCAGGCGTAGATGTTCGGGTACCGCGTCTGCAGGAACTCGTTGGTCTCGATCGTGCGCTGCCGGCTCACGGGAACGCCCAGCGCCTCGAGCCCGTAGCCCTCGGTGTTCGCCACCCGTCCCACGGCGCACAGCAGCGCGTCGAACGCGATGCGCACCTCGCCGCCGTCGTGCTCGGCGATCAGGATCTTTTCCCCGTTCTCCACCCGGAACGCCTTCGCCTTGTGGCCGACCAGCGCCTCGACGCCTTCGGCCCTGAATTTCTCCATCACCATCTCGGAGATCTCAGGATCCTCGCGCATCATGATGCGCGGCAGCATTTCCACCTGCGTTACCTTGGCGCCGAAGCGCGCGAAGCACTGCGTGAGCTCGCAGCCGATCGGGCCGCCGCCGAGCACTACCAGCCGGCGCGGCAGCTCGCGCAGCTGCCAAACGGTATCTGAGGTGAGACAGCCGACTTCTTCGATGCCCGGGATTGGTGGCACGAACGGGCGCGCGCCTGCGGCGATCACAATCGAGCGCGTGGTGAGGCGGCGCGTTTCGCCGCCGGCGAGCATCACCTCCACCTCCCAGGGCGAGACGATCTTCGCTTCGCCCTGCAGGCATTCGACGCCCAGCTCGGTGTAGCGCTCAGCGGAGTCGTGCGGCTCGACGGTGCGCACCACGCGCTGCACGCGCTCCATCACATCGGCGAAGTCGAACTCGACGCTGGCGGATTTCAGGCCGTACTGCGGCGCGCGCCGGATCTCGCTCAGCACCCGCGCGGTCTTGATCAGCGCCTTGGACGGCACGCAGCCGGTGTTGAGGCAGTCGCCGCCCATGCGATGCTTTTCGACCAGCGTAACCCCGGCGCGCACCGCGGCGGCGATGTAGGCACTGACCAGGCCTGCCGAGCCGGCGCCGATCACCACCAGATTGCGCTCGAAGCGCGCCGGCCGCTTCCATCGCGCATAGACCCGCCGCGCCTTGAACGCGTCGACGACCTTCTTCGCCAACAGGGGAAACAGGCCCAGCAGAACGAAGGCGCCGAGCAGTCCAGGCGACAGGATCCCGGCCGGCGACTCGATCGCCGCCAGCTGGGTGCCCGCGTTCACGTACACCATCGTCCCCGCCAGCATGCCGAGCTGGCTCACCCAGTAGAAGGTGGCGGCGCGGATCGGCGTCAGGCCGAGCGCCAGATTGATGACGAAGAACGGCACCGCGGGAATCAGTCGCAGCGTGAACAGGTAGAACGCCCCCTCGCGCTCGATGCCTTCGTTTACCGCGCGCAGGGCGTGGCCGAAACGCTGCTGGACCCAGTCGCGCAGCAGGAAGCGGCTGGCGAGAAAGGCGAGCGTGGCCCCGATGCTGGAGGCGAAGGACACGATCACGGTGCCCCACAGCAGGCCGAAGATCGCCCCCGCGATCAGCGTCATCAGCGCCGCGCCGGGCAGCGAAAGCCCCGTGACCACGACGTAGACGAGGAAAAAGCCGAGCGCGGTCTGCCAGGCGTGCAATGCGTAGTAGTCCAGGATCACGGCCTGCTGCGCCTTGATGTTGTCGAAGCTCAGATAGCGGTGACCCCCGGCGGCGAAGAACGCGGCTACCAGGACGATGATCAGGACGGCGACTGCGGCCCGCGATCTGCTCATGTCACCATCTCTCCGAGTCGCAGTGCGTGCTCCGGTGCGTAGCGCGGACCACGCACGATGCGCTGGTAATACGAGCGGTGAGCGTCGGACCCCGGCGGCCACTGCGCCACGAACGCGCGCTCCCAAGCCGCAGCGTCGTACTCGAGCGCCACTGCCTCGAGCCACAGTCCGCCGACTCGCACCCGGTACGCCGCCCCCGCGCCCGGCCTGACCGAGATGCGCGTCGCCAGACCGAAGCGCGTGTCCGCGAAATTCGGCATCCCGGCCGCGCCATTGTTGATGATTGCGCTGTCCGCGTCGAGCAGCTGCAGTACCGGCAGGCAGCTGTGGCTCGAAGCGAACACGCGCACGCCGGCGCGGACGCAGGCCTCGCCCGCGGCCTGCGCCCCGGCCGCGCTCGCGAGCAGCTCCTGCGAGAAGCCCCAGCCGGCGAGCGACTCGGCATCGCCGTGCACCACGCCGACACGCTCGCCGCCGACCTGCGCCACCAGGTGCATCGGCAAGGCGGCGAGCGTAGCGGTGGCGTCGGGCACTCCGCGGGCGGTCTCGCGCAGGCGCTCGATGATGCGGTTCGAGCGCGCAACGTCCTCGTCGCCGACCCATTCGGGATAGCCGCAGCCGCAGCCCGCACCCGCAGCGGGACTCGCCAGCTCGGTTTCAACGTTGCCGCGCGTCGCGTAATGCTCGAGAACGCCGCGGTTCACGTGCAAGAAAGTGTCGGCGTCGACGTCGAACCAGTGGAAGTCGCCGTTGAACACCAGCGCCTTGGGGCCGATTTCGGCATCGTAGAGCCTGAGCAGTTGCTCGAGCGCAAACCGGTTGCCATAGAGCCCGCCCGCGACCCACAGCGTATCGGCCTGAAGCGCCGCGGGCGCCGCCAGCGCTTGCGCACCGTAGCGGTAGCCGAGCGGACAGAAACGGCCTGGCCGCGGCTCAGTCATGCAGCGCGCCGCCGCACGACGACCCCTGCCCGGCGGTGCAGCCGTAGCAGTGGTCGCGCACCGAGATCGGATTGCCGCGCAGATCGTGCCCGATCAGGTCCGACAGGTGCGCCCGTTCTTTTCCTTCCACCTCGAGCGGCAAGTCGAGCATCTGGTTGAAATCGCAGTCGTAGACGTGGCCGCGCCAGTCGACCGAGATCAGCGAGCGGCACATCACGGAATCGAGGTTCTCGCTGCGGTGCGCGCCGTGCAGGAGCGTCATGTAGTCGTTGAACTGGCCCTTCGACACCAGAGTCGAGCCGAAGCGCTGGATCGGCATGTTGGCAAGCACGTACAGACGCGTGAACACTATTCCGTAGCGCTCGCCCAGCTCGCGCCTGTAGTCGGCCTCCAGCGGCACCTGCGGCGGCGGCAGCGCGGGACCCTGAGGATTGTAGACCAGGCTCAATTCGAGCCCGCTGCCGGCGTGCCCGTAGCCGAGCGCATTCAGGCGCGCGAGCGCGCGCAGGCTGCACTCGAACACTCCGCTGCCGCGCTGGCGGTCGACGTTCGCCTCCTGGTAGCAGGGCAGCGATGCGATCACCTCGACGCGCTGGCCGGCGAGGAACCCGGCCAGGCCCTCCTGGCCCGGCTCCTCGAGGATCGTCAGGTTGCAGCGATCCATCACGTGCACCCCGAGCGCGCGCGCGCGCCGCACGAGCTCCCGGAAGTGCGGATTGAGCTCGGGCGCGCCCCCGGTAAGATCGAGCTTCTTGACGCCGGCGACCTCGATGAACGCGAGCACGTCGGTGATCGTCTCCGACGACATCTGCTCGGTGCGGTTGGGGCCAGCGTTGACGTGGCAGTGCAGGCAGCTCTGGTTGCAGCGGTAGCCGAGGTTGACCTGGAGCGTCTCCAGCCAGCTGCGCCGGATCGCCGGGAACCGGTAGTGCTGCATCAGGGGGAGGGTGGCGTGCATTTGGCGTCCTAGTCGATGTCGCTCTGACTCAGTCGCACGGGCGCGCGCAGCCTTACAGCCCTGCTCCGCCCTGGCGCCCGCTCACAGGCTGCCGACGCTGGGCTGCGATTTCTCGTCCAGCAGCTCGAGCAGGCGCATGCTGGTCGCGCGCAAGCGCTGCGACAGCATCAGTACCAGCTCCATCAGGATTTTGGCCCCCAGCATCGGCTGCTCGACGATAATGCGTGCCAGCCGCTCGCGGTCGAGCACCGCGATAAGGGTGGGCTCGATCGCCATGCAGGTCGCGAAGCGCGGCTCGCCGTCGATCATCGACATCTCGCCGAGCGTGCGCCCGGCCTCGACCTCGGAGATCACCTGCGGCGTGTTCCAACGGTCGCGCTTCTGCACCTCGACCCTGCCCTCGATGATCATGAGCATGAAGTCGCCGCCTTCACCCTCGCGCATGATCTCGACACCGGGTTCGGCGCGATAGACGTCCATGAAATGCGCCAGCAGCCGGACTTCGCCAGACGAGAAGTTCTCCAACAGCCGGCAGCGGGGAATCAGGGCATGAATCCGGTCGGCGAACTTCGCCGCGTCGCCGAGCGCCTCGAGATGCGCGAGTAGGTGGGAGCGATCCGCGGTTCCGCCGGCAATGGCCATCGGGCCATTATGCCGAAAAGCTCAGGCGATGAGCCACAGCACCGTGGCTAGCCAGCCGACGACGGCAGCCGTGAGCGCCGGGTCGCGCAGCAGCTCCGACGACGGATCGCCGCCGCCGCCCCGGTAGCGCAGGCGAAAAAGATAACGCAGCGTGCCCAGCAGCACCCACGGCACGGTCAGCACCAGCCGGCCCGTGCCGTGCAGCTCGGCCGTTTCCGGGGCGAGGGTGTAGAAGACGTAGGCGGCGATCATGCCGGCCGCGCACGCTGTTATCGCGGCGTCCAGAAAGCGGATGCTGTACGCCGCCAGCACGGCGCGATGCTGGCCGGCGTCGCCGGCCAGCCGCTCGAGTTCCGCGCGACGCTTGGCGAAGCCGAGAAACAAGGTCAGCAGCATGCCGCAGGCCAGCAGCCAGTTCGAGGGTACGATGCCGATTCCCGCCGTGCCGGCGAGCAACCGCAGCATAAAGCCCGAGGCGAGCGCCAGCACGTCGATCACCGGCACGTGCTTCAGGCCCAGCGTGTACGCGGCGTTCAGCGCCAGATAGCCGGCCACCGCCGCGGCGACGCCCACTGAAGTCAGCGACGCCGCCGCGAGCCCCGCCAGGGCGAGCAGCACAGCGAGCGTCAACGCTTCGGCGACGCTTATCGCCCCCCTCGCCACCGGTCGAGTGCGCTTCTCGGGGTGGCCGCGATCCTGCTCGGCGTCGATGCAATCGTTGAACGCATATACCGCGCTCGAGGCCAGGCAGAAGGCAACAAACGCCGACAGCGCCAGCGCCACCGTATGCGCGTCGTCCCAGCCGTGCCCGAACACGAGGCCGGCGAGCACGAATCCGTTCTTGACCCACTGATGCGGCCGCAGCAGGCGCACCAGGTCGCGCGCGCGCAGCATCAATTCCTCCAGCCGCAGTCGCCGCTGCCAAAGTAGCGCTCGCAGAAATAGCAGCGCCCCGGCGGCAGCCAGCCCGGCCGGCGATAGTAGTGATCGCGCACGAACTTCAGCACGCCCTGGCGATAGGCCGGGTAGTCGAAGCCCTGCCCGAGCACGGCGTAGAAGGTAACGCCGCGGACCGTGAACGTGCGCACCTGCATGCTGCGGAAGTACGGCCGGTACTCGCCATGCGGCGGCGGCGAGGGCCGCAGCACCAGGATGTCGGTGCCGTCGAGCTTGCGGAAATCGGTCAGGATGTCGTCGTGGCGCGCGTGCGACGAGCCAGGGCCGAACAGGATCACCCTGCGGCCGGCGTAGAACTCGTAGCTTGCCGCCGCCGCGTAGCTGCTCGCGGCTAACCGATAGCGCTTTTCATACGGCTCGATCTCCTTCAGCACGCCGCGGACGTCGACAAAGGCGACGATGACCGGATACTTGTTTGTCCAAAATTTCCATGTCTGCACCGGCAAGTTCGCGATGACCACGATGGCCGCCGCATGCAAGGCGACGAACCAGGCAAAAAAGCGGGCGCTAGACGCGAGCGGCCTGCGCCCCGGCAATAGCGCCAGGCTCGCGATGAGGGCGGGCATGAACGAAAGCATCCAGTGCAGGCCTATCTCCTTTCGCAGCGACACCAGCGCGAACACCGCGAACGGTACCGCCCACGCCAGCAGCAGCGCGCGCGCCGCCGGCAGTGCGGCGCTCTCGCGCAGCTGCGCGCGCTGCCTCCACGCCCAGACCAGCAGCGGCGCGGCGAGGTAGGCCAGCGACAGCAGGTAGAGCGCGGGCGTGACCAGCGACCAGGCGGCGTCGGACTGCCGGTTGACGGCGTTGAACATCAGGTTGCACCAGCAGGCTTCGTAGTTCCAGTACAGATTCTCGAGCGCAAACGGCAGCGCGCCGAGAAAGACCAGCAGCGGGCCCGACCAGCGCCGCGCCGCACCCGGCGACGCGACTGCCCAGGCGAAATAGCTCAGCCCGAGCAGCACCGCGAAGTACTTCGAGAGGAAGGCGAGCCCGAGCAAGATGCCCGAGGCCAGGAACACCCACGCTGCGCCGCGCTGCGCGGCGCGCGCGAACAACAGCACCGACGCCGTTGAAAAGAAGATCAGCGGCGTGTCCGTCGTGATCAGAACGTTGACGAAGTTCAGCGGCACCAGCAGCACGCACAGCGCCGCCAGGTTCGCGCTGTCCTCGTCGCGGCCGAACCAGCCGCGCAGCGCCGCTCGCAGCATCAGCGCCAGCGCCGGCGGCAGCAGCGTAACCGGCAGCCGCAGCGCCCATTCGGCTTCGGACCAGCGCAGGATAAGCGCGAGTAGCCAGCCGACCATCGGTGGATGGTCGTAGAAGCCGAGGTCCGGATGACGGCCCCAGAGCACGAAGTACGCTTCGTCGCCGCTCAGAGGCAGAACCGCCGAGAGCCAGAAGCGGAACGCGAGCGTCGCGACGAGTGCGATGCCGAGCCAGCGTCGGGTGGAGATTTGAATCAAAGGAGTCGGCTGCGCGCGCGGAAAGCGGCGATTATAGTCGCCGCCGCGCGCGCTTCACGGTGCCGCCGCGCGCACCAGCAGCGACGCGCCGGCGACGACCAGCAGCAGATAGACCGCGCGCACCACTGCCGCGGCCGGGATCGCCGCGTGCAGCCGGTTGCCGATTAGCAAACCGGCGATCATGGCGGGCGCGAGCAGCAGCGCGCTGCCGATGAGCCCGTCCTGCGACAGCAGTCCGGTGGCGCCGAACAACACCAGCCGCACCAGCGACGAGAGCATGATCATGGCGGCATTGGTCGCCCGCAACTCGCCCTTGTCCCGGATGCGCCCGCTGTTGAAGATCGCGAACAGCACCCCGCCGGTGCCGAACATCGCCGACAGCGCGCCGCCGGCGAGGCCGATCGGCACCGACCATGCACGCGCAAGCGAAAGCGGAGCACCGCGCCGCCTCAGGCCGTAGGCGGCGTACGCGAGCACGAACAGGCCGAGGCCGCCGAGCAAACGCTGCTCGGAAACCCGGATCAGCAGCGTCAGCCCGATCGCCATGCCCGCCAGCATGAAAGCCGCGAGCCAGCGGATCTCGTCGTAGCGGATGCCGCGCCGAAAGCGCGCGCCGAACAGCGCGAACGCCCCCAGATCCATCAGCAGCATGAGCGGCACCGCGAACTTGAGCGGCAGCATCTGCGCCAACAGCGGCATGGAGAGCACGGTCGAGCCGAACCCGGTCATACCGTACACGACGTAGGCGCCAAGCACGACCAGCGCCGCGGCGCCGATCACCTCCGGCGAGAGAGCGTCCAGGACTCAGTCCTCGACCGCGGCGGGGTCGCGCAGCGCGCCTGTCTCGCGACGCTTCGCGACGGCCTGCGCCAGGCGCGCGAGCAACGCCACCGACGCCTCCCACCCCAGGCAGGCGTCAGTGATGCTCTGGCCGAAGGTCAGCGCCCGGCCCGGCTTGAGATCCTGGCGTCCCTCGACCAGGTTCGACTCGACCATCACGCCGATGATGCGCCCGTCGCCGGCGGCGATCTGGGCGCCGGCCTCGGCGCAGACTTCGAGCTGGCGCCTGTAATCCTTGCGGCTGTTGGCGTGCGAGCAATCGATCATCAGGCGCTCGGCGAGCCCGGCATTGCGCAGCTCGTCGCACGCGGCCTTCAGGCTATCGGCGTCGTAGTTCGGCTGCCGGCCGCCGCGCAGGATGATGTGGCAGTCGTCGTTGCCGCGGGTCTCGACGATCGACACCTGCCCGCTCTTGTGCACCGAGAGGAAGTGGTGCTTCTGCCGCGCGGCGAGGATGGCGTCGACCGCGATCCGAACGTTGCCGTCGGTCCCGTTCTTGAAGCCGACCGCGGCCGACAGGCCCGAAGCAAGCTCGCGGTGCACCTGCGATTCGGTGGTCCGCGCGCCGATCGCGCCCCACGACACCAGGTCGCCGATGTATTGCGGCGAAATCACGTCGAGGAACTCGCAGCCGGCCGGAACGCCAGCCTGGTTGATGCGCACCAGCAGGTCGCGCGCGATGCGCAGCCCCTCGTTAATGCGGAAGCTGCCGTTGAGGTAGGGATCGTTGATCAGGCCCTTCCAGCCCACGGTGGTGCGCGGCTTCTCGAAATACACCCGCATCAGCACCTCGAGCTCGCCGGCGAAGCGGGTGCGCTCGGCGGCGAGGCGCTCGGCGTACTCGAGCGCCGCGGCCGAGTCGTGGATCGAGCACGGCCCGATCACCACCAGCAGACGGTCCGAGCGCCCGTGCAGGATATCGCGCACGCGGCGCCGCGTGTCGGCGATGAGCGTCTCCACCGGAGTGCCCTGGATGGGGAAGAACCGGATCAGGTGCTCCGGTGGCGGCAGCGGAACGATGTTCTCGATCCGCTCGTCGTCGGTGAGCGAGGTCTTGTCCAGCGGCGAGGAGGCCGGGTAGCTGTCTGTGGGCGTGGTCATGGGGGGCTTCCGTGGGGGGCAAAAAAAAACCGCCAGGCTTTCGGGCACTGGCGGTTTTTCGGGATCTGTCGGGATGCGGCTAGCCGTTCCCTTCCGCCAGCAGGCGCGGGAAAAAGAAGAAATAGCCGTAAAACCAGCGTGTCATCGCATCGACCTCAGCCGGGATTGAATCACGCGCGACCGTCTTTGGCAACTTTCCGCCCCTCCTTGGGCCAGAGCACCATCTGGGTGCAGCGAAAGAGAGCAATCGCCTTGCCGCTGCCCTCGACGGTCACGCTGGCGTCCCAGACCTGGGTGCTGCGCCCGAGATGGAGCGGAACCGCCCGGCAGCGCAGCGCGCCGTCCAGCGCCGTGCCGAGAAAATTCGTCTTCAGCTCGATGGTCGTGAATCCGCTCGCGCCTTGCGGCAGGTTGGCGACGCAGCCATAGCCGCAGCTGGTGTCGGCGAGCGCGATGACCGAAGCCGCGTGCAGGAAGCCGTTCGGCGCCAGCAGCTCGCGCCGCACCTCGAGCCGGCTCTCGAGCGCTTCCGGCGTGACCGAGACGATCTCGAGGCCAACCAGCCCGGGCAGGTGACCGGCGCCGCGCGCGTTGAAGACTTCGGGTGTGAGCTCGGTTCGAAAACTGCTTGTCAGGGCGGTCATGGGACGTCAAATGTACACCACCGCCGCTAGCACTCTCCGGTAGCGGCTGCCACCAGGTGGCCCGACTATTGCTTCGGAATGAGGCGTCATGTTAGGTTTTTCGTGCGGGCATGCCGCCGAAAACCGAGGAGATAGAACAATGTCGGCAAACGTCGCAATCCCGGTCGCGGGCTTCAAGGACGTCTACAGCATCGCGGACGTCGACAAGGCCCTGCAGGAGCTCACCCCTTCGGCGAGCGAAGCGCTGCGCGCGCTTTACGAGAAGATGCTGCGCGTCGGCGGCCAGCGATTCACCGTCAAGCCCTCGTCGATGCCGCAGATGGACGCATTGTTCGACGAGCTGCCCAATTTCGGCGAGGTGCTGGAGGACATCCGCAAGCATCTCGGGCTGTGCATCGACTCCGAAGACTCGGTCGAGCTGCCGCCCACCCTGCTGCTGGGGGAGCCGGGCATCGGCAAGACGCACTTCGCCAGGCGCATCGCCGCCCTGCTCGGCACCGGTTTCGGCTTCGTG
>Ga0315556_1000038_pt1 | contig 59325 bp, 57 predicted proteins | sample SalMarSW160310MG_FD_202112 | JGI IMG/M metagenome (GOLD analysis project Ga0315556, IMG submission 202112) | Salt marsh sediment microbial communities from the Plum Island Ecosystem LTER, Massachusetts, United States - Salt Marsh Sediment SW1603-10 ...
AGGCGTTTGGTGATGCGCTGCCGTTGACCGGCGTGATCCTCACCAAGCTCGACGGCGATGCGCGCGGCGGCGCGGCGCTGTCGGTACGTCAGATCACCGGCAAACCGATCAAGTTTGTCGGCGTCAGTGAAAAAATGACCGGCCTCGAAGCCTTTCACCCCGAACGCATGGCTTCGCGCATTCTGGGTATGGGCGACGTGCTGTCGCTGATCGAGGAGGCGCAGCGCGAAGTCGATGTCGCCGAGGCCGAGAAGCTGGCACAGAAGGTACAAAAGGGCAGCGGCTTCGACCTCAACGATTTCAAGATGCAGATCGTGCAGATGCGCAAGATGGGCGGTGTCGGCGCACTCATGGACAAGCTGCCCGCGCAGTTTTCCCAAGCCGCCGCCAGCAGCAAGGTGGATGACAAGCAGATCAACCGCATCGAGGGCATCATCAATTCGATGACCCCGATGGAACGCACCAGACCCGAGCTTATCAAGGCTTCGCGCAAGCGCCGCATCGCAGCGGGCGCCGGGGTGCAGGTGATGCACGTCAACCAGTTGCTGAAGCAGTTCGAGCAAACGCAAAAGATGATGAAGATGTTCAGCAAGGGCGGCATGACCAAGATGATGCGCGGCATGAAAGGCATGTTGCCGGGCATGGGCCGCTGATTTCCCCTCAGCCACGGATTCACAGAGCATGGTTGTTGCTGCTTCAGCAGCTTTACAACCATGGTATTCCTTGCGGGTACAGATTTTCACGGATAAGCAACAGGGTTTTTCCGTGTTTCATCCGTGTTAATCTGTAACCCGAATTTTCAATCAAACTCGTTACAAACATGACTGTAAAAGCCATCATATTCGACGTGGACGGCACGCTGGCCGACACTGAGGACGCACACCGTATCGCTTTCAACAAGACATTTGCCGAAAACAACCTGGACTGGAACTGGGATTCCGAGCTGTACGACAAGTTGCTCAAGGTGACTGGCGGCAAGGAACGCATCAAATATTTTGTTGCGGATTTCCTGACTGGCTATGACAAGCCGGAAAATTTCGAAGACTTCGTCAAGCACCTGCACAAGGTGAAAACTGCCCACTACACCGCGATGCTGGCCGACGGCCACATCCCGTTGCGCCCCGGTGTCAAACAACTGATGGATGATGCACGCGCCGCCGGCATTCTGCTCGCCATCTCCACCACCACTTCGCCGGAAAATGTTTCCGCATTGCTGGAAGTGGGCCTGGGCAAGGATTGGCAAAGCTATTTCGCCAGCGTCGGCTGCGGCGATATCGTGCCACAGAAAAAACCCGCACCCGACATCTACAACTGGGTACTGAACGAACTCAAGCTCGCACCGCAGGACTGCATCGCACTGGAAGATTCAAACAATGGCCTGCGTTCCAGTCTTGCCGCCGGGATCAGGACCTACATCACCGTCAACCACTACACCCGCAATCAGGATTTTACCGGTGCCGCCGCAGTGTTCGACGACCTGAGCAACCTTGACGCATTCTATGCAGCAGCAAACCTGCCGCTTTCCAAACCGGCCGTTTAAGTTTACGATTTTGCCCGTTGTGGGGACGTAGCTCAGCTGGGAGAGCGTCGCGTTCGCAATGCGAAGGTCGGGAGTTCGATCCTCCTCGTCTCCACCATTCAACAATCTGACAACATCCAGCCTGCGGAAGTTTGCATAACCGCGTTGTGAATTCGCACGTACACGTAATAGACTGCAGGGCAAAAGGCTGCTTTGTCTATGTTATGAACATCAAGGAGCTTGGAATGAACTATAGAAAACTACTGGTCTTCCTGGTGCTATCTCTGGTCAGCACAGGAGCTATGGCCGGGTGGACTACGGTAGGCAAAGCGGAATCTGCCAAGGGTTTTACAGTATATACAGATAAATCCGCCACTCAGAAAAAGGGAAGCATTGCGAAAATGTGGTCCCTGTTTGATTTTAATGCGCCCAGGAAAACCAAAGGATTCCGGTATTCATCTTACAAACAACTGGTTGAATATGACTGCAAGAAAGAGCGAAGCAGAGTGATTGGTTACTCGTTGCATAGCAAGAATATGGGGGCGGGCGGCGCAATCTACAAAAATAGCAAAGCTGGAAACTGGATGGCAGTCAGGCCAAACAGTGTTGCGGAAAATTTATGGGAAATAGCCTGCGGCAAGAAGTAACGGGCAAGCCCAAGTGCAGCATCCGCGAACAGCTCCCAGCGCTTTCTCTTTCCGCCGCAGCGTGAGTGCAGCCGAAGGCTGCCCGTTGTAAAATCCGCCCATATAACGAACAGGAGCCAGTCATGGCAACCAGGCAAATCATCCAGACACCCGATGCTCCCGCCGCAATCGGCACTTATTCGCAGGCCGTGCGCGTGCATGATACCGTCTACCTCTCCGGCCAGATCGGCCTCGACCCGACCACCATGCAGATGGCGGAAAGTACCGAGGGCCAGATTCACCGCGTCTTTCAGAACCTGCGCGCCGTCGCCACCGCGGCCGGCGGCAGCCTGAACGACGTGATCAAACTCAATATCTATCTTACCGACCTGTCGCATTTCGCCAAGGTCAACGAAATCATGTCCACCTATTTCCACCAGCCCTATCCGGCGCGGGCGGCAGTGGGTGTGGCTTCGCTGCCGCGTGAAGCGATGATCGAGGCCGAAGGCGTCATGGTGTTCCAGGACTGATAGCTGGACACTGTGTCCCAACCGCATCCCGCAAGCATCCCGCCTGCCACACGAGGCAAGCTCGAAAAGCTCGGCATTCGCAGCCGTTTCGACCTGGTGCTACACCTGCCGCTGCGCTATGAGGATGAAACCCGGCTGCAATCTATCGCCGCGCTCACGCCCGGTGTGAGCGCGCAGGTGGAAGGCGAGATCACGCATTGCGAGATCACCTACCGCCCGCGCCGCACCTTGCTGTGCCGGTTGCAGGACGACAGCGGCGTGCTGTTCCTGCGCTTCCTGAACTTCTATCCCAGCCAGCAGAGGCAACTCGCCGTGAGCAAGCGCATCCGCGCATTGGGCGAACCGCGTATCGGCTACTTCGGTATGGAGATGGTGCATCCCAAGTGCCGTGTCGCGGGCGAAAACACCCCGCTCAAGCAGGCTTTGACGCCGGTCTACCCCACCACCGCAGGATTGCCGCAAGCCACGCTACTCAAGCACATCCAGGCCGCGCTGGGTGAGCTGGAACTGACCGACACCCTGCCGCAGGCTGTGCTGAGCCGCCTCGGGCTACCGCCGTTCGCCGACAGCGTACAGCTGCTGCACAACCCGCCGCCCGACATCGACGAGCACGCACTGGCCGAGCGCGTGCATCCCGCCTGGCTGCGCATCAAGTTCGACGAGCTGCTGGCGCAGCAGTTGTCGATGCGCATGCATTACCGCAAGCGCCGCAGCCGTAATGCCCCGCAATTGTCCGCCCGCGGCCATCACACCCAACAGTTGTTAAAGACCTTGCCGTTCGCGCTTACCGGCGCACAGCAAAAGACGCTGCACGAAATCAGCCGCGACCTTGAACAGGCGCACCCGATGCAGCGCCTGTTGCAGGGCGACGTGGGCAGCGGCAAAACCGTAGTCGCCGCGCTAGCCGCGCTGCAGGCCATCGAGAACGGCTACCAGGCTGCGTTCATGGCGCCCACCGAAATCCTTGCCGAACAGCACTACCTCAAGCTGCGCGACTGGCTGCAACCGCTGGGCATCGCACCGGTATGGCTGTCCGGCAGCATGAAGAAGAAAGACAAAACGGCAGCCGCCGAATGCATCGCTTCTGGCGAAACACAATTCGCCATCGGCACCCATGCGCTGTTCCAGAACCAGATAGAGTTTGCAAAGCTGGGTCTGGTGATCGTCGACGAGCAGCACAAGTTTGGCGTACAGCAACGTCTGGCATTGCGCAGCAAAGGCGGCGAGCCACACCAGCTAATGATGAGCGCTACGCCCATCCCGCGCACATTGGCCATGAGCTACTACGCCGACCTCGACGTGTCGGTAATCGACGAACTGCCGCCGGGACGCACGCCCGTCGTCACCAAACTGGTCAGCGATGCGCGGCGCGAAGAGGTATTCGAGCGCGTGCGCCATGCCTGTATGGAAGGCCGGCAAGCGTACTGGGTATGCCCGCTGATCGACGACAACGGAGCTGCGGCGAAGGCTAATATGAGCGAAGCGAGTGTTAAGCGTAGCGGCCGAAGCCAATCGGAGGCACTGCAACTGCAAACCGCCATCGAAACCTGCGAAAATCTGCGCACGGCATTCCCCGAACTCAACGTAGGCCTGGTGCATGGCAAGTTGCCTGCAGCGGAAAAGGCGGCCATGATGGCCGCATTCAAAAGCGGCGAGATACAACTACTGGTGGCCACCACGGTAATCGAGGTCGGCGTCGATGTGCCCAATGCCAGCCTGATGGTGATCGACCACGCCGAACGCATGGGACTGGCGCAGTTGCACCAGTTGCGCGGCCGGGTCGGGCGCGGCGCCGCCGAAAGCATGTGCGTGCTGTTGTACCAGCAGCCGCTGTCGGAATTGGCACGGGCGCGCCTGAAAATCATTTACGAGAACATCGACGGCTTCGCCATCGCCCAGCATGACCTGCAACTGCGCGGCCCCGGCGAATTGCTCGGCGCGCGGCAGAGCGGTGTACCGATGCTGCGCTTCGCCGATATCGGTACAGACTCGGCGTTGCTCGACAATGCGCGCGACATTGCCGACGAACTGCTGCGCGACTTTCCCGCAGCGGCACAGGCGCATTTGCAACGCTGGATGGCAAACAAACATGACTACCTGCACGCCTGAACATTTCTGGAGCGGCACCATAACAGGCTGCGAGCCCGCGCTGGCCCCGTGGCTGCGCGACCACGGTTCGCTGACACTGCGCATCCGCCAGCGCTGCGGCGAATTCCGCATCCGCAACCTGTTCGACGGCATGGCGCCGGCACCGCGCGATGAAACCGCACTGCTCGGAGTGCCGTCGCGACAGCAGGTCTACACCCGCGACGTGTTCCTGCTCGCCGACGGACAACCGGTGGTGTTCGCGCACAGCGTGGTCGCCGCCCATCACCTGCGCGGCGCCTGGCAGGCGCTGCAACATCTCGGTGAGCGCTCTCTCGGCTCGCTGCTGTTCACCCATCCGCTGGTGCAGCGCAGGCCACTGCATTTTCGCGCGCTCAAGCCCGGCGACCTGCTGTACCGCCGCGCCGTCACATGCGGTGCGGCAGCCGGCTCGCTGTGGGCGCGGCGTTCACTGTTCACCCTGCACGATGCGCCGTTGCTGGTGACCGAGGTGTTCCTGCCGGAAATCCTGGAGCTGCACACATGAATTTCGCAACCCGCCTCCAACTGTACTGGCAACTGACGCGCATGCACCGGCCGATCGGAGCGCTGCTGCTGCTATGGCCCACGCTGTGGGGAGTATGGATTGCCGGCCGCGGCCAGCCGGTCTGGTACATCGTGGCCATTTTCGTGTTAGGCACGCTGCTGATGCGCGCCGCCGGCTGCGCGATCAACGACTATGCCGACCACGATATCGACAAGCACGTGAAACGCACCTGCGACCGCCCGCTCACCAGCGGCAAGCTGGCGCGGCACGAGGCGCTATGGGTGGCGGCGGTGCTGGCACTGCTCGCCTTGCTGCTGATTCTGCCGCTAAACCGGCTGACGCTGTTGCTGTCGCTGCCGGCCGCCTTCCTCGCCGCCAGCTATCCTTTTACCAAGCGCTTCCTCGCCATCCCCCAGGCCTACCTGGGTCTCGCCTTCAGCTTCGGCATCCCGATGGCATTTGCCGCGCAGTTGGGCAGCGTACCTGCCACGGCCTGGTGGCTGATGCTGGCGAACATTTTCTGGTGCATCGCCTACGACACCGAATATGCGATGGTCGACCGCGACGACGACATCCATCTCGGCATTCACTCCTCTGCGCTACTGCTGGGAAAATTCGACGTACCGGCGGTGATGGCCTGCTATGCCGCGGCACTGGTCATCCTCGCCGCCACCGGTGCTGCACTGCAAATGGGCGCCGCCTATTACGCAGGACTGCTGGCCGCGGCGGGCATTGCCGTCTACCACTACACCTTGATCCGCCATCGCCAGCGCGAGACCTGCTTCAAGGCTTTCCTGCACAACAACTGGTTCGGCGCGGCAATATTCGGCGGTATCGTGCTGGACAGCCTGTTGCAATAAAGTTCAGGAGGAAGCGCGGCGGCAGTAGCAGTAGACGAACTGCTGCACCGCGCCGGCAGGCGTGTGGTGGGTTTCTTTCCGGTGCTGTAGCAGGGTGAACGCTTCACCGAACTCATCGTGCAATTCATCGGCGCTATAGCGCATCACCGGCAGGCCGCTGCACTGCACCGGCCCATCCTCGGCAAATGTAGCAACGATGACGTAGCCACCCGGCTTGACCGAGCGAAACACGGTGCGCACATAAGCCTCGCGGTCCTGCGGCTCGGTAAGAAAATGGAACACTGCACGGTCGTGCCACAGGTCGTAACGGTTATCGGGCAATTCGACTGTAGTGATATCCGCCTCGATCCAGCGTACTTCACTCTCCCGCTCCCCCAAGCGCTGGCGTGCCGCATGCAGCGCAACGGCCGAGAGATCGAGCACGGTGAGATCGGTATAGCCCTCGGCAAGCAGGTCGTCGACCAGCGTGGAGGCACCGCCGCCGACATCGATGATGCCTGCATCATGGCCAACACCGGTCGCCTTGATCAAGTCCAGCGAAAGCTGCGCATGCGGCTGGAACCAGCTCACTGCATCGGGCGTTTTGGTCTCGTAAACTTTTTCCCAGTGCTGCTTGGATTGCATGCCGCCTCCTGCGATCATATCCAGTCCCGGGGCACCAGAAACCTGTCGTACAGTTCGGCCTCGGGTGTGCCCGGTTGCGGATGCCAATCATAACGCCATTTCACCAGCGGCGGCATCGACAGCAGAATGGATTCGGTACGGCCGTTGGACTGCAGGCCGAAGATGGTGCCGCGGTCGATCACCAGGTTGAATTCGACATAGCGACCGCGGCGGTAAAGCTGGAAGTCGCGCTCGCGCTCACCGTATGGCGTGTCCTTGCGCTTTTCCAGCAACGGCACATAGGCAGACAGGTAATGGTCGCCCACGCTCTGCTGGATTGCGAAGCAGGTGTCGAAATCCGGCTCACTCAGGTCGTCGAAGAAGATGCCGCCCACACCGCGCGGCTCGTTGCGGTGCTTGAGAAAGAAATATTCGTCGCACCACTGCTTGAATTTCGGGTGCAGCGACGGATCGAACGGCGCCAGCGAGTTCTTGCATGTCTGGTGAAAATGCCGCGCGTCTTCATCGAAACCGTAATACGGCGTGAGGTCCATGCCGCCGCCAAACCAGAACACCTTGTCACCGTCGGGTTTGTGCGCCATGAACATGCGCACGTTGGCATGCGAGGTCGGTGCATAGGGGTTGCGCGGATGCATCACCAGCGACACGCCCATCGCTTCCCAGCCGCAGCCGGCCAGCTCCGGGCGATGCGCGGTCGCCGAAGGCGGCATACTGTCGCCCTGCACATGCGAAAACGCGACGCCGCCACGCTCCAGCACGTTACCTTCCTCGATGATGCAGCTGATGCCTTCGCCCTTGCCGATACCACCCGAGCCGGTCGCGCGCTCCCACTTGTCGCGCAGGAACTTGTTGCCGTCCACCTGTTCCAGGCGGTCGACGATCAGTTCCTGTAGTTCGAGCAGATATTCTTTTACCGCAGCGCTATCCATTCCCCCTCCAGCTATTTTTGTCGTATTCAGTTGCGCACGATTTTACCACTCGTCCAGTCGCGTATGGTCGAGGGGCGGCGGCGTTTGCCCACCCGCCCCGGCAGCACCAGCGCCCGCCCGCCGAAACGCCGCAGACACTCGGCATACGTACGCACGGGTTTGTCGCCGCTATGGTTCGCACTGGTGGAAACCAGCGCCATGTGCAGCGCGTTGCACAGTGCCGCCGCCCCGGGATGGGCGGTGATGCGCACCGCCAGCGTGTCGTACCTGCCGCGCAGCCAGCGCGGACAATCCGGTCTGGCCGGCATCAGAAAGGTAACCGCCTGTGTACCGCCACAGCGCAATTCTTCCTGTTGCTGCGATGTCAGTGGTTGCAAATAAGATGTCAGTTGGTTAAAACGGCTCGCAATCAGGATCAGCCCCTTGTGCTGCGGCCGCCCCTTGATCCGCAGCAGACGCTGCACTGCGCGGCGGTTGCGCGGGTCGCAGCCCAAACCGTAGCAGGACTCGGTGGGATAGGCGATCAGGCCGCCGCGCGCGAGATGCGCGGCAAGTCGGCGCGATGGTATCGGCAGGCGTGCCAAGATCAGTGTTTGTGCTGCAGCGCGCGCCAGCCGATGTCGCGGCGCATCTGGCAGCCGTCGAAATGAATGCTGTCGGCGATCTCGTAGGCGCGCTCCTGCGCCCGCTTGACCATGGTGCCGAGCGCAACCACGCACAGCACGCGCCCGCCGCTGGTCACCACCTTACCGTCCCTGAGCGCAGTGCCGGCATGAAACACGTGCGCATCCTCCAGTTTTTTCGGCAAGCTGCCAATCTCGTCGCCCTTGCGCGGCGTATCCGGATAATTCGCCGCGGCCAGCACCACGCCGAGCGCGGTACGGCGGTCCCATTCGGCCTCGACCTGGTCCAGAGTGCCGTTGATCGCATGCTCGACGATAACCGAAAAATCGCTCTTCAGACGCAGCATGATCGGCTGTGTTTCGGGATCGCCCATGCGGCAGTTGAATTCGAGTACCTTGATCGCGCCGTCAGGCTGGATCATCAGGCCGGCATACAGAAAACCGGTGTAGGCAACGCCTTCACTTTCCATGCCGCGCACCACGGGGTTGATCACTTCGCGCAGGATGCGCGCATGCATCTGCGGCGTGACCATGGGTGCAGGCGAATAGGCGCCCATGCCACCGGTGTTGGGCCCCTTATCACCGTCCAATAAACGTTTATGGTCCTGGCTGGTGGCCAGCGGCAGCACATGCGCACCATCCACCATCACGATGAAACTGGCTTCCTCGCCTTCGAGAAATTCCTCGATCACCACGCGCGCACCGGCATCGCCGAACTTGTTGTCGGCCAGCATCATGTCGATCGCGGCAAAGGCTTCGCCGCGGCTCTCGGCCACCACTACGCCCTTGCCTGCAGCCAGCCCGTCGGCCTTGATCACGATGGGTGCACCATGCTGCTCGACATAAGCCTTGGCCGCAACCACGTCGCTGAAGGTTTCGAAGAACGCAGTGGGAATGTTGTGGCGTGCCATGAAGCGCTTGGCGAAATCCTTGGAGGATTCCAGTTGCGCAGCGGCCTGGGTCGGCCCGAAAATTTTCAGCCCGGCCGCGCGGAATGCATCGACCACACCGGCCGCCAGCGGCGCCTCCGGCCCGACCACGGTCAGTTCGATATGTTCGCGTTTGGCAAATTCGATCAACTCGGGAATCGCCGTGATTGCAACGTTTTCCACGCCATCTTCCAGCGCGGTGCCGGCGTTGCCCGGTGCGACGTACACCTTCTGCACCTTCACGCCCTGCGCCAGACGCCAGGCCAGCGCGTGTTCGCGGCCGCCGGAACCGATGACCAGAATTTTCATATTAATGCCTGAAGTGACGATAGCCGGTAAACACCATCGCCAGCCCATGCTCGTCGGCCGCAGCGATCACTTCTTCGTCGCGCATCGAGCCGCCGGGCTGAATCACGGCCTTGGCGCCAGCTTCGGCCAGCACGTCGACACCGTCGCGGAACGGGAAGAAAGCATCCGATGCAATCACCGAGCCCGCCAGGCTCAGGCCTGCGTTTTGCGCCTTGATCGATGCGATGCGCGTAGAATCGACACGGCTCATCTGCCCGGCGCCGACACCCAGCGTCTGGCCGCCCTTGCAGAATACGATGGCGTTGGACTTGACGTATTTCGCCACGCGCCAGGCGAACAGCAGATCCTGCAATTGCTCGGCCGTCGGCTGCACTTTGGTCACCACCTTGAGCTGCGCAGCCTGCACGTTGAGTGTATCCGGCGACTGCACCAGCAGGCCGCCAGTGACGCGCTTCATGTCGTACTGGTTGTGCGCGCCGGACAACGGCACAGTAAGTACGCGCACGTTCTGCTTCGCAGCGGTGACTTTCAATGCAGCCTCGGTCGCGGCCGGCGCGATGATCACTTCGACGAACTGGTTGGCAACGATCTGCGCTGCAGTCGCCTCGTCCAGTTCACGGTTGAAGGCAATGATGCCGCCGAACGCGGAAGTAGGGTCGGTGGCATAAGCCAGCTTGTAGGCACTGAGCGGGCCGTCGGCAATTGCCACGCCGCATGGGTTGGCGTGCTTGACGATGACGCAGGCCGGCTGCTCGAAAGTCTTTACGCATTCCCATGCCGCGTCGGCGTCGCCAACGTTGTTATAGGACAGCTCCTTGCCCTGCAGCTGGGTGTAATCGGCGATGCCGCCGGGCACCACATTCAGGTCGCGGTAGAACGCCGCGCTCTGGTGCGGATTCTCGCCGTAGCGTGTGTCCTGCACCTTGGCGAAGCTGAAGTTGATCTGCGCCGGGAATCCAGTCTTGTTGCCTTCATCGTCAATCGCGGTCAGGTAGTTGCTGATCATGCCGTCGTAGGCTGCAGTGTGTGAAAACGCCTTCTTCGCCAGGCCGAAGCGGGTGGCATCGCTTACTGCGCCGCCATTGGTTTGCATCTCGGCCAGCACGTCCGGGTAATCCGCCGGATCGGTAACAATGGCGACATGCGCATGATTCTTCGCCGCCGCGCGCACCATGGTCGGACCACCGATGTCGATGTTCTCGATGGCATCTTCCAGTGTGCAACCGGGCTTGGCCACGGTCGCCGCGAACGGGTACAGGTTGACCACCACCAGGTCGATGGTCGGAATGTTGTGCTGCTCCAATGTCGCCACATGCCCCGGCAGGTCGCGCCGCGCCAGGATGCCGGCATGCACCTTGGGCTGCAGCGTCTTCACGCGCCCGTCCAGCATCTCGGGGAAGCCGGTGTAATCCGCGACCTCGGTAACCGGTACGCCGTTGTCGGCGAGCAATTTCGCGGTGCCGCCGGTGGAGAGGATGTTCACGCCCAGCTGCTGCAGGCCTTGGGCAAATTCCAGCACGCCCGCCTTGTCCGAAACACTGATCAGGGCTTGTTTGATGACTTCCATGTTGATTCCGATTCGGGGTTGGTTATTGTTTGATTCCGTGCACCTGAATTTTCTTGCGCAGCGTATTGCGGTTCAGCCCGAGCAGTTCTGCCGCACGCGTCTGGTTACCGCCGGCATGGAACATCACGGTTTCGATCAACGGTTTTTCCACACAGTTCATCACCATGTCGTACACACCACACGATGGCTCCTCGCCATCCAGATCCCTGAAATAGTCGTCCAGCGCCTTGCGCACATAGCGCGCAATATCATTCTCGTTTTTTTTCATCCCTGAAGTCTTCCGTCCCTGAAGCTTTTAGTAATTTTATGCCGCCAGTTCTTCTACATAATGCAGGCGCTCTCCGCGCTGTAATTGCTCATCGAAAAAGTCGCGCACTGCCTGCAACTGCTGTGCGCTGCTTTCCAGCATATTCATACCATGGCGGAACCGCGCCGAACCCGCCAATCCCTTGGTGTACCAGGAGATGTGCTTGCGTGCTACGCGCACCCCGGTGTATTCGCCGTAAAACTCATAAAGCTCATGCACATGGTGCAACAGCACGTCGAGTATTTCATTCACCTCGGGCGACGGCAGCCGCTCGCCGGTTTTCAGGAAATGCTCGATTTCGCGAAACAGCCAGGGACGCCCCTGCGCCGCGCGGCCTATCATCACCGCATCGGCTTCGGTGTAATCGAGTACCTCCCGTGCTTTTTCCGGCGTGGCAATGTCGCCATTGGCGATCACCGGCACGGATACCGCCGCCTTCACCGCGGCGATGGTGTCGTATTCGGCATGGCCGGTGTAGCCGCAGGCCCGGGTGCGGCCATGGATGGCCAGCGCCTGGATGCCGCTGGCCTCGGCGATCTGTGCGATGCGTACCGCGTTGCGGTTGGCCTTGTCCCAGCCGGTGCGAAATTTCAGGGTAACCGGCACCTTTACCGCCGCAACCACTGCTTCCAGTATCTGCGCCACCAGCGTCTCGTTCTGCAGCAATGCGGAACCGGCCATCACGTTACATATTTTCTTGGCCGGGCAGCCCATGTTGATATCGATGATCTGCGCACCCTGGTCGACGTTGTATCTGGCAGCCTGCGCCAGCATTTTCGGGTCGGCGCCGACGATCTGCACCGAGATCGGATCCGGTTCGCCTTCGTGGTTGGCGCGGCGGCGCGTTTTCTCGGAACCGTACAGCAAGGAATTGGAAGCCACCATCTCGGAAACGGCCATGCCGGCACCCATGTCGCGGCACAGCATGCGGAATGGCCGATCGGTCACCCCGGCCATCGGGGCGACAATCAGATTGTTTTTCAGCTGGTAGGGACCGATGCGCATAACGAGTTTCCAAAAGGGGCGTTGATTATAAATTAATCAACCGCCACGTGCTATCATTGCCGGGCAAAAAACGTAAAAATCGACATGACATTCGACGTACTGATCATTGGTGGCGGCCTGGTTGGCGCAAGTCTGGCCGCGGCACTCAAATCCGGCGACCTGTCCGTGGCGCTGGTGGAAAACCACGCCATATCGAACCAGCCAGCTCCGGGAAATGGCTGGGACAGCCGTATCTATGCCATCAGCCCGGGCTGCGCCGCATTCCTCGCGCAAAGCGGGGCGTGGCAGCACATGGACATGAACCGCGTGCAGCAGATCGAGCAGATGCGCGTGTTCGGCGACGGCGGCGCGGAACTGGATTTTTCCGCCTATCAGGTCGGCGCGCCCGAACTGGCTTTCATCCTGGAAAGCCGGTTACTGCTGGCTGCGCTGTGGCAGCAACTCCAGCAGCAGGACAACCTTACCCTGTTCAGTCCGGCGAAGTGCGCCAGCCTGGCCTGGCATGATGATGCCGCCAGCCTGCATCTGGAAGACGGCCGGGAAATCTGCGCAAAACTGATCGTCGGCGCAGATGGACGCGACTCCTGGGTGCGGCAACAAGCGGGCATCACCGAACCCCCTTCCCCCTATCACCAGCATGGAGTGGTCGCCAACTTCGTTGCCGAGAAGCCCCATCGCAGCACCGCCTGGCAGTGGTTCCAGCCGGATGGCATCCTGGCGCTGCTGCCGATGCCGCAGCAGATGGTGTCCATGGTGTGGTCGGTCAGCCCGGAACGCTCAGCGGAACTAACGAGCATGCCGCACGACGAACTGTGCGCCCAAGTGGCGGCAGCTTCGCATCATATGCTGGGAGAATTGCAAGTGGTCACTCCGCCTGCAGCCTTCCCGCTACGCCTGCTCAATCTGCCGCATATCGCCAAGCCGCGTCTGGCGCTGATTGGCGATGCCGCGCACAACGTCCATCCGCTTTCCGGACAGGGTGTGAATCTGGGATTCCGCGATGCGCGCCAGTTGACGCAGGTGCTGCTGCAGCGCGGCGCCCAACAGGACTGCGGCAATGAACACCTGCTGCGCCGCTACGACCGCGCACGGCGCGAGGACATCCTGTCGATGCAGCTCACCACTGATGCGTTGAAAAATCTGTTCAACAACCGCAACCCGCTGTTGCGCACCATGCGCAACCTGGGACTGAACGTCACCAATCATGTTGCGCCGCTGAAAAAAATGCTGGCGCGCCATGCACTCAATTAATTTTCTGCAAAAGGTTCACATGTTCAAGTTTCTGTTGCTGGTACTGCTCTCCATTTCCTCTGCCTGGGCCGACGAGGCCGCTCAGGTCAAGGCCACGCTGCAACAGCATTTTCCGCAACTGGGCACGGTCAAGCAGGTCAATCCATCGCCGATACCCGGCCTGTATGAAGTGATCACCCAGGATCACCTGTTCTATACCGACGAGAAGGCTCACTACCTGATCGACGGCAGCATTTACGACCTGCATACCATGCGCAACCTGACCGACGAGCGCCAGCGCCAGGTGTTCGCCATCAACTTCAACAGCCTGCCGCTCGACCTTGCGCTGAAAAAGGTCAAGGGCAACGGCAGCCGCAAGCTGGTGATCTTTACCGACCCCAACTGCGGTTTCTGCAAACGGCTGGAGCGCGAGCTGGAAACGGTCAACAACATCACCATTTACCGCATGCTGTATCCGGTATTCCCGGGATCCGACAAGAAGGTGCACGCCATATTGTGCAGCAAGAATCCCAACCAGGCGTGGGACGACCTGCTGCTGCACAATGTGCTGCCGCCCGTCCCTGCGGCGAACTGCAGCACGCCGCAGACCGGCAGGGTACTGGCGCTGGGCGAAAAATTACGGGTCAGCGGTACGCCGACGCTGATTTTCGCGGACGGCACGCTGATGCCGGGCTACCTGCCCGCCACCGCACTAGAAAAGACGCTGAATGGCGCTGCGGCCAGTCACTAATCTGCTGTCTGTTCCGGGCGCCGGCCTGCCGCTGGCCCTGAGTGGTTCGCTGCTGCTGCATCTGGGCATCCTGTTTGGCGTGCCCGCGCCGATGCCGGCAGCATCCCATGCCGCCCCATCCCTGTCCGTGCATCTGGCTGCTGCCGTAGCGCCCGCCATGCCGTCCGCAGCACGGGCAGCGCCGGTCATCCCGCAACCCCGGCCCGGCAAGCTGCCGCAGCAGCATACCGCCGGGATGCCAGTGCCTGCGCATCATATGCTGGCGCAAGCGGCGCCGGCATCGAATACCGCACCGCGCGCAACAGCAATGCCCACCGCAAAAAACACCACCATTCCCGCTCCCACTTATTATGAGGGCGCACAACTGGGTGTGCCGCCGCACCTGCTGGGCGAATTGCAGCAGGTTTACCCGGCACGCGCACGGGCTGCGGATATCGAAGGCAGCGTGACGCTGTCGCTACTGATCGACGAACACGGCAAGGTCGATAATGCCAGTGTGGTCAGCGCGCAACCTCCAGGCTATTTCGAAAAGGCCGCGCTCAACATGCTGCGCAACCAGCGCTTTACCCCTGCCCTCATTCACAATCAGCCGGTAAAAAGCCGCTGGCGCACCATCGTGCGCTACCGCCTGCAGTCCTGAACATTCCTTGACACCCCTGCGTCACGTCCACGATACTTTGGCATCGCTTGAGTATAAGGCCCTGTCTTGAACGACCTGTCACTAGGCACGCTCTTCATTATTCTGGTTGTACTGCTGGCCTGTGCCGCTTTCTTTTCCCTGGCGGAAACCAGCATGATGGCGCTAAACCGCTATCGCCTGAACAATCTGGTGCGCAAAGGCAACAAGAGCGCCAAACTCACCTCCAGACTGCTGGCGAAAACCGACAAGCTGCTCGGCTCCATCCTGTTCGGCAATACCCTGCTCAATGTCGCCTCCGCCACCCTGACCGAGGTGATCATGGCGCGCATGTTCGGCCATGGCAACAGCTCCGCACTGCTGGCGGGTACGCTGGCGATCACTTTCGCCATCGTGATATTCAGCGAGATCATGCCCAAAATTGTCGCGGCCAGCCACCCCGAACGGGTTGCCCTGCCGTCGAGCTATATACTGGGGCCGCTGATCAGGCTGTTCCACCCGGTGGTATCCATCGCCACCGCCATTGTCCGCGGCGTGCTGTGGCTGCTGCGCATCCGGATTCAGTCCGATCAGAGCATGCAGAAAAACCTGACCATTGAGGAGTTGCGCGTACTGGTACTCGAAGCAGGCAATTTTTTGCCGCGCAAGCACCAGAAAATGCTGCTCAATCTGGTGGATATCGAGCGCATCGCGGTGAATGACGTAATGGTGCCGCGCAACCAGATCGAAGCGATCAACCTGAATGCCAGGCCGGAAACGCTGCGCGAGCAATTGTCGACCTGCCATCACACCCTGCTGCCGGTATTCGAGGACCGACTGGACAATATCGTCGGCATCCTGCATGTGCGCCGCGCGCTGAGCCTGATGCAGCATGAGTCGTTCAACACGGACGAATTCCGGGAGCTGCTGCACGAACCTTACTTCATCCCGTCCGACACGGCCCTGCTGTCGCAATTGCAGCATTTCCAGGAGCGACACATCCGGCTTGGGCTGGTAGTGGACGAATATGGCGAACTGCTGGGCCTGGTCACGCTGGAAAACATCCTGGAGGAAATCGTCGGTGAATTCACCACCCAGTCGCCTTCGCAAACCGGCAAATTCCGGCGCCAGGACGACGGCAGTTTTCTTGTGGAAGGCAGCACATCATTGCGTGATCTGAACCGCAAGTTGGGCATGCATTTTCCGCTAAACGATGCCAAGACGCTGAATGGCCTGATACTGGAGCATATGGAAGATATCCCCGAGGCAGGTACCAGCCTGAAAATCGCGGATTATCCCATCGAAATCATCCAGACCCAGGATCGCGTGGTCAAGGTGGTAAAAATATTTCCCGCATTACACAGGAAGCCAGTGGCATAAGGGAATCTCCGGTCAAGCCTGACATGAACCGCATGTCAGGCTTGACCGGAAACTCCCCCAACTTTACAAGCAACACAAAGCCATGCATGATTTGCTGTAAACTGAAGGAATTGAGACAATTATCTATGAAACTGTATTAGTTAGGGATATGCCATGGCAGTGGACAGCAAGGCCAAAAAAGGGAAAGAGTACCAGTTCCTGTGGGAAGGCAAGGAAAAGTCCGGCAAGGCCGTAAAGGGTGAAATGCGTTCTGCGGGCGAAGCTTCCGTTTCTGCTCACCTGCGTCGCCAGGGCATCCAGGTCACCAAGATCAGGAAGCGCCGCGGCAGCACCAAGCCGGTCACCGAGAAGGACATCACCATGTTTACGCGCCAACTCGCCACCATGATGAGGTCCGGCGTGCCGTTGCTGCAGGCCTTCGATATCGTAGGCAAGGGACACAGCAACCCTTCGGTCGCTCGCCTGCTGATGGACATCAAGACCGATGTGGAAACCGGCAACAGTCTGAGCTCGGCATTCCGCAAATATCCGCTGTATTTCGATGACCTGTACTGCAACCTGATCGGTGCCGGCGAAGCGGCCGGTATCCTGGACAGCTTGCTCGAACGCCTGGCGAGCTACAAGGAAAAAACGCAGGCCATCAAGAGCAAGATCAAATCGGCATTGTTCTATCCGGTTTCGATCATCGTAGTGGCCTTCGTCATCACTGCGGTGATCATGATTTTCGTGATTCCGGCATTCAAGGAGCTGTTCTCCAACTTCGGCGCCAACCTGCCGACACCGACGCTGGTGGTGATGGCGATCTCCGATTTCTTCGTGAAATGGTGGTGGGCAATCTTCGGTGGGATCGGCGGCGGCCTCTATTTCTTCATGTATACCTGGAAGCGCAACAAGAAAATGCAGAATGTGATGGACCGGATCATGCTGAAGCTGCCCGTCTTCGGCGAGCTGATCCGCAAGGCCACCCTCGCGCGCTGGACGCGCACCCTGTCCACCATGTTCGCCGCCGGCGTGCCACTGGTGGAGGCTTTCGATTCGGTAGCCGGTGCCGCCGGCAATGCCGTGTATTTCGACGCCACCAAGGTCATCCAGCGCGAGGTCAGCACCGGCAACAGCCTGACAGTGTCAATGCAGGAAACCGGAGTATTCCCCTCCATGGTGCTGCAAATGGTGTCCATCGGGGAAGAGGCGGGCTCACTGGACAGCATGTTGAGCAAAGTGGCGGATTTCTACGAAGCCGAGGTCGATGACGCAGTAGAGGCATTATCCAGCCTGATGGAACCGATCATCATGGTGGTGCTCGGCACGTTGATCGGTGGCCTGGTGATTGCCATGTACATGCCGATCTTCAAGATGGGCCAGGTGGTTTAATTCCTACAACAACCATTCAAGTGCGGCCAGTGGCCGCACTTTTTATATGAGCAACACACAGTGAGTTCACTAGTCCAACTACTGCAAGACTCCCCGGTTTTTTTCATCGCGCTGTGCGGCATCGTCGGCCTGATGGTGGGCAGCTTCCTGAACGTGGTGATCCATCGTCTGCCGAAAATGATGGAACGCGAATGGCGGCATCAGTGCGCGGAATTGAATGACCAGGAAATCGAGGAAAATACGCACTACAACCTGGTCGTACCGCGTTCGGCCTGCCCCCATTGCGGCCACCGCATCGGTGCGCTGGAAAATATCCCGGTCATCAGCTATCTGCTATTGCACGGGAAATGCAAGGGCTGCGGCGCCACTATCTCGCCGCGTTACCCCGTTGTCGAGGCGCTCAGCGGAATACTGAGCGCTTACGCCGCATGGCATTTCGGTTTTGGCCTTGCCGGGCTGGGCGCGCTATTGTTCATCTGGGCATTACTAGCCCTCACCTTCATTGACTTTGATACACAACTGCTGCCGGATAGCGTCACCCTGCCGCTGCTGTGGCTGGGCTTGCTGCTCAACATCTACGGTAGCTATACCGATTTGCATAGTGCAGTAATCGGCGCCGTCGGCGGCTACCTTGCGTTGTGGAGCGTGTACTGGCTATTCAAGCTCGCCACTGGCAAGGATGGCATGGGCTTTGGCGACTTCAAGTTGCTGGCTGCCATCGGCGCTTGGCTGGGCTGGCAGATGCTGCCGCTGGTGATCCTGCTGTCTTCGCTGGTCGGTGCCGTGGTCGGCATCGTGCTGATCATTGCGGCCCGCCACGGGCGCAGCGTTCCCATACCGTTCGGCCCTTACCTCGCCGGCGGCGGATTGATCGCACTATTCTGGGGACAGGCACTGACGCACAGCTATCTGCAACTGTTCGCAGCGCCATGAATGGGCGTGCTGATTCACTATCCGGGAAATTCACGGTCGGGCTGACCGGCGGCATCGGCAGCGGCAAAAGCACCGTTGCCGAAATATTCAGGGAATGCGGCGCAGCGGTTATCGACAGCGACACCATCGCGCATCAGTTGACCCAAGCCGGCGGCACTGCCATCCCGGCCATCCGCGCGGAATTCGGCGACGACTACATCGACCATAGCGGCGCACTGGATCGCGGGCGCATGCGTCAACTGGTTTTTTCGGATACCGCTGCCAAACAGCGACTGGAATCCATCCTGCATCCGCTGGTCCGCGACGAAATGCTGACCCGGGCCACAGCCAGCAACGATGCGCCCTACCTGTTGCTGGTCGTTCCGCTGCTGCTGGAAGCTACCGGCTATACCGGGCTGGTGCAGCGTATTCTGGTGGTGGATTGCGCAGAGGCAGCGCAGGTCGAACGCAGCGTCCGGCGCAGCAGCCTGAGTGCCAGTGAAATACGCGCCATTATGGCGCAACAGCTCAAACGTGCCGAGCGACTGAAACATGCCGACGATGTCATACACAACGACAGCGACCTGCCCACCCTGCGCTCCCAGGTAGAACAATTGCACCGGCGCTATCTATCCCTTGCCTCAGGAATTATTTGACGCAACGCTGCAGTACCTATATCTTTTAAGGCCAAGTCAACCACTTTCATCCGCCTTAGCCATAGCATCGTGATCAGCTACGAGTTCCCCCTCAACGAACGCATTCGCACCCTCCTGCGCCTTGAGGATCTCTACGAGCGGATCACGCATTTCATCGACCGGGGAACCGGTGACGATCACCATGCCGCTCTCGGCGTCCTGTTCGAAATCCTCGAAGTCGCCGGCCGCGCCGACCTGAAAGCCGATCTGTTGCAGGAAATGGAACGCCAGAAGCGGATGCTCTCCACGTTGCGCAACAACCCGGAAATCTCGGAGGATGCGTTGGAAGCTGTACTGGATGAAATCGAGCATGCCAGCAGCGAACTGCTGGCAATAAGCGGCAAGGTCGGTCAGCACCTGCGCGAAAACGAATGGCTGATGGGCATCAAACAGCGCGCCTGCATTCCCGGTGGCACCTGCGAATTCGACCTGCCCTCCTACCACTACTGGCTGCGGCAGGACGTGGCGCTGCGGCGCAACTACCTGAAAGCCTGGCTGGGGCCACTGTTGCCCATTCGCGAAGGACTGAGCATTGTGCTCAAGCTGCTGCGCGAAAGCGGCAAGACGCACCATTACACCGCACAGAACGGCAATTTCCAGCAAATGCAGGGCGGACGTATGGCTCAGTTGCTGCGCATTAACCTGGATGACAAGCTAGCCTGCGTCCCCGAGATCAGCGCCAACAAATACGCACTTAATATCCGCTTTGTTGCTGCCAACTATGCGGCACGAACCACTTTGTTCGACCAGGATGTTCCATTCGACCTGATTTTCTGTTCACTGTAATTGTCTGTTATGACCGCAAAGAAAAAACCCGTCGTCGCCTGCCCGCAATGCGGCAAGAATGTGGCGTGGGGTGAAGAAAGCCCATACCGCCCGTTCTGCAGCGAACGCTGCAAACTGATCGACCTCGGCCAGTGGGCCAACGAAGGCTATCGCATCCCGCTGGCCGAAGACCAGAACGAAGAGCCTGAACCTCCTCACCAAGCCTGACGCAATAGCGCGATTCCATGCGCGCCGTATTGCCATGAGGTCTGCATATCCGCATGCGTTAACCCCCCCAAGGCATACACCGGAATCGACGACTCCGCCGCAATCGCGGCAAAGCTTTCCCAGCCCAGATGCGGGGCCCCCGGATGCGACTGCGTCGGCAGCACCGGCGACAGCAGCACAAAGTCGCAACCCAGCTGCTCCGCACGGTGCAGCTCTTCCGTATTGTGGCAGGACGCCGCACACCACTCCACTTCAGGACGTTCGCTCAGACTGGCCAGCTGGCCAGCAGTCAATTGCACCCCATCCGCACCGATCTCACGTGCCAGATCGACATCACCGTTCAGCAGCAGCTTCGCATCGTGCACATGCAGTAACGGCAGCATGTGTAGCGCCAGTTCACGCAGTTCGTTGCGCGCCAAATGTTTTTCGCGCAACTGCACCAGCCGCAGGCCGTTGCGCAATGCCGCTTCGAGCCGCCGCAGGAATTCCTCGACACCCAGCTCCTTCACGTTGCTGATTGCATACAGTGGCGGCAGCTCCAGCGCGCGCAACACCGGTGCATTGGCCGGCAGCATCGGCTCGACCGCGACTGCGGACGGCAACTGCCAGGAGAATTGCTGCCCCTCGTGCGGATGCGGTTCGCCGCGCCATTGCGTGACGCGGAAAAAGTGCAGTTTTACCGTGGCATGCGGGTAGGTGAATACGCGCGTAATCCATGGCCAGGCAACTTCGACCTCGATGCCGAGCTCCTCGTGTAACTCACGCACCAGCGCGTGGTGCGGGGTTTCGCCGGGCTCGATCTTGCCGCCCGGGAATTCCCAGTAACCGGCCCAGATTTTATCTTTAGGGCGCTGGGCCAATAGAAAGGTGCCATCCGGCTTTTGCAAAACGACAGCGGCAACATCTACAACTTTAACTTCAGTCATTCGGCTCGACCTGCCCAATCCCTCGCAAACTGCCACGCCACCCGACCACTTCTGGAACCTCGCTGAATCGCCCACTGCAATGCCTCCTGCCGCGCCTCATCATCCAGTTCACCAACCATCCCGAAATGTGCGAGCCAGTGGTTCACAATGGCCAGATACTCATCCTGCGAAAACGGATAGAACGACAGCCACAGGCCGAAGCGTTCCGATAGCGAAATTTTCTCCTCGACGCTTTCCGCCGGATGGATTTCATCGCCGACGTATTTGGTGGCGACGTTGTCCTGCATCGATTCCGGCATCAGGTGGCGGCGGTTGGAGGTGGCGTAGATCAGCAGGTTGTCGGAAAACGCGACCAGCGAGCCGTCAAGCGCGGCTTTCAACGCCTGGTAGCCCGGCTCTTCGGCGTTGAACGACAGGTCGTCGCAATACAGGATGAAACGCTCGGAACGCCCGGAGACCAGAGCGATGATATGCGGCAATTCGGCCAGTTGCAGCTTGCCGATTTCAATCAGCCGCAGGCCGTCCTTCGCGTATCCATTGAGCAGCGCCTTGACCAGCGAGGACTTGCCGGTGCCACGCGAGCCGGAGAGCAGCACGTTGTTGGCCGGGCGGCCCTGCACGAACTGGCGCGTGTTCTGTTCAATGAGTTGTTTCTGGTCGTCGATACCGAGCAGATCGGAAAGCTTGATGTGATGGTAATGCGCCACTGGTGCCAGCTTACCCTGCTCCCAGCGGAACGCATGCGCCGCACCCCAGTCCGGCGCAGCATGCGCGGTCCCCTTGGGTAGCATGCGCTCGAGCCGCTCAAGCAGGCGGTCGGCACGGTCGAGAAATCGGTCGAGCTTATCCATCAGACCTCCGCGACAGTTTTAACTTCTGTAACTTGCGTTGATTTTTACGTAGTCGTATGAGAAGTCACAAGTCCACAGCATGACGTCCGCCGCCCCGCGCCCCAGCACCACGCGCACCGTAATGTCGCTCTGCTGCATCACGCGCTGACCATCTTCTTCACGATAACTGACGGCACGGCCGCCGTGCTCGGCCACCAGCACGTCGTCGAGATAAAGCTGCAGTGCGGCGACGTCGAGATCCTCCACACCGGCATAACCGATGGCGGCAAGGATGCGGCCGAGGTTGGGGTCGGAAGCAAAAAACGCAGTCTTGACCAGCGGTGAATGCGCGATGGCATAGCCGATCCGGCGGCACTCCGCCTCATCCCTGCCACCTTCAATTTTGATGGTAATGAACTTGGTCGCGCCTTCGCCATCGCGCACGATTGCCTGCGCCAGCCAGATGGCGACTTCATTGATTGCGGCCTGCAGTTGCGCGCTGTTCGAATCGTCGATCTGCACGCCATGGCCGCTGGCAATCAGCATCAGCGCATCGTTGGTGGAAGTATCGCCATCCACGGTGATGCAGTTGAATGAAGCATCCGCAGCCTGCTTCACCATCTGCTGCAACAACGGCTGCGGTACAGCGGCATCGGTGGCAATATAACCGAGCATGGTGGCCATGTCAGGATGGATCATGCCGGAGCCCTTGGACATGCCTGTGATGGTGACAATCTTGCCGTCGATCCGAACCTGCTTGCTTACCGCCTTGGCGACGATGTCGGTGGTCATGATCGCATGCGCGGCATCGAACCAGTTGTCGGCTTGCAGGTCGGCAATGGCCTGCGGCAGGCCGGCGACGATCTTGTCGACCGGCAGCGGCTCCATGATCACTCCAGTGGAAAACGGTAGCACCTGCTCCGGCGCAAAACCCAGCAAGCGGGCCACCTCCTCGCAGGTGGCGCACGCATCCCGCATACCCTGCTCGCCGGTACCAGCATTGGCGTTTCCGGTGTTCACCACCAGCGCACGGATGTTCTTGTTTGCGGCGAGATGATCGCGCGCGACGGTGACCGGCGCGGCACAGAAACGGTTGCGGGTAAACACGCCGGCGACAGTCGCGCCATCATCCAGCCTGACGACCAACAGGTCCTTGCGATTGGAATATTTTATGTGTGCCTGTGCAATGCCCAGCGAGACGCCGGCTACGGGCAGCAATTCGCCCGCGACGGGCACGGAAAGATTAACCGGCATGGCGGATCAGCCCTGTTAGTAGCGGCCCTGGCTGCGGTACAGATAGTTGCTCATTTCCACCGATTGCATGTTCATGCGGCGCACAATGCCATGTACGTGGCGCACGATGCCGCGCATCACGTAATACACGATAGCCGGCTGCGAATTTAGCAGGGCCTCGAAGCGCACTCGGTCGAGCAGCAGCACCTTGCTCTCGGTCTTGGCCATCACGGTGGCGCTGACCTGCGAGATGTTGCCGCCGACAAAGCCGATGATGCCGGCCAGGTCGCCCGGCTGCAGCAGGTGCAGGGTCATCTGTTCGCCGCCGGTAACCGCAGTGGCTTCCACGTCGCCGCTGGCGAGAATCAGCAGGGTATCCTTCAGTTCCAGGTCGCCCGGCTTCAGGATTGTTTCTCCCGCCTTGTATTCGCGCACTATCATGATGCGCGCCAGCGCTTCGATTTCGGCATCGCGCAATTCTTCCGTCAGGGTGGAATTGTGCAGGGTCTGCAAAATCAGATCGTCCGTCGTCATGCTCGTCTCCCGAAAATAAAAGGCAACATCACGTCAATTTCCCATGGCAGTGCTTGTATTTTTTCCCCGAGCCGCAAGGACATGGGTCGTTGCGCCCGATTTTTTCGCCGCTGCGCACGAACGGCCTGTGTTCCTCGTCTGCCGTACCGGTCTGCCCCAGCGCCTCGTCGTAGTCGGCATGATGATACTGCACATTTCCCGGCGCGGGTTGGGCTTCCACTGCCTCGACGTCGCTTTCGCTGCGAATCTGCACGTTGAGCAGGTTTTGCGTCACGTCGCGCTTGATGGTTTCCAGCATGCCGGAAAACAGCTCGAACGCTTCGCGTTTGTATTCCTGCTTCGGATCCTTCTGCGCATAGCCGCGCAGGTGGATGCCCTGGCGCAGATGGTCGAGCGCCGCCAGATGTTCGCGCCAGTGCTGGTCGATGCTGCTCAGCATCACGATGCGCTCATACTGGTGCATGATCTCCGCTCCAACCTGGTCGATCTTGGACCGGTATTTCTGGCTGGCGGCCTCAACCACGCGCTCGCGCAGGCCGTGTTCATCCAGCTTCTTATCCTGCTCCAGCCATTCTTCCAGCGGCAGTTCGAGCTGATATTCGGCCTGTAGCGCCCGCTCCAGGCCCGGCACATCCCATGTTTCCTCCATGCTTTGTGGCTGGATGTATTCGCTGATCAGGTCGTCCATCACACCGGCACGCATCGCGTCTATAGTCTCGGAAATATTTGTGCTTTCCAGCAATTCGTTGCGCTGTTCGTAGATCACCTTGCGCTGGTCGTTGGCGACGTCGTCGTATTCCAGTATCTGCTTGCGCATGTCGAAGTTGCGCGCCTCGACCTTGCGCTGCGCATTCTCGATGGCGCGCGTCACCCAGTTATGCTCGATCGCCTCGCCTTCCGGCAGCTTGAACTTGTTCATGATCGCCGCCACCCGGTCGGAGGCGAAGATGCGCAGCAGTGGGTCTTCCAGCGACAGGAAGAAGCGGCTGGAGCCGGGGTCGCCCTGGCGTCCGGAACGGCCGCGCAACTGGTTGTCGACGCGGCGCGACTCGTGGCGCTCGGTACCGATGATGTGCAGCCCGCCGGCAGCCAGCACCTGCTCATGCAGCGACTGCCATTCGCTGTGCAGTTTTTCGATACGCTGGTCGCGTTCGGCCGGGTCCATGCTGGTGTCGGCATGCAGGTGCTCGACCTGCTTCTCGACATTTCCGCCAAGCACAATGTCGGTGCCGCGGCCCGCCATATTGGTGGCGATGGTGACCATCCTGGGACGACCCGCCTGGGCAACGATTTCCGCCTCGTGCTCGTGCTGCTTCGCATTCAGTACCTGGTGCGGCAGTTTTTCCTTGTTCAGCAGATCGGAAATCAGTTCGGAATTCTCGATCGAAGTGGTACCCACCAGCACCGGCTGGCCACGTTCGTAGCAATCGCGAATATCCGTGATCACCGCCGCGTATTTCTCGTTCATGGTCATGTAGACCTTGTCCATCATGTCCTTGCGGATGGTCGGCCGATGCGGCGGAATGATTACCGTTTCCAGGCCATAAATCTGCTGGAATTCATAAGCCTCGGTGTCTGCCGTGCCGGTCATGCCGGCCAGCTTGTGATACATGCGGAAATAATTCTGGAAAGTGATCGATGCCAGCGTCTGGTTTTCCTTCTGGATGGTCACGCCTTCCTTGGCCTCCACCGCCTGATGCAGGCCGTCCGACCAGCGCCGACCGGCCATCAAACGCCCGGTGAATTCATCCACGATCACCACTTCGCCGTCCTGCACTACGTAATTCTGGTCGCGGTGGTACAGCGCATGGGCGCGCAATGCCGCATACAAATGATGGATCAGGTTAATGTTGGTCGGGTCGTACAGGCTGCCGCCCGCAGACAGCAATCCCGCCGTAGCCAATAATTGCTCAGCGTGTTCGTGTCCCTCTTCGGTCAGCAATATCTGGTGGTCTTTCTCGTCCACACTGTAATCACCGGGGCCATCCTCCTCCTGCTGGCGCGTCAGGTGAGGCACCAACTTATCCATCCGCACATAAATGTCGATATTATCCTCGGCCTGTCCGGAAATGATCAGTGGCGTACGTGCCTCGTCGATCAGGATTGAGTCCACCTCGTCGACGATAGCGAAGTTGAGGGGGCGCTGGAAACGTTCCGCTGCCTGACCGGCCATGTTGTCGCGCAGGTAGTCGAAGCCGAATTCATTGTTGGTGCCGTAGGTAATGTCCGCGGCATAAGCCGCCTGCTTGTCGGCGGAATCCATCTGCGACAGGATGACACCGACCGACAGGCCGAGAAACCGGTATAGCCTCCCCATCCATTCGGCATCGCGGCTGGCCAGGTAGTCGTTCACCGTCACCACGTGCACGCCCTTGCTCGACAGCGCATTCAGGTAAGCCGGCAGCGTCGCCATCAGCGTCTTACCCTCGCCGGTGCGCATTTCGGCGATCTTGCCATAATGCAGCACCATGCCGCCGATCAGTTGCACATCGAAATGGCGCATCTGCAACACGCGACGGCTCGCTTCGCGCACCACCGCAAACGCCTCCGGCAGCAGTGCGTCCAGCGACTCGCCATCGGCATAACGCTGCCTGAAGGCTTCGGTCTTGCCGCGCAGTTCTTCGTCCGAAAGCTTCTCGGTCGCGGCTTCCAGCCGATTGATGGCATTTACAGTCTGGCGGTATTGTTTAAGCAGGCGGTCATTGCGGCTGCCGAAAACGCTTTTCAGCAATTTTGAAATCATGTTCTTTATCTTGGCGTTAAATCTTCTGCAAACAGGAACAAATAAAAAGGGTGGGGCATCACACCCCACCCTCGCGCAAGGCTGGCTGTCATCAACCCCTCGACGCCTTCTTCAGGAAGCGCACCGGATTTTGAGCTACGCCCTTGTATCTTACCTCGAAGTGCAGATGCGGCCCGGTAGAGCGTCCCGTATCGCCGGACAGCGAAATTTCCTGACCACGCCGCACCATCTGTCCGACCTTTACCAGCAGTTTGGAATTATGGGCATAACGCGTAACGATGCCGTTACCGTGGTCAATCTCCACCATATTACCATACCCACCGTGATCCAGTGCCGCATACGACACGATGCCGGCCGCAGAAGCATAGACCGGGGTACCCACCGGCACCACGAAGTCCACTCCTTCATGCATCGCTTCCTTGCCGGTGAACGGATCGATGCGCCAGCCGAAATTGGATGACATCCAGCCGGTATGGACCGGCCGCGCCGAAGGAAACATGCGCTTGCTCAACTGGGCCTGCATCAACAGCGTTTCCAGCGCCACAAACTTGTCGTTGCGGTCGGTCATCAACTGCGACAGGCTGCTCAACTGCTGGTTCATGTCGTCCAGGGAAATATCCCGCTGCTGCGGGGCAGGAATATATGGCCCGCCTTCGGCCGGAGGCTCATCGAAAGAAAACTCGGTCGACTTCATCCCGGCAACCTTGGCCAGGCGCACGCCCAGCGCATTCAGGCGCAGCACCTGCGCCTGCATCTGTCCCAGCCGCTTGGCCATGGTATCCAGGCTCTCGCGCATATAGAACTGCTGCTGTTCCTTCTTCTGTACCTGCACGCTGGCCAGCCAGTTGCGCAGTTCCGAGGTCATGGCATCGGGCTGCAGGCGGACAATGGCATACTGCGTAGCAACCACCGCCAGAAACAGCAGGCCCAGCGCCAACAGGGCAGCCATTATCAGGCGTGCCGCGGTCAGTTTGATCGTCCGAGCCTTGGCAAACCGGCTGGAAACCAGAATAATATCCACGCTTCCCCCTAAAAACTTACAGTTCCGACACCATGTCGCAACAATTGAATTGCTACTTCGCCGACTCCCCGGAATTGCGCCGACTGGCACATACCGCCCGGGAACTGGCCACTCTGCAACAGCACTACCGGCGCATTGCTCCGCCGTCCCTGCTGCGCGCCAGCCATGTCCGACAATTCGAGCGGCAAACGCTGACGCTTGCGGCGGACAACGCCGCCATCGCCGCGAAATTGCGCCAGCTTGCCCCGCAACTTGTCCAGAAACTGCGGCAAACGGGCGTCGAGGTTACTGGAATTCAGGTCAGGGTGCAAGTTGGCACCCCGCCCGCCCGCCGTTCGTCAAAACCCCGCACGCTCGGCACTGCAGGGCGACAGCAGATGGCCAAACTGGCCGACAGCCTGCCGGATTCACCACTGAAAAACGCCGTGCAACGATTCTCCAGACTCAATAATTAAAGAATTGCGCGCACCCCGACCAGCACATAGCGCTCCAGCACGAACAGCACAGCCAATACCAGAAACGCGTATACCACCAGGCGTATCACCTGCCATGCAAAACGCTGATATCTCGGGTCTCGCGTAAAAACGTACATCCCGCCGGACAGCACTATGGTCAGCGCGGCGAGAATCAACAACAGTCGCAGCAAAATCATCGCAACCCCGCGATGGAGAAAATTCTGTGTCAGGCCACCTGCAATTGCATGCGCAGGAAGGCTGGCGCCTCTTCGGCACGACCGAAGGTGACGAATTCCCATGCCTCGTCATCGGCCAGCAGCGCGCGCAGCAGCGCATTGTTCAGCGCGTGTCCCGATTTATAACCGGAGAATGCGCCAATCAGCGGATGGCCCAGCAAGTACAGGTCGCCGATGGCGTCCAGCACCTTGTGTTTGACGAACTCATCCTCGAAGCGCAGACCATCCGGATTGATCACGCGGTACTCGTCCATCACGATCGCGTTGTCCAGATTGCCGCCCAGCGCCAATCCCTGCGCACGCATGCTTTCGACGTCCTGCATGAAGCCGAAAGTGCGGGCGCGGCTGATTTCGCGGATGTAGGAATGTTCGCCCAGGTCTATGGTCACGTTCTGGCGGGTAGCTGCAAATACCGGATGGGCGAAACTGATGGTAAACGACAGTTTATAGCCGTTGAACGGCTCAAAGCGCACCCACTTGTCGCCGTCGTGGACTTCCACTGTCTTCTTGATACGGATGAATTTCTTGGCAGCGGGTTGTTCTTCGATACCAGCGGATTGCAGCAGGAAAATGAACGTCCCGGCACTGCCGTCCATGATTGGCACTTCGGTGCTGGTCAGATCGACGAACGCGTTGTCGATGCCCAGTCCGGCCAGCGCGGACATCAGGTGTTCGACAGTCGCCACCCGCACGCCTCCCACTTCCAGGCAAGTGGACAAACGGGTGTCATGCACCAGATGGGCCTCGGCATGTATTTCCACCGCCGGTTCGAGATCAATTCGGCGGAATACGATACCGCTGTTGGCCGGTGCCGGACGCAAGGTCAGATAGACCTTTTCACCCGTATGCAATCCGACCCCCGTGGCCTGTACCGATTTTTTCAGCGTGCGCTGTCTGACCATGTTGCAACTCTACGAAAACAATAAACGTAGTTTACCATAGCAATAATCATACCTCTTTCAAGCCCGAAACCCGGGCAACTGCCCTCAATCTGCCTGTTTGCGCAGAAACGACGGAATGTCCAGCGTCTCTACTCCGGACTGTTTCATTGCCTCGATCGCCTCGCGCCGACGATTGCTGCGCATCACCGTAGGCATGTCGAGTTCGTTATAGTTGACTGCCGGCGCTTCACTCTCGCCGGACTCGTCATGCGTGCCGGTGCGCTGGTTGACGACCAGTTCCGGCTTGGGCTGCTTGCGTTGCAGCGGCGAGCCCAGACCTGTCGCCACGATGGTCACGCGCAATTCGTCGCCCATGTTCTCATCGAACACCGAACCGACGATCACCGTGGCATCCTCGACCGCAAACTGCACGCTGGTGGTAACCTGCTTGTACTCCTTCAGGGTCAGGCTGTTGCTGGAGCTGATGTTCACCAGCACGCCGCGCGCACCGCCCAGGTTCACGTCCTCTAGCAACGGACTGGACATCGCCTGTTCTGCTGCAACCTGCGCCCGATCCGCTCCGGAAGCGGTGGCCGAACCCATCATCGCCATACCGTTTTCCGACATCAGCGTGCGCACGTCGGCAAAGTCCACGTTGACCAGGCCGGGCACGTTGATCACTTCGGCGATGCCCGCCACCGCGCCCTGCAGCACGCCATTGGAAGCGCGGAATGCATCGAGCAGGGTGGTATCCTCGCCCAGTACGGTCATCAGCTTTTCATTCGGCACGATGATCAGCGAATCGACATGTTCCGACAGTTCCTCGATGCCGACCTGCGCCAGCCGCGTGCGCTTGCCTTCGTGCGCAAACGGCTTGGTCACCACTGCCACGGTCAGGATTTCCATCTCCTTGGCCACCTGTGCCACGATCGGTGCCGCGCCGGTACCGGTCCCGCCGCCCATGCCGGCGGTGATGAACACCATGTGCGCACCGCTGATCATCTCGGCGATACGCGCACGATCTTCTTCCGCCGCAGCGCGCCCGACATCGGGAACCGCACCCGCGCCCAGCCCCTTGGTAATGCCGGCACCGATCTGCAGCTGCATGCGTGCCTTGCTGCGTTTGAGCGCCTGGGCATCGGTATTGATGGCTACGAACTCCACCCCCAGCACGCCCTGCTCTATCATGTGATCGACTGCATTGCCGCCGCAGCCCCCCACGCCGATGACTTTGATCACCGCATCCTGACTCTGTGTATCCATGATCTCGAACATATGTTTCTCCTTGAAAATTACTACACCCTTAAAACTGAAAAACCAACGCTAAAAATTACCCTGGAACCACGCCTTCATCCTCTCCAGCACATCGCCGAACGAGCCTGAATGGACCCGTGCCGCCTCATGCCGCTGGTGCCGTTCCAGGCCATACAGCAGCAAACCGACGCCGGTGGAGAAACGCGGCGTCTTCACTACATCCGATAAACCTCCCACGTAATGCGGCAGGCCCAGCCGTACCGGCATGTGGAAAATCTCCTCGCCCAGTTCCACCATGCCCTGCATCGCACTGCTGCCGCCGGTGATGACGATGCCGGAAGACAGCAGGTCCTCGAAGCCGCTGCGCCGCAACTCCGCCTGCACCAGCGAATACAGTTCTTCCACGCGCGGCTCGATCACTTCTGCCAGTGTCTGGCGCGCCAGCATGCGCGGACCGCGTTCACCCACCCCGGGCACCTCGATCGGCGTGTCGTCGGCCAGCTGGCGCAGTGCGCAGCCGTACTTGATCTTGATATCCTCGGCGTCCTTGGTCGGCGTGCGCAACGCCATCGCGATGTCGTTGGTGATCTGGTCGCCGGCGATCGGAATCACCGCGGTATGGCGAATCGCACCGCCGGTAAACACCGCCACATCGGTGGTGCCGCCACCGATATCCACCAGGCACACGCCCAGATCCTTCTCGTCGTCGGCCAATACCGTCCTGCTCGATGCCAGCGGCTGCAGGATCATTTCGCGCACTTCCAGCCCGCAGCGATGTATGCACTTCATGATGTTCTGCACCGCCGCCACCGCGCCGGTAACGATGTGCACCTCGGCCTCCAGCCGCATGCCGCTCATGCCCAACGGCTTCTTGATGCCTTCCTGGCCGTCGATGCTGAACTCCTGCTCCAGGATGTGCAGGATCTGCTGGTCGCCCGGCAGGCTGATCGAACTGGCGGTCTCGATCACCCGATCGATGTCGGCCTGCAACACCTCCTTGTCCTTGATCTTGACCATGCCGTTGGCGTTGGAACTCCTGATGTGGCTGCCCGCAATGCCGGTGTACACCTCGCGAATCTTGCAGTCGGCCATCAGTTCGGCATCACCCAGCGCGCGCTGGATTGCCGCCACCGTGGCATCGATATTCACCACCATGCCCTTTTTCATGCCGGAGGATTCGTGCATGCCCACACCGACCACCTCCAGCGTGCCCTCCGGCTTGATCTCGCCGACGATGGCCACGATCTTCGAGGTGCCGATATCCAGCCCGATGATCAGGTTTTTGCTTTCCCTGCCTTTATTCATGCTTCTGCTCATAATATTTCTCCGCCGCCCCTATCCGTTCCGCCCGCTACCCATGTGCCGTCGGCAGATACGCAGCAAAACCGTTGTGGTAGCGTAAATCCACATAGCGCGCCGGTTGCTGCATCGTCGCCAGGCTATATGGATACACCGCAACAAACCGCGCCAGCCGCTGCTCCATCTGTTCCCGTCCCAACTTCACCTGCAATCCATCCTGTAGCCGCAGTTGCCATGCGCCCCGCGGCGACAGCCCGAGTTGCGTGACCCGTTGCCCGAGCGGCGACAACATCTGGCTGAAGCGGGTGTAACGCAGCGCCACCTCGGCAGCACTACCGTCCGGGCCGCTGAGACTCGGCAATGCCTGATCCGTTTGCGCATCAAATACTTCGCCGTGAGTATTCACCAGTTGCGTGTCGTTCCAGCGCGCCAGTGCCACCTGTTCTTCCAGCGTTACGTCCAGCCGCCACGGAAAGTGGCGCCGCACGTCGACCTTGCGCACCCAGGACAGTTGCTCGAAATCGCGCCGCGTCTGTTCCAGGTCGACGGTGAAAAAATTCCCGCGCAGTTCGTTGCGCACCACCGACTCCACATCTGCGATATTCACCCGTTGCGGCGCAACATCCAGTTGCACCGTGCGCAAGGCAAACACCGGCAGGTGCAACGCATAATGCAACGCGCCGAATAACAGCAATGCCGCGGCAACGCCGAACAACGCATTGGATAATTTGTTCAGGGCCTGCGGTTCATCCCACATGACTTAGCTCCAGAATATTCAGCACCAGTTGTTCGAAGCTCATTCCGGCTTGGCGTGCCGCCATCGGCACCAGGCTGTGATCGGTCATGCCGGGCGCGGTATTTACCTCCAGCAGATAAGGCTTGCCCGCCTCATCCATCAGGAAATCGACCCGCCCCCAGCCTTTACCCCCAAGCAGCGCGAACGCCTGTTGCGCGAGTTGCTGCATTTGCCTCTCCTGTTCCGGCGCCAGACCGGAGGGACACAGATAGCGCGTGTCGTTGCGCAGGTATTTCGCCTCGTAGTCGTAGAATTCCTTGGCCGGCTCGATTCTGATCACCGGCAATGCACGATCACCAAGAATGGAAGCGGTATATTCGCCATTGCCGATAAATTGTTCAGCCAGCACCAGCGTGTCGTGTCTGGCCGCCTCTTCGTACGCGGCACGCAGGTCGTCCGCCTGTTTGACCTTGGTGATGCCGACGCTGGAGCCTTCGCTGGCCGGCTTCACAAACAGTGGCAACCCCAGGCGCTGTGCGACCGCATCGAAATCGCTGGCCGCGGTCAGCACTTCGTAGCCCGGAACCGGCAGGCCCGCCGCCTGCCACACCAGTTTGCTGCGCCACTTGTCCATCGCCAGCGCCGAGGCCAGCACCCCGCTGCCGGTGTAAGGAATGCCCAACAGTTCGAGCGCGCCCTGCACCGTGCCGTCCTCGCCGTAACGCCCGTGCAATATGATGAATGCGCGATCGTATCCCTCGTCGCGCAATGCCTGCAGGTCAAGCACTGCCGGATCGAAGGCGTGCGCATCGACCCCGCTGTTCTGCAGCGCGGCCAGCACCGCAGCTCCGCTCTTCAGCGACACCTCGCGTTCTGCGGAGCGCCCGCCGAACAGCACCGCCACCTTGCCGAAGACGGCAGGATTGAGGATTGAGGATTGAGGATTGAGCATCGTTTCGTTCATTTCGCCTCGCCGATGATTCGTACTTCCTGATGCAGTTCAATGCCGGTTTTTGCCGCTACCGTCGAGCGCACTTCGTTAATCAGGTTTTCAATGTCCGCCGCCGTGGCACCGCCGGTGTTCACGATAAAGTTGGCGTGCTTCTCCGACACCTGTGCACCACCGATGCGCCTGCCTTTCAGGCCGCATTGCTCGATCAGCCGCGCCGCATGATCGCCCGGCGGATTACGGAACACCGAACCGGCATTCGGCAGGTTGAGTGGCTGGTTGGCAACACGCTTTGCCAGCAACGCCTTGATCTCCATGCGCGCAGTCTCGCCGTCACCCTCCGGCAGGCGTAGCCAGGCCCCGACGAACCATTCCTCGCCGCCACTGCGCAGCGCCACATGCCGGTAGCCGATGTCGTAATCCTTCGGCATACGCTCACGCAGTTCGCCGCCGCGCGTAATGGTCTGCACCCGTTGTACGAACTGCCAGGTCTCGCTGCCGTAGCAACCGCCGTTCATCGCCAGCATGCCGCCCACTGTGCCGGGAATGCCGGCAAAAAATTCCGCCCCGCTCAGGTTGTGCAACGCGGCAAAGCGCGCCAGCTTGGCGCCGGATATACCGGCCTGAACATAGAGCGACCCATCTTCTTCAATGCGCATTTCGTTCAGCGCCGCGTGCAGCAGCAGCACTGTGCCGCGCAGGCCACCATCGCGCACCAGCAGATTGCTGCCCAACCCGACCGCATACAACGGCTCGTTGACCGGCAGCTTGCGCAGGAACAGCACCAGATCAGCCAGGTCCGCCGGCTGGTAGACCCGTTCGGCACGGCCGCCCGCGCGCCAGCTGGTATGCCGGCTCATGTCTGTGTTCTGGCGCAACGTTCCGCGCAATTCCTCAGCCATCAGATTTTTCGCTTCCGTCATATTCATGCATCACCCTGAGTCAGACTCTGCACCTGCGCCGGCACGCTACTGATCGAGCCGGCGCCCATGGTCACCACCACATCGCCCGGCTGCGCCATCTGCAAAATTGCCTGCGGCAAATCCGCAACCTGCTCGACAAACAATTCCTCTTCACGGCCCGCCACGCGCAGCGCACGCATCAGCGCCCTGCCGTCCGCCGCCACAATGGGCGCTTCGCCGGCCGCATACACCTCGGTCAGCAGCAACGCATCCACCCCGCCCAGCACCTTGACGAAATCCTCAAACAGGTCGCGCGTGCGCGTGTAACGATGCGGCTGGAATACCAGCACCAGGCGCCGGTCGGGAAATGCGCCGCGCACTGCGGCCAGCGTCGCCGCCATTTCCACCGGGTGGTGACCGTAATCGTCGATCAGGGCAAAACTGCCGCCGCCGGCCAATGGAATTTCGCCATAGCTCTGGAAGCGCCTGCCCACTCCCTGGAATTCAGCCAGCGCAGCGACAATGGCGTCTCCCGTCACCCCGATTTCCAGCCCGATGGCGATGGCGGCCAGTGCGTTCTGCACGTTATGCAAACCCGCCAAGTTGAGCGTAATGTCCAGGTCGACAGGCACGTTGTTGTGACGGCACTGCGCGGTGAAATGCATCCGCCCTCCTTCGTGGCGTACGTCGACGGCACGGATCTGGGCATCCTCGGCAAAGCCGTAAGTGGTAAACGGGCGGGTGATCGCGGGCAGGATGTCGCGCACGTTCGCATCATCCACACACAGCATGGCGCGCCCATAAAATGGCAGATGCCCGATGAAGTCGACAAACGCCTGCTTGAGCCTGGCGAAGTCGTGATCGTAGGTCTCCATGTGGTCGGCATCGATATTGGTGATCACCGCCAGGATCGGCTGCAGATACAGGAAGGATGCGTCCGATTCGTCGGCCTCGACCACGATGAATTCGCCGGTACCCAACCTGGCGTTGGTGCCGCTGCTGTTCAGCAATCCGCCGATGACGAAAGTCGGATCCAGCCCGCCCTTGGCCAGCACGCTGGCCGCCAGGCTGGTGGTGGTGGTCTTGCCGTGCGTACCGGCGATGGCAATCCCCTGGCGCAGACGCATCAGTTCGGCCAGCATCATCGCGCGCGGTACCACCGGAATACTGCGCGCGCGCGCCGCCACCACTTCCGGATTATCGCTTTGCACGGCAGTGGAAATCACCACCGCATCGGCATCGGTCAAATGCTCCTGCGCGTGGCCCAGGTACACCGTCGCACCGAGTTGGCGCAGGCGCCGGGTGACCGCGTTATCGGCCAGGTCCGAGCCGCTGACCTGGAAGCCCAGGTTGAGCAGCACCTCGGCAATGCCGTTCATGCCGGAACCGCCGATGCCCACGAAATGCAGATGTTTGACCTTGTGCTTCATCTCTTCATCCCGCCAATTCCATACATACTTCAGCCACGCGCTTTGCCGCATCCGGCATCGCCGCTGCACGCGCCGCATTGGCCATTTCCAGCGCGCGCTCGCGTGTCATGTCGCCGATCAGTTGCGCCAGGCGGTGCGAGGTCAAATCCTTTGACGGCAATAACACCGCGGCGCCACGTTCGCTGAGGAAACGCGCGTTGTAGGTCTGGTGGTCGTCCACCGCGAACGGGAAAGGAATCAGGATGCTGGCCAGCCCTGCTGCAGCCAGTTCGGCGATGGTCAGCGCACCGGCGCGGCAGATTACCAGGTCGGCCTGATCGTAGAAAAATGCAATGTTGTCGAGGAACGGCATGATCGCCGCCGGCTCTACCCCGGCATGCTGATAGTCCCTCCGCACCGCTTCGAAGTGGCGGTTTCCGGTCTGATGCAGCACCTCGGGACGTTTTTCCTCCGGCAGCATGGCCAGCACTCTCGGCATGCATTCGTTGATCGCCTTGGCCCCCAGACTGCCACCTATCACCAGCACGTGAAGCTTGCCGCTGCGCTTGCTGTAGCGCTGCTCCGGCTCGGGCAAGGCAGTAATGCTTTCGCGCACCGGGTTGCCGCACCACTCGGCGTTGGGCAGCCCTTCAGGAAATCCGCACAGCACGCGCTTTGCGAAACGCGATAGTAAGTGATTGCTCAGTCCGGCAACCGAATTCTGTTCGTGGATCACCAGCGGCCGGCGCAACAGCACAGCCATCAACCCGCCGGGCACCGTAACGTACCCGCCCATACCCAGTACCACATCCGGCCGGTATTCCAGTATCGCCACAAAACTCTGCCACATGGCCAGCAACATAGTCAGCGGCAACATCAACTTGCGCAGCAGGCCCTTGCCGCGCACGCCGGAAAAATCCACCCACACCATCGGATAGCCATACTTGGGCACCACCTGGGACTCCATGCTGCCGGGCACACCCATCCAGATCACCTGCCAGCCCCTGGCATGCAACTGCTCGGCCACGGCCAGTCCGGGATAGATGTGGCCGCCGGTACCGCCGGCCATGATCATGATGGTGCGCTTCTTATCGTTTGCCATTTAAATAGTCCCAATTCTGGCTGCACTCATACGGGCAACCCCCGCATCAAAAATTGTTTTGGCTACGGCCGCCCCGTTGGGGCTTAACTTGCTTGCGCAAGTTAGCCTGCGCCGGAACAGGCGCCTCATACGGGTAACCCCCGCATGATTCGCCTGTTCTCCCAATCGATCCGGAGCAGGATGGCCATTGCGATGCAATTCACCACCACGCCACTGCCGCCGAAGCTCAGGAATGGCAAGGTCAGCCCCTTGGTCGGCAGCACGCCCATGTTCACGCCAATATTGATCAAAGCCTGCACCCCGATCCACACCGCAATACCTTGAGCCACCAGGGCAGAAAACAACCGGTCGAGGAACGCGGACTGACGGCCGATGGCGAAGGCGCGGATCAGCACGCCGGCAAACAGCGCGATGACTGCACATACACCGACAAAACCCAGTTCTTCGGCAATGACCGCCAGCAGAAAGTCGGTATGCGCCTCCGGCAGATAGAAAAGTTTTTCCACGCTTGCGCCCAACCCCACGCCAAACCATTCGCCGCGCCCGAAGGCAATCAGGGAATGACTCAACTGGTATCCCTTGCCGAACGGGTCGGCCCATGGATCCATGAAACCGATGACCCGTTGCATGCGATACGGCGAAGAAAAAATCAGCGCGGCGAATGCCAGTGGCAACGCCGCAGTCAGCATCAGGAACGCCCGCAGATTGAGTCCACCGAGGAACAGCGTGCCCATGGCGATGGCAAGAATCACCACGAAAGCGCCCATGTCCGGCTCCAGCAGTAACAAGGTACCAACCAGCGTCATTACCGCGAACATCGGCAGGAAAGCCTTGCTGAAGCTGTCCTTCACCGCGCCTTTGCGCACGGTGTAGTCGGCGGCATACAAAACCGCAAACAGCTTCATCAGCTCGGACGGCTGCAGATTGATGACGAACAGCGACAACCAGCGCCGGCTGCCGTTCACTTCGCGGCCGATGCCCGGAATCAGCACCAGCAGCAATGTCGCCACCCCGATCAGGAACAGCCAGGGCGCCAGCTTCTGCCAGTTCTGTACCGGCACCTGAAATACCATCACGCCGGCCACGAAGCCGATGCAGATGAACACTGCCTGCCGGATCAGGTAGTAGGCAGAGTTATGGCCGGTGAACTTGCTGGCCTCGGCGGTAGCAATCGAGGCGGAATACACCATCACCAGGCCGAATGCCAGCAGCGCCAGCACCAGCCATGCCAGCACCTCGTCGTACTCGGCCAGCGGCAACTGTCGACTGGTCAGTCCCTGGGCGCGCATCATGCGGCCTCCCTTTGCAATCCGCGCACCGCCGCGACAAACACTTCGGCACGATGAGCATAGTTGCGGAACATGTCAAAACTGGCGCAAGCCGGAGACAGTAATACCGCATCACCTAGCTGCGCCGCAGCCGCAGCCAGCCTTACCGCTTCAGCCATGTCGGTTGCAGCCTGCAACGGTATACCGCTGTCCTGTAGCGCAGCGGCGATCTTGCCCGCATCGCACCCGATCAACACCACCGCGCGCGCATGTCCGGCCACTACCGGCTTGAGTGGAGAGAAGTCCTGTCCTTTGCCGTCACCGCCCGCAATCAGCACTGCCTTTCGCCCCAGTCCCTGCAATGCCGCCACGGTGGCGCCGACGTTAGTGCCCTTGGAGTCGTCGTAGTAGATCACACCGCCGATCAACGCCACCTGCTCCATGCGATGCGGCAGCCCCTTGAACCCGCGCAGCGCATCCAGCAATGGCGCCAACGGCAAACCGATCGCCCGGCACAGCGCCAGGGCAGCCAGCGCGTTGGCAATATTGTGCAAGCCGGCAAGCTGCAACTCACCAGCGTTCAGCACCCGTTCGCCTCCCTGCGTCAGCCACACTGCCGAGCCTTCGTGCTCGATACCCCAGTCGCCTGCCGCACCGGGAATACCCAGACCAAAGGTCACCACACTGCGCCCCGGCAATGCCATGCCCATGCTGGCGGCATCGTCGCGGTTAAGTACCTGCACGCCCCGGCCGTTGCCGTCAAAGACGCGTGCCTTGGCCGCGATGTATTCGGCCATGCCCGGATAGCGATCCAGGTGGTCTTCGCTCACGTTAAGCACGGTTGCCGCATCAGCACTGAGCGAATGCGTAGTTTCTAGTTGAAAGCTGGACAATTCCAGCACCCACACCTGCGGTTGGCTGGCTGCCCGCTGCAGCAGCACATCCAGCACTGCCGGGGAAATGTTGCCCGCCACTACCGTATCCAGGCCGGCTGCGCTGCACATCGCGCCGACCATGCTGGTTACCGTGGTTTTACCATTGGAGCCGGTGACGGCGATCACCCTGGGGCGGCCCTGCTGCGGCAACGCCTGCGCAAACAGTTCGATGTCGCCCACTGCCGGAATACCGCGCTCCCTTGCCTGTGCCACAACCGGTTCGGCCAGCGCCACGCCCGGGCTGATCGCAATCATTTCGATGCCGTCGAGCAACTCCACACTGAACATCCCGCAACGCACTTCCACCTGCGGAAATTCCTTGCCCAGCATCTCCAGCGACGGCGGAAGATCACGGCTGTCCGCTGCGCGCACATGCGCACCCTGCGCCACCAGCCAGCGCACAAGCGACAGCCCGGTCTCACCGAGTCCGAGTACCAGCACCTGTTTGTCGCGTAATTCGATCATCGTAGTTTCAACGTCGCCAATCCAAGCAACACCAGCATCATGGTGATAATCCAGAAGCGCACCACCACTTGGGTTTCTTTCCAGCCTTTCTGCTCGAAGTGATGGTGCAGCGGTGCCATCAGCAGGATGCGCTTGCCTTCGCCATAGATTTTTTTGGTGATCTTGAAGTACGACACCTGCAGCATCACCGACACCGCCTCGACCACGAACACGCCGCCCATGATGAACAGCGCCAGTTCCTGGCGCACAATCACCGCCACCACGCCCAGTGCCGCACCCAGCGCCAGCGCGCCGACGTCGCCCATAAATACTTCCGCGGGATAAGCGTTGAACCATAGAAAGGCCAGGCCCGACCCGGCGATTGCCGCACAAAACACCGCCAACTCCCCGGCGCCCGGGATGTAGGGCACACCAAGATATCTGGAGAACACCGCATGGCCGGCAACGTAGGCAAAAATCGCCAGCGCGCCTGACACCATGACAGTCGGCATGATGGCGAGTCCGTCCAATCCATCGGTCAGGTTCACTGCATTGCTGCTGCCGACGATGACCAGGTAGACCAGCACGATGAAGCTCGTCGCTCCCAGCGGAAAGATCAGATATTTAAGGAACGGCACGATCAGCTCGGTATGCGCGGGCAGGCTGGCGTGCCGCCACAGGTAGACCGCCACGGCCAGCGCGATCAGCGATTGCCAGAACATCTTGGCCCTGGCCGACAAACCGTCCGGGTTGCGGTAAACCACCTTGCGATAGTCATCCACCCAGCCGATCGCCCCGAATCCCAGCGTGGTGATCAGCACGACCCATATGTATGCATTTTCAAGGTCACCCCACAGCAGCGTGGTGATCGCCACCGAAGTCAGGATCAGCGCACCGCCCATGGTCGGTGTGCCCGCTTTCACCAGATGGGTCTGCGGTCCATCAGTGCGTACCGCCTGCCCGACCTTGTACTGGGTCAGCTTGCGTATCATCGCCGGGCCGACCATGAACGAAATGAACAGCGAGGTCATTGCTGCCAGCACTGCGCGCAGGGTGATGTAACCCAGTACGTTGAACGTCCTGACGTCGTGCGACAACCAATGTGCTAGTGCGAGCAGCATGTGGCCTCCTGTTGCACGCAATGCCCCACTACCCGCTCCATTTTCATGAAGCGCGAACCCTTCACCAGCACCGTAGTGCCTGCAGTGAGATCCTGCTCCAGCACGGCACACAGCTCCTCGACGCCATCGAAGTGTTGCGCGTCCGCGCCGAATTCGCGCACTGCCGCACGACTCAGCTCGCCCAGCGCCAGCAGACGCTGGATGCCCAGCCTGCGGGCCGTAGTACCGATTTCCGCATGGAACCGCTCCTCGTCCGTTCCCAGCTCGCCCATGTCACCCATCACGAAAACGCGCTTGCCAGGCGCCTGCGCCAGCACCTTGAGCGCAGCGCTCATCGAAGCGGGATTGGCATTGTAAGTATCGTCGATCACCACCGCGCCGCCACGCCCGGGTTTGCGCTGCAGGCGGCCGGCCACGCCGCCGAATTTCTCCAGGCCGCTCACGATGGCAGATAGCGAAACCCGCAACGCCAATGCGGCAGCGATAGCGCCCAGCGCATTGCGTGCATTGTGCGCACCGGGCACCTGCAGCTTCACGCCGGCTTCGCCTTCCGGTGCGACGATCTCCATCTGGATGCCGAATTCCGTGACATCCCAGCATGCGCTCACCGCGGCCGGCGCATCCAGCGCGAAGTCGATTACACGGTGCGGCTGTGCCAGTTCGCGCCACAGCGGGGCATACTGGTCATCGGCATTGATTACGGCGGCACCATCGTCCTTGAGGCCGGAAAATATTTCGCCCTTGGCACGCGCCACCGCCTCCACCGAGCCCAAGCCGGCGAGATGTGCGCTGGCGGCATTGGTGATAAGGGCTACATCGGGGCGGGCAATACGGGTCAGGTAATCGATCTCGCCCGGATGGTTCATGCCCATCTCGATCACTGCGTAACGGTGCGTGGCGCGCAGCTTGAGCAGGGTAAGCGGCAGACCGATATCGTTATTGAGGTTGCCCTGTGTGGCCAATACGCTGTCCGCATCTCCCGTCGCCTCGCGCAGGATGGAAGCCAGCATTTCCTTCACCGTGGTCTTGCCGTTGCTGCCGGTCAATGCCACTACCGGAATGGCAAACTGCGCGCGCCAGTATGCAGCGAGCTGTCCCAGCGCTTTCCGCGTATCCTCGACCAGCAGGATCGGCATGCCTGCATCCTGCATCCCGAATCCCGAATCCTGATTGACCAGTGCGGCAACCCCACCGTTTTGCGCAGCCACGCCGACAAATTTCGCACCGTCGAAGTTTTCTCCCCTGAGCGCCACGAACAGGTCGCCGGCTGCGATGCTGCGGCTGTCGCTGGACACGGCGGTGAATTCCACATCCTGACCGGCGAGCGTTCCGCCCAGCACTTGTGCGGCTTGCGACAGCAGCATCATGCCCGCCCCTCCCCCCGTGCATCCTGAGCCTGTCGAAGGGGCCAGTTTTGCAGCGCGCGCTGCACCACTTCGCTGTCGCTGAACGGGTACTTGATATCGCGGATTTCCTGGAAGGCCTCATGCCCCTTGCCTGCCACCAGCACGGTATCTTCGAGACGCGCATTTTCGATGGCACGCATAATGGCCTGCTCGCGGTTCTCGATAATCTGGTAGTTGGCGCGCCCCATGCCGGCAACGATGGCGGCAATGATTTCGCCCGGCTCTTCATTGCGCGGGTTGTCGCTGGTGACAATGCATGTGTCTGCCAGCTTTGCGGCGATATTGCCCATCATCGGCCGCTTGCCGCGATCGCGGCCTCCACCGCAGCCGAATACGCAAATCAGTTTCCCGCCACCTTCCGCGGTTATTTCATGCAACGTCTGCAGCACTTTTTCCAGCGCGTCAGGAGTGTGCGCATAGTCCACCACTATGGCAGGCCGGTCGCTGCCGCCGAACGACTGCATGCGACCCGGCACCGCGTGCATCCGTTCCAGTTCACGTACCGCATCCGGCAGCGCAACGCCGCTGACCAGCAGCACCGCCAGCGTGCCCAGCAGGTTGGACGCATTGAAGCGTCCGATCAGGCCGCTATGCAACGTCGTACCGCCCCAACTGGTATGCAGCTGCATCTGCAGCCCGCTGCCGTTCATGTGCAGCCCGTCGCCATACACCATGCGCACGCCCAGGCGTTCCGCGAATTCCAGTGCGGCCTCACTCAGTCCGTAGCCGACAATTTCTATTTCCCTGTCCTGCAGTTGCGCGGCCAACTCATTGCCGAATACGTCATCCAGGTTGAGCACGGCATATTTAAGTTGTTGCCAGTCGAATAACCGGCGCTTGGCCATCGCATACTTATCCATGTCACCGTGATAATCGAGATGGTCACGGCTCAGGTTGGTCAGTAGCGCCACATCGTATTGCACGCCGTTGACGCGGCCCTGCGCCAGGGCATGCGAGGAGACTTCCATTACCACGGCCTGCGCACCCTGCCGCAGGTATTGCGCCAGCAGGCCGTGCAGACTGACAGCATCCGGCGTGGTGTTGGGCGCAGGCTGCAAATCGTTCGGAAAACCGTTGCCCAGCGTCCCGACCAGCGCAGCCTTGTTGCCCAGCGCACCCAGCGATTGCGCAATCCAGTGGCTGCACGAAGTCTTGCCATTGGTGCCGGTAACACCAACAGTCCACAATTTTCGCGATGGCTGTCCATAAACGTGGTCGGCAATAGCGCCGGCATGATGGCGCAGATCGCGCACCGCCAGGTTAGGCAGCTTCCATTGCGCATCCCAGCTGAAACCGTGCGCCTCCCAGATCACCGCATTGGCGCCATTAGCAACGGCCTGCGCGATAAACTGCCGTCCGTCCGCCTGGCCACCGGGATAGGCGATAAAAGTATCGCCCGGCTTTACCAAGCGACTATCGGCCACCAGACGAGTCACGCTCACACCCAGCGCGTCCAGCAATTCGGGATTGAAATCGGTCCCGGGCGAAGTCGAAGGACTCATGTATCCTCCTTGATAATCTCACCCGTCGGCACCAGCACATTGCCGGGCGGCGCATCATAGGGGACGTTAAGCAGGTGCAGCGCCGAGTCCATCACGCTGCTGAATACTGGCCCTGCCACCTCACCGCCGTAATATTCACCGCGCGGATCGTCGACTTTTACCGCCACGATCAGGCGCGGATTCGACGCCGGCGCCATACCGATGAACGAGGCGACATAGTGATCAACATAGCGCCCGTTTTCCACTTTGTGCGCGGTACCGGTTTTGCCCGCCACGCGATAGCCGTTGATCTGTGCCTGCGGTGCGGTACCACCGGGCTGCACCACCAGTTCCATCATGTTGCGCACTTCACGCGCGATCTTCGCCGGATAGATACGCTTACCGACCGGCGAAGCGTCTTCTTTCAACAGCGACACCGGTAGCAACTTGCCGTCATTGGCAAAAATGGTATAGCCACGCACCAGTTGCAACAGGCTTACCGCAATGCCGTTGCCGTACGCCATGGTTGCCTGTTCGATGGGACGCCAGTTCCTGTAGTCGCGCAGCGTGCCCGATGCCTCGCCCGGGAAACCGCTGTCGGTCGATGCGCCGAAACCATCTTTGCGCAAATCCTGCCAGAAGGTCTCAGGAGCCAGCGACAGGGCCATTTTGGCCGCACCGATGTTGCTCGATTGCTGAATCACCTGCGCCACGGTCAATTGCGCCTCCGGGTGCGAATCGTGAATCGTTCGCCCCTCGATGGTCATTGCCCCATTCTCGGTATCGATCTCCGTCTGCGGCGTTACCTTGCCCGCCTCCAGCGCCGCTGCCACCGTGAACGGCTTCATGGTGGAGCCCGGTTCATACTGATCGGTAATTGCGCGGTTGCGCAGAATCGCAGGGTTCGGCTTGTCGCGATTGTTGGGGTTGTAGCTCGGCCAGTTGGCAAGCGCCAACACCTCGCCGGTTTTCGCGTCCAGCACCACAATGGAACCGGCTTTGGCATGATGCTGCTCCACGGCGTGCTTGATCGCACGGAATGCCAGGTACTGCAGGCGGTTGTCTATGCTCAGCTGAACGTTCTTGCCCGGCTTGGGCGCACGTACACTGGCCACGTCCTCTACGATATGCCCACGCCTGTCCTTGATCACCCGCTGGCTACCCGCCTGACCGCCCAACTGGTCCTGCAATGCCAGCTCCAGTCCTTCCTGGCCGTTGTCGTCGATGTTGGTAAATCCCAGCAATTGCGCGGAGACCTCGCCATCCGGATAGTAGCGGCGGTATTCCCGGCGCAGCGAAACACCCGGAATTCCCAGCTTGACCACTTTTTCCGCCTGCTCCGGCGGCATTTGGCGCTTGAGATAAACAAAATCCCGCGAACTCTCCGATAAACGATTTTTCAGCTCTTCGACGTTCATGTCGAGTATCCGCGCCAGCCGCTTTACCTGCTCCGGAGTTGCGTCCACTTCCTGCGGGCTGGCCCACACCGATTGCACCGGCGTGCTGATTGCCAGCGGATCGCCGTAGCGATCGGAGATCATGCCGCGATGAGCACTGACATCGACTATGCGTCCGTAGCGCGCATTACCCTCACGCTGCAGAAAGCCATTGTGTATGCCCTGCAGATAGGCCGCACGCCCCAGCAGTGCGAACAACCCCAGCTGCAGCAACACGAACAATGTGCGCGAGCGCCATGGCGGCAAAGCCACAACTCCTGGAGACTGTATGCTGCTGGCATAATTCATGGCTGTGCTGAAGTGCCTCCTGTTGGTTCGATGCGGACATAACGTATCTGCCCGGTCTTCGGCATTTGCATGTGCAACTGGCGGCTGGCAATCTGTTCTATCCGCGCCGGCATCGCCCAAGTGCTTTGCTCAAGCTGCAACTGTCCCCATTCCACGTCCATTTTCTGCGCCTGGCTTTTCTCCTTTTGCAATTCTGCAAACAGCTTGCGCGCCTTGTGCTGCGAGGTCACAACACTCAGCGCGCAAAGCACAACGGCAAGCAGCAGCAACAGATTCGTCCTGGTCATCACAATCGCTCCGCCACGCGCATTACCGCGCTGCGCGCACGTGGATTGGCGGCGACTTCCTGCGGTGTGGCGCGCACCGCGCGCCCGATCAGGCGCAGCTTGCCCTGCGGTATCTCGGCGGCACGAATCGGCAAATTGCGCGGCAGCTTGTCACCCCGCGCCATGTCACGCATGAAATGTTTCACCATGCGATCCTCCAGCGAGTGAAAACTGATCACCACCATCCGCCCACCCTTACTCAAGCTGCTCACGCATTGCGGCAAAACATGCGCGAGTTCTTCGAGCTCCTGGTTGAGATAAATCCGTATAGCCTGAAAGGTGCGCGTCGCCGGATTTTGCCCGGGCTCGCGCGTACGCACTGCCTTGGCGACAATCTGGCTGAGTTGCCGCGTGGTGACGACAGGTTGTTCCTGGCGCGCAGCAACAATCGCTCTTGCAATCTGTTTAGCAAACCGTTCCTCGCCATAGTCACGTATCACCTCCCCGAGCAAACTCTCTTCCACTGTTGCCAGCCATTGCGCCGCAGTCTGGCCGCTACTGATATCCATGCGCATATCCAGTGGCGCGTCAAAGCGAAAACTGAAACCGCGCCGCTCGTCGTCCAGCTGCGGCGAGGACACGCCCAAATCCAGCAACACGCCATCCACTTCCCGCACTGCCAGCTCATGCAACACCTCGGTCAGCCGCGCAAAACCGCTGTGCACGATCTGCAAGCGTGCATCACTGATTTCACGTGCGGCCGCCACGGCAGCCGGATCCTTGTCCAGCGCAATCAACCGGCCGTGTTCGCCCAGTTGCTGCAGAATCAGCCGGCTGTGCCCACCGCGCCCAAAAGTGCCATCCACATAAATACCTTCCGGCCTGACCTGTAACGCTTCGACTGCTTCGTGCAACAACACCGTGGCATGGGCCAGGCCCATGCTCACAATGTGAACCCCTCCAGTTCGGGCGGCAGGTCGCCATCGGTAAAGCCGGTCATCTGCTCGTGTTGCGACTGCCAGCGCGCCTCGTCCCAGATTTCGAACTTATTGCCCTGACCGACCAGCATCACGCGCTTGTCCAGCGCGGCATAATTGCGCAGGGTAGAAGAAACCAGCACGCGGCCGGCGGCATCCATCGTCACATCTTCGGCATGGCCCACCAGAAAGCGCTGCAGGGAACGGATACGGGGATTGAATGCGGAAAGTTGCATCAGCTTTTCGCGAATCGGCTGCCATTCCGGTTGCGGGTACATCAACAGACAGCCATCGGCATCGGCGGTCAGCACCAACTGACCGGCGCAATGCGCAACCAGCATGTCGCGATAACGTGCCGGTATCGCGAGCCTGCCCTTGCTGTCCAGATTGAGTTGTGCCGCCCCTTGAAACATTAACCACCCCTGAGCCAATTAACCCACTTAAACCCACTTTTTACCACTTAAACCCACTATATTGAAAAAACTTGACCCGGTCAAGCGGAAAAACAGGTTTTCCCTTTGCAAGACAAATAGTTAGGCGTAAAAGTTAAAGTCGGTTAATTTACTTGATAAATAATGAGTTGCACAAGCAAGCTAAAGTTGTTTGTGAAATACGGGGATTTGCTGGGAATTTTATTGCGATGCGCGATTTGCGCTTTTGCCCGGACAGGCAAGGTAATAGTGAAGCCAGCCGATAAGCCGGGTTCTGTCGTGGACAGTCATTCCTCTAGGCGTTTCGTTACCTGACGCTCAAGCGACCTACCCGCAGGCGACGCGAGCAACGTCATGGCCTGCCTATTTGGTCTTGCTCCGGATGGGGTTTACCCTGCCGCTGGTGTTGCCACCAGCGCGGTGAGCTCTTACCTCGCCATTTCACCCTTACCAATCTACCGAAGTAAACTGGCGGTATATTTTCTGTGGCACTTTCCATCGCCTCACGGCGCCCGGCTGTTAGCCGGCATCCTGCTCTGTGGAGCCCGGACTTTCCTCCCCGCACCTGCAGCTGTGCGCGGCGACTGTCTGGCCAGCTTCAACGCGAGTCTAACATGAGAAATTCAAAGAACGTCCGGGAACCCGGATTTTGGTTTCGGCATAACGCGCTCCGCGCATTAGCCTACACCGCAACAAGCTCGCTGACGCGACCGTGTTGTCCTCCCCGCACCTGCAGCTGTGCGCGGCGACTGTCTGGCCAGCTTCGATGCGGAGTCTATCACGGGAATCCTGGAGAACGCCGGGAAACCCGGACTTTAGTTGCGACGCCACGCACCATGCGGCATCAGTCCTCAATCACTTGCAGGCTGATTTGCAATTCCTTCCACTGTTCCACCTCTTCCTGCAACGCAGTGTCGGTAAGCGGATTCTGGGCAAGCCAGCCTTTTTCCGGCAATACCAGGTGAAATTTGGTCCCACTGAAGCGTCCCTGCATCGCAGGTACGCTGATGTCTCCGCGATTGCGGCAAAACAGCGCTGCCAGGCGCAACGCCATGACCAGCGCAAGATCTTCAGTGGTATAAGCCATACTGCTGATCTTGTTCAATCGGCCGCGATGCAACAAGGCAAGCATGCTGAGGCGATCCTGCTCCTTTTTGGAAAAGCCCGGCATGTCGGCATTCTTGAGAATATAGGCGCTATGCTTGTGATAACCGCTGTGCGCAACGCTGATGCCGATTTCATGCAGCCGCGCCACCCATCCGAGCAGCATCAATCCGGTTTCGGCCGGCTGTCCCTCCAGAAACTGGCACGCCAGCCGGTCTGCAAGGTGCACAACGCGCTCCGCCTGGCCAGTATCGACGTGATAGCGACGCATGAATTGTCTGACGGTAACTTCGCGCATGTCATTGTGATGAAAGCGCCCCAACAGATCGTATAGCACGCCCTCGCGCAACGCACCCAGCGCCGGCTGCATCTGTTCTATGCCCAATTCACAGACGGCGGCATACATGATGGCAAAACCACCGGGCAGCACCGGGATGCGATCCGACTTCAGGCCCTGCAGATTGAGTTGCGCCACGTCGCCTACCTTGAGCAAATAAGAACGAAGTTGCTCCAGTCCCGATCGGGTTATGCCGCCCTCGCTGTAATCGTTCAGTTCCAGAATGTCGCACAACACGCGTGCAGTACCAGAAGAACCCAGCGCCTGCTCCCAGTGATCGCGCGAAAATTCCAGGCGGATGGTCTGCAGTTCACTGCGCGCAGCGAGTTCGGCCTGCTTGAGGCTGGACTTGCTGATCTTGCCCTCCGGAAAATAACGCTGGCTGTAACTGACGCAGCCCATGAACAGGCTTTCCAGTTTTAGTGGTTCCAGGCTTTTGCCGATGATAAATTCGGTGGAACCGCCGCCAATGTCCATCACCATGCGCGTCGTATCCTGTTGCGGCAGGCCGTGGGCGACACCAAGGTAAATCAGGCGCGCCTCTTCACGCCCGGCGATGACTTCTATCGGAAATCCGAGTGCAGCTTCGGCCTGCACCAGAAACTCCGCGGCATTCTTGGCCACACGCAAGGTATTGGTGCCGACCGCGCGTACCGCTTCGCGCGGCAGCCCGCGCAGCCGTTCGCCGAATCGCTCCAGGCATGCCAGCGCGCGCTGCTGCGATTCCTTGTCCAGCCGTTTCCCGGCATTAAGCCCCGTTGCAAGGCGTACCGGTTCGCGCAGACTGTCCAGCATGTACAACTGGTCATTTTCCACGCGGGCAACTTGCAGACGAAAACTGTTGGAGCCGAGATCAACCGCTGCAAGGATGGGCTGTTGTTGCACCGGGATCAGCTTTCCTTGTGCTCCAGTGCTTCGCGCTCGATCTCTTCCGCCGTAACATGGCGCACATCGCGCCCCTTGACCATGTACACCACGTATTCCGACATGTTCTTGGCATGGTCGCCGATGCGCTCGATCGCCTTGGCCACGAACAGGATTTCAAGTGAAGTGGAAATGGTGCGCGGATCTTCCATCATGAAGGTGATCAGGTAACGCATGATGGCGCGAAATTCCTCATCCACCTGCTCGTCCTGGCGCACCACATGGGCAGCTGCGGAAACATCGAGACGTGCGAACGCGTCCAGCGACTTGCGCAGCATCTCCAGCGCCAGATCGCCGGCATGTTTGATCTCGTGGTAACGCGGAAGGTGCAGACGCTCCTTCTGGGACAACAGCTTGGCCATGCGCGCAATTTTTTCCGCCTCGTCGCCGATACGCTCCAGGTCGGTTATGGTCTTGATCACCGTCATTACCATGCGCAGATCGCCCGCCGCAGGCTGGCGGCGCACCAGGATGTGGTTGCAGTCCTCGTCAATCTCGACTTCCATCGCATTTACGCGGTGATCGTCACCGATAACCTTGTTCATCAGCGCCACATCGCCGCTGATCAAGGCTTCGAATGCCTGCTGGATCTGGCTTTCCACCAGCCCGCCCATTTGCAGCACGCGCGCGCGCACTGCCTCGAGTTCGGCATCGAATTGTTTTGAGGTATGTTCGCTGGATGCCATAAATGCCTTTCTTGCTAGCTCGGGATTAAGGGCGACCCGTCATGCTACCCGCACGCCATGACAGTTTTGTTACGTGGCGGTCAATGTCTGCACGCCATCCGGCGTGCCCAGCAACAGCACATCTGCCGGGCGGCGCGCAAACAAACCATTGGTTACCACCCCTGCAATATTGTTCAGCGTGGCTTCCAGTTCCACCGGGTTCAATATCTGCAGGCCGTGCACATCCAGGATCAGGTTGCCATTGTCTGTGGTGAAGCCTTCGCGCAATTCCGGCTGCCCACCCAGCGCGACCAGCTGGCGCGCAACGTAGCTGCGCGCCATCGGGATGACCTCGATCGGCAGCGGAAATTTGCCGAGCATGTCCACCAGCTTGCTGGCGTCGCACACACAGACGAATTTGCGGCTGGCCGCAGCGACAATTTTCTCGCGCGTCAGCGCGCCACCCCCGCCCTTGACCATGTGCATGTGGCGGGTGATCTCATCCGCGCCGTCCACGTACACCTCCAGGTCGCCCGACTCGTTCAGCGAAATCACCTGGATGCCATGCCCCTGCAGGCGTTTGGCCGACGCCTCCGAACTGGCTACCGCACCGTCGATACGGTGTTTGATCCTGGCCAGCTCGTCAATGAAGAAGTTGGCAGTGGAGCCGGTGCCCACCCCCACGACGCAACCGGCGGGAACGTGCTCGATGGCTGCCTGGGCCACCGCGAGCTTCATATCGTCCTGTGTCATGCTCATTATTGTTTATGTCCTGTTCCGATTCGTTTCCGTGTTTCGATTATTGCAGGAATCGGCGGTTTTAGGAACACGCCGGCAAATCACAGCGCAATGAAACCCTTCAGCATGCCTGCAATTCCTGCTAACCTTGCATGATTATTTCATAATACTCGTATCCGCAATTCAGTCATGCAAAACTACCTCAAGCGTATCCTTACCGCCCGCGTCTACGACGTGGCCATAGAAAGTCCGCTGGAGCTTGCGCCCAACCTGTCCGCGCGCATCGGCAATACCGTCCTGCTCAAGCGTGAAGACATGCAACCGGTGTTTTCGTTCAAGCTGCGCGGTGCCTATAACAAGATGGCGCAGCTTACTCCGGCCCAGCTGAAACGCGGCGTCATCGCCGCTTCCGCCGGCAACCATGCCCAGGGCGTGGCGCTGTCCGCCAAAAAACTGGGCTGCAAGGCCATCATCGTAATGCCGGCCACCACCCCGCAAATCAAGATCGACGCGGTCAGGCGCCGCGGCGGCGAGGTCGTGCTGCACGGCGAGTCGTATTCCGATGCCAGCCTGCACGCGCACAAGCTCGAGAAAAAACACAAACTGACTTACGTTCACCCTTACGACGATCCGGACGTGATCGCCGGCCAGGGCACCGTCGGCATGGAAATCCTGCGCCAGCATCCCGGGCCGATCCACGCGATTTTCTGCGCCATCGGCGGCGGCGGACTGATCTCCGGCGTGGCCGCCTACGTCAAGCAGGTGCGCCCTGAAATCAAGGTGATTGGCGTACAGCCGGTCGATTCGGATGCCATGGCCCGCTCGCTCAAAAGCCGGCGCCGCGTGGTACTGAACCATGTCGGCCTGTTTGCCGACGGCGTGGCGGTCAAACAGGTCGGTCAGGAGACCTATCGCCTGTGCCGCGAACTGGTGGATGAAATCGTGCTGGTCGACACCGACGCCACCTGTGCCGCGATCAAGGACGTGTTCGAAGACACGCGCTCCATCCTCGAACCGGCGGGCGCGCTCGCCGTGGCCGGCGCCAAGCTGTATGCGGCGCGCGAAAAGCTCAAGGGCCAGACGCTGGTCACCGTGCAAAGCGGCGCCAACATGAACTTCGACCGTTTGCGCTTCGTCGCCGAGCGTGCAGAACTCGGGGAGAAGCGTGAAGCCATCCTCGCGGTCACCATCCCGGAAGAGCCCGGCAGCTTCCGCCAGTTCTGCTCGCTGATCGGCAAGCGCAACATCACCGAATTCAACTACCGCTATGCCGATTCCAGGGAGGCGCGGGTATTCGTAGGCATCCAGGTGCGCGACCCTGCAGAAACCGCCAAGCTGGTTGCTACACTGGAAAAGAAGCGCCTCAAAACGCTGGACCTCACCGACAACGAGATGGCCAAGCTGCACCTGCGCCACCTGGTCGGCGGGCACGCGCCCGGCATCAAGGATGAAATCCTGTTCCGTTTCGAGTTTCCGGAGCGTCCTGGCGCGCTGATGAACTTTCTCAACAGCATGAACCACAGCTGGAACATCAGCCTGTTCCATTACCGCAACCACGGTGCCGACTTTGGCCGCGTACTGGTCGGCATGCAGGTGCCGCACCATGACAAAAAGGCACTCAAGGCCTTCCTCGACCAGCTCGGCTACCTCTACTGGGATGAGAGCGACAACCCCGCCTACCGCCTGTTCCTCAGCTGAACAACCACGCTGGGTGCAGTGGTTATGACGGCGCAGGCTATGAAGCAGACCCTCAGGCAAAGTATAATTGCCGGCCGCGCTGCGCTGGCGGAGGAGTTACACCTTCGGCTGAGCCGCGAAATAACGGCACGCCTGCTGGAATTACCCCCGTATTGCGAAGCGCGCACCGTGCTGGGCTACATGCACTTTGGTGCCGAGTTCGTCAGCGAACCCTGGCTGCAGCAAGTGCTGCGCGACGGCAAGCGCCTGTTGCTGCCGAAGGTGAACACGGCAACCGGGGAACTGGACCTGTATCACGTTGAAGACGTGGCCGAACAGCTTGCCCCCGGCGCTTATGGCATACGCGAGCCGATACCGGAACGCTGCGCGCGGCTGGAGCAGTTGCAGGAAATCGACTTTATCCTGCTGCCCGGCGTAGCATTCGGACGCGATGGCGCGCGACTGGGTTACGGCGGCGGATTTTATGACAAGCTGCTGGCACGCACCGAACACAGCCCGGTGCTGGCTGCTGCGGCTTTCGCGATGCAGATCGTCGATGGCATCCCGCAGGAAGCCACCGACCGCAAAGTGGAATGGCTGGTGACGGAGAACGAGACCATATATTGCGTTGCGCCAGATGCGCGCGACACATAGCAGAATTTTGCAGGAGAAGAGTAGAAACATGGAAAACAACATCCCGGACATCGATCCGCAGGAAACCCAGGAATGGCTGGACGCTCTGGCCTCGGTGCTGGAAAACGAAGGGCCGGAGCGCGCGCACTTCCTGATCGAGCGCATGATCGGCCAGGCACGGCTGGGCGGCGCAGATCTGCCGATCAGCGCCAACACCCCGTACCTCAACACCATCCCCCTGGACAAGGAACAGCGGTCAACAGGCGACTATGAGATGGAACACCGCATCCGCGCATTGACGCGCTGGAATGCGATGGCGCTGATCCTGAATGCCAACCGCGAATCGTCGGAACTGGGCGGCCACATCGCCAGCTTTGCTTCGGCGGCCACGCTGTACGACGTGGGCTTCAACCATTTCTTCCACGGCAAGACCGACGACCATGGCGGCGACCTGGTGTACTTCCAGGGCCATTCCTCGCCCGGCATGTATGCACGCGCCTTCCTCGAAGGCCGCATCGACGAAGAACAGATGTACAAGTTCCGCCAGGAAGTGGACGGCGGTGGCCTGTCTTCCTATCCGCACCCCTGGCTGATGCCGGACTTCTGGCAATTCCCCACGGTATCGATGGGCCTGGGTCCGCTGATGGCGATCTACCAGGCGCGCTTCATGCGCTATTTGCAGCATCGCGGCATCGCCGACACCGAAGGCCGCAAGGTGTGGGCCTTCCTCGGCGACGGCGAAACCGACGAGCCGGAATCGCTGGGCGCGATCTCGATGGCCGGGCGCGAGCATCTGGACAACCTGATTTTTGTCATCAACTGCAACCTGCAGCGCCTGGACGGCCCGGTGCGCGGCAACGGCAAGATCATCCAGGAACTGGAAGGTGTATTCCGCGGCGCCGGCTGGAACGTGATCAAGGTAGTGTGGGGCAGCCGCTGGGATCGCCTGCTTGCCAAGGACAAGAGTGGTCTGCTGCTGAAGCGCATGGAAGAAGTCGTGGACGGCGAATACCAGACGTACAAGTCCAGGGACGGCGCCTACGTGCGCGAACACTTCTTCGGCAAATACCCGGAACTGCTGAAGCTGGTCGAGGACATGTCGGACGACGAAATCTGGCACCTCAACCGCGGCGGCCACGACCCGAACAAGGTGTTCGCCGCCTATACTGCGGCGGCCAAACATAAAGGCCAGCCGACGGTAATCCTGGCCAAGACGGTGAAAGGTTACGGCATGGGCGAAGCGGGTGAAGGGCAAAACATCACCCACCAGCAGAAAAAAGTCGGCGAGGACGCACTGCGCAAATTCCGCGACCGTTTCAATATTCCGGTAAGCGATGCCGACCTGCCCAAACTGCCGTTCTGCCGCCCGGCAGACGACAGCCAGGAAATGAAATACCTGCGCAAACGCGGCGAGCAGATGGGTACCGTGCCACTCCGCAAGCCCGTCGCCCAACCTTTACAGGTGCCGGGACTGGAGGCATTCGAAGCGCTGCTGAAGGGCACCGAGGATCGCGAGATTTCCACCACCATGGCTTTTGTGCGCCTGCTCGGCATGCTGGTCAAGGACAAGAACATCGGCAAACTGGTCGTGCCCATCGTGCCGGACGAATCGCGCACCTTCGGCATGGAAGGGATGTTCCGCCAGCTCGGCATCTTCTCGCAGAAGGGCCAGCTGTACACGCCGCAGGATGCCGACCAGCTGATGTTCTACAAGGAAGACCAGACCGGCCAGATATTGCAGGAAGGCATCAACGAGGCCGGCGGCATGGCCGACTGGATGGCTGCTGCAACCTCCTATGCCAACCACGGCGTGGCGATGATCCCGTTCTACATCTATTACTCGATGTTCGGTTTCCAGCGTGTCGGCGACCTGGCATGGGCGGCCGGAGATATGCGTTCGCGCGGCTTCCTGGTCGGCGGTACCGCCGGTCGCACCACGCTGAACGGCGAGGGCCTGCAGCATCAGGACGGCCACAGCCACATCCAGGCAGCGCTGATTCCCAACTGCGTAAGTTACGACCCGACCTTTGCATACGAGCTGGCGGTAATCGTGCAGGACGGCATGCGCCGCATGTACCAGGAACAGGAAGACGTGTTCTATTACCTGACGGTGATGAACGAAAACTACACCCACCCGGCGATGCCGAAGGGCGCAGAAGCAGGCATCATCAAGGGCATGTACCTGCTGTCCGAAAGCAAGGCCAAGGCACCCAAGGTACAACTGCTGGGCAGCGGCACCATCCTGCGCGAAGTGATGGCAGCCGCAGAATTGCTGGCCAAGGACTTCAATGTGGCGGCCGACGTGTGGAGCGTGACCAGCTTCAACGAACTGCGCCGCGATGGCCTGGACTGCGAGCGCTGGAACATGCTGCATCCGGAAAAGAAACGTCGCATCAGCTATGTCGAGCAATGTCTGGCGCCGCGCAGCGGCCCGGCCATCGCCGCAACCGACTACATCAAGAGCTATGCCGACCATATCCGTCCCTACGTTTCCGCGCGCTACAAGGTGCTGGGTACGGACGGCTTCGGCCGTTCCGACACACGCAAGAAGCTGCGCCACTTCTTCGAAGTGGATCGCTACTACGTCGCAGTGGCCGCGCTCAAGGCACTGGCCGATGACGGTGCGATAGCCGCCAAGGAAGTCAACCGTGCGATCAAGCTCTACAAGATCGATCCGGATAAACCCAATCCGGTGACGGTATAGGGGGCGCACGTGGCAGAAATCAAGCAAATACTGGTGCCGGACATCGGCGACTTCAAGGATGTCGAGATCATCGAGGTAATGGTTGCCGCCGGCGACAGCGTGAACGCAGAAGACTCGCTGATCACGCTGGAAACCGACAAGGCAACGATGGACGTGCCCTCGCCGTTTGCCGGCGTGGTGAAGGAACTCAAGGTCAAGCTGGGCGACAAGGTATCGGAAGGCTCGCTGATCGCACTGGTGGAAGCCAGTGGCGAAGCCGCTGCCGCGCCGAAAACTGAAGCGGCCCCTGCGCCTGCAGCGGCTCCCGCCGCGCCGGCGCCAGCCGCCACACCTGCGCCCAACCGGCCTGCTCCCGCTCCGGCGGTAGCACAGGCTGCCGCGCCCGTAAGCGACAACGCGGGCGCACCCGCAAGGGGTACGCCGGTGGGGACCCCGCTGTTACACAGCGACCCTTCCGCAGGCAAGGCCCATGCCAGCCCCTCGATCCGCCGCTTCGCACGCGAACTCGGCGTGAACCTGGCACAGGTGCGCGGCAGCGGCAGCAAAGGCCGTGTCACCAAAGAAGATGTACAGAACTTCGTCAAGATGCAGCTCGCGCAGCCGCGCGGTGCAGGCGGCCTGCAGGTGGCGGAAATGCCGGTGGTCGATTTCGCCAAGTTCGGCGAAATCGAGAACAAGCCGCTGTCGCGCATCAAGAAACTGTCCGGCTCCTACCTGCATCGCAACTGGGTATCCATCCCGCACGTCACCCAGCACGACGAGGCCGACATCACCGACCTGGAAGCCTGGCGCAAGGAATTGAATGCCGAATACGCGGCGCAAGGCATCAAGATCACGCCGCTGGCCTTCATGATCAAGGCGGTAGTGGAAGCGCTGCAGCAATACCCGGAATTCAACGCTTCGCTCGACGCGAGCGGCGAAACCCTGGTGCTGAAAAAATATTTCCACATCGGTGTGGCCGTCGACACGCCCGAAGGACTGATGGTGCCGGTATTGCGCGACGCAGACCAGAAAGGCATCGTACAACTGGCGAAGGAACTCACCGAAATCAGTGGCCGCGCCCGCGAAAAGAAAATCAGCGCTGCCGAAATGCAGGGCGGCTGCTTCTCGATCTCCAGCCTGGGCGGCATCGGCGGCTCGTTCTTCACGCCGATCATCAACGCGCCGGAAGTTGCCATCCTCGGCGTGTCGCGTTCGAGCATGAAGCCGGTGTGGAAAGACGGCGAATTCGTGCCGCGGCTGATGCTGCCGCTGTCGCTGTCCTACGATCATCGCGTGATCGACGGTGCGGCCGGTGCGCGCTTCATCACTGCGCTGTCGCAGGTGCTGTCCGACGTGCGCAGGCTGGCCCTATAGATGGCAAGCAGCCAACCCATAGGAATATTAGGCGGCACTTTCGACCCGATTCACAACGGCCACCTGCGCCTCGCGCAGGAAGCACTGGAGCAATGCAACCTTGCCGCGGTGCGCATTATCCCGGCGGGCATTCCGCCGCACCGCAACGAACCGCATACCGATACGCAACACCGGCTGGAAATGGCGCGGCTGGCGGTACAGGACAATGCCGCATTCATGCTCGACGAACGCGAGATTCACCGCGGCGGCCCCAGCTACACGGTAGACACGCTTGCTTCATTGCGCGCGGAGCTGGGCGAACAACAACCGCTGTGCCTGCTGATGGGGGGCGATGCCTTCCTGCAGCTCGACACCTGGCATGAATGGCAGAAACTGTTCGAACTGGCACATATCGTGGTCATACAGCGCAACGGCCGGCCGCTGGGTAATGCCATCCTTGCTGCCGACGACACCTTGCGCGCAGAATACCAGGCGCGGCTCGCACCATCACCGCAGGCACTGCACGAAGCGGCAGCCGGCTCGGTCCTGGTGCTCGACATGCCGACGCTGGAAATTTCCGCAACCGACATCCGCAACCGCTGTGCGCAAGGCAAAAGCCTGCGCTATCTGGTGCCGGATGCGGTAACCGACTATATTCAATCCCATCATCTATACAACGAAATATGCTGACACTGGAAGAAAAGACCCAGGCCGTGGTGGCCGCCCTCGAAGACGTCAAAGCCAATGACATCACCGTGATCGACACCAGCAAACTGAGCTCGCTGTTCGAGCGCATGGTGATCGCCAGCGCGCAATCCACGCGCCAGACCAAGGCACTGGCCGACAATGTGAAGGAACAACTCAGGCTGCGTGGCGAAAAAACCAACAGCATCGAAGGCGCCGATACCGGCGAATGGGTGCTGGTCGATCTGGGTGACGTGGTGGTACACATCATGCAGCCTGCGGTGCGCACCTATTACAACCTGGAAGAGTTGTGGAGCATGCAACATCTGCCGCGCAATGTCGCACACGGCGCAAAATGAAATTCCTGGTCGCTTCCGTCGGCCACAAGATGCCGGAATGGATCAGCGCCGGTTTCAACGAATACGCCAAACGCATGCCGCGCGAAGCGAAAACAGAATTGCTGGAAATCAAGCCGGAACCGCGTACCAGCGGCAAGACCACCACCCAGATCATGGAAGCCGAGGCGCAGCGCATCAAGTCAGCGCTGCCCGCCTCCTGCCTGCGCATCGCGCTCGACGAGCGCGGCGCCAACTGGACCACGCGCCAACTGGCCGACAGGATGCAGCAATGGATGGGCGAAGGGCGCGATGTAGCATTCATCATCGGCGGCGCGGACGGCCTGCACCAATCGGTGAAAGAGAACGCACAACAGTTGCTGGCATTGTCTGCGCTGACCCTGCCGCACGCCATGGTGCGCGTGTTGCTGGCTGAACAGTTGTATCGCGCACACAGCCTGTTGCACAATCACCCTTACCATCGCGAATAAAAAACCGGACTTCATCCCAACTGCTGTGTTACCCAAAAATTTGCTTGCTTACATATTTACTCATATGCGGCGCTACGCAAATTTTTGTGCGCCTTGCATTTGGGCGAATTCCGGATTTTTTAGGCTAATATTACTGCCATGATCGTTCATCCACGCATTTACCTTGCATCGCAAAGCCCGCGCCGCCGCGAGCTATTAAAACGGATCGGCATCAATTTCGAGATGCTGCTGTTGCGCTCCGATCCGCGACGCAAGATCGACGTGGATGAAGAGCCGCGTCCCGACGAACAGCCGGACGCCTATGTGCAGCGGATCAGTGCGGAAAAGGCGCAGGCCGGCTGGGACGCCCTGCTGTTCCGCAACCTGCCGCCGTTCCCGGTGCTGGCCGCCGACACCACGGTGGAACTGGATGGCAAGATTTTCGGCAAGCCGCGCGACCGCGAAGACGCTGCCGCCATTCTGCGCCAGCTTTCCGGGCGCAGGCATCAGGTGCTGACCGCGGTATCGGTGGCATTCCAGGAGCATATCGAAACCCGGCTCAGCGCCACCGCCGTCGATTTCGTCGAGTTGAGCGAGGAACGCATCCACCGCTATGTGCTCAGCAACGAGGTGCATGACAAGGCCGGCGCCTATGGCATCCAGGGACATGCCGGCAGTTTCGTAAAACGCATCGAAGGCAGTTACTCCGGTGTGGTGGGACTGCCGC